>Ga0209473_1001947_pt1 | contig 11421 bp, 9 predicted proteins | sample GraSoiAngelo_133_FD_185890 | JGI IMG/M metagenome (GOLD analysis project Ga0209473, IMG submission 185890) | Grasslands soil microbial communities from the Angelo Coastal Reserve, California, USA - 14_0929_05_20cm (SPAdes) (version 2) | ecosystem: Environmental > Terrestrial > Soil > Grasslands ...
GGTGTCGAGATGGCGGGGCTCGAGCTCGGGGCGCTGCACCAGCGCGGGCCCCAAGCCGATCTGCGAGAAGATGGTCGAGAATCCGGTCACCACGAGGGCTGCGCTCACCACACCGAACTCCGTGGGAGACAGCAACCGGGCCATCGCGGCCAGGATCAGGAACTGCAGGACGACACGGGCAGCCTTGCCCCACGCCGTCCAGACCATGCCCGTAATGGTACGGTGAGCGAGGCCGCCCTCACTCCGTTTCATGCCTCTACTGCCTTGGTTCGAGAATCCTGTTCAGGTGTGCACAAGCCATGCGGCGGGGTGGCAGCGCGAAACGGGTTGCGGGGCAGGTGGTTAGGTGCGAGCACGATGGGGAGAGCGAACGCTCGCTGCTGCAACGTCCGCATCAATATGTGGTAGTCCTGTTACAGGCTACGCGTTCTCGACTGGGGCCGCGCCCGTCGTGACGAGTATCTCCGCGCTGCCTGCAGGGTTGGGAGGGGTGCGGGGCGGCCGCTCACGGTACCGTCTTTGCGTGTTGCCGGGCTTGGCTGTCGGTCAGCCTCTCACGTCCACTTCGAGGAGATATCTCGCGGTAATGTCCACGTCCGATTCCCCCCCTCCCGGGTTGCTCCAGCTGTCCCAACCCCGCACCGCGCTGTCGGCCCCCATGGACGCCTCCCTCGGGCCCCCGCAGGCGGAGCCCGACCCAGGGGTGATCGACTGGCGGCGCGTCGTCGCGGCGCTCGTGCGGTTCAAGTGGGTCGTGGTGCTCGTCACCGTGTTCGGCACCGCCGCCGGTGTGGGCCTCAGCCGGGTGATCAAGATACCCTACATGACCCAGGCCACCTTGTGGGTCGACGCCCCAGACGTTCGCACGCGCGACGAGGGCCCGATCCAGACCACGGGGCTGGTCGGGGCGTCGGGATGGGTCGACTTGCTCAAATCGAACGCGGTGCTCGAGGACGTGGTGCGTCGCCAGCATCTGTACCTCGCGCTCGCTTCGCCCGACGACACGGGAGCCGTGAAATCCATGGGGGTGAAGGAGCGCGTGCAACCTGGGACGTATCGCCTGGTGGTGCCGGTGCCAGGCGGGCGGTTCGTGCTGCTCAACGACCAGGGTGCGACGCTGCAGCGGGGAGCCGTCGGGGATTCGGTGGGCCCCGCGGTCGGGCTGGCGTGGGTGCCGCCGGCGAGCGAGCTCAAGCCGGGGCGTATCATCACGTTTGCCCTGGCGACGCCGCCCGCCACCGCGCTGGGCCTCGCGGCCCAGCTGCGTGTGCAGACCGACATGGTGGAGGGGAAAGTCGGGAACTTCATCATCGTCCAGCTGCGCGGCACCAGCGCGGACACCATCACCGCGGTCGTCAATGACATTGCGGACAAGTTCGTCGCGGTGGCGGCGGATTTGCGGCGCGAGAAGCTCTCGCAGCTCGTCAAGATCCTGGACGACCAGGTGCAGAACGCGCAGCGCAACCTGACCCAGGCGGAGCAGAGGCAACGGGATTTCCGCGTCCATTCGGTGACCTTGTTGACGGGCACGCCGGCGCCCCTCCTCGTCCCCGCTCCGGAAGGGCGCGATCCCGCTGCGGCCAACTTCTTCGAGATGAAGGTGAGCAGCGAGGAGCTGCGGATCGATCGCGCCGCGCTCGAGCGCGTGCTCACCGAGGCGGCCGATTCGGGGCTGTCCACCGACGCGCTGGAGATGATCCCGGCGGTACAACAGTCGTCCGCCCTCAAACAGGCGATCGCGGAGTTGACCGAGAAGCAGGCCACGCTGCGGGCCCTGGGATACCGATACACCGCCGGACTCCCGCCCGTCAAGCGCCTCACGGCGGAGATCAGCCAGCTGCAGCGACGGACCCTCCCCACCATGGTGCGGGCGCTGATCGCGCAGCTGGCGGCCCGTGAAGCGGCCGTGACGCAGCGGATCGATTCCGCCGCGGGCGGCCTGCGGCAGATCCCGCCCCTGGCCATCGAAGAGGCCCGGTTGGATCGCGAGGTGACGATGGCGGCACAGCTCTTCGCCAACATCCAGCAGCGCTACACGGAGGCGCGGCTGGCCGAGGTGTCGAGCATCCCCGAAGTACGGATCCTGGACCGGGCGCCGCATCCCGACATGCCGTTGTTCAATATCGCGGCGGTGTTGATCGGCCTGGCGTTCCTGGGGAGCGGCGTGGCCGGCGTGCTGGGCGTCGTGGCGCTGGATCACCTCGATTCTCGGGTGCGCCATCCGGACCAGGTAACGCGCGCCATGGGCCTGACCATCCTCGGGGCCGTGCCCCACGTAGGCCCGCGCAACGGCAAGGCCGACCAGGTCGCCCCGGTGATCGAGGCGCTGCGCGCCATTCGACTGCGCGTCGTCCATGCGCACGGCAGCGCGGGTCCCATCCTGGTGACCATCTCGAGCCCGGGGCGGAGCGACGGCAAGTCCCTCGTCGCCTCCAACCTCGCGCTGGCGTTCGCGGACAGCGGGTATCGCACCCTGCTCGTGGACGGAGACGTGCGGCGGGGCGCGCTCCACCGCGTCCTCAGGACGGCCCGCAAGCCGGGGTTGACCGAGCTCCTCGCCGGCACGGCAACGCGTAACGAGGCCGTGCGGGCGACCGCGTACCCGTCGTTGTGGTTCATCGGATGCGGTGCCCGGAACCACCAGGGGCCCGAGCGCCTCACCTCGGCGCCCATGGCCCGACTGCTCGCGGACCTGCGCCCGGGCTTCGACGTCATCCTCGTGGATAGCCCGCCACTCGCCGCCGGCGCGGATGCGTTCGCGCTCGGGACGATGACCGGCGCGATGCTGCTCGTGCTGCGCACCGGATTCAGTGATCGTGAGCAGGCGGAAGCCAAGCTCGACGTGCTGGCCCGGCTCCCGATCCGGGTGCTCGGCGCGGTGCTCAACGACGTGCGCCTCGGTGGTGAGTACCGCTACTACTCGTACTACATCGCAGGGTATGAGGTGGAGGACGAGCATCCGGCGTGTGACGATCGGCCGGTGCTCCAGCCCTCCGACTGAGACAATGACTTGCAAACCTACACTCCGGAGTTTCTCATGATCATTCGCACGGCTGCGGTGGCGGCCCTTCTGTGTCTCTGCAGTGCCGCGGGGCGGGGGGCGGCGCAGCAGGTCGACCGCTCCACCGGTCTGGCGGTCAGCCGTGCGGAGCTGCAGCGGCTGCTGCTGCGTCTCGACCAGGCGAGCGGAGCGCCGGATTCGAGCCCAGCGGCGCAGACGCGGGCCCGCGACCAGGCTGGCGTGGTGCGTGCGCGGCTCACCCAGGGGGACTTCCACGCGGGGGATCGCGTCCTACTGCGCGTCGAAAGCGACGAGCCGCCCCGCAGCGGCGCGGTGCGAACGGAAGAGCGCTCCGTAGAGGAGCAGCTGTCCGACAGCTTCGTCGTGGCCCCTGACCGGAGCATCACGCTCCCGCTGGTGGGCGTGATCTCGCTCGCGGGCGTGCTCCACGCGGAGCTCGAAGCCCATCTGATCCACCAGCTGAGCCAGTTCCTCCAGGAGCCGGTGTTGCACGCCCGGCCCCTCATCCGCATCGGGGTCGTAGGCGGGGTCGCGAAGCCCGGATTCTACGCCCTCCCGGCGGACGTGGTGCTGTCGGACGCGCTGATGGCGGCCGGGGGCCTGACGCCGGACGCGAAGGTGGGCGACCTCCGGGTCGAGCGCTCGGGGGAGCGCCTGTGGGACGGCGACGCCCTGCGGCAGGCGATCACCGACGGACGCACGCTCGACGAGATGAACCTCCGCGCGGGGGACCAGGTCGTCGTCCCTTCGCAGAACCGCACCTCCGCCTACGAGCTGGTGCGAACGGCGGGCATCCTGCTGGGCATTCCGCTCACGATCTTCTCGCTGACGAAGGTGTTTTAGAGGACTGGAGGATATTCCGTGAGTAGGCGGGTGCTGGTCACTGGGGGTGCGGGCTTCATCGGGTCGCATGTGGCCGCCGCGTACGTGGACGCGGGCGACGACGTGACCGTGCTCGACGACTTGTCCACCGGCATGATCACGAACGTCCCCCGGGGCGCCCGGTTCGTACGCGCGGACATCCGCTCGCCGCAGGCGCGGGCGCTGCTCGCGACCGGCGGGTTCACCCTGCTGAACCACCACGCCGCCCAGGTGGACGTGCGGATCTCGGTGGCCGACCCGGTGCGGGACGGGGACGTCAACCTGCTCGGCCTGCTCAACCTGCTCGAAGGCGCGCGTGCCGGCGGTGTGCGTCGCGTCATCTTCGCGTCCTCCGGGGGCGCGATCTACGTCGCGGGCGGCCGGCTCCCGCTCCGGGAGGCGGACGCGAAGCTGCCGCTCTCACCCTACGGGAGCGCGAAGCTCGCATGCGAGTACTATCTGGCGACCTTCGCGCAGCTGTACGGTTTGGCGTCCGTCGTCTTGCGCTACAGTAACGTGTACGGGGCGCGCCAGAACGGCAGCGGCGAGGGCGGCGTGGTCGCGGTGTTTGCGCGCCGGCTGGCCGCTGGAGAGCCCGTGACGATTTTCGGCGACGGGCTCCAGACCCGCGATTTCGTGTACGTCGGGGACGTGGCCGAAGCAAATCTGCTGGCGAGCGAAGGTCACCTGAGACCTCTGGACGAACTCGACTCGCGGGCCTTCAACATCGGCACCGGCATCGAAACTGGGATACGCGAGCTGGCCGAGGAGCTCGCGGCGGCCGTGGGACGGGAGGTGGAGGTCCGCTACCAGCCAGCGCGCGCGGGCGAGCTGCGGCGCAGCGCGGTGGCCATCGACAAGGCGGCGTCGGAGCTGGGGTGGCGGCCGCGCACCGGCCTGCAGGACGGCCTGGCAGCGACCCTCCGCGCGCTCACCGGCGCGGGGTCGCGACGCGCGGACGTGGAGACCACGGTCACGGACGCATGAGGATGTCCAGCTCGTCCCGTGGGAGGGCCCGGATCTTGCCCCTCAAAAGGTTCAATTCACGTTTCCGTGGAGGCTCCGTGCAGGTGACCCGTGTTGCGGCAGGCTGGATCAGCGTGCTGCTTGCTTCAGCAGTGTTACAAAGCTGCCACACCAGGGACTGTTGCGGCCCGAGCAATTCCTTGAGCCTGTTCGCAGGCGTGCGAGTCGATTCTGCGACGTTCCGATCGCGTGGCGAGTTCGCGATCCAGCTGGTCCCGACCGATCAGGCGGGGAGCACGCTGGTCGAGGAGCCGTGGACCGTCACCGGGGCGCTCCAGAGTCCCGCCCCGGGCGCGCTGCCCCTGAGCGCGCTCGCCGTCCTGCCGGCCGACACCATGCCGGTTACCATCTCGATCGACATCGACGATTCGCATTCGATGACGACGAACGATCCGGACCGCGTGCGCGCCACGGGCGCGCAGCATTTCTGGCAGGCCGTCCTGGGGGCGCGCCCGCGCAACCAGGTGGCGCTGCTCGATTTCGGCGGGACCCTCGCGAGTCCCGGCTTTGTCAAGACCCGGCTCGTGCAGGGACACACCACCGACCCCACCGAGCTGGACGCGCAGGTCGCGATGATTCAGGCGCAAGCGACCAGCGGCACACCGCTCTACCGCTCGGCGCTCGAGGTGATCCGCTGGACGGACACTGCGGTCGCGCTCCAGTCGCAGCGCTACCTCGTGATCATCACCGACGGGTACCCGTACCCTCCCGATTCGCTGCCGTACCAGGACTCGGTGGTCGCGGCGGCGGCGAACAGCGGCGTCCGCATTTTCGCGGTGGGCGTGGGGCCGGCCTCCGATCAGGGAGCACAGAGCGTGGACTCGGCTGTAAACGTGGTGCGTAACCTGGCCACGCGGACCGGCGGCATCTACGCCGGGGTGACCGATGCCACGCACCTCTCCCCGGCGCTCCGCGCGCTGGCCAGCGAGCCCAGCGGTGAGCGGCTGCTGGCGACGTTCGCGCTCGCGTCGCCGCCGGTCCGGGGTGCGGTGGTGACGGGGACGGTCACGATCGAGGGTCCGCTCGGGCGCGCGACCGCGGAGTGGTCGTTCGTCGCGCCGTAACGGGATGTGGCCGCGCCGCCTGGGGGCGGCACTCCTGGCGGCGCTCTTCATGGCGTCGTGCGAGCAGTCGAATCGCGTTGCCCGCGCTGGCCCCCCGATGGCTCGGGGATCAGGAGGCGGTGTGCGCGGGCCGTTCGGACACGTGTTCATCGTCGTGGAGGAGAACGCGAACTACCGCGACGTCATCGGCGACTCGTCGATGCCGTATCTGAACGATTTGGCGCGGCAGTACAGTCTGGCAACTCAGTACTACGGCAACGCCCACCCCTCGATCGGCAACTACTTCATGATGACGGTCGGCGACACGGTCACGAACGGTGACGACTATGGGCGCGTCGTCAGTGAGGACAACGTCGTGCGACGGCTGGTGGCGGCCGGCCGGACGTGGAAGTCGTACGCAGAGGACTTGCCGCGAATCGGGTACACGGGCCGTCGCAGCGGACGCTATGCCCGCAAGCACAACGTCCTGGCGCTGCTGTCGGATGTGGCGACCGATCCCACGCAAGCGAGCCATCTCGTGCCGTTCAGCCAGTTCGCGACCGACCTCGCGGCGCGTGCGCTGCCCGACTACGTGTTCATCGTCCCCAACGTCTGCAACGACGCGCACGACTGCCCGCTGCGGACGGCAGACGACTGGCTCAAACGGAACATCGACCCGCTCGTGCGGAGCGAGACGTTCCAGCGGGATGGCTTATTGATCATCGTGTTCGACGAGTCCCGGGCTGAGAGTCGGCACGGCGGCGGGCGCATCCCATGCGTCATCGTGAGCCCGAAGGCCAAGCGGGGCTACCAGTCCACGACCCTGTATCAGCATCAGAGCCTGCTGCGTCTGTCCCTGAGAGCCCTCGGCGTGACGACCTTTCCGAACGCCGCCGCCGCCGCACCCGACATGGACGAATTCTTCGAGCCCCCCCAGCGTCCGCCGCACCGTGTCGAGCGCGGCCGTGCAGGACTTTGAGCGCGTGAGCGTCGCGGCCACGCCCACGAGGCCGCCACCGGCTTACGACACGGGCGTGAGCGTCCCCGCCTGCCGTGGCAGGTCGAGCTCGAAGAAGAACCGCGTGCCCCACCCGGGGCGGGTCTCGAGCTCGAGCGTGGACCCCAGCGCGCGCACGAGCTTTCGGGTGATCGCGAGGCCCAGGCCGGTGCCCGAGAAGCAATAGCCGTCGCGGCCACGGGCGTGTCGAAAGGGCTGGAACAGGGTTGCTAGGGCGTCGGGGTTCACGCCCGGCCCAGAATCCTGCACCGAGAAGCGCACCCGCCCTTCGGGCAACTCCTCGCAGGTGATCTCCACGAAGCCCTGGTCGGTGAACTTGATGGCGTTCGTCGTCAAGTTGAGGAGCACACGTGACAGCGCCACGGGGTGGCCCAGCCAGCGGTCGCTCGCGGGAAGGCCGAAGCGGAGCGACAGGCCTTTCTCTTCGGCCAGGGGTCGCACGATGCTCTGGATCGATTCGAACAGCTCCGTAACGGAGAAGGGCGTGACCTCGTATTCGGCCAGCTCGTCGCCGCCGCGCGCCAGTTCGATCGTATCGCTCACGATGGACGAGAGGCCCAGCGCCGCGCTGTAGATCAACCCCAGCTGCCGGTGCTGCACCGGGTTCACCGCGCCGCTCTGGGCCGACTGCAGGGTCTCGGCCAGGAACAGGATCGACGTGAGTGGGGAGCGGAGGTCGTGGATCACCTCGACCAGGAGATCGAGACCTTGCACCCCGTTGAGATGGGACTCGAGCTGCCGCACCTCGTGGCGGTCGATGGCCTGCCGGACCTGCTCCAAGGCGTTCAAGGGCCCGAGGATCGTCGCTGGGGACACCGGCGGGCCGGCGGCCGACCACGCGCGCACCATCTCGGTTTGCAGCATATCGACCAGACGGTGGCCGAGCCCGGCGGCAGGCCGGGGCAGGAGTCCGGTGACGTAGCCGGGCCGCTCCTGGTCGACCGCGAGGGCGAGCGCCGCCAGCACGCCCGCGACGACTTCGTCGTCGGCGGCGGGGAGGCCGCCGCCGGCTGCCTCGTCGCGCCAGCGGCGTCCGACGCGCCGGATGGCGGCGGTGATAATGGTGGACGACACGCCCGCCAGCGGCGCATCGAGTGCCAGTGGGGACAGCGGGTGCGGACGAGGCGACGCCGCCACCGGCGGGCTCGCCTCGACTACGCTGCTGCGCTCGCGGCCCGCCTTCACTCGTCTTCCGACCCGGGCAGCAGGTTGCGCTGCAGTCCGTGCCGGCTCATGAGCCGATAGAAGGTTGTGCGGTCGACCTTCGCCATCCGCGCCGCCTTGGACAGGTTGCCGCCGGCCCGCAGCACCACGCGGGTGAGGAAGCGGCGGTCGAAGCGCGCGAGCAGCCGGTCGCGCGCCTCGTAATAGCTCAGGCCCGTGTCGCTCGGATCGTCCAGCGCCCCCAGCTCGGGGTCCGAGCCGTGGTCGCTGATGAACGGGACATCCTCGGGCCGCACGTCGGCGCCGGGCTCGAGCAGCACGACGGCATGCTCGATGACGTTCTGCAGCTCGCGCACGTTTCCGGGCCAGGAGTGAGCCCGCAACGCCCAGATCGCCGCCTTCGAGAGGTGGGGCACCGGCTCCTCGCGTGCGCGATGGCGGTCCCAGTAATACCCGAGGAAATGCTCGGCGAGGAGCGGAATGTCGTCTACCCGCTCCCGCAGCGCCGGTACGTGGATCGGCACTACGCGGAGGCGGTAGTAGAGATCCTCGCGCAGCGCGCCCGCCGCCACCGCTTCCTCGGGGTCGCGATTGGTGGCCGCGATGAACCGCACGTTCACGACCGCGTCTGTGGTCTCACTGCCCACGCGTCGCACCACGCCGTCCTGAATCACGCGCAGCAGCTTCGCCTGGATCGGCTTCGACATCTCGATCAGCTCGTCCAAGAACATGGTGCCGCCGTTGGCGGTCTCGAGCAGGCCCGGCTTGTCGCGTACGGCGCCGGTGAACGCGCCCTTGCAGTGCCCGAACATCTCCGACTCGAGCAGCGTCTCGGGCAGCGCGGCGCAATTCACGGCTACTACCGGCCGGCTGGCGCGGCGACTGCGGTGGTGGATGAACTGCGCGATCAGCTCCTTGCCGCTGCCGCTTTCGCCGGTGATGAACACGGAGGCGTCGGTGGCGGCAACCCGTCGCGCCAGGGCGATCACCTCGTTGTACTTGGGGGCGTTGCCGAGCACCGCGACGCGGTCGCTGGGGTGCACGCCGTTCTGCTCGTGCAGCACGCGTGATTCGCGCGCCACCGCGACCGCGTGCGCGGCGCGTCCCACGAGGATCTGCAGCTGACTGCCGGTGAACGGCTTGGGCAGGAAGTCCCACGCGCCGGCTCGCAGCACTTCGAGACTGGCTTCGACGCTCGGCTTGCCGGTGATCACGATCGCGATCGTCTCGGGATTGGCGGCGAGCGCGGTGGCGAGCAGCTCGGTGCCGCTCACCGGCGTCATGTAGAGATCGAGCAGCACGATGTCGAAGGGACGCCGCCGCAACAGGTCGAGCGCTTCCTCGCCGCGCCCCGTCACCGTGACATTGTAGCCTTCCACGCCAAGGACGCTGGCGCAACTCTCGCGCAGCGTGCGCTCGTCGTCAGCGACGAGAATGCGGATGCTGGGCTTGGTGGCCGGCGCGACCGGCACGAGCTGCGACACGCTGCGCGATGGGGCCGTGGGCACAGGGCGCGACAAGGCCAAAGATCGGTCGGAAGCGTTCGACATCGAGAACTCCCCGCAGGCAGGTGCGCCGTCGTGGCACCCGGAGGCGCATACACCGCACGTGTATGAGCCTTGTCACGATCGACGCGGTCAGGAACATAGCACGTTCCGGCGCGTTGCGTGAGGGGCCGGTGGCCGGCTCGCGCGTGGGCCAACGGGAGCGGCGCGCGATCTGAGCCGCCGATGCTTGTGGCAGGTGTGGTTACAAGGGCGTGCGGGCCGCCCCGACGCGTGTCGGCTATCCGGCTCTGATACAACCCGTTGTGAGTGGTCGCTCGCGGTATAGGACTTGCGTTACGACCCGCTCCGACCTACTGCGGCGTGGGTCGGCCCACGAACGGCTTGATGGTGCCCTCGTCGCTTCCCTCTTCTTCGGCCGCGCGCAGTGCATGCAGCGCGCGCCCCAACAATACGGCGGGATCGAGCGCCATGCTCCGGAACCCGGAGCGCGCGTCGAACCCTCCACGCAGCCGTAACGGCGGCATCGAGCCTCCGCTTCCGACTCTCGTTCCCAGACCGACGAGCGCGCCCGACAGGCGGCGAAACAGCTTGACCGCACCGTCGCCGTCCGTGTCCGGGGCGAGCACGGCGAACTCGCTGGGGCCCAGCCGGCCGACCGTGTCCGCAGCCCGGGCGGCGGCACGGAGCGCCCGGGCCAGAGACTCGGCGAGCGCCGAACCGTCCGTCTGGCTCGCGAGCACGACACACGCGAGCGAGGCGTCACGCCGGTCCACCTGAGCCGCCAGCTCCCGGGCCCGGCGCTCGAGCCCGCGCGCGTTGTAGAGGCCGGTGCGCGGATCGAGCAGGCCGCCGTCGCGCGCGCCGTCGGCGTCGAGCTTGGCCCGCACGTGTCCCTCGAGCCGCAGCAGAAACTCCTCGGTGTCGAGCGGTTGACCCCACACGCCGTTTGCCCCCGCCCGCAGCGCTTCGAGCACCTGGGTCCGGCCGAGCGGCCCGTGCATGGTCAAGAAAATGGGCGTGCTGGAGGTGATGTACGGGTCGACGCGCAGCGCGCGGCACAGCGCCAGGACGTCGGTCTCGGGGAGCCCGGTGTCGAGCACGATGACGTCGGCCCCCGAGCGGCGGGCGCCCTCGAGCGCATCGTGGCCGGTGTACGCCTTGAGCACCGCGTAGCCCGCCGGCCGCAGGATGCTCTCGAGCGATCGCGTCACCCACTCTTGCGCGTTCGCGATCAGCACGAGGGGCGAATGGGAAGGTGTCGCGGGGACCGGCATGCGCGCAGTCTGTGCATACCGCGTGCGCGAGAACGGGGGGCGGCAACTCCTTGGGGCGAGGCGGGTTGGAGTGGAAACCGCGGTGCGCGGCGCGTGCGTCGCGGTGATCTGCCAACAAGGGTGTAACGCGGCTGCGGCGTTTGACCGGCCCGCGCCGCGGCCGGACGGGCGGGAACCGGCGGCCCCAATCTTGATAGAGCATAGCGGCACGATGCGGTGTCGGCATTGCACTGAGACACAGGCGGAGGCGCGACGGCCCGAGCTCGGCCCACCAACGGTCGGTGTGGCGGCGGGCGTGGTGTGCGCCTGCTGCGGCGTCATGCTCGGACCGGTCGACGTGGCGTCGCGTCTGGTGGACAAGCTGGCGCAGCTGAGACGGTTCGGCCTCGCGGGCCACGACGACGTGCTCGGCCCGCCCCCCTCCGGCACGGAGGAGCGCTGAGCGATGTGCGGCATCATCGGATACGTGGGGCGGCGGGACGCCGCGCCGATCCTGGTCGAGGGG
>Ga0209473_1001949_pt1 | contig 11417 bp, 10 predicted proteins | sample GraSoiAngelo_133_FD_185890 | JGI IMG/M metagenome (GOLD analysis project Ga0209473, IMG submission 185890) | Grasslands soil microbial communities from the Angelo Coastal Reserve, California, USA - 14_0929_05_20cm (SPAdes) (version 2) | ecosystem: Environmental > Terrestrial > Soil > Grasslands ...
GGCAATATCGCCCAGCAGATCTTCTGGTACACGGCGTTTACCGCCGACATGGTGAAGCCGGGGCTACCGGTGATGAATGCGGACGGCACGCCGAAGTGGCGCATGGCACCGTCGCCGCACGGCTCCTACTGGAAAGACGGCATGAAGCTCGGCTATCAGGACGTGGGCTCCGCGACCCTGCTCAAGTCCACGCCGGCCGATCGCCGCAAGGCAGCCTGGCTCTATCTGCAATTCATCGTCTCCAAGACGGTGTCCTTGAAGAAGAGCCATGTCGGTCTCACCTTCATTCGCGAGTCCGACATCTGGGACAAATCGTTCACCGAGCGCGCGCCAAAACTCGGCGGGCTGATCGAGTTCTACCGCTCGCCGGCGCGCGTGCAGTGGACCCCGACCGGCAACAACGTGCCGGACTATCCGAAGCTTGCGCAATTGTGGTGGCAGAACATCGGCGATGCGTCGTCCGGTGCGAAGACGCCGCAGGCCGCGATGGATTCGCTTGCAGCAGCCCAAGACTCGGTGTTGGAACGTCTGGAAAAGTCCGGCGTACAGGGCGCCTGTGGACCAAAGATGAACAAAAAGGAGAAGCCTGACTACTGGTTCGCGAAGTCAGAGAAGGACGGCAACATCGCCCCCCAGCGCAAGCTCGCCAACGAGAAGCCAAAGGGCGAAACCGTCGACTACGACACGCTGATCAAGTCGTGGCCGGCCTCGCCGCCGAAGCGCGCCTCGAATTGAGGCCTCGCATGATCGTCTTGGCCGGGGCAAAAGCGCGAAGCGCGTCTTCGCACCAATGACCCGGCCATCCACGAAGAAATAGAAGGCCGGAAGCGATCCCGGCCTTTTTCTCGCCGTCATTGCGAGGAGCGAACGCGACGAAGCAATCCAGACTGTTTGCCTGGCTCTGGATTGCTTCGCTTCGCTCGCAATGACGGTTATTATCTGCGTCATGCCCGCCGCTAAAGGAGCATCTCCATGCGCATGATCTTCCGTTGCGATCCGGCGTTGTCGGATCATCTGCCGCGGCCGGTGCTGGCGCGAAGCACGCTTCCCAATTGGCTCCGCGCCATGCCGGCGAAAGCGCGGTCGGAAATCCACGGACGGGACATCCGCACCGTGAAGCAATGCCCGCCCTTTGTCGACGCGATGGCCTATGGCGTCATGATCCTGCTGCCTTGCGACGTCACGGTGGATAACGGCGCGTTTTCGTGGGACTGGAGGATTCCGGAGCCGGCGACGTCGGGACATCCGCGTGCGCCTTTGAGCTTTCACGTCGCGGCGCAGTTCGCCGATGCGCCGTTCGCGAGGGACGGCCGGGCCGCGCTCAAATTCAACAGTTTCTGGACCATCGAGCTCGAGCCCGGCTGGTCGTTGTTCGCCACGCATCCCGTTAATCGCGACGAGCTGCCGTTTCGCCTGATCTCGGGGCTTGTCGATGCCGATCGCTTTCACGACGGCGGCATCAACTTTCCGGCGATCTGGACCGAGCCCGATTTCTCCGGCGTACTGCCGAGGGGCACGCCGGTGGCGCAATGCTTTGCGGTTCCGCGCGCAGCGCTATCGCTTGAATTCGAAAGCTTCGACGAAGCGCACAAATCCGCCTATTCGAAAACCGTCACGGAAGTGCTGGCCGCGCCCAACGTCTATCGCAAACATTTCCGCGCCCGAAGGGGACGGTTAACCGCTGAGTGAGCGGCGAAGCTCAGCTTCGTCTAACCACAGCCGGCCGTGCGGCGCCGACGTTAGCGCCATGGCGATCGAGCCGAACATTTGCGGCCGCAAGCGATAGGCTTGCGCGTAGGCGCGCATCGCGCTCTCGAGATCGCCTAATTCCTGGAGCACGATACCGAGATTGAGCGCAGCTTCGGCATAATCAGGCTTTAGTTCGATCGCCTTGCGGTAGGCGGTGGCGGCGCCGTGATAGTCGCGCAAATCCTGACGGACCAGACCGAGATCGAACCAGACCGGTGCCGGAGCCTCGTTTGCGGTCGCACGTTCCAGCAAGATCGCTGCGGCCGCGTAGTCGGCGTCTTCCCACGCCAAGCGTCCGAGCCGCGCTGCGGCCTCCATGCTTTGCGGGATGACGTCCAGAACAGCCCGCCACGCCTCGCGCGCCTGCGATCGAAGGCCCGCCTGGTCGAGCGTTCGCGCCTTCTCGAGAAATGCTTCCCGTTGCGGCGCGATCGCGATCGCCCGGTCGAGATAAGCCAGTGCGCCGTCAAAATCCATGGCGGCACGCGCGATGCGCGCGGCGAGCAGATGTGCCGCGGCATTTCCGGGCCGTTTTTCAAGGCTGGTCTCGACGTGGTTGCGAGCCGGCGAAATCTCGCCTTGTGAGAAAAGCACCGCAGCCATCAGATGATTGAGCATGGGCTCAAAGGGTTCGCGGCCCAGGCCTTCTTCACACAGCCGGCGCGCGTCCTCCCGCTGGCCGGAGTTGAAGGCGGCGGTGGCACGGCGAACGATGTCCTCGGCGCTGGGCTGGGTCATGCCGGCAATTATAAGCGTCATTGCGAGCGAAGCGAAGCAATCCAGAGCCGCGCAAGCAGTCTGGATTGCTTCGTCGCTTCGCTTCTCGCAATGACGGGCTGAGGTCCGGTGCCCCTACTGCGCCGCCTCCGCAGCTTCCAGCGTCGGATAATCCGTGTAGCCCCTGGCGTCGCCGCCATAGAAGGTCGCCTTGTCCCACTCGTTCAGCGGCGCGCCCCGCCTCAAACGCTCGACCAAATCGGGGTTCGAGATGAACGGCTTGCCGAACGCGATCAAATCGGCCGCGTCCGCCGCGAGCACCTTGGTCGCGAGCTCGAAGTCATAGCCGTTGTTGGCGACGTAGGCACCCCCGAAGCTCCTCCGCAAAGAGCCGTAGTCGAACGGCGCGATGTCGCGCGGGCCGCCGGTCGCGCCCTCGATGACGTGGATGTAAGCGAGCTTCAGCGCGCTCAGATGATCGACGATGTAGTCGAACAGCGGCTGCGGATTGGAGTCGGAGACATCATTGGCCGGCGTTACCGGAGAGATGCGGATGCCGGTCCGATCCGCGCCGGCCTCGGCGGCCACGACCTTCGCGACCTCAAGCATCAGCCTGGCGCGGTTCTCGATACCCCCGCCATAGGCGTCGGTCCGTTTGTTGGTGCCGTCCTTAGCGAACTGATCGAGCAGATAGCCATTGGCGCCATGGATTTCGACGCCGTCAAATCCGGCGGTCAACGCATTCGCGGCACCGCGCTTGAAGTCTTCGATGATCCCTGGAATTTCTGCAAGTTCGAGCGCGCGCGGCTCGGAGATCTCGGTGAAGGTGCCGTTGACGAAGGTCTTGCCCTTGGCGCGGATCGCTGACGGCGCGACCGGCGCGCCGCCGCGCGGCTGCAGCGAGGTATGCGAGATGCGCCCGACATGCCAGATCTGGATGAAGATGCGCCCGCCGCGCTCATGCACGCGGTCGGTCACCTTGCGCCAGCCTGCGACCTGTTCTTTGGAGTAGATACCGGGCGTGTCCTGATAGCCCTGGCCCTGCTGCGAGACTTGACTGGCCTCGGTGACCAGCAGGCCGGCAGAAGCGCGTTGCCCGTAATATTCTGTTGCCAACGGGCTCGGCACCATGCCGGGCGGAATGGCGCGATTGCGCGTCAGCGGCGCCATCACGAAGCGGTTAGGCAGCGTGATCGGGCCGAGCTTGAAGGGCTCGAAGAGTTTGGTCGGCTGGCTCATGTTGTTGCTTTCGCGAGATGATGACGCACGTAATGCAATTGTGCATCGCCGCGAACTCTGCAATGCCGCGAGCCATTCGGATTTCGCGGGTGACCTGCGCGCAGGCCACCCGGAGGGGGCGAGCGACTAAGCCGCCCCGAGAAAATCACGCTTGCCGATTTCGACGCCGTTGTGGCGCAAAATTCCATGCGTGGTCGCGGCATGGAAATAAAAATTCGGAAAAGCGAAACGATTGACGAATTCCTGCCCCTTCAGCGTCAAGGAATTGTTCGGGCCAACCGGGAAGGTAACCTCCTTGGCGTCGGCGCCTTCGAACTGCGCCGGCTTGAACGTCTTCACATAGTCGATGGCGCCAGCGATCCGCTGCTTCAAGTCGCCGAAAGTCTTTTCGGTGTCGGGTGTGGACGGCACTTCGCCATGGGTGAGGCGGGCGCAGCCCTTGGTCGCGAAATCGCAGGCGAGCTGAATCTGCTTCGTCAGCGGCAGCATATCCGGATAGAGCCGCGCGCCGAGCAGCACCTCGGGCGCGATATTCTTGGCCTTGCAATGGGCTTCGGCTTTGGTGAGCAAGCCTGAAAGCGCGCCGAGCGTCTGGATGAAAACGGGAACGGTTGCGTCGTAAAAGGACATGTGATGCTCTTTTCATGGCGGGGACGGTGAAGTGCAACTCAGATAGTGCCGCGCCGGGAAAAAACCACCTCTAGCGCGCGGCAGCGGGCAATGCCGCCTCAGGCTGGGGTTGGGCACGAGGGCCGCGCATCCGCGCCAACAGCTCCGATGTCGGCCAGGAGTCGGCCGGCAGGCCGTATTTGATCTGCATCGCCTTGACCGCGCTGCGGCTCTGCTGGCCGAGCACGCCGTCGACCTTGCCGACCGTGAAGCCGGCGTGCACCAGGTGCTGCTGCAATTCCTTGATTTGGGCGAACGGCAGTTGCGCGACCGCCGCCGCCGGACGATGCATCGGCGCGGCGCCTGCGATGCGGCTCGCGAGATAACCGGCGGTGGTCGAATAGATCAGCGAATTATTCCATTCGGTGTAGGCGGCGAAATTGGGGTAGGCCAAAAACGCCGGCCCCATGCGGCCCATGGGCAGCAGCAGCGACGCCGGCAGATTGTCATTTGGCAGCGCGCGGCCGTCCGGATAGCTGACGCCGAACTGCACCCATTTCGAACGGGGCAGTTGAATGGTGAGGTCGGCCTGATCCCAGGGAAGAGTTGGCGGCACCCGCACTTCCTCCAGCCACGGCTCGCCGCGCCGCCATTTCAACCCGTTGGCGATGTAGTTCGCGGTCGAGCCGATCACATCGGGCGGGCTGCTCAAAAGGTTGCGGCGGCCGTCGCCGTCGTAATCGACGGCGTAGTTGAAATAATGCGTCGGCAGAAATTGCGTCTGGCCGAGCTCGCCGGCCCACGAGCCGATCATCTCATCGGGCGAGAGATCGCCGCGGTCGATGATCTTGAGCGCGGCGATGGTTTCGTTCGCAAACATCTCTGAGCGGCGGCAATCATAGGCCAGCGATACCAGCGAGCGCAGCGTCGGCAGGGTGCCCATATTGGCGCCGAAGTCACTCTCCAATCCCCAGAACGCGGCGATCACCGCGGGCGGCACGCCATATTCCTTCTCGGCGCGCGCAAAGGCGGCGGAGTAAGTCTTGATGCGGGCCTGTCCCTGCTGCATCCGATAGGTCGCAGCCATGCGGCCGGCGAATTCGGTAAAGATCTGGCCGAACACGCGCTGGCCGCGATCGCGGTTGACGATCCCCTGGTCGTACACGAGGTAGGGCGCGGCCTCGGCGAGGGCGCGTTGCGAGACGCCGGCGGCAGCCGCCTGCTGTTTGAGATCGGCGAGGAAGCGATCGAAGTTGGCGCCATTATGACAGGAGGCGGTGCGGGGCGAGGGGGCTGCGGTTGGTCTAGCTGGCGCTGGAACTGGTTGCGCCGCCGCCGGCTTTGGTCCGCACCAAAGTGCGAACAAGGTGGCGCCAAAGACGATCTTCGAAGCACGATTCATGAAGTTACCGTTGGGATAAAAATTCGGGCATGTCCTGGCATCATTCAAAGACAGGGATGGCCGGGTCAAGCCCAGCCATCACGAAAAGCCGGTCCCGTTTTTTTGGCGCCAATAGCCAATACATGACGCAAGCCCGCTGCGTGCATGGGAGCCTGCCGCTGGCACCGGGCTCGAAGGCTGTTCCAATCGGCCCGAGCCGTGTAGTCTGGCCTCTCTCGCCCGCCCCTTAAGCAAAAGTGAGCCGACAATCAGCGGGCGCGCGAGCACAAAAGGGAAACGGCGGAAAACCACATGTCCGATATCCGATATTTAAGCCCGTCCACGCTCGATGAGGCGGTCTCAGCCTTTGCCGCCGCGGGCAGTGCCGCGCGCATCCTGGCCGGCGGCACTGATCTTTTGGTGCAAATGCGCGCCGGCAGCGTACGGCCGGGCCTGATCGTCGACATCAAGAAAATATCTGAGATGACCGCAATCGAGGAAACTGCCGACGGCGGTTTTCGCGTTGGCGCCGCCGTCCCCGGCGCGGTGCTGGCCGAGCACCCGCGCTTCGGCAAAATCTGGCCCGGCGTGCTGGAGGCCGTCAACCTGATCGGTTCGACCCAGGTGCAGGGGCGAGCGTCGGCAGGCGGCAACCTCTGCAATAGCTCGCCGGCCGCGGACAGCGTGCCCGCCATGATTGCGGCCGGCGCCATCGTCACGGTGGCCGGGCCGAACGGGCGCCGCGAGATGCCGGTCGAAGCAGTGCCGGCCGGTCCCGGCCGCACCCATCTCACGCCCGGCGAGATCCTCGTCAGCTTCACGCTGCCGCCGCGCCCGCCCGGCTCGGGCGATGCGTATTTGCGTATGATCCCGCGCACCGAAATGGACATCGCCGTGGTCGGCTGCGGCGTCAGCCTTACGCTAAAAGGCGGCGTGTGCACCACGGCGAGGGTCGGGCTCGGCGCGGTGGCGCCGACTGTGCTCCTGGTCGAGGCGGCCGCGAAAGCGCTTGTTGGCAGCAAGCTCGACGATGCGGCGCTCAGTGCTGCGGCGAGCGCCTGCTCCGCCGCTTGCCGCCCGATCGACGACAAGCGCGGCACCATCGCTTACCGCACCAAGATTGCCGGCGTGCTGTTGAAGCGCACGGCCGCGATCGCCGCCCAACGCGCCGGAGGAAATTGAAGACCATGGCCAAGCTACACGTTTCCACCACCATCAACGGCGAGCCGATGGAGTTTTTGTGCGAGCCGAACGATACCATGCTCGACGCGCTGCGCGGGCCGCTTGGTCTAACCGGGTCGAAGGAAGGCTGCGCCTCCGGTGATTGCGGCGCCTGCAGCATCCTGCTGGACGATCGCCTGGTCTGTTCCTGCCTGATGCTGTCAGCCGAAGCGCAAGGTCACGAGATCAGAACCATCGAAGGCATGGCCGATGGCGAGAAGCTGCATCCGCTGCAGCAGAAATTCCTGGAAATGGCGGCGCTGCAGTGTGGCATCTGCACCTCGGGCATGCTGGTCGCGTCCGATGCGCTGCTCAAGAAAAACCCGCAGCCCAGCGAGGAAGAGGTGAGGTTCTGGCTTGCCGGCAATCTCTGCCGGTGCACCGGATACGACAAGATCGTGCGCGCGGTTCTGGAGACCGCTCAAGACATGCGGGAAGCAAGGAATTAAAGAGTCAATTTAAGGAATCTTGGCAATGAACGTCATCACCAACAACAAGTGGATCGGCCAGCGCACCATTCGCCCCGACGGCGTCGACAAGGTCACCGGGCGCGCGGCCTTTGCCGCCGACACCACCATGCCCGGCATGATCTGGGGCAAGATCCTGCGCAGCCCGCATCCGCACGCGCGCATCAAATCGATCGATACCTCGAAGGCGCTGGCGTTACCGGGCGTCAAGGCGGTGGTCACCGCGCGCGACATCGTCGACTTCCCGGTCGACAAGTCGGTCATGCTCGGCATCCAGGACATGCGCTGGATGTGCCGCAACGTGATGGCACGCGAGAAGGCGTTATTCCCTGGCCATCCCGTCGCGGCGGTCGCCGCCACCACGGAAGCGATCGCGGCCAAGGCCTGCGAACTGATCGAGGTCGACTACGAAGTGCTGCCGTGGGCAATCGAGATCGACGACGCGCTCAAGGCGGACGCGCCGATCCTGCACGAGTTCAACAAGTTCGAAGGCAAGCCGTCGAATATCGCTGGCAAGCTTGAAGTCAAGAAGGGCGACATCGCGCAAGGTTTCAAGGAGGCGGAGGTGGTGATCGAGCGCACCTTCACCACCCGTCCGGTGCATCAGGGCTACATCGAACCGCACGCGTGCCTGATCAGCGTCGCCGCGGACAACAAGACCACGATCTGGAGCTCGAGCCAGGGCCAGTTCATGGTGCGCGCCATGACATCGTACCTGACGGGCATTCCGCAGAGCGACATCCGCGCCATTCCGGCGGAAATCGGCGGCGGGTTTGGTGGCAAGACCATCGTCTATCTCGAGCCGCTCGCGACGCTGCTGGCGAAGAAATCCGGCCGCCCGGTGAAGATGGTGATGACCCGCGAGGAGGTGATGCGGGCGACCGGGCCGACCTCGGGTTCCAAGAGCACGGTCAAGATCGGCGCCAAAAAAGACGGCACCATCGTCGCCGCCCAAGGCACGTTTTACCTGCAGGCCGGCGCGCTGCCGGGCTCACCGATCCGCGGCGCGGTCGGCTGCAGCTTCTCGCCTTACGACATCCCGAACGTGCTTTCGGTCGGCTACGATGTGCTCTCCAACCGCTCCAAGGTTGCGGCCTATCGCGCCCCGGGCGCGCCGATCGGCGCTTTTGCGGTCGAGTGCGTGATGGATGAGTTGGCCAGCGCGCTCAAGATGGATCCGTTGGAGCTGCGATTGAAGAATGCCGCCAGGCAGGGAACAAAGGCGGCGCATGGTCCGGTATTTCCGCGCATCGGCTACGTCGAGACGCTGGAGGCCGCGAAAGCGCATCCGCACTATGCCGCGCCCCTCGGCAAGCTTCAGGGTCGCGGCGTGGCGTCCGGCTTCTGGTTCAACGCCGGCGGTGAGTCCTCAGCCCAGGTCAACATCACCGAGGACGGCAACGTCGTCGTCACGACCGGCCATCCTGATATCGGCGGCTCGCGCGCGGCGATTGCAAACGTCTGCGCCGAGTTGCTCGGCATCGACTACCGGCAGGTGTCGGTCCTGATCGGCGATACCGCGACCGTCGGCTTCTCGAACCTGACCGGCGGCAGCCGCGTGCTGTTTGCCTCCGCGATGGTGGTGACGCAATCGACCGAGAAGGTCATCACTACCCTGCGCGAGCGCGCCGCCAAGATCTGGGAGATCGACCCCGAGGCGGTGAAATGGGAAAACGGCGCGGCGCATCCGGCGAGCCCCAACGCCGGCCAGTTCGAACCGCTGACCCTGGCTGAGCTCGCCGCAAAGGCCCCGCAGATGGGCGGGCCGATCGGCGCCGGCGTGCAGCTCAACACCGAAGGCGCCGAGGGCGGCTTCGGCACGCACATCTGCGACGTCGAGGTCGATGTCGAACTCGGCATCGTGCGCGTGATCCGCTACACCGCGGTGCAGGACGTCGGCCGCGCCGTGCATCCGGGCTATGTCGAGGGCCAGATGCAGGGCGGCGTCGCGCAGGGCATCGGCTGGGCGCTCAACGAAGAGTACATCTACAACAAGGACGGCAAGGTCGATAATCCAGGTTTCCTCGATTATCGCATGCCGGTCTGCTCCGACCTGCCGATGATCGACACGGTGATGGTCGAGGTGCCGAACCCGAAGCATCCGCAGGGCGTCAAAGGCGTGGGCGAGGTGCCGCTGGTGCCTGTCATGGCCGCGGTCGCCAACGCCGTCCACCACGCGCTGGGCAAACGTTTTTACAGCCTGCCGATGTCGCCGCCGAAAGTGCTGGCGGCGCTTGAAGCGGAGGGATGATGTTGCGTAACAGCTGCGTAGGGCGGGTTAGCGAAGCGTAACCCGCCTCTTGGTTGCCGAATGGCGGGTTACGCTTCGCTAACCCGCCATTCGGTCCTACGGGCTTAGACCCTCATGGTGAGGAGCGCGGCCATGCCGCGCGTCTCGAACCACGAGGCCTTGGAGCTCGCGGCCATCCTTCGAGACGCCGCGTAAGCGCGGCTCCTCAGGATGAGGTTTGAAGATATTTTGACAGCCTCTCATGATGATGGAAGCTCACACTTCGCGCGGAATGATGTACAGCAGCTGAGGCAGCACGGTTTCCGGCGAATAGACAAATGGTCCTTCACCGATCCTGATGGCTCCCATCCGCTTGTAGAAACTTTCCGCGGAAGGCTCGGCATAGATCATCAGGGCGCCGGCTTTCATCTCTCTTGCGCGAGCGACAGCCGCCCGGAAAAGCACTCGCCCGATCCCGCGTTTCCAGTGCGCGGGATCGACGAAAATGGCGTAGAGCAGCGCGATACCCTGAAGCGGGGTTGTCGTCACCGCAACGACGCCGACGATTTCGCGGGAGCTGTCCTGTGCCACCAGAACGCAACCCGCAGTGATCAAGGGCACGGTTATGGTCAGCGCCGGCATCGCGCGATCGATGAACACTTCGTCATATCCGGCGCGCTTGGTCGCACGCACGCAGAGGCGCGTTAGCTCCCCTTGCTCCTCGGGCTTGGCCTCTCGGATTGTATAGACGGACACCTCTGAACCTTCCCTGCCGCAGTCCTGCATTAGATTTAGGATCGGCGTGACGATTGGCAACTGGTTGGCGCAATCGTCGCATCCGAAGCGGCGGCCGTTTTTGGCTGCCTTGTGTCAAATCCGGACGTACATGCGCCACGACAAACAGGCGATATTGTTGCAAATACGTCATCGGTCGCGGCTATCAGGTCCTGACGCCGGATCGCAAATCCTCTCCGTTGCCTCCAAGCTGCCCGCGTCTGAGCGCAGCAGAAAAGGGAGCAACGCGCATGCAATCATCAAGGCTTCGTCTCTCCGCCACCGCCGTCACCTCGACCTGCGCCTTGATATGCACTCTGGCGCTGCCCGCTCCCGCGGCCGCTCAACTGCTTGACCACAAGGACTTCACCGCGTCCATCGCTATGACGATCGTGCAAACCGCCATCGAAACCTGCAAGGCCAACGGCTATGCGGTGTCGGCGACCGTGGTCGGGCGCAACGGCGAGATCATCGTGCAAGTGCGCGGCGGTAATACCGCGCCGCATACGATCGAGAACAGCTTCCGCAAAGCCTCCACCGCGCGCACGTTCCGTTCGCCCTCGGGCGCGCTGGTCGAGCGCGTCAAGGCCGACCCGACGCTTGGCGTCATTCATCTGACCAACGTCATCGCCAACCAGGGCGCGCTCCCGATCAAGGTGGGCGATGAGGTCATCGGTGCGGCCGGCGCATCAGGCGCGCCGGGCGGCGAAAAGGACGAGGCGTGCGTCAAGGCGGGGATCGACAAAATAGCCGATCAGTTGAAGTGAGAGCTTAATCTTACCGTGTCATTAGACCCTCATGGTGAGGAGGCGCGTAGGCGCCGTCTCGAACCACGAAGCCCCGGCGCCTCCCTTCGGCCTCATCCTTCGAGACGCGCGCAAGAGCGCGCTCCTCAGGATGAGGTGATAAACCGGTTATGACGCAATAAGATTAATCCGGCGTCCGAGAGGTATTGGTGGCGCTTGAGATGGATCTCTCGGCGGTAGTTTCGTTGCCGCGTTCCCAAATTACAAATTGCCGCCGCGGTTGC
>Ga0209473_1001954_pt1 | contig 11407 bp, 9 predicted proteins | sample GraSoiAngelo_133_FD_185890 | JGI IMG/M metagenome (GOLD analysis project Ga0209473, IMG submission 185890) | Grasslands soil microbial communities from the Angelo Coastal Reserve, California, USA - 14_0929_05_20cm (SPAdes) (version 2) | ecosystem: Environmental > Terrestrial > Soil > Grasslands ...
TGCGCTGCCCGCGCTTACTCGGGCGGTCGATTTCTTCGATTCCACTGTCGAGCGCGGCTGGGATGGCATCCCAGAAATGGAGGAAAGCATTTTTCTCGAAGCCGATGTCGACAAACATCGCCTTCAATCCCATCTCGATATTTTTGACTCTGCCTTTGTAGACCGAGCCAACAATGTTACGCGAGGTGTTGCGCTCGACGCTATATTCTTCGAGCCGTCCGTTCTCCAGCAGCGCCACCCGGCGCTCCAACTTCTCCACACTGACAATCAGCTTGTTCCCCGTCTTGCGAGGAATTCCTAAGAGTTTTCGAACTTTTTCGATCATAAATAAATTGTTGAATTGCGGATGAAGTGCAAAGCGCGCTTCGTTCCGTTAAAATCTGCATAATCAAAAGCCGCGCGACCGGCGCGACGGCGTTGGAGTTGGGGGGGGAATCGCCGCAGGCGGATTGCGATGACCCCCAAATAACCGTTGAAAAAATCCTCGCTTCTCCGGCGGTGTCGCAACTGGAACCGCACGAGCGACCCGGGCTTGCCGTTTACTTACCTGGCCGGCAGCGTCGGCTTCCGGTTCAACATCAGGTTGAGCACCGCTATCGGCCATTTGCACCGTGGTGCCGCTTTGACTCGTATCGGCGCCTTCCTCGTCCTCGCCGCCGACGTTACTTCCAGCGAAGCTAACTGACTTGATCAACTGGAGCGGATTAGGGTGATGCGCGGGTGTAATCCAGGCGACCCGCATATCGAACTTTCCTTCGTCCTGCGCGAGAGTACGCTCGAGAATGCGGGTTGCGATCGGGCCCGCGACTTCGCCGCCATGTCCAGAAGCGCCCTGGACCATGACCGCCACGACATACTTCGGCTGGTCGAATGGGGCGAAACACGCAAACCAAGCCACGTTTTCCTCCTGGCCTCGATCGGTCGCCTGCGCCGTTCCAGTTTTACCAGCGACCGCAACGTCTTTCAAACGTGCTCTGCCGCCGGTCCCCCCATCTTCGTTAACAACTTTCCACAAACCTCGTCTAACGAGTTCAATATCCTGGGGTGAGACTTCGTTGCGAAGATCGGCCCGAACGCGCGGCGCGAAATTAACGGTCTTACCTTGTTCATCGACAACTGGCGTGCCGTTCTGGTCAAGTACCTTATCGACCAAACGAGGGTAATAACAGGTGCCGCCGTTGGCCGCGGCGACATATGCCATGGCCAACTGCAACGGAGAAACTAATGTGTAGCCCTGGCCAATCGAAACATTGGCCGTTTGCGCCTGTGACCAGCGTTCCTGCGGATGATGAATTTGCATCCACTCAGGGCCGGGCATGTTGCCGGTTTGTTCACCGGACAAGTGCAGGCCCGATTCCTCGCCGATTCCCAACAACTTGCCAACGGCGTCAATCGACTGAATGCCAGCCGCATTTCCGTACTGATAGAAAAATGAATCACAGGACACCTTAATCGCATCGGCTAGTCCGATCGTGCCGTGCGTGTAATGCTTTTCAGCTACCCAGCAACGGAAAAAGTGATCGCCGTAACTCACACCGCCGCCGCAGCTGTATTTGGCGTTAGCGAGATTTTTTGCCCCACGCAATCCGGCGAACGAGGTCACGAGCTTAAAGGTCGACCCCGGCGGTAATGCGCTGATCGCGCGGTTTACGAGTGGATCGGCCTCGTCTTTCTGGAGCGCCTTCCAATCCTTGGCTTTGATGCTCGGAATGAATGTGTTGGGGTCGAACGAGGGCACCGAGACCATAGCCAGAATGTTGCCGTTGTTTGGATCGACAACGACTGCGCCAGCGCGGCTGACTGCACGCAGCGCTTCTTCGGCGATCGCCTGGATCCGCGCGTCCAGCGTGAGAAACACGTTGGCGCCCGGCTGAGGCGGATCTTCTTTCAACACGCCGTCAATCTGGCCCTTGGCGTTCCGGCGCAAATGGCGAACACCGGGTTTTCCGCGCAGGTATTCGTCCATTATTTTCTCGATGTTCGATTTCCCGTCCACATCGCCTTGGTAAAACGTGTACGTTTTTGCGTCCTCCTTGTTGATATCATTCGGTGCACCTACGTATCCCAGTAGGTGAGCGGCGAATGCACCGTACACGTATGAGCGCACGGGCTTGATCGCGATGTCGACTCCGGGCAATCCGACGTCGTGCTCGGAGAACTTCGCCATTGTCGGAAAATCAATATCCTTTACGTAGGTGTAGGGAACTTCAGTGTTGGTGCGATAATGTTTTTGTAACTGGCCTGCGTTGTAATCGCGCGCCAAATCCAAGTCGTCCAAGCGCGGAACAATTCCATCGTTCACGATTTTGACGATGTCGGGTTCCTTCAAATCCTTTGGCATGCCGCTGATATTTCCGCGATAGACGGTGAGGGGCGGTTGTCCGTAACGCTGCCGATAGCCCTTGACCATTTCGGGCAGATAGAAATCGACTTCATAACTGGCCCGGTTCTGCACCAGCGAAGTGCCGTTGCGGTCGCGAATTTCACCGCGAATCGATGGGATTCGCACCGTTGCCTCGGAGCTGCCACGAATCCGAGCGGTCCACTCCGCTCCGCGCGCCACCTGCACCCACCAAAGACGCGCGGCCAGCGCACCCAAGCCGAGCAACATTAGCACACCGAGAAATTGCAACCGCAGGAGCGGACTAATTCGCGCCCTGTTCATATAAGTCCTCGCCGCGGCAGATAAGGATAGGCGGTGGCGCGTGCCAGCCAGTGCAACGCCCAAAAAACGAGCGGCGCCATGATCATTGCCAGCAAACCTGGTCCGCCGATCTGCCACCAGACTTCACGTGAGAAAAAAATGGAGCCGCGCCGGAACGAAAGCATCAGGTATTGGCCGAGCAACAGGGCCGAGGTGCAAACGCCGCTCATTATACAATGAACTTCCCAGCGCCCACGCGCAAAAAGCGGCCGCAACCCATGCATGATTCCCGCCAGAACGGCGTAGAGAAGTATTGACGAACCAAAGGAAATTTCAACACGTCCGCCGATTACCTGCGCGGTCAGCGCATCTAGCAAAAAACCAGCCCAGAAAACCAGCACCAGCATGAGCGGCAATGGTAGTGCCATCGCTCCGTAAAAAACCAGCACCGGAGTGATGTAAACGTGCGCGTTCGACATCCAATCCAGCGGCGGAATGAAAAATTCCGTGATCTGCGCGACAAAGACGAGACCCATCAAAACACAGAAGAAAATCATTTGCGCCCAACGACCACGAACACGTCCTCCAGTTTTGTTAAATCAACCGCCGGTGTCAGCTGTGCCTGCCCATCCAATTCCCGAACCCGAAATTCCTTGACCGCCCCGATCAAAAGGCCGGGCGGAAACACCCCACCCACTCCCGAGGTATAAGCTTTTTGGCCAGGCTGCAAATTCGCCTGTTTCGACAGAAAATTTAAATTCAACAATGGCGCAACTCCACCCGTGACACGCTCGCCCGTGACGATGCCTTGTTCACGCGTGCCTTCGACGTTAGCGGCGACGCGGCAATTTTCATCCGAAACCAGGAGTACAATCGTGATATTTGCGCTGACCGTCGTGGTCTTGCCGACCAGCCCTTCATCGGTCACAACCGGCATATCGCTATCGATCCCATCCTGTTTGCCGCGGTTGACGGTAACGGTCCGCCACCAGGTGGAGGAATCGCGCGTAATGACTTCGGCCGGCACAAGTTTGAAAATAGCACGCTCGCGATAGTTCAGCGCATGACGCAATCGATTGACTTCATGCTCGACGTCGCGCAGGGCCTGATTCGTCGCTTTGAGCGAACGGTTTTCTACCCGCAACGAACTGTTTTCCGCTTGCAGATCATCAAGCGATTTCAAGTTGCTCCGCACGGAAGTGATTTGCTTTTGCAAACCGGCGCCAGAACTCAAAAACGGCGCGATATATTCATAAACGCTCGACTGCAGCTTGCGGGTGCCACCCACACCCAGACTCAGAAGATACCCCAGTCCTGCCACGAAAAGCACCAGCGCAACAATGCTCGTGCGACTCATCTCAGGCCCAAAGTTCGAAGGTCGAACTTAGCGATTGATCCGAAAGTCTGAACTCCGGAATTATTGGCGCCACTGCCGATCGGCAGATGCAACCTGGCGCAAAAATTTAAGTTCATTGAGGCATTTGCCTGTTCCTTCCGCGACCGCGCTCAGCGGATCTTCCGCAACATGGACAGGCAAACCAGTTTCCTCGCTCAAAAGTTTATCGAAACCGCGCAAAAGCGCGCCACCACCGGCCAGGACGAGCCCGCGATCGACCAGGTCGGCCGATAATTCTGGCGGGCAACGTTCCAGCGTGATTCGGACCGAATCGACGATGGTTGAAATCGGTTCCAGCAATGCTTCTCGAACTTCCTGCGAAGTGATTTGTAAAGTTTTCGGCAGCCCCGCCACCAGATCTCGCCCTTTCACTTCGACACTTGTTTCCTTGTCGGTGGGATAGGCCGAGCCGATTTTAATTTTGATTTCTTCCGCGGTGCGCTCACCCACCATCAAATTGTAAGCCCGCTTCATATATTGCACGATTGCTTCGTCCAGTTCGTCACCGGCTACGCGCACGCTGCGGCTGAAAACGATCCCGGAAAGAGAAATTAACGCCACTTCCGTCGTGCCTCCGCCGATATCGATGATCATATTTCCCGCCGGATCCTGCACGGGTAGGCCGACACCAATCGCTGCCGCCATCGGTTCCTCGATCAAATAAACCTCACGCGCACCGGCGTGAGTGGCCGATTCGCGGACGGCGCGCTTTTCCACCTCTGTAATGCCGGATGGGACCGCAATAACGACCCGCGGCCGCGCCCGCATCCGCCGGCCGTGCACTTTGGTGATGAAATGCCGGAGCATCGCCTCGGTCACTTCGAAATCCGCAATCACGCCATCTTTTAACGGCCGCACCGCCACGATGTTCGCCGGCGTTCGCCCGAGCATGCGCTTGGCTTCGTCGCCCACCGCCAGCACTTTGTTGGTGCCTGCCTGCACTGCCACTACTGAAGGCTCGCGCAAGACAATTCCCTGGTCCTTGACGTAAACCAGGGTGTTGGCCGTGCCAAGATCGATGCCGATATCGCTGGATAACCAGCCAAAAAATCCTTCGAACATTTAATTTAGGAGAAGTTTGAAATTGATTGCGCTGCAAGTTTCGAGCCAGCCAAAGCCGTACGGGAAAACAAACGCCTGATGTTCACTGCTCCCCAGCCGTTTCAACGCCCGAAAACGCGTAGAATGTTGGAACAGAGCCGCCGCCCGTCAAGGGAAAGCTGTGTGTAACTTCCGGGCGGCCTCAGCGTTGAGTAATGGAGTGATGGAGTAATGTATTCTTGCTCAACACTCCATTACTCCAATACTCCTTCACTCCATGCGTAGCATTCTGATCGCCCCCTCCATCCTGGCCGCCGATTTTTCCCGATTGGCCGATGAAGTGCACCGGGTTGAGGACGCCGGGGCCGATTGGATTCATTGCGACATTATGGACGGACATTTCGTCGATAACATTTCCTTCGGATCGGGAATTGTCACGACTGTTCGCAAGCTCACGATTTTGCCGCTCGACATTCATCTCATGATCCAGCATCCCGATCATTACCTGCCCCGTTTTATCGACGCCGGAGCGAACTCAATCACAGTCCACGTTGAACCGGAATCGAAACACGCTGTTGCCAAAACATTGGAGCAAATTCGCGGCGGGGGCTGCCGGGCCGGTCTGACCCTGAATCCGGCCACGCCGTTTGCCCAGCTCGAGCCATATCTCGCCCAACTCGATCTTCTTCTCATCATGACGGTGCACCCAGGTTTTGGTGGCCAACCATTTCGCGCAGATCAAATGGAAAAAGTGCGCCGTGCTCGCGAGTGGAAGGCGAAAAACAATCCCGCCCTGGATATCGAAGTGGACGGCGGAATTAATCCAAAGACGGCACGGGTGTCGATTGAAAACGGAGCCAATATCCTCGTAGCGGGCACATCCATCTTCAAATCCGCGGACTACGCCGCCGAGATTCGCGCCTTGCGGGGAGAGTAATCGGTTCGCGAACGGGCCAGGAGCGCATCATTGCATGCTTGTCATCCCGAGCGCAAGCGAGGGACCTCGCCTAAGATCATGGATCACACAAACTAACTTGTGCGATCCAATCCGTGGTCGCGAGGTCCCTCGCCGTCTATGCGGGCTCGGGATGACACGTGATTGGTCAGTTAAGGTAACGCAAAACTTCCGTCGTGCCCGCTCGCTCGCGATAAAAGCGAAAATTTTACGTCTACCGCGCCACCACCGGCTCCGCCTCCGGTGTCGTCTCCGCCATCACTTCGTCAGTTTGGGTGACGCGGACCACTTCTTCGATCGTGGTAATGCCCTGTCCGACCCGTCGCCAGCCATCGTGCCGCAGCGTTTCCATGCCTTGCGCAATAGCGCATTGCTTCAACTCGCTTCCGTCTCGCTTTTGCAAAATCAATCGCCGCAGCGGCTCGGTCACGAGGCAGATCTCGTAGATGGCAACGCGCCCTTGATAGCCAGTTTGCCGGCAATGATCGCAGCCCGTGCCGCGATAGAATTTGAAATCGGGCGGGAACGTCACCCCCAATTCCTCGAGATACTCCACCGGATAACCCGCCAGAGTTTTGCATTCGGGACAAATCGTGCGCACGAGGCGTTGCGCAATGAACGCCTTGACCACGCTCGCGAGCAAAAACGGCTCAACATCCATATCGAGTAAACGCGTAATGCCCCCTACCGCATCGTTCGTGTGCAGCGTGCTGAACACGAGGTGTCCAGTCATAGCCGCGCGGATCGCAATGTCGGCTGTCTCGATATCACGAATCTCGCCGACCATAACGACATTGGGATCCTGTCGTAAGATGTGGCGCAGTCCTTTGGCAAAAGTGAGATCGATCTCCGGTTTGACGTCAATTTGTGAAACTCCCGGCAAACGATATTCGACCGGTTCTTCGATGGTGATGATACGACGCTGGACTGAGTTGATGCTGGAGAGAAAACAGTAGAGCGAGGTCGATTTACCGCAGCCGGTCGGGCCGGTAACCAGAATGATACCGTTCGGTTGCGCCAGTAGATTGCGAATCATTTGCTGCTGCTTCTCGCTCAGATCCAGCCGATCGAACCCGAACTGCTGCTCGGAGCACCGTCGGAATGGTAGAAACGCGGACGTCGATCTCATGATTATGGGCGTGTAATTGAATTCGACCATCCTGGGGCAAACGCCGCTCGGCGATGTCCATGTGGGCCATCACTTTCAAACGCGAAATGATGGCGGATTGCAGCAGGCGTAGTTGCGGCGGCACCGCGACTTCGTGCAGGATTCCATCGATCCGATAGCGAATGCGCAAATCGTTCTCCAGCGGCTCGACGTGGATATCGGTGGCGCGTTCGATGATCGCTTCGCGGATGATTTGGTTGACGAATTTGACGACCGAAGCCTCCGGATCGTCTGCGTTGAGGTCTGTGCTGGTCTCTGATTCCTGCAATAGCTCAAAAGCGCGATTGGTTTTGAGAATTTCATCGAACGTTTCCGCGCCCACGCCATAGAGCGTTTTCATAACCCGCAGCAACTGGGCGCGCGGCACCAGCACCCACTCCGCTGGTTTCTTCAAAAGCTGCGTCACGAGTTGGCGGCCGGCCGAATTGAAAAGATCGTAGGTCGCGAGAACGACAGAATTGTCCTTTTCCGCGATCGGCAAAATGTGATGCTGAAAAACAAATCGCGAAGGTAAAATCGAGAGGGTTTGGCGATCAATTGCCTTGGCGTCGAGAGTAACGACCGGGACGCGAAAGAAATTTCCAATGGCAGCGAGAAACCGTGGCTCGTCGACCTTGCCGGAGTCGAGCACCTGGGTCGTCCAGGAACCGCCATTGAGATTTTGCGCAAGCTGGGCGGCTTCTTCGCGAGATTCCACGCCGCCAGCGATCAGAAGATCAACAATCGATTTGCTTACCACCGCGCTCATTCGCTGTAGCTGTAGCGCTTCAAGAAATCCACCATTAGTTCGGCACCCGAATTCACTACGTCTCGTTAGGGCAAGTGCAATGCACGCCGCACCGGATCGGTTAGCGTGCCGGTCACACGCATCGAATAATTCTTCTGTAGACGCGTTATTGCGTCACTGACCTCATCAGAGAAAATCCCGTCAATCGGGCCGCAATAATAACCGAGCCGACGCAAATCCCGTTGCAGCGCCCCGACATAAGCCGGCTGCACCATCAATTGCTCATTCGCTTTGAAGTAATAGACCCAACGCCACTTATATCGCCGGTCAAAATCAGTGGCACGCGGCGTGGGCATTTGGTGAAGCACCCCATGCCCGTCGCGCGGCGCCAGCGGATCGACGGAATCATAGTCAAAAATTTCTTCGTCCAGGATGAATCCACGAGCGCCAATGCACGCAAGAAACATCGCAATAAAAGCAATCCCGATTCGTTTCATCAGCGCATTCCTACATCCTTGGCAGATGGGACATCCGGGGGAGGCAGTTGCTTTCCATCACCCGGTTTCGGGCAGTCTGGACAATCATCCTTCTCCAATTCAGGCCCGAAGTGGCTGCGATCCTCGTTTCTTTGCCGAAGGCGATACAGGTCTAACTTCGTCAGTGATACTTCCGGACGCATTAAGACGATCAGCTCGGTGCGGTCGCGATTTTTTGTAGTGCTGCGAAAAAGTGAACCTACCACCGGCAATCGACTCAAATATGGAATCCCATTTTTGCTGGTATTCTTGGTGTCCGTAATTAATCCGCCCAGGACAATTGTTGAACAGTTTGGTGCCGAAACGTTAGTGCGAATGTAGCGAGTGGCAATCGTCGGCACCGAATTCCCGCCGATATTTACATTGCTGCCGGGAACAACACTGTCGATCTTCTGTAAGATATCGAGCGAGACCTCTTTCTCCGAGTTGATCAGCGGCACGACCTCAAGCTGCAGCGCAACCTTCTTGAACTCGATGCTGGATTGGACGGAGGCGACGTTGTTGACAACCGCTCCGCTGTTCACGTTGCTCAAAGTATTTACCGGGACCGGAATCTCCTGTCCGTTTGCAATGATTGCTTTCTTGTTGTTGCTGGTGAAAACCATCGGTCGCGAAATCACGCGAAACCGTCCGGTTGATTCCATCGCATGGACGATGGCGCTAAGGTAATTTCCCGCAGCAACATAAACATTAGTGCCACTTCCAACGTTTTGCAGAATGTTGGCGAAATTCACCAATCCTGCTGGATCAAGAATTGATCCAACTGTGGGCGAACCGCCCGGACTAGCAGCCGGACTACCGTTGGGGAATGGAATCGGCACGCTGCTTTGCGGATTATTCCGACTCGTCGCGACAACTTTGTTTTTATATCTGAGAAACCAATCCACGCCGAATTCTTCATCATTGTTCAAAGTGAGCTCACCGATAATCGTGCTAAGCGCGACCTGCGGCGATTTCACGTCCATCTCGTCGAGAATCTTCATGACTTTCACTACGACCTCGCGATTGCCCAAAACGATGATGGTGTTTGCGCGTTGGTCGGCGATGATTTTGGCGTTGCCGACCGTGACCGCTTTGGGCGCAGTATCGACTGGTTGGGTTGAAAGTTCTTCCGAAATATTGAGTTCGCTGCCGGTCGCAGTGCTGGCTTGACCAGCATTGTACGGGTTGGTGACGGTGGGACTGGGCGTGCGCTGTGGCGTTGCTCCAGGTTGCGGCCCACCGGTTCCACCAGCGCCACCTTGTTGTTGTTCGCCTGGTTCGGTCAGGGCTTGAACCAACACCGGCAAAACATCACTCGCGGAAATGTAACGCAGAGGCCGCGTCACCGGTTTGGCAAACTCAACATTGGCGTCAAACTCCGCGATCAATTTCCGGATAAACGGCATGTTGATCGGCCGCGTGATGACGTGAATGCGGTTCGTCCGCACATCGGGCGCGAGCTTGATTTTTCCCACAATGACTGAGTCCTCCGAAAGCGCCGTCAGTGCGCCGAGATCGGTATCGCCCTGAGGCACGGGCACGACCGGATTGGCAACCCCACGCACGCCCCTGCCTAGTCCCCCCCCCGGACCCCCAGGCACACCAGTTCGCGTCTGCTCACTTCCTTTCTCGAAAATGTCTTTCAACATGTCGCACACCTTGGTGGCGTCGGCCCGGTCCAGCTTGATAAACTCGCTCGTCACTTCAGCGGGGGCGACATCAATTTGATCGATGACCTTGGCTAATCCACGAATGACGGTCGAATTTTCCGTTATTAATATGCTCGACGATTTCGGCAGCGGCAGCACCGAAGTATAAGTTTGCGGTGGCGACAAATACTGCCCGAGCACCTGCTGCAACTCGACCGGGTCGGCATAGCGCAACTTAAAGAGGTAGCTGACGACCTGATCGCTCGGCGGGATATCGGCCGGATCCGAAATGATCGGTATGCCTTGTCCGCGCGGATTTTTCCCTGTTCCGATCACCTTCACGATATCAGGATCTTCTGGAACGAGTGAGAACCCATTCATCAGCAGGCTGATCTTGATGATCTGGATCGCTTCTTCGCGCGGCACCTCTTTGCTGAGAAAAATGTTCACCTTGCCCTGCACGAAATTGTCAGTGATAACGCGTTTACCGGTGAGGGTTTCGTATTCTCGAAGGACATCGGCCACGTCGCTGTTTGGAAATTGCAAACGCACCATGTCTTGCGCTGGGGTTGCAGGGGCCGGCGGGGGCGACGCCGGGCGTTGGGCAAAACCGAACACTGCCGAGAAAAGCAGGACAACAACGACGAGGGGGTATCTCAACACCTGCAATATGTAAGGGGAAGCGCCTTCCGGGTCAATACCGCTTAGCTTGGTAATCCACCCTCCCCTGGCGACACGCGAACGGGTCTCCCGGCCTGATTCTCAAGGCACCCGCCGGCCGGCGAGGGTCCCGTCGGCTGTGGGAATGAACATCGGAGCCGGCCCGGAATCCTCAGCTTTTCAGGTTTTCAACTCTATAGTAAGGACATGAGGTGAAGTCACCCTGGCTAACCTTGGTTCTCGTTCTCAGCGCGGCGATTCTCGACGCAGCAGACCAGAAATCCGGCAATGCCCCAATTATTTCGGAAATTAGCGCCGTTTTGCGCGCGCAACAGGAGGCTTGGAACCGCGGCGATATTGATGGTTTCATGAATGGTTACGCTCGCGCCGACACCACTGTTTTTGTTTCGGGTGATGAAGTGATGCGCGGGTGGCAAACGGTTCGCGATCGTTATCTCAAGAAATACAGCGATCGCGCCAAGATGGGGACTCTTACGTTTTCCGATCTCGAAATTGAACAGCTTGGCCCGGATTCCGCCGTCGCGCTCGGGCGCTGGGAACTAAAACGCGCAAGTGATAGCCCGCATGGTCGCTTCACCTTAATCTTGCGCAAAACCCCCGACGGCTGGCGCATCGTTCACGATCATAC
>Ga0209473_1001959_pt1 | contig 11396 bp, 9 predicted proteins | sample GraSoiAngelo_133_FD_185890 | JGI IMG/M metagenome (GOLD analysis project Ga0209473, IMG submission 185890) | Grasslands soil microbial communities from the Angelo Coastal Reserve, California, USA - 14_0929_05_20cm (SPAdes) (version 2) | ecosystem: Environmental > Terrestrial > Soil > Grasslands ...
GGGATTCAGTTTGTGTGTTCATCATTTCGATTTCGCGGGCTCGATCAGGGAATTTGAGCGTGCGATCGCTTTGAATCCGAATTACGCGACGGCGCACCATTGGTTTGGTGATGGGCCTTTGCTGGCCGTTGGTCAGTTTGATCGCGCCATCGCGGAAGGAAAACGTGCTCTTGAGCTCGATCCATTGTCGGTCATCATCACTGCCGATCTTGGGGCCAATTACCTGGTAGCCAGGCGCTACGATGAAGCGATCGAGCAGTTTCACAAAGCGATCGACCTGGATCCTAGATTTTATTACGTGCATTGGAATCTAGCTGAAGCGTTGGAAATGAAAGGCAATCTGCGCGAGGCCCTGGCCGAATATAAAAAGGCGGTTGAATTGGATGACGATCCGTTCGTTCTCGCTCTGCTCGGTCAGGCTTATGCAAAACTTGGGCAGCGCGATGAAGCATTAAAAATTCTGGTGCAACTGCCGCAGATCGGAGCGCATCGCTACGTTCCAGCTTACAGCTATGCCCTGCTGCACATGGCGCTGGGGGAAAAGGACAAGGCAATCGAATGGCTCGAACGCAGCTACCAGGAGGGCGCCGGGCTCGATCTCATCTTTCTCAAAGTCGATCCAATGCTCGATCCATTGCAGAAAGAATCGCGATTTCAGGCACTGGTGACAAAGGTTTTCGCTCCGAAAGAAGCGGGAACTGAAAGCCGGAGTTCACGGTGAACACTCAACGCTTCTTCGCCGAACTAAAGCGGCGCAACGTTTACAAGGTGGCGGTCGCCTATGCGATCGTGGCCTGGTTGCTGACCCAAGCGGCGTCGATTTTGTTCCCGACCTTTGAAGCGCCCACTTGGGTGATGAAGATTTTCGTTACGGTTGTCATTCTCGGCTTTCCCATCGCGCTCATCATCGCCTGGGCGTTCGAACTCACGCCGGGGGGAATCAAGCGGACCGAATCCGCCGATGCCGCGCAGGAGCGTTCGCGCGGCGGGGCCTGGATCGCGCTTGTTGTAATTGCTGTGACGCTTTCAGTCGGACTGTTTTTCGTGGGCCGTTACACGGCATTGAATCGTTCCGCTACACCGATCCTTGCTTCCTCGAACAAATCGGTTGCTGTCTTGCCGTTTGAAAGTCTCAGTGATGACAAGGCGAACGCCTACTTCGCAACGGGTATCCAGGATGAAATCCTGACGCGCCTCGCTAAAATCGCCGATCTGAAAGTCATCTCCCGCACGTCCACAGCTCAGTACCAAAGTAAACCGGGCAATCTGTCCAATATCGCAAAGCAACTCGGCGTTGCGCACGTGCTGGAAGGTAGTGTCCAGAAAGTCGGCGATGAGGTACGCGTCAATGTCCAGCTTATCAACGCACAGAACGATTCCCACACTTGGGCGGATACTTACGACCGCAAGCTCACTGACATCTTTGCCGTAGAAACCGAGATCGCTAAATCGGTCGCCGATTCGCTGCGGGCGAAGTTGACCGGGACTGAGGAGCAGGCGCTGGCGGTAAAACCGACGTCGAACCCCGAGGCGTACGATGCATACCTTCGCGGCCTTGCGGCCGAGACCGAAATGCTGTTGTCAGTTTATCCATTGCAGAAGGCGATCAGTTTCTACAAAAGAGCAGTCCAACTTGATCCGAAGTTCGTGATCGCCTGGGCTCGGCTGTCGCGGATGTATTCGTTGTTGTACAGCTCGTTTGGTGATCGCCTCGGCGACGCCAAAGGCGCTTTGGAGCACGCGCAAGCGCTCCAGCCGAACGCACCAGAGACTCTGCTCGCGCTGGCGTATTACCAGAGCGACGAGCTGCGCGACTACGAACACGCGCGGGAAACATTTCTCCATGTGGCCAAGATGCTTCCCGGCAACAGCGAGATCCCGGCATCGTTAGCGACTATTGCTCGGCGGCAGGACCAGTGGGATAAAGCGGTCGATTATTCCGAGCAGGCGCTCGTGCTCGACCCGCGCAATCCGGAGTTGTTGCTACGGTCCTCCTTCAATTACAGCGATCAGCGTCAGTTCGAGACGGCGCTTCGGTTGATCGACCGTGCTTTGGAAATCCGGTCCGGAGACCTCGAGATCAAAGCCGCGAAAGCTCATGTGTACCTGGCGACGGGCGACCTAACTGAAGCTGACAAGTACCTGGCCGATATCACCGCGCTGACTCCTTCGTACGAAGCAGTGGGCGCAAAAGTCGCACAACTAAGACTCGAGCGGAAACCTGATGAGGCGGTGCAACTGCTGAAGGAGCGCTTCACCGAATTCCAATTCGAATCCGAGGTCGAAGAAGCAGTCTTCGGCTATTTCCTTGCCCTCGAGCAATACCTCTCTGGTGACAAGACAGGTGCGCAAGCTACCGGTGCGCAAACGCGCGATAGGCTCGTGCAAATAACTCGCGACCAACCAGACAATGATTGGTTAGGCATCATATTGTCTCAAACGTATGCCTTGCTCGGCGACGAGACCAGCGCATGGAAAGAGGCCGAGCGCGTAAAAAAGATCACACCGGTCTCAAAAGACGCGGCCATCGGGCCGTTTGGAGACGAGAACATGGCAGTGGTGGCGACACTGTTCGGCGAAAAAAGTCGTGCGATTGATCTGCTCGCGCACCTGGTGCGCATTCCCTACTCGGGCTGGTTATATGGAGGCCCCGTCACGCCAGCACTGCTGCGTCTGGATCCAATATGGGATCCGCTTCGCAGCGATCCTGCTTTCCAAAAGCTTTGCCAGGACAAAACGCGTTAATTGATTGCTAAATGCCCTCCTTCTTGTCATCCTGCTTGCCGCGCCGTAGCCCTTGGGCGGAGACGGGAGCGAAGTCGAAGGATCTCTAACTATTTTGGTCGTATTCCTGATCGCCTCCGTGACGTCGTCGATGCTGGATACTGGATGCTCGATGCTCGATTCCCCGATAAACAATAACCCGAAACTACCTTCGGCGTTCGATGTTCGGTGTTCGGTGTTGGATGTTGGTTTTTGGCTTTCGTCGCAGCGGCCGCTGTCCTCAGCGGCAAGGCCATGAGATTTTCACCGGCCTCGATTATCGATTCAAAGGAATCAGCGACGAAACGATTAAACGAGTGGACGAACGTGTGGAGTAGTGGCTCAGTCCCTCAATACAGATGAAGCGAGAATTAAAACCAGAAGAACACGAAGAGATCGTGAAAGCCATAGCCGCGGGCGATAGAGTGAAAGCGACGAGCATTTACCTTTCCGCCACAGAAGGCGATCTGACGACAGCACAGAATTTCATCAAGACCCTCATTACCGAAAAGCAAGCAGCGGAATCGCAACAGCCGGCAAAAAAGGGTGGCTGACGTCACGGAATTTTAGCAGTTCGCCCGCCGGCCGCCTATTACTCGGCCCCAGGGAGATTTGCTCGTATTTCTGGTACGCGCGGCATCTACGCGCGTCATTCCGAACTTCGAAGGCTTTCGGTGAGGCTCACATTGGGGTTGGCGATGCCGATTCGTGTTTGTTGTGATCAACCAGCTAAAGGGAGATCCTTGCTCGTCTCCGCGACTCAGAATGACGGAGGAGATTGTTGTAATGAACGGCTGCCGAAGGAGCACTGGTCGCACTCGCTCCGGAGACGGCAGGCGCAGACAGCCGTTACAGTTCCCGGAAGGCGTGTCCAAGATTTGTTAGCACATCGCGAGGCAAAAGTGATTGTTCACTGTCGCTATTATTAAACAAAGCGAGTTCGGCGGCGCGGCCGCAGGCCCACGCACCGATGCGGGCAGCGTCGAAAGGCGAAAGGTTTTGTGCGAGCAATGCAGCACAAACGCCGGTGAGAACATCGCCCATTCCGCCGGTGGCCATTCCCGGATTTCCGGTGGTGTTGTAACTGATGCGCTTGCCGCTTTCTGCAACGACAGTGCGGCTTCCCTTTAATAAAAGCGTCACCGGGAATTCGCCGGTAAATTTCCCGGCGAGCTCCGCGCGCGAAATCTTTTGATCACCGGCGAGCCGTTTCATTTCGCCGGGATGGGGGGTGAGTAAACGCGGCCCGCGACAATTCTCAAGGATGCACACGTTAGCCGAAATGATGTTGAGCGCGTCAGCATCAACAACCATCGGACTTTCTGCGCGCTGAATTAATTCGATAATTTCATTGGCGTTGTCTTTGCCCAGTCCAGGGCCGATTCCCCAGACATCGATTTTTTCCTCGATCAAATCACGATACGATTTGACCGGTTTGACCATCGATTCGAAAGGCGCGGCGGCGGCGGCGATCTCGTAAATATTCTCGGGGACGAAGACTTCGACCAGACCGGCGCCCCCACGCAAGGCACCCCACGCGCACATGGTGGCTGCACCGGCGAAACCGCGTGAGCCCGCGACAATTCCCACTCTGCCAAATTGATTTTTGTGAGCATTAAATTGGCGGCGCGGCAGCAAACCGCGCAGTGAAGCGGTGCAGGCAACGGTCTCGTCGGCCGCCTCGAGCGGTAGATCGGAAAGTGGCACTACTTCCAGCCGGCCAACAAAATTGGTCGCATCATCTGCAATCAGGCCGCGCTTTGTCGCCGCAATCGTGACAGTAAAATCAGCGATCACACAATCGCGATCAGCCTCTCCAGAATCGCCGTCGAGACCGGTCGGCTGATCGACTGCGAAAACGTATGCTCCCTGTTCCTGGCGTAACCGGTTGATTTCACGACACGCAACCAGAATTGGATCGCGTAACGGCGGCTTCGATCCGAGTCCGAGCAGGCCGTCGAGTATGACTGTAGCGGCGGGGGTTTCGCTGGCGTTTGCAGCCGACACGGCTGCCGCTACAGCAGGAGTATCGCGAAATTCCGTGATTTTTTTTCGCAATAAATCGCTGCACTGCGATTCCGGAAAGGAGAGATGAACGTCGGTATGCCAGCCGGCTCGTTTCAGCCGTGCCGCGGCAACGAGGGCATCGCCGCCATTGTTCCCTTTGCCGGAAAAGACGAGGCAGGACCCGGGACGGGGAAAGAATTGCTGCAGTGACCGAGCAATTCCGGCCCCGGCGTGATTCATCAGAGCCTCCGCGGAAACGCCGCGCGCAAACGCGGCATTTTCTGCGTCGCGCATTTGCGCCGAGGTAACGACCGGCGAGTTCACTGTTCCTCGGAGCTTACTTTCTTTTTCGGAGTGCTGGAGGATTTTTTCTTTGTCGAAGCCTTGTGACGGCGATGTTTTGTTCCCGATTCGCGCACGAACCGCTGATCGAGAAAAGGCTGCAAACCAACATCCACCCGCGATGATCGATTCGTATAGGCGGTGCGAGAGGCGAGCGCGGGGCGGTTAAGAATGCCGCGGGCAATTTCCTGGGCGAGTTGCTGCCGGTAGGTACTGGTTTGAGCGTACTGCGCCTCGGTCGGGTTGGTGAGAAACCCGCATTCGATCAGCACGGCAGGAACTGCTGTTTTCCGCAAAACAAAATAGCCGCGGCGCCGGACGCCGCGATTTTCCGAGGGTGCGGCGCTGACAAGAGCGGAGTGAATGCTGCCCGCAAGGGGCGCGCTTTCGGTGCTGTAGAAGTAAGTCTCGATCCCGTTAGCTCCGCTGCGAGTAGCGGAATTGAAATGAATGCAGATGAAAACGGCGTTGGGATAGGAATTGGCAATGGCGACGCGCGTGCCGAGTGGAACGAACACGTCAGTGTTTCGCGTCATGACTACCTTGTAACCGGCCTTTTCCAAAAGCGGTTTCAATCTTAAGGAAACATCGAGGGTCATCATTTTCTCCGGCACCCGCTGACCGGGGATGCCGCCGCGATCGAAGCCACCGTGGCCGGGATCGATCACAATGGTGGTGTAGCGGGTTTGGGCCGATGCGGTGGCGGCGAGTGCGGCCACCGCGAAGCAGCAAACAACGTATCGCTTGAAACGTGCCCTCATTATAAGCAGGTTTTTAGTTGCCGCGCGGCTTCTCATTCGGTCGCGTCGACAATTTCGGGACAGCGCTGCGCACCGCCTGGGCCGCGGCCGCTTCCGTCATCCCGCCAGCAACCGCGACCTCGCCGTCGGCGGTGCGCTTGAAATGCGGGCGCGATTTCGTTTCGAGCAGGGTCGAGTGAGAAAGGAGCTGTCCGTTCAAGCCGATGATCGCATAAGACCAGGCGCGCGGGGCCGAACAATGCAGAACGTGAAGTCTGTTTTCGCGATCGATTTCCGCGTGCGGTTCGTCGAACGCGATAACATGGCCGAGCGAATAAGTGGCGTAGACCACGCCGCGATGTTCATCTTCGACCCGGACGTAGAGCGAAGTGTGATCGGCAAAGCGATTCGATAGGAGGGAGTAAGTGCGGGCATCGCCGCCAGCCTCGCTGCCTGCGGGAATGCCTACACTTTGCTTCCAGATCGGACGCGCGTCGGTAACTTCGACAACCTTGGTTTGTGAATAAAAGTAGCGTCCGAGATCGGAGAAATAAACATGCGCTCGAACATGATAAGTCCCGAAATCCTGAATTGGATAGAGACTGGCGATATTAATCTTTTGGGTAACGGTCTGGCCCGCCTCGATGTGGAGCGGTTCCATTTTCTGCGACGAATCGGCCGCGATCGATTGCCCATCGCTGCCGGTGATTTCGAATCCGAACCAACGTTCACCGGCGTCGTTGTTTAAGTCAATGTCGCGTCCTGCGCGATTGGTAATCGTGACGGTGGCCAGGAGTGGTTCGTAGGCGATATATTGCAAGCGGCTGAATTTTAATTGCACCTGGATCTGAGCATTGGCCGCACCAGCGACAAAGCCGAAGAGAAGAAAAAGGGCGGCGATTCTTAGCGGTTGCATTCGATTAGAAGCGATGAGCAGGAGTATGAGGACAAAGCAGGAATCTCACCGGCGGCTCTCGGAAAAACGATCACGCCGTTTGCTGCCGCCAGGCCGGCAAAGCGCGACGTCTCTCTTCTTCCAACGCATCAATGAGCAACGCATTCCATGCCTTCTTGATTGTTTCAACACCGGCATGAACGCTTCGGTCGTAAGCAAATTCGATCTCTCCCCAGCTCACGATTTCAAACAATGCGGCATCTCCGCATTCAGTCGCGGTTTCCGCGTGCACAATCTGGCCGTCGCGCAAGTAAGCGGTGCCGACGTTTGAGCCCGAGACCATTTGCACGGCACCGCTGCGTTTGGAGAGGCAGCACATTTGCAAAATGTCGAGGACATGAAAAAGATCGGGCGCATCGGAAAACATGCGCACCGAGCGCTCGATCGTCGAGATCAGCCGCTCGCCGTCGATCGGTTCCGGAAAGACTTTTGAGCCGGCAACTTCCATTCGCTGTTCGGAAGCGGCGTAGGCGGGCAGAAACAGCGTTTGCAAGCCGGAGAACATTTCGCCAAGCAAAGCACCAAGGACAAAACCATCAAGTCCGGAGGCCTGAAGCTGCGTCAACAAAATTCGCGGCCGCAAATTCGGCTGCCGCCGCAGCCAAACCAGGGTCTCGCTTTCGCTATGGGTCAGGACACCTTCGTATCCAGTGTAATCTTTCACCAGTTGCACCAGGTCCCGCCCAATCTCGGGGTCGCGATGCACGATGAGCAATTGCGTCACGGCGATACGGAAGGATTGGGGGCGTCGTTGATCAATCGCGCAGGCTCGGCCCGAACGGTCTGCAATTTGTCGTCATACAAAATGCGAATGACGTAGCCAAGATATCTTCGTCGACCGGAATCGCCGGAGAGCGAATCGGTGCTAGCGGCCGGTTCGGTGCGCTTCTTCGATCGAGGCGAATTCTTTCCCGGCGTAACAGCGGCCGCGGCAGCGGAGAGCGCCGCTTCCGAGGAGATGGCATGAGTTTTGGAACGAAGATAGGTGACGATCAGTGTTTCGGGGTTGGATTCCACCCAGTCGTGTTTCGGATTCATCCACTCGTAGTTAACGTCGGCATCTGTCGCCACGACCTTGTCGTTATCGACCGAATCATAGAACAAAACCATGATCCGCAATTTCGAATGATCGATTGCCACGCCCTGCCGTTTTTTGATCCCAATCTTCAGGCGCAAATTTGTTTCTGCCTCGGAATCCGGGATCTGCTCCGTCTCAATACTGGTCACGCCGAAGACTGAGCCTTCGGGAAGTCCCTCCGCATCCAGTGGCTTGCCCGCCGTATCCATCGGCACGCCGGCCGCCGGCGTCGCCGCTGCGCCCACGCGCAATTTCATGTCAGCCAGTTCGTAGAGTGGACCAGCTGCGGGGCCGAGATCCTGAATTTTCCGCCAAGTCTCGTTAGAACGATCGAAGAGCTGGATTGATTCGTAAATCGCCGCCATTTCCGCCAGCACCTGCGGATTTTTCGGGTCGCGCTGAGAAGCATCCTGCAAGCGTGCCAGTGCGTTGGCAGTATCGCCGCGCTCGCGGAGGACATTGGCTTCCTTAAGCAAACGCTCCGAAGCGGAAAAAGCCGCGGAACTAGGAGCATCCGGTTGCACGGGAAGCGGCGGCGGCGGCGTCGGCTTCGCACTAGTCGATGCGGCCGGTTCTTTCAGCGACTGCAACGTCGCGTGCTCAGCACGGTAATCCGCGCCGAAATGGATTGCGATCGCAAGAATTTCCAACGCCCCAAACACGAGAATAACACCGATCGCGACGGAGTAGGTCCGGTCGCTGGGCGATGAAGAAGCGGCGAGAACGGGCATTACACCTCTTTCAGTTAACGGGACGCGAGTGAGCTGTCAATCGACTGCACGTGGACAAGGTGAGGCGGGCGAATGTTCAAAAACTGTAGCGGCGGCAAAATAAATGGAGGGACGCGCTTCCGCGCGTCCGGGGCTCGCCGCGGCGAGTCCATCTGGTAACGATTCACCGCGAGATGTCGCGTTGCGAGAGCAAGCGGAAGCCTTCGCCCTGCAAGACCGATGCGGCGCACTCTGAATCATCAACGTGCATGGCGAGGGCGGCGCGGCCGTTGGGGCGGGTCAGGAGCGGATAACTGAAATGCACATTCACTTCCGCCATCAACAGTGTGGCAAGAATTTTGATGAACTGGGTGGCGACTTCGCGCAGCTCCACCACCATCAACTCGCAAACCCCGAAAGCGACGTTGTTTTCGCGGAACAACTCTTCCACCCGCTCGGGGTCGCTCACGATGATGCGTGCGATGGCAGCATCGGTCGACTCCGAGACACTGAGGGCCACGACGTGAGTGGCGTGGGCATTGAGCAGCTTTACGACCTCGAGCATGGCGCCCACCTTATTCGGCAAGAAAACGGAGAACTGCCGCACCAGCGGCCCGCCTATTTTCGAAGTCGTTTCCGGTAAATCGACCTGCATGTTTTCGAATTCAGGGACAAAAATTCGAGGCGGAAATATCTCACTGTCCGCCTTCCATTTCCAACCGAATTTGTCCCGGTAAATGTCTGTCTGGCTGGAAGCCAACTGGAAAAGAGTTTCGGGAGAGACGGTTCCTAAACAGACCCTGGTTGTCATCAAGGCTCCTAACTGGGAGGGGCGACTGCCAAGTCGCCCACTTACGCGAGACACAGACCTTCGGCGGCTTGACAGCCCCAGCTCTCAGTCAGGCACTGCCTTCTCGTTCCCAAACTCCAGTTTGGGAACGCCTCCGCTCTTGAAACTCCGTTTCTCTCGGCTCAACATCAGCGATTGCACGCGTATGTTGAAAAGATTGTTTCGGCGAGACGCCGAAACCAGCACACGAGACGCGCGCGCTACCCATTCGATCTGTTCATTGCTCTGATTCTGCTTAGAATCGCTCCCGGGCATGGAACAAACCGAAAGTGAGTTGCTGGCGCTGCGGCGCGAGAAGTTAGCGGCTTTGGAAAAGCTTGGGGTCGCTCCTTTCGGCGCGGCGTTCGAAACCTCCGGCGATATTGCGCACGCGCGGGAGAAATTCGCCGAAGGCGCAAGTTTTCGCATCGCGGGCCGGATCAGTGCACATCGCGACATGGGCAAGAGCCACTTTGTTGATCTCAAAGATGCGAGCGGACGGATGCAGATTTATTTGCAGGCAAAGGAACTCGGCGCGGAAGCCATGGAAATTTTTAAGCTGCTCGATCTGGGCGATTTCATCGGAGTGGAAGGAACCTGTTTCACGACTAAAACGGGCGAGCCGACGCTGAAGGTGCACGAGCTGGAGTTGCTGGCGAAATCGCTGCGGCCATTGCCGGAAAAATGGCACGGCTTGCAGGACATCGAGGCGCGTTATCGCCAGCGTTACCTCGATCTGGTCACGAACGATCAATCGCGCGCGGTTTTTACTAAGCGTTTTGTGATTGTTCGCGAGATCCGCCGTTTCCTTGAGGATCGTGGTTTTGTGGAAGTAGAGACCCCGATGCTGCAATCGGTCGCAGGCGGAGCGGCAGCCGAGCCATTTGCGACCCATCACAAGGCGCTCGGGTTGGATCTTTATTTGCGGATCGCGCCGGAACTTTATCTGAAGCGTTTGTTAGTGGGTGGATTCAATAAAGTTTTCGAGCTCAATCGCAATTTCCGGAACGAAGGAATTTCGCGGAAGCACAATCCCGAGTTCACCATGCTGGAGGCGTATTGGGCCTATGCCGATTTCGAGAAGATTGCGGACTTGGTAGAGGAAATGATTTGTTATGTGGCCGAGGTCCTGGAGGGACGCGCTTCTTCGCGTCCGGAGACGAGCGGCAGTTCGTCCCTCCGAATCGAACATCGGGATGCAGAGGGAAACGTGACGCGGACGATCAATCTAACGCGGCCGTGGCGACGGGCGCGTTATCACGATTTGGTGCGGGAAGCGGCGGACGCGGATTGGTTTGAAATCTCAAGCGAACAACGGCGGGAGCGGGCGAAAGACCTGGGCGTGGAAATTCTCCCACAGCTGGCTGATTACGAAGTAACGCAACACGTTTTCGAAAAATTGGTGGAAGAGAAAACATTCGATCCGCTTTTCGTTACCCATTGCCCAAAGGAATTGGTTCCGTTGGCGAAACAGAATCGTCAGCAACCGGAGGTGGTTGACGTTTACGAATTGATCATCAATGGCGTGGAAATTTCACCCGGTTACACGGAACTAAACGATCCGGTCACACAGCGGCGACGGTTGCTCGAACAGGCGGGGGAGGAAACACAAAAAGTGGACGAGGATTTTTTACTCGCGCTCGAACACGGCATGCCGCCGGCCGGCGGATTCGGGCTCGGGATCGATCGGCTGACTATGTTACTTACTGGTGCCGAATCGATCCGGGATGTGATATTATTCCCGCTACTGAAACCGAAACGTGTCACCTGAGCTAACCTGGTTATGCGAATGCCGTCTGCACCTAGATCTTTAGTTAAAGAGAAGCGGCCGCATTCAAGTCAATACGCCCTTTTGCGCGGTGTCCCGCTCTTCGCGGCGCTAGATGATGCCGCAGTAGAGGAACTTTGCGGCTACTTGCATCCCGTCGAGCTCAAGGGCGGCTCGAGTTTGTTCCGGGTCGGCGATTCCGGT
>Ga0209473_1001964_pt1 | contig 11381 bp, 10 predicted proteins | sample GraSoiAngelo_133_FD_185890 | JGI IMG/M metagenome (GOLD analysis project Ga0209473, IMG submission 185890) | Grasslands soil microbial communities from the Angelo Coastal Reserve, California, USA - 14_0929_05_20cm (SPAdes) (version 2) | ecosystem: Environmental > Terrestrial > Soil > Grasslands ...
TGGCACGATCCAGGAGGAAGACCGCGTCATTCGAATCAATCCATTACTAGATCAAGCCTTCGTACCCCTTTGGTTTCTCCAATACGTGCTTTATCACGAAATGCTGCATTCAGTGGTACCGGACGAGAGCGTTAGGGGAGGACGCCGGCGCGTACACACCGAAGAATTTAATCGCCGAGAGCGGGAGTTTCGAAACTACCGTCGCGCACGGCGCTGGGAAGAAGAAAATCTGTCGCGCTTCTTGCGCTAAGCGGCGGCCTCAGCGCCTTTCCGTCGTCGTCGTGCCAGAGGGCCCTTCAGACGGCGAGGCGGTCGTCGCTACGTTCTTTTTGATCAGGTACCAAAGGGTTGTCGCGAGCAGGAGGGAGATCAACTTCGCGCGCCAGTTTTTCAGGATCAGTCTCTTCATAATTGCTATGCAATAAAATTTCCGCGATACGCTGACGAAATGTTTCGGGAGTAAAATTGCGCTCGATCCGTCGTCGATGGCAAATGGAAATGCTGCCGGTCTCTTCCGAAACTATCACCGCAACGGCGTCCGATTCTTCTGTGATTCCGAGGCCGGCGCGATGGCGCAAGCCGAGGCTTCGATCCAGCGTTTCGCGTTGACTAACAGGGAAAATACAGGCCGCGGCTGCGATCCGGCTGTTGCGCACGATGACCCCGCCATCGTGAAGGGCGGCTTTGGGATGAAAAATTGCCAGGAGGAGCTCGACAGAAAAATCGCCATCGATCGTCACACCAGTTTCTTCATACACGCGAATCGACGTATCGCGCTCGATCGCGATGAGCGCACCGAACTGTTTGTTTGCCAACTGCGCCACTGCTTCGGCGAGATCGTGAACGGTTTCGCGTTTTTCGCTCGTGAGAGAAAAAATTGGATGTCCGCCAAGCGCAGCCAGGCCACGCCGCAGCTCCGGTTGAAAGATCACTACTAAGGCGACCGCAAGAAAAACCGAAAAACTGCGGACAAGCCATCCGATGACAACCAGGTTGAGCAACTGCGAAATCAACGTCAGCGTCAGAAAAACGATTGCCAGGCCGGTCAATACTTTCGCGCCGCGCGTCCCGCGGAAATAAAGATAGCCATAGTAGATCGCCACACTCAGCAGCACGATTTCGAAGGCGCTGCGCCAGCCCCTGAGCCAGAGATGAACAAGTTCCTGAATCATTTTGCCTTTTGCAGGATTGCTTCCGTTACCCGCAGTGCGTTTACATTCTCTTTGACATCGTGAACACGAAAAACATCCGCTCCGCGTGCTCGCAGAACAGAAGTCAAGGCTACCGCAGACGCAAGCCGATCGTTCATTTCTGATGAGCCGGTCAGTTTCGCGAGAAAAGATTTACGGGAAACGCCAACGACGAGCGGACGCTTGTGCACTCGAATTCGCTCAAGCTGCGCAAGCAGGTCGAGATTGTGCTCAAGCGTTTTGCCGAAACCAATTCCCGGATCAAACGCGATCGCCATGGGATCAATCCCACACTCTAGGGCGCACGCATATTGTTGTCGAAAAAAATCAGCCACTTCCGAAATTACATCAACATATCGCGGGTCGGACTGCATCGTCCGCGGATCTCCTTTCATGTGCATGATGATGAAGGCTGCTTTGATTTCGGCAACAAATGGCATCATCTCTCTGTCGCCTCGCCCCCCGGTAACATCGTTCACAATCGAAGCGCCTGCTTCGATTGCTGCGCGCGCAACCTGCGCCTTCGAAGTATCGATCGAAATAACGATGTCGATCTTGGCCCGCAATTTCTTAATGACCGGAACTACACGCCGCAGTTCTTCCTCCACTGCGACAGATGCGGCGCCCGGCCGCGTCGATTCCCCGCCTACATCGATGATCTGCGCACCTTCCCCAACCATTGTCAGGCCGTGCTCAACCGCCTTTTCTACGGCTAAAAATTTTCCACCGTCCGAAAACGAATCCGGCGTGACGTTTAGGACGCCCATGATCAGCCCATGACGGGAAAGATCGAAAACGCGACCGGCGATTTTCCATTGCCTCCCACCCATTGCGGGTGAGACTATCACAGGCGCTGCTTTATTCGAATTGGCCGCCGCGCGTTATTTGCCGTGAGTGTAGCGACCCATCAACTGACCCTGGGCGATAACGTGACCGCTCATAGCTTTGTCGAGCTCCTGTCGCTTTGCGCCAGAGCGAAGATCGAGTGTTTGGTCGAGCGCGAAAATCTTGAAGTAATAACGATGGGTACCTGAGGGCGGCTGTGGTCCACCATAACCGAGGTTGGGATAATCGTTTGTGCCTTGGACTGCGCCCTTGGGGACACCTCTCTCGGCGATTTCGGTCGTTTTCGGATCGATATTCCAGACCAGCCAATGAGTAAAAAGACCAACCGGCGCATCCGGATCATCCACGATTAACACCAAGCTCCCAGCATTCGCCGGCGTTCCCTCGATACGAAGCGGTGGATTAACGTTCCCGCCATCACGGCCAAACTTCGACGGAATATCACCGCCTGCCTGAAAAGCAGAACTCGTGACGTTCATCTTAGCTCCTCCTGCAGCAAATGAAGCAGTTGTCACCAATGCAACCGCAATTGCACCGGCAAGAATCGCTTTTTGCATTATTGAATCTTCGGTTGAAACCTCGTTACATCGATAATGACACCAACTGATATCGTTTCGCTCGCATGACTGAAAATGGACGTAGGATTCGAGAACAAATTCTCGCTCTTCTCGCCTCCCCTGACTACCGGCCGCTGGACAAGAGCGAACTGGCAAAAGCGCTTGGGCGTAAGAGCGGCATACGCATGGGACTAAACCAGGCGCTGCGAGACCTCGAGCGCGCGGGCGAGATCGCGCGGATCCGGAAAAATCGTTACGTTCTACCGCCCTCAGCCGATCTGATCACTGGCAAGCTCCACATTCATCAGGCCGGATACGGATTTTTGATCAGCGAAAAATCGGGCGAGCCGGACATTTTCATTGCGGCGGAAAACACCGGAACAGCCATGCACGGCGACCGCGTGGTTGCTCGAATCTCGCGGGATGCGTCTTACGCACGCACCAAAGGACGACGCGAGGGACGCGTGATTCGAATTTTAGAGCGCGCACACGATACAATTGTCGGAACACTGCAACATTCGCGCAATTTTTATTACATTGTTCCCGATGATCCGCGTCTCGTGCACGACGTGTATGTCCAACCTGCCCGGGATCGGCGCGTCAAGCAGACCGCCGCCAAAGTAGGAGATAAAGTTGTGGTTCGTCTCGAGGCCTGGGAATCGCGCCACGTCAATCCAGAGGGCGAAATCATCGAAGTGCTTGGGCCAGCGTCTGCGCCGGGCGTCGATATGCTGTCGATCATCCGGAAATATCATTTGCCGACGGAATTTCCACGAGATGTTTTAGAGCGAGCGAATGGCATTTCCGAAAAAATAGACGCCCGCCAACTCGATGGGCGCCAGGATTTGCGCAATGAATGTATCGTGACCATCGATCCCGATGATGCGCGTGATTTCGATGACGCGATTCATGTCGAGAAGGTCGCCAACGGCGGCTGGCATCTTGGCGTGCACATTGCCGACGTTGCCGCTTATGTAGAGCCCGGCAGCGCGTTGGATCGAGAAGCGCGCCATCGCGGAAACAGCGTTTATCTCCCGGACCGCGTGGTCCCGATGTTACCGGAGCGCTTGAGCAATGGCGTGTGCAGTCTCAATCCGGGAGTCGATCGGCTCACTCATTCGGTGTTTATTCATTTTGACAAGAATGGAGCCGCGAAAAGAGCGCGCTTCACCCGCAGCGTGATTCGCAGCGCACACCGTCTTACTTACAAACAGGCGTACGCGATTTTGAAATCCACGCCTGGCGATCAACTGAGCAAACGGCTGCACGTTGCCTGGGAACTTGCCTCGCTATTGCGGCGAAAGAGATTCGAGCACGGATCGCTCGATCTCGATTTTCCGGACGTAAAAGTATGGCTGGATGAAACTGGCAAACCGGTGCGCCTCGAGCGCCTCGAGAATGATGAATCGCATCAGTTGATCGAAGAATTCATGCTGGCCGCAAACGAGGCCGTTGCGCGCGAGCTGAAGAACCGCGCCGTGCCTGCGATCTATCGCATTCACGAAGACCCCGACCCGGATAAATTGGCGGAGTATCGCGAGTTCGTGCTCAGTTTTAACTACCAGGTCGGCGATCTAACGCATCGCGGCGAGGTTCAACGGCTGCTTGCCGCGATCCGTGGCAAACCCGAAGAGCAAGCGCTCAAAATCGGTTTGCTGAAAAGTTTGAAACGCGCGCGCTACTTTCCGCAGCCGCTTGGTCATTATGGACTGGCCAAGCCGAACTACCTGCATTTCACCAGTCCGATTCGGCGTTATGCTGATCTGGTCGTGCACCGTGTGCTAGCACAACACAACGGGAAGCGCGGCCTGCGGATCGACATGAGCCAGATCGCATCCGTCGCCGAGCATATTTCAACAACTGAGCGCATCGCGGCCGATGCCGAGATCGAATCCGTTCGGATGAAGAAGCTCGAGTTTTTCCAACGCCAGCTCGACGAACGCAACCCACAGATTTTTCGCGCCGCAATTGTCGATGTCCGCAATTACGGCCTGGCAGTTGAGTTACCCGACGCTCTTATCACCGGTCTGGTGCACGTCTCGTCGCTGGCAGATGATTTTTATTTATTCGAGCCAGCTCAACGGCGGCTCATTGGCAGACGATCGCGCAAGCGATTCAGCATCGGCGATGAAGTGCGCGTCTTCGTCGTCCGTGTGGATGCATTCAAACGGCAGGTGGATTTCGCGATTGCTTCAGAAACGCCGATGAAAACTGACCGTCGCAAAGGCCAACGGCGTAATGCTTCTAATGTCGGTCGAAATCGCCGCTAACGGCTTGCTAGAATGGCAGACAAACTGAGCAAACAGTCCGAGAACGCGCCTGGGCCGTGGTACGTGGACACGAGCTGCGCATTGTGCCGTCTCTGTCTCGAGGAAGCGCCGGCTCTTTTAGCGTATAACCGCGACGAGTCTGCCGTTCATTTTTCCGAACAACCAGAAACGCAAGAGGAAATGGCCGCGGCACAGCGCGCCCTGGACGTTTGCCCAACGCTGGCAATCGGAAATGATGGATAGAAATTCACGACTCCAACGCTTTCGTCTTTCCGACCAGGTCTTCAAACGGTGAGAGATGTCTCGACTCCGCTCGACATGACAAAGAACAGCAAGAGATTCCCATTCGGGTGGGCTAAGGGCAAGCTCTCAACTACGCCACTGCTTCGCTCGGAATGACAAGTCGCTAAATTTCGCGACAATCATAGATTGGTGCGACCAGGCGCCTAATTATCTTTTATGACCACTGAAGCTACCGCCACAGTCGCTGCTCCACCCTACTCGCGAGCAAATCCGTTTCCGGGCAAGCTCGTTGTCAATCGCCGGCTGAGCGGTCCGGAATCGGCAAAAGACACGCGCCATTTTGAAATTGATCTGAGCGGATGGGGATTGAGTTTCGAGGTCGGAGATTCTCTGGCTGTTTATGCCACGAACGATCCGCAACTGGTCGATGAAATCATTCACGCGCTCGGTGCGACCGGCGATGAACAAGTGCCGCGGCCGAAAGGACCGCCAACGACATTTCGCGAAGCGCTGCTGCGCAATTATGGCATCACGCAGCCGACGCCCAAGTTTTTGAAGGCAATCGCTCAACGCGCCAGCGCCGCGCCTCTGTTGAGCGATCTTCTCGTCTCGCAACGCAAACAGGACCTCGAGACTTATCTCTGGGGAATGGAAGTAATCGATTTCCTGACCGAACATCCATCCGCTCGCTTCGCGCCGGAGGAATTTATTGGGTTGCTTACGAAATTGCAGCCCCGGCTTTATTCAGTCGCATCGAGTCTGAAAGCCTATCCGGATCAAGTGCACTTCATCGTGGACGTGGTCCGCTACGAAAGTCATGGGCGCATACGCAAAGGAGTGGCCTCCTCCTTTCTTGCCGAACGCGCGAACGATGTGCCGGTGCCGGTTTTCCCCAGTGTGGCAAAGCACTTTCATCTGCCGGAAAATCCAGACACCCCCATCATCATGATCGGCCCCGGAACGGGGGTCGCGCCTTTTCGCGCGTATTTGCAGGAACGAAAGGCAGCCGGGTCAAAAGGAAAAAACTGGCTCTTCTTCGGGTCGCAGCATGAGCACTGCGATTTCGCGTATCGCGATGAGTTCAAGGCGTTCAAAAAAGAGGGATTTTTGACCCGACTCGATTGCGCCTGGTCACGCGATCAACCCCAGAAAATCTATGTGCAACACCGCCTGATGGAAAACGCCGCGGAGATTTGGAAATGGCTCGACGCCGAGGAGGCGCACTTTTTTGTGTGCGGCGACGCGCGCCGAATGGCGAAGGATGTGGATGCAACGCTGCGCAAAATCGTTCAGGAACATGGCGGCAAAAGCGTCGATCAAGCCAACGAATATGTTGAAAAACTGAAACGCGAAAAGCGCTACAAACGCGATGTGTACTAAGAAATGACGAAGCACGAATGACGAATGACGAAAACGCTTTAACGATTCAACGACTTAACGGTTTAACGTGGCGAAGCCCATTCGTCATTCTCCTCATCTGTGGCATAATAAAGTGTCAACGTTAAAGCCATGTACGAGAACACTGAATTCACATTGAGCCGCGATTGCGAGGCGATCCAAATTCCGAGCGGGCAAAAAACGACGATCCCGACTGGGACGCAGGGCGTCATCACACAGAGTCTCGGCGGAAGTTACACCATTGCCACGTACCAGGGTTTGGCGCGGATTGCCGAGAAAGATCTCGATGCTCTCGGTTTGGAAAAACTGCAGACGCAAGCAGTTCAAAAAGCTGCGAGCACCACAAACGGCGAAGTTTCCGAAGAAGCTGTATGGACCCAGCTCCGCCAATGTTACGATCCGGAGATCCCGGTGAACATTGTCGATCTTGGGTTGGTTTACGATTGCCGGTTGATCAAAAAACCGGAAGGCGGCACCAAAGTGGAAGTGAAAATGACGCTCACAGCCCCGGGTTGCGGCATGGGTCCGGCGATCGCACATGATGCGCAGAGCAAGATTTTGTCCATCGACGGCGTAGATGAAGCCGATGTGCAGCTGGTTTGGGACCCGCCTTGGAATCAAAACATGATCAGCGAAGCGGGGCGGATGAAGCTCGGGATGATTTGAAAATAGCGCGAGCCTCCGGCCTGCCGCAGCGGGCGAGGCGCTCACGCCACCATAAATGAGACATGGGATCTCCTCGGAAAAACCAGTCGAGGAGCGAACGCGTCATGTTCTGAGCGAAGTTTTCGCCGGCTACCCGCTGGAAAAAGTTGGCGTTCGTCTCTGGGACGACTCTCTATGGCCCGACGATCGGCACCGTTCAGCCACGCTCGCACTGAAACATCCCGGTGCGCTCACTCGAATGTTTTTGCCGGGGACGGAAGTCGGTTTGGCCGAAGCGTATTTGCGCAACGATTTCGACATCGAAGGCGATATCGACACGGCGTTTGAAGTCGGAGATTTTTTGCTCAGCCGTCTTGATGATTGGAAGAAAAAACTGAAGCTCGGTGGTCTGCTGATCAGACTTCCGGAGGGTGATGGAAGCTCGATAATGCAACGCGTCCCGAGGCAACTACTGCCACGGATCCGCGGCAAACGTCATTCACTGGAGCGTGACCGCCGTGCAGTAACATTTCACTACAACGTATCGAATGACTTCTACCAACTGTGGCTCGATCGCCAAATGGTTTACTCCTGCGCGTATTTCAAATCTTCGAACGATCATCTCGACATCGCGCAGGAACAAAAGCTTGATTATATCTGCCGCAAATTACGGCTTCGGACCGGCCAGCGTCTGCTCGATATTGGCTGTGGATGGGGCGCGCTGGTCATTCACGCTGCGAAACATTTCGGCGTACGCGCGGAGGGAATCACTCTGAGCGAACCGCAAGTCGAATGGGCGCACTCCCGGATCGCCGAAGCTGGATTGGAAAACAAAACGAATATCGAGCTGCGCGATTACCGCCAGATCGCCGCAGAAGGCCGGGAACTTTACGATGCAATCGTGAGCGTTGGAATGGCCGAGCACGTGGGGCGCGAGCGGCTGCCGGATTACTTCGCGGCTGCGCATCGGGCGTTAAAGCCGGGCGGCGTTTTTCTTAATCAGGCGATCGGCGAGGGCGTTGTGCCCCGTCCGGATAACAGAAACGGGTCATTCATCGAACAATACGTTTTTCCAGATGGTGATATTCCACCGCTGCCAATTATGCTGCGCTCTGCGGAGACAGTCGGGTTCGAGATTCGAGATGTGGAAAATCTACGCGAGCATTATGGGTTCACCCTACGCCATTGGCTCCGCGGACTGGAAGCACATCATGCCGCAGCGCGTTCCGTTGTCGATGAAAAGACTTATCGCGTTTGGCGTCTTTACCTGGCCGGCTCTGCGCACGGATTTCGCAGCGGGCATATTGCCGTTTACCAAACGCTGTTTGCAAAGTTAGATGCGTCCGGCCGGACCCATCTGCCGCTCACCCGCGCCGATTGGTACACCCAAAATCAGGTGGTGTGACACGCAGCACACCTTAATTGTTTCTCGGCGTTGACAGCGCCCGCGTGGCTTCTATACTCGCTACCCTCACGCTTCCGTTACAGAAAAATTTCTGCCCCGACAACGATAACGACATGCCTTCGACTGAAATCATTTTTAACCGAAAACGTTCCTGGCTTGGGGGCTGAAGCTGACGTGGTCAAGGTGCGGCGCGGCTATGCACGCAATTATTTGTTGCCTCTCGGCAAAGCGCATGAGGTGACTCCGGCGAGTTTGCGCCAGCTCGATGCACTCAAGGCAAAGCGCGCCGAACGCGAGGCGCGAGAGTTGCACGAGGCTGAGGAATTGGCTCGTCGAATTGGCAAGGCGCGAATCGTGTTCACGCTGGAAATCGGTGACACCGGCAAAGCATTTGGTTCGGTCACGGCGCAAGACATCGTGAACCGTCTCAAGAACGAGCTCGGGGCAGAGATTGATCGACACAAAATCGTTCTGGAACGCCCAATCAAAGATACCGGCGAACACCAGGTCCCGATTAAGTTACATCACGATGTGACGGGTCAATTTGTTTTTCAGGTGAAATCGGCGGAAAAAAAGGCCGAAGAAACTCCTGCCGAGCAACCTGAGAAAAAACATCGTTCGCTTTTCCGAAGAAAAAAAGAGACCTAAATAAATGGCGACTCAACCGTCCTCGCGGACTGCTGAGAAGCCTCGTGGAGAATCGGGCAATGGGCCCGGCCGAGGCTGGCCAGAAAAAAATGGCGGTCTGCGCGGCGGGCAGTCACTCACATCTTCTTCGCAGGATATTCACCGTACGCCGCCGAACAGCGTCGAAGCGGAGCAGGGCGTCCTGGGCTCGATGCTCATCTCACCGCGCGACACCATTGGAGAATGCGTCGAAAAAATTAACGAGGAATATTTTTATGTCCCCGCGCACCAAACCATCTACACCGTGCTGGTGGAGCTTTGGAATGCCGGCCAGGCGATCGACCTGATTACGTTTACACAAGTGCTTCGCGATAGGAACCTGCTTGAGAGCCTGGGCGGCGCCTCCTTCGTCACCGGCCTCTTCACGTTCGTGCCAACGGCAGCAAACGTTCAGTACTACCTAGATATCGTCCGCGACAAGTACATCCTCCGTGAGATTATCGCTGCCGCGACTGAGAGCGTTCGGCGCGCTTACGAGGAACAGGACGAGGTGAATAATCTCCTCGACGAGGTGGAGCAAAGAATCTTCGCCGTCGGCGAAGACCGCTTCAAAGGCCAGATGCTCTCGATGAAGGATCAGGTGATGGAAGCGATCGAATCGATCGAGAAGCTCTACGAACGCAAAGGCGGAATTACCGGAATCTCAACTGGCTTCATCGAATTTGATCGCATGACGAGCGGAATGCACGGCGCGGAAATGATTGTCATCGCAGCCCGGCCAAGCATGGGAAAAACTGCGCTGGTCATGAATATTGCGGAGCACGTCGCGGTCCAGGAAAAACTTCCGGTAGGGGTGTTCAGCCTGGAGATGAGTAGCCAGCAACTCGTACAAAGACTGCTTTGCTCACGCGCTCGCGTTAATTTACAAAAAGTGCGCGATGGATTTCTGGCCGAGCGCGATTTTCCGAGCCTGACGGCCGCGGCATCGAAGTTGGCCGAAGCGAAGATTTTTATCGATGACAGCGCCGGTCTAAGCATTTTGGAGCTGCGAGCAAAGGCGCGCAGGCTCAGGGCCCAGCACGACGTTCAACTGCTCATCGTCGATTATTTGCAACTTCTAAGATCGACATCCCGGCGCGCGCAGGACAATCGACAGCTTGAGATTTCCGAGATCTCCGCGGGCATAAAAGGCCTGGCGAAAGAGCTGAAGATCCCGATCATAGTCGTGGCGCAATTGAACCGTCAACCGGAAGCGCGTTCCGGCGGCAAACCGCGCTTGAGCGATCTGCGCGAATCCGGCTCGATCGAGCAGGATGCCGATTTGGTCGGCTTACTTGTTAGGCCGGAAATTTATGAGGAGGATGAGGAAGCGCGCGCGGAGAAAGCCGGCGAAGCCGAATTGATTATCGCGAAACAGCGCAATGGTCCGGTGGGCGAAATTCCGCTGACGTTCCTGAAGGAATTCACCCGCTTTGAAACTCGCGCGCGCAATGTGAGCGAGCCGGAAGAAGCGTTTTAAGTAGAGATCGAAGCGTTCAAACGGCGAACCAATCGTCCGCTTGAACGGTTGAAACACTTACGACTCAACGCGGCGACAGCGATTCCGCTGCATCGATCACGTGCTGCGCGTCGATACCGCGCTCTTTCATTACTTCAGCGCCGGGCGCGCTCAGTCCAAATTCGTGCAGCCCGACTACTTTACCATCGAGGCCGACGTACTGGTACCAAATTTCCGTCACCCCGGCTTCAATTGCGACGCGTTTCCGGCATTCGTTAGGCAAAACTTCTTCGCGGTATTTTTGTGGCTGGCGATTGAAGCGCTCGAAGCATGGCATGGAAACTACGCGTACACCGTTGCCGAGTTCTTTCGCTGCGGCGAGCGCATGCTGTAATTCGCTCCCGCATGACATGATGATCAGATCGAGTTTGCCTTTCTCCTTCTGCGCGATGTAACCGCCACGCGCGGCTCCTTCGCGGCGCAACTTTGGATCGATATCGCTCAACATCGGAACGGTCTGACGCGTAAGCGCGAGGAGGGTAGGCCCATCCGTTCGTTGCATTGCGGCGACAAATGCGCCTGCGGTTTCTTCCGGATCGGCGGGGCGAATCACGTCGATGTTGGGCATCAAACGAACCGAGCTCACCGTCTCCACCGGTTGATGGGTTGGGCCGTCTTCGCCGACGCCGATCGAGTCATGGG
>Ga0209473_1001965_pt1 | contig 11379 bp, 12 predicted proteins | sample GraSoiAngelo_133_FD_185890 | JGI IMG/M metagenome (GOLD analysis project Ga0209473, IMG submission 185890) | Grasslands soil microbial communities from the Angelo Coastal Reserve, California, USA - 14_0929_05_20cm (SPAdes) (version 2) | ecosystem: Environmental > Terrestrial > Soil > Grasslands ...
CAACCGCATTGTGCAGATCGCGTTGCCCGGCGGCGAGCTCACGATCGAGTGGCGCGAGGGTGACGACCACGTGTTGATGACGGGGACGGCGGTTTTCGAATACGAAGGCCGCTTCGATCCGGCGCTGTTTGCCTCCGTCGCGTAACGTGGGCGCTGCATGACATGAGCGTCGAAATCGTCACCTTTGGCTGCCGCCTGAACGCTTTCGAATCCGAAGTGATCGTCCGCGAGGCCGAGCGCGCCGGGCTCAGCGACACCATCGTCATCAATAGCTGCGCGGTAACCAGCGAAGCAGTGGCGCAGGCGCGGCAATCGATCCGCCGGCTCAAGCGAGAGCGGCCTGAAGTGCGGATCGTGGTCACCGGCTGCGCGGCGCAAACCGAGCCGGAAATGTTCGCGAGCATGCCGGAGGTCCATCGGGTTCTCGGCAATGACGATAAGATGCGTGGCGACGCCTGGCGCACGGCTCGCACCGCGCTTGAGGGCGCTGCAAAGCTCGATGTCCCGGCCTCTGAAAAGATCGCGGTCGCCGACATCATGGCGGTAGCGCCGCACCTGGTGGAAGGATTCCAGAGCGGGCTGCCCCGGGTATTCGTGCAGGTGCAGAACGGCTGCGATCACCGCTGCACGTTCTGCATCATTCCCTACGGCCGCGGTAATTCGCGTTCGGTTCCGATGGGCGCGGTGGTCAAACAAGTCCGCGCCCTGGTCGAGCGCGGCCATGCCGAGATCGTGCTGACCGGCGTCGATCTGACCAGTTACGGCGCCGATCTGCCGGGCGCGCCGAAGCTCGGCCAACTGACAAAGCAGATTCTGCGGCATGTGCCGGAAGTGAAGCGGCTGCGGATTTCGTCGATCGACCAGGTCGAGGCCGATCGCGATCTGCTCGATGTGATCGCTAATGAGCAGCGCTTGATGCCGCATCTGCATCTGTCGCTGCAGTCGGGCGACGACCTGATTCTGAAGCGGATGAAACGGCGGCATTGCCGCAAGCAGGCGATCGACTTCTGCGCGCAAGTGCGGCGGCTCCGGCCGGATATCGCGCTCGGCGCCGATATCATCGCTGGCTTCCCGACCGAGACCGAAGAGATGTTCGCGCGCTCTATCGATCTGGTCCAGGACTGCGGTCTCACATTCTTGCATGTGTTTCCCTACTCCAAGCGGCCGGGGACCCCGGCGGCGCGCATGCCGCAGGTAGCAGGCGTCACCATCAAGGAGCGCGCCAAACGGCTGCGCGCGACCGCAGAGGCGGCATTGCAACGGCGGCTGGCATCGGAGCTGGGGGTCACGCGGCAGGTCCTGATCGAAAGCGCCACGCAGGGTCGCACCGAGCATTTCCTGCCCGTGGCCGTCGACGGCGCGAAAGCGGGCGCGGTGCGCCGGCTGACGATCACGGGGCATGACGGCGTGCGGCTAACGGTGTGAGGCTTAATTCCCGCTCCACCCGCAGGTCTTGAGCCGTTGCTGCAAATGCTGTGGCGCTGGCGCCACTACCCGTACCGGCTCCTTGTTCTTCGAAATCGGAATCACGATCTCGCGGGAATGCAGATGCAGGCGTGGTTCGCCAAATCGAGGCCCGTTACCGTAAATGTTATCGCCCACGATCGGCCAGCCCATCGCGGCGGCATGGACGCGCAATTGGTGCGTGCGGCCGGTGACCGGCTCCAATGCGAGCCAGGCGAATCCCTCGCCGCGTCCCAGCATCTTCCAATTGGTTACCGCGGACTGTCCTTCCGGGTCGGGTTTCTGCCACCATCCGCGTTCCGCGTTGAGGCGGCCGAGCGGCATGTCGATGGTGCCCTCGTGCTCGGCCGGGCCGCCTTCGACCACCGCCCAGTAGGTCTTGGAAATTCTGCCGTGTTTGAACAGCAGCCCCAACGACGCCGTTGCCTTTCGATGGCGTCCCAGCACCAAACAACCCGACGTGTCGCGGTCGAGCCGGTGGGCCAGAACCGGCGGACGCGGCAGCCCGAATCGCAGCGCGTCAAAGGAGGATTCGAGGTTGGCTCCGCCCTTCGGCCCGCGATGCACCGGCAGCCCCGCGGGCTTGTCGATCACCAGCATCAGGCCGTCGCGATGAAGCACGCGGCTCTGGATTTCCTCCGCGCTCAACTCGGGAACTTCGGCAACTGGGTCGAGACTTTCGCTCATGACGCGAAACCGCTAACACACCCGGCATGAACGACACCACTGCGGAAAACACAAAACTGAGCTGGTGGCGGCGGCTGTCCAGCGGTCTGAGGCGCACCTCGAATTCGCTTGGCACCGCGGTCGCCGATCTCGTTACCAAGCGCAAGCTCGACCGCGCGATGTTGGAGGATATCGAGGACGTTCTGCTGCGCGCCGATCTGGGAACCGAGGTGGCCGAGCGAATTTCCGCGGCAGTCGGCGTCGGGCGCTACGACAAATCGATCACGGAGGATGACGTCAAGGCGGTGGTGGCGAGCGAAGTGGAAAAGGTGCTTATGCCGGTGGCAAAGCCGCTTGCGATCGACGAGACGAAAAAGCCGTTCGTCATTCTGGTGGTTGGCGTCAACGGTTCCGGCAAGACCACCACCATCGGCAAGCTGGCGGCCAGACTAGTTTCGGAACGGCGCAAGGTGATGCTGGCCGCCGGTGACACTTTTCGCGCCGCCGCTATCGAGCAGTTGAAGATATGGGGCGAGCGCACCAGATCGCCCGTCATATCAGCCGCGCAGGGTTCGGATTCCGCGAGCCTTGCCTTCAACGCGCTGACCGCGGCGCGCGAGGGCGCATTTGACGTGCTACTGGTCGATACCGCCGGCCGTCTGCAGAACAAGGCCGAGCTGATGAACGAGCTTGAAAAACTGGTTCGCGTCATCAAAAAGGTCGATGCGTCGGCGCCTCATGCGGTGTTGCTGGTGCTCGATGCCACAGTGGGACAAAATGCGCTGTCGCAAGTCGAGGCGTTTCATCGTACCGCCGGCGTTACCGGCCTGGTAATGACCAAGCTCGACGGCACCGCGCGCGGAGGAATCCTGGTGGCTCTCGCCGAGAGGCACAAACTGCCGGTGCATTTCATCGGGGTCGGCGAGGGCCTCGAAGATCTCGCACCGTTCACGGCGCGCGATTTTGCGCAGGCGATTGCAGGGATAGAGTGATCATGGACAAGACCACGCCGCATCCGCTGTTCAAGCTTTCGACCGAACTGGGTCCGCTGCTGGTGTTCTTCGTTGCCAACGCCAAGTTCAATCTGTTCGTCGCTACCGGCGCCTTCATGGTAGCGATTGTGGCGGCGATGATCGCCTCCTACGTCGTGGTGCGCCATATCCCTGTGATGGCGGTGGTCACCGGCGTCATCGTCATCGTCTTCGGCACGCTAACGCTCCTGCTGCACGATGAAACCTTTATCAAGATCAAGCCCACCATCATCTACGGTCTGTTCGCCGCAATTCTGGGCGGCGGCCTGTTGTTCGGCCGCTCGTTCATCGCGATCATGTTCGATCAGATGTTCAATCTCACGCCTCAGGGCTGGCGAATCCTCACCATGCGCTGGGCGCTGTTCTTTATGGGAATGGCGATCTTGAATGAAATCGTCTGGCGGACCCAAAGCACCGATTTCTGGGTCGCCTTCAAGGCGTTCGGCGTGATCCCGCTGACCATGGCATTTGCGATCTCGCAAATGCCGTTGACCAAACGCTATCATCTGGAGCCGGCGTCACTGGAAACCAGCGAAGCCGAGGCGGGCGACGTGTCCCAGGGATGAAATATCAAGGCAAGAAAATACAACGTGAGAAAAGAAAACGCACCGGCGTGGTGCTCCGATGCGTTTCCAACGAACTTAGCTGTTAGCGGAAGAAAAGCAGCCTCACTTCTGCTTGGCGATGATCTTGTCCTTGATGCCGTCATAAGTCTTTTGCGGGACGATATTCTTCTGCACCAGTTCGTCCTTGCCCTTGTAGGGCCGGCCCTTGATGATCGCCGCCGAATAAGCCTTGCCGATGCCCGGGAGAGCGTCGAGTTGTTCGGCGCTCGCGGAATTGATGTCGAGCTGTTCGGACCTGGCGGCGGGCGCCATCTTTGAATCGGCTTTTGGCGCAGGTGCCATCTTGTCGGGCGATTTGGCTGCGGGCTGCGTGGTCTGGGCGATCGACGGCGAAGCCGCTAGCAAGCCAAGGGCCGCAGTTGCGGCAATTAAAGCGAGGATGAAACGACGCATGGGCTGTGTCCCTCCAAGGACTGATTAAGTAACGCGATCAAGGTAGCTTCGAATTGGTGGCGGCGCCATGGCTCGAAAGTGAACGGCAGATAAAAGCGGGAAATTATTTGGCGGCAGATGTCGCTCCGGCCGGTGCGCGACAGGGGTGCCGGACAACGACGGTTCAGGATCCGGCCTTCAGCGCCTTGGCAATTTCGACCTTAAGCACGGTGCCGACATTTTCAGCAGTTACCGGTCCGACCATCTTGTAGACGATGGTGCCTTCACGACCGACGATGAAGGTCTCTGGCACACCATAGACGCCCCATTCGATTGCGGCGCGGCCGTTGCCGTCGACGCCGACCATGCCGTAAGGATTGCCATAACGGCTGAGAAAGCGGCGTGCATTGTCCGGCGAGTCCTTGTAGTTGATGCCGATCACTTGCAGCCGCTTGTCGCGCCCAAGCGCGAGCAGCAGCGGCGCTTCGTCATGGCAAGGGATGCACCACGAAGCCCACACGTTGACGATGCTGACCTTGCCCTTGAACACAGCGGGATCGAGCCCGGGCACCGGAGCGCCATCGGCGGTGAGACCCTGAAGCGGCGGCAGCGCGGTTTGTGGCGCAGGGTGGCCGATCAGGGCCGAGGGAATTCGCGAGGGATCGACGGTGCCCAGCCGAAACCAGAACAGCGCGACCAGCGCGCCGAAGACGATCAGCGGCAGCGCCATCACCCATGATCGGCGCTGCGGCAGTGTGTGCGTCGTCGAAGGCTCGCTCATCTGATCTCTGCCGCGCGACCGCCGGAACGCCGGACGATGCCTGACTCGTCGAGCTCGCGCAGCCGTTGCTTCTGGCGGCGATAATCGATCGCGATCCAGGCAATCAGGCTGAGCAGAACGGCGGTGACCAAAAGGTAGGATGTCACGATAAAGGGTGCGTAGGGGCCAAGCGACATCGCGTTCACGCCGCTTGCCTGCTGGCGTGCATCATCTGCAACGCGCGCACCCGCCGGCGCAAGATCTCGTTGCGCATCGCCGCCAGATGCAAGGTGAGGAACAACAGCGAAAACGCCACCGCCATCACCAGCAGCGGGATCAAAAACGCCCGGTCGAGCGCGGGCCCGCCCATCCGCAGCACCGACGCCGGCTGATGCAGCGTATTCCACCAGTCCACCGAGAACTTGATGATCGGCAAGTTGATGGCGCCGACCAGAGTCAGCACCGCAGCGGCGCGGGCGGCACGCGAAGGGTCCTCCACCGCGCGCCACAGCGCGATCAGCCCAAGATACATCAGAAACAGGATCAGCACCGAGGTCAGCCTGGCATCCCATTCCCAATAGGTGCCCCACATCGGCCGGCCCCATAGCGAGCCGGTCACCAGCGCCAAAAAAGTAAAGCAGGCTCCGATCGGAGCGGCGGCTTTGGCCGCGACGTCGGCCAGCGGATGCCGCCACACCAGCGTGCCCAGCGCAGCCAGGGTCATCACGCCCCACACGAACATCGAAAGCCACGCATTAGGCACGTGGATGAACATGATCTTGACGGTGGCGCCCTGTTGGTAATCGTCCGGCGCCATCGCCGATTGATAAAGACCGATCAGCAACAGCAGGCCTGTTAGTCCCGCCAGCCACGGCAAGACGCGCGCGGTCAGCGTCAGGAAACGCGTGGGATTAGCGAGATCGATTAGCGTCATAGTCATCCTGTTAACGATCACGGGCAGCGCAGGCAATCAGCATCAAAGCGCTCCGCGAGAGTTGATCGCTCAAAGCTTCGCCTGATCTTGTCCGAAGCGATCGCCGTTGGCGCTGGCAACCGCGCCGGCTCGGGTCACGCGTGGCAGAGCTCAGTCCAGCCCGTGCCGCAGGCTGGCGGCGGCCGCGAACGGCCCGATTACGAAACTGATGAGCGATAGCGCGCATAGAATCGAAAACGGCGGGCCGAACGACAATCCGGTAATCGCCGCCTCCGAGGCGGCCACGCCAAAAATGAGCACGGGAATCGACAGCGGCAGCACCAATACCGCCAACAACAGCCCGCCGCGATGCAGCGTCACGGCCAACGCCGCGCCGATCATGCCTATAAAGGTCAAGGCCGGGGTCCCTGCCAGCAGCGTCAAGGCGACCGCTGATGTCGAGGTCGCATCGAGGTTCAACAGCAGCCCCAACACGGGCGTGGCGATCACAAGCGGCAATCCGCTCGCAAGCCAGTGCGCCAAAGCTTTGGCGGCGCAGGCCAGTTCCAGTGTAGTACGCCCCATCACGATCAGATCGAGCGAGCCGTCGTCATGGTCGGCCGTAAACAGCCGGTCGAGCGTCAGCAGGCTTGCCAACAGCGCGCCGAGCCAGAGGATAGCCGGTCCCAACCGCGTCAGCAGCGCGAGATCCGGGCCGACCGCGAACGGCATCAACACCACCACGGTAAGAAAGAACAGAACCCCGATCAGCGCGCCACCGCCGACGCGCAACGCGATTTTGAGGTCTCTTCCGATCAACGCGCCAAGTGCCGTCATGAGAAGGCCGCGACCGGCAATTCGCGCGCGGTAATTCCTAACGAGCCGTGGGTGGCAGCGACGATCAGGCCGCCGCGCGCGAGATGAACGTCCATCAGGGTTGCAAACATGCTCTGCCCGGCGACATCGAGCGCATTGATCGGCTCGTCCAAAAGCCAGATCGATCGGCGGATCGTGAGTAGCCGGGCGATCGAGAGCCGCCGCCGCTGCCCGGCGGAGAGATACCCCGCTGGCAGAAACGCGGCATGCTCAAGCCCCACGCTAGAAAGGCTTTCCTTCGCGTCGGATGCCTCGCCGCCAAGAAAATCCCGCCAGAATGCCAGGTTTTCGATCACGCTTAGCGCGGGCTTCAGCGCGTCGCGGTGACCCAGATAGTGAGCCTGCTCAGACAGCGTCAACTCGGGCTCGCCGCCTTCCAAGCTGATCGACCCCTCGGTCGGCGCCAACAGTCCTGCGATCATCCGCAACAACGAGGTCTTGCCTGAGCCGTTGGCGCCGATGACGGCCAACGCCTCGCCCGAGCAAGCCTCGAAATCGAGCCCCGAGAACACCTCACGGCCACCTCGCACGCACCTGATGCCACGTCCCGAGAGCCGCATTTCGTGCTTTCCGAGCCCTCTGGAATGTATCGCTAGCGCAGCAGAATTTTTCGCTGAGCCAATGCTGCGGACGCTTGCCGGTGTGGCGGTGCCAGTGGAATGATTCTATAAGCCGGACCTTGATGCAGCACACAATCGGCGTCTGCAAGCCATCAGGCCGAAGCGGCTGACGGTGCTTAAATACCCTAGACTGGGTAGAACGACGAATTGGGAATCCCTCAAATGACCTCGCTCAATAGCTTCAAGAGCCAAAAGACCCTCAAGGTCGGCGGCAAGACCTACGTCTATTACAGCCTGCCCGCCGCCGAGAAAAACGGCCTGAAAGGGATCTCCAAGCTTCCCTATTCCATGAAGGTGCTGCTCGAAAACCTGCTGCGCAACGAGGACGGCCGCACGGTGAAGAAAGACGACATCGTCGCCGTTTCCAAGTGGCTGAGCAAGCGCAAGCTCGAACATGAAATCGCATTCCGGCCGGCTCGGGTGCTGATGCAGGATTTCACCGGCGTTCCGGCGGTGGTCGATCTGGCGGCGATGCGCAATGCGATGCAGAAGCTCGGTGGCCACGCGGCAAAAATCAATCCGCTGGTGCCGGTAGATCTCGTGATCGACCACAGCGTGATCGTGAACTTCTTCGGCGACAACAAGGCTTTCGCCAAGAACGTGGTGGAGGAATACAAGCAGAATCAGGAACGCTACGAATTCCTGAAATGGGGTCAGAAAGCGTTCTCGAATTTTTCCGTGGTGCCGCCGGGCACCGGCATCTGCCATCAGGTCAATCTCGAGTACCTCGCGCAGACGGTATGGACGCGCAAGGAGAAGATGACGCTCGGCAACAAAAAGGGCACGTTCGAGGTCGCCTATCCGGATTCTCTGGTCGGCACCGATTCGCATACGACCATGGTCAACGGCCTTGCCGTGCTCGGCTGGGGCGTCGGCGGCATCGAGGCCGAAGCGGCGATGCTTGGCCAGCCGCTATCGATGCTGCTGCCCGAAGTGGTCGGCTTCAAGCTCAAGGGGCAGCTCAGGGAAGGCGTCACCGCCACCGACCTGGTGTTGACCGTCACGCAGATGCTGCGCAAGCAGGGCGTGGTCGGCAAATTCGTCGAATTCTTCGGCCCCGGTCTTGATAATCTATCAGTGGCCGACAAGGCGACCATCGGCAACATGGCGCCGGAATATGGTGCGACTTGCGGCTTCTTCCCGGTCGATGCCGAGACCATCGATTACCTCAAGACGTCTGGCCGCTCCGCCGCGCGGGTCGCGCTGGTGACCGCCTATACCAAGGCGCAAGGGTTGTTCCGCACCGCCAAAACGCCCGATCCGGTCTTCACCGAGACGCTCAGGCTGGATCTGGGAGACGTGGTGCCCTCGATGGCCGGCCCGAAGCGGCCCGAAGGTCGGGTGGCGCTGCCCGCCGTCGCGGAAGGTTTCTCGGCGGCGATGGCCAGCGAATACAAGAAAGCCGCCGATCTCCCGAGGCGTTACCCGGTTGACAACCGCAACTTCGACCTCGGTCATGGGGACGTGGTGATCGCCGCGATCACCTCATGCACCAACACTTCCAATCCGAGCGTGTTGATCGGGGCGGGACTGTTGGCGCGTAACGCCGCCGCCAAAGGCCTCACCGCAAAGCCGTGGGTGAAGACCTCGCTGGCACCGGGCAGTCAGGTGGTCGCGGAGTATCTCGCCAACTCCGGTCTGCAGCTCGATCTCGACAAGGTCGGCTTCAATCTGGTGGGCTTTGGATGCACCACCTGCATCGGCAATTCCGGCCCGCTGCCGGAAGAGATTTCGAAGTCGATCAACGACAACGGCATCGTCGCCGCCGCCGTGCTGTCGGGCAACCGCAATTTTGAGGGCCGCGTCTCACCGGACGTGCAGGCGAACTATCTGGCGTCGCCGCCGCTGGTGGTGGCTTACGCGCTCGCGGGCACGGTAACCAAGGATCTCGCGGTCGAACCGCTCGGAAATGGCAAGGACGGCAAGCCGGTTTACCTGAAGGACATCTGGCCGACCACCAAGGAGATCAACGCGTTGATGAAAAAGTTCGTGACCTCGACGATCTTCAAGAAACGCTACGCCGACGTGTTCAAGGGCGATACCAACTGGCGCAAGATCAAAACCGTGGAAAGCGAAACCTATCGCTGGAACATGAGCTCGACCTACGTTCAGAATCCGCCCTATTTCGAAGGCATGCAAAAGGAGCCCGAGCCAATCGTCGATGTTGTCGATGCACGCATACTGGCGATGTTCGGCGACAAGATCACCACTGACCACATCTCGCCTGCCGGCGCGATCAAGCTCACCTCGCCTGCCGGAAAATATCTGTCGGAGCATCAGGTGCGTCCCGCCGATTTCAATCAATACGGCACCCGGCGCGGCAACCATGAGGTGATGATGCGCGGCACTTTCGCCAATATCCGGATCAAGAACTTCATGTTGAGAGGCGCGGACGGCAATATCCCGGAAGGCGGTCTCACCAAGCATTGGCCCGACGGCGAGCAGATGTCGATCTACGACGCCGCCATGAAGTATCAGGCCGAAAAAGTGCCGCTGGTGGTCTTTGCCGGCGCCGAATACGGCAATGGCTCGTCGCGCGACTGGGCCGCGAAAGGAACGCGTCTGCTCGGAGTCCGCGCCGTCATCTGCCAGAGCTTCGAGCGCATACATCGCTCCAATCTGGTCGGAATGGGCGTGCTGCCGCTGACTTTCGAGGAAGGTGCGTCGTGGCAGTCGATCGGATTGAAGGGCGATGAAACGGTGTCGATCCGTGGGCTGCAGGGCGATCTGAAACCACGCCAGAAGCTGACGGCCGAGATCGTGTCCGGCAACGGTTCGCTGCAGCGGGTGTCGCTGCTTTGCCGGATCGATACCCTGGACGAGCTGGATTATTACCGAAACGGCGGCATCCTGCATTACGTGCTGCGCAAACTGGCGGCGTGATCGCCGGTATATCGCTACTCACCGCGAAGTGAGTAGCGGGTGATCGGGAGGCGGCCTATGAAAAAGCGCCGCCTTCCTGCGTTTAGAGGTGCCACCATTCAGGGACGGCAAGAACTTCCATGGCACAACGCGCGGGGTTTCCGGTCCAGCATGATGGCGATCACGGCCTATAGTTCGATCTCGCGATGGTCGGGTGCGCTTGGCGTTTGCGCGATCATTGCGATTATCCGGCCGGCCCATGCCGACCCGCGCGCCGTCGTGGAGCTGTTCACCTCGCAAGGATGCTCGTCATGCCCGCCCGCCGACAGAATTCTTGGCGAGCTGGCCAAGGATCCCTCGGTTATCGCAGTGAGTATGCCGATCGATTATTGGGATTATCTGGGCTGGAAGGATACGCTGGCGGATTCGCGTTTCAGCGCGCGTCAGAAAGCCTACTCGCAAATGCGAGGCGATCGCGAGGTGTACACGCCGCAGGTCGTGATTAATGGATCCTTGCATGTGGTCGGCAGCGACCGCGCAGCAATTGAAGACGCCATCGGGGTCACACAGAAGGCCGATGGCGTGATGTCGGTACCGGTCACGGTGATGCAGGTCGGCAAACAAATCAACGTTTCGGTTGCGGCCTCTGGCAGAAGTGGCGCGGCGATGCACGGTGAGGTCTGGATCTGCTCAATTGCCAAGGCTGTGCCGATCTCGATCGGCCGCGGTGAGAATGGCGGCCGTCAGGTGACCTACCACAACGTGGTGCGTAGCCTGCTCAAGGTGGGCGACTGGAACGGAGATACCGGTAGCTGGACGGTTCCGCTGGAAAATATAACCCGTGAGGGCGTCGACGCCGCGGTGGTCTACGTGCAGGACGGCAATCGCGACAAGCCCGGCGTCATGCTGGGAGCGGCGTTCGCGCCACTGCACTGAGCGGGCCTTCTTGCCGGCTCCCGAAGCATGGCCGGCCAGGGTGCACCGCCGTGTTGCCGACCCACTCCCTCAAAAATACCGCTCCAAAATAAAAAAGGACCAACTTTCGTTGGCCCAACATGGATCAGGAAACTAGCTGCGGCACAGGCCCGATCCTGACGACCCCGGGGGGCTGGGGGCTGAGGAATCCGGAACCGAAAGGACCGGGCCAACGCACGACTTACTTTTCGCAATTCAGCGCGGCAGTCGGTGG
>Ga0209473_1001971_pt1 | contig 11357 bp, 11 predicted proteins | sample GraSoiAngelo_133_FD_185890 | JGI IMG/M metagenome (GOLD analysis project Ga0209473, IMG submission 185890) | Grasslands soil microbial communities from the Angelo Coastal Reserve, California, USA - 14_0929_05_20cm (SPAdes) (version 2) | ecosystem: Environmental > Terrestrial > Soil > Grasslands ...
GTTCAATACAGCGAGGATCGTGCCGGAGTACAGGTGGCCTATTCTGGCTTCAAGCCTTTTGAGATCACGCTCGGCGGCGGCTGCACGTTCAGGCGCGACTTTGATTTCTTTCGGGCCGAAGCAAGCGCCAAAACAAGACCCGCGCCTTTCGTCAAGTTCGAGGTAAAAGCGAAATTCTAGGGGAAAATTTCGTCGAGCTTTCTCGCCAGGCTTTGGCTGCCGCGAATTTTCAATCGGCCGGTGAAAAACGCCCACTTGCCGCCGAGTGTGCCATTTGAAAGCGCGACCCAATTCTTATCGCTCGTCACGAACGTGACGCTGGGATTGTCAATCTTTCCTTTTCCCATTTTGTAGGTTCCATCATTCACGTCGATCCACCATTCGCCGCCGTTTGGGCCGCTGAGTTCCCACTGGTAGCGGGCATGCACTCCCTTTGCCTTATCCGGTTGGAAACTCTTGCGCATATCGTCGAACACGCCTTGCGGTGTTGAGCTCGAAGGCTCCTTTGAGGCCGCGCTCACCGAGCCTACGCAAAGCGCCATAAAAATTAGTGTCGTTAGACAACGACGTACACTTTTCACTTTCATATAATCCCTAAATCAAGATCGTTCGCGCGGTGCGACCTGGCCGCCCACCGATTTCACTGTTCAATCCGCTTCAGAAGAAAGGCCGCGCCGATGAACGTGATCAGCGCGCCCACGAGGAGTACGATAAGATCGACAACGTAAAACGTGGCGCTGGCGTGGTACATGTTCACCAGGCGGAACGCGCGGCAAAAATGGGTGAGCGGAAAAAGTTCGGAAATGTAGCGAATCGCTTTTGGCAATTGTTCGAGCGGCGCAAATGCGCCGGAGAGAACAAACACCGGCAACAGAAAGAAAACGGAAAATTGGATTGCTTGCGTTTGGGTGCGCGAGAACGCCGAGATGAGCAACCCGAGGCCGAGCGAACAAAGGAGGAAGAGCAGGCAGATCAGGGCAAGGGCGTGGGGCTGATAAAACGCCACACCAAAATGCCACCAACTAAGCGCCATAATCACCACCACTAAACAAATGGACACAACAAGATATGGCAGAACTTTTCCGATTACGATTTCACCGCGCTGCAGCGAAGTCACCAGCAATTGATAGAGCGTGCCCGATTCGCGTTCGCGGGCGATCGTACAGGCCATGAGCGTGACAGTGAGCAATTGCAAAATCAACCCGATCACGCCTGGCACGACGTAATCGATGAAGCGCGACTTCGGATTGTACAAGTTCTTCGACCCCGCACTCCATGCTGTCATAAGCGAGACGAATTGTTTACGGATATCGACGGGCAATTTCTTGCCTAACTCGATCACGTCGTCCGGGAGTGACTCCACAATCAGGTCGCGCTCTTTGGCCTGGAATGTACCCAGATTCTGTTGCACAGCCCCTTCGACTGCACTGGCAGTGTTGGTGTCGCTGTCATCGAGGTAAAGAGGTAGCGGCTTCGGGTCGCCCTTGTTCAGGCTATCGGTCCAACCAACCGGGATAACCAGACTCGCCTTCACTCCATTTCCGATCAGGTCCGACGCATCCTGAAAGTCGGGCGCTGGCATTCTCCATTGAAACGTCTTGTCCTTGGAGATGATTTCGATGAAACGAGCGGTGCGCGGCGTCTGATCGCGATCGATCAGCAACGCCGGGACATCCGTGAGCTGAGTATTCTCGAATGCGTGACCAAAAATTAGCGTAAAGAGCGGCGGGAGAATGATCAGTAAAACCAAGACGCGCCGGTCGCGGTAGATGTGCAGGAATTCTTTATAAGCGACGCTCGCAATCGCACCCGGTGATGGCCATTTCATAATACGGATCTTTTTAAGACGCCATTGTAGCCCTGCGAGTATGCGGTGAAAACGTCCTCCATGTCGGGTTCCACCCAGCGCTCCCCTAACAAACGAAGATCTGGAAAAGGCCAGTTCTCGCGCCATCTCGCCATCAATTTCTCCGGTTCCTGTGCGTAAAGGCGCAGGCTGCCGCTACGCAAGGAAACGCCCAGCAGTTCGGGCAGATCTCGCAACCGCACCAGTGCGGGCATGAGTGGTTCCACGTCGATCTCGAGCAAGCGAGCGCGAAAGCTCGATTTCAAAGCGCGCGGCGAAGCTTTCGCCAGCAGGCGCCCACTTTCGATAAAACCGACTTCCGTACAACGCTCGACCTCGTCCATGTAATGCGTCGTGACAAAAATTGTCTTTCCCTCGTGACCAAGATCGTAGAGCAAGTTCCAGATTTGCTGCCGGTGAACGGGATCAAGGCCTGCTGTCGGTTCATCAAAAAAAAGGAGCGGTGGATCGTGCACCAGTGCGCAACCGATCGCCAGCAATTGCCGCATGCCGCCAGATAGACTTCCCGCAGCCGCATTGACTTTCTCTTCAAGGTCGCTCAGCCGAAGCAAACGCTCGATCCGTCGCTCCAATTCCGCCCCTGGAACGCCATAAGCGCCGGCGAAAAAGCGGAAGTTCTCCAGCACGGTGAGATCACGGTAAAGGCTAAAGCGTTGCGGCACGTAGCCGAACTTCGTCCTGACGTGTTGTCGATCTTTCCAAACATCCGTGCCTGCGATTGTTGCATTGCCAGCGGTCGGATGAGTCAGGCCGCACAACATTCGAATGGTAGTTGTTTTGCCGGCGCCATTTGCCCCAAGAAAACCAAAGATCGTTCCCGGCGCGATTGTAAATGAAAGATCCTGCACAGCGTTGACCGCGCCAAAACTCTTACTCAAATGATTGAGGACGATCACCGGTTCCGTCATCTTGCAACCTTATTGCGATGATCCCAAAAATTTGCAACCATCGGTCACTGCTCATTAATTATTCTGCCTCATGAAATTCGAAAGCCTGGCTCCATCGCGACGTGCCCCCGCCAGCACATCTGTCTTGCTCTTGCTCGTGCTCTTGCTCGCAAGATCCACAATCGCACGAGCCGACGCTGTTTCCGAGCTCGCCTCGTTTTCTATCTTCGATAAAGTTGATCTCTCGCAGCTGGCAAAGAGCGACGTGAAAACTGCTCACGGCCCGCCGATGGGCAATCCGCGATTTCTCTCTACCCAAAGTTGTTTTGTTTCCACCGGGTCGCCAGCGCAACAAATCGAAGCGCTGCGAAAATGGAACCCGACAAAACATCGCGAGCTGAAAGTTTTTCTGCACTCTGATCTGCCAGCTAATCCGACTGCCGCGAATTTTTCCAAATTGCAAAACGCGCCGGACAACAGTTCGGTTCGCTCGCTCGTCAGCGCGACTCAAAAACTGAGTCCGGAATTGCAAATCAGTAAAGACGAGGCAAAGAAATTTTCTTCCGCCAGCGGCGGTGGCAGCGGCGCCATGCCCGCTGCGGTCGCAAAATTCTGGAGCGATGTCATGGCGGCGCGCACGCACAGTTTCTCTTCTGGCGGAACGTCAGCGCAGCCGCCCTACGATCATGGCGGGCAAACTATTCGCGCAGGGGACGAATTGAATGGTTTGCTCAAACAACAGGAGAAAATTCGTCATCAGTTTTCCAGTTTGCTTGGTGCAACAGGAATCGGCCGTGGCGGCGGTTCGCTTAATCCGGAGCTTTATTGGGAACTTCTGGATGTGGACGATCAAGGCGTGGTCACTCTTGGTGCATCCTACAATCGCGCTGGCGCCGGTGGAACTTATCAAGCTGCCGACGTGCTCTACTACGCGAATGGCGGTTATTATGCCGCGCTCACGCTCTACCAGATGTGGCCGGTCAATCTAGGGGGCAAGGCTTCCACGCTCATTTGGCGCGGCGATATGATCTCGGCCGCCTCGCTGGCATCGTTGCATGGCGTGGAACGGCTCGCCTCGGAATCGGCCATGATGAAAGATATCTCGAAGGCGATAACGTTGTTTCGACATGATACGTCGGGCGGCCGCTAAATGATGAAAAACTTCTCGCGTCAACGCCAGGCTGGCAGATACAGCTTGCTTGTACTTTGGCTTGTCGCGATGTCATCCATCGCCGGCGAGAACAGCAGTCAGGAGATCAGCGCCGGGAATACTTCAGCAACTTCGACATTTTCTTTTTCCGGAGAATTCGTTGTCGAAGAAACGTATGTGGCCAATGGGGATGTCCAACGCGGCCCCCACCTGCTCCGCGACTTCGATGAGAGTGACACTCTTCTACGTTTTGTTCTCACCCCGAGAATTAAGCCTGGCGTATTGCGCCTTGGTGCCGAGTGGGAAAGATTTTCTTTCGGTTTCTCGGATCACGCCCCTCTTCCAGACACATTGCAGGCACTGAGTCTGGTCATTGGCTTGGACACGCAGCTTTCCGATTCCATCCTGTTGCGGTTTCAAGCGCAGCCAGGTTTTTACGGAACGGACGATTTTGAATCACAGGACGTCAATGTCCCATTCGTCATCGGCGGCACATACATCTACAGTCCCAATTTGCAGTTCGTTCTGGGCATCGGAGTCGATATTGAACGAAAATATCCGGTTTTACCCGGGGGTGGTGTCCGCTGGAAAATTGCGCGGCAGTGGGTGCTAAACGCCGTCTTGCCCACACCACGCCTTGAATATCAGCTAAACAAAGATCTCACGTTGTACGCCGGTGGTACGGTTAAGGAGACAAATTTCCGTGTCAGCGATGACTTCGGGAGTACGCGTGGGATCCCACGATTAAACCAAGCGGTGCTCACCTACGGCGAGATAAGGACTGGCGCAGGTGCTGACTGGAAAGTTTCACCCGTAATAACATTGAGCGCTGAGGCTGGCTATCAACCGTATCGCGACTTCGACTTTTACCGCGCAAACGTCCGCTATCATCAAGACGGCGGTGCGCCCTACGGCACGATTTCATTGCACGGCGAGTTTTGAGTTGTCGATCCTTTGGCGCTAAGCGCGGTTGTGCGCAGACGCGGCCAGGTCAAGACTGGGACGTGCGGCACCGGCAACTTTCGAAGCTAGAAGAATGCCGTGATTGTGTTTGTCTCGCACTGCGCACGGCGGCGCGCAGAATCACACAAGGGTATGACACCGCGCTTGCCGGAACTGGCCTGCGCGTCACGCAGTTCAGCCTCCTTGTAATGGTATATCAACTCGGCGCGCCGACTGCATGATAGGTTGGATCCGTCGATCCGATTGGCAAGGTTGCGACGATTAGTACAAGTCCGGTCGACGATGGTCGAAGACGGCCATTCGGCTCCGAACGGACTTGATCACTTCCTCTGAAACCTCAGCCTGGATAAGTTCTTCGCGATCAATCGACGCAGCCGCAATGATCGCGCCGTACGGATCGATAATCGCGGATGTGCCGCAGAAAGTAACGCCGTCATCTGTCCCGACTCGATTCGCGAGAATGAGATAGCTTTGGTTTTCAATCGCACGAGCCAGCGCGAGAATCCGCAGATGCTCCACACGCGGAAAAGGCCAGGCGGATGAATTAACGAAGACGTTCACTCGTCGTTCGACAGCGAGCGCTCGGCAGACTTCGGGAAATCGAAGGTCATAGCAAATCGTTAGTCCGAGATTGAACTTGTCGATCTCGCAACTCGTAAACGCGCCGCCTGCCGTGATGCACGGACGCTCGTCGAGCGGAGCCGCTGTGACCAGATGCGTCTTGCGATATTTGCCGATGACTTTGCCGTGCACGTCGATGAACGCTTGCGCGTTGTAAATACGCGACCCGTCGCGGTCTGAAACGCCGGCGACGATCGCGAGTGACAATTCTTTCGCCATTGCTTGTAATTTCGGAACTGCACCTTCTTTCCAGGAAGTTGCGTGTTTCTGAATCGCCGGCATCGAGTAGCCGGTGTCGATCATCTCAGGAAAGACGATCAGTTCGGTGCCGGCTTTTTTGGCGCGCGCAGAAAAATCGCGAACCTTGGCGAGATTCGCCTGAAGATCGCCGGGCGCGCAGGAGATTTGGCCAGCGGCGATTTTCATGACGTAATGTCGATCTTATCGCAAACTTTTGTCCAGCGCGCCGATCCTGCGCGTCTCCGGCCAGATTGACGAGACGCCGAGCACAACCAAAATTGTTCCGATCCCTCCCGCGACAACGGAGATCACGGGACCGAAGAGAGCGGCGGTCAATCCCGATTCGAGCGCGCCGAATTCATTCGACGTGCCGATAAAAATATTGTTCACCGCAGAAACGCGGCCGCGCATTTCATCCGGCGTGACCAGTTGCACGATCGAGCCGCGGATGATGACACTGACACTGTCGAACGCTCCGACAAGAAACAATAAACCGAGCGACAACCAGAGCGCTCTCGACAAACCGAAAATGATGGTGGCAATTCCAAAGCCTGTGACACACCAAAACAACGCTTTCCCCGCTTGTTTCATCGGCGGGAGATACGCCACCAGCAACGCCATTACGAAGGCGCCAACCGCCGGAGCGGCCCGCATCCAACCCAGCCCGATAGGCCCACAGTGCAAGATTCGATCGGCGAAAATAGGCAGTAATGCGGTCGCGCCCCCGAGCAGCACCGCGAACAGATCAAGTGTAATCGTTGCCAGGATCACCTTCTTGCTAAGCACAAATCGCAGTCCAGCGATCAAACTTTTCCAGGTGCTTTTCTCAATCTGATTTCGGGATTGCGTGCTGCGACGGATCGGCAGGACCAGAACGAAAAAAGAAAATGCGCACAGAGCATCTAGTATATAGACAAACGGGAAACCGACGTGCGCGACCAGCAAGCCGCTGATAGCCGGCCCGGCAACCGATCCAATCTGAAAAACGCTATTGTTCCAGGTTACCGCGTTCGCAAACGAATCGCGCGAAACCAGCGTCGGGAAAAACGAGCTCCGCGCCGCCCAACCGAATGTGCGCGCCGTGCCTCCGATAAAAAGAAGCAGATAAATCAGCGGAATAGAAGCGTCGTCGAAGTGGAACGCCGGATGATGCCGCTCGAAAATCGTGGCGATCGTCGCCAGCATGCGATTACCTCCGCGTAACGCACCGACCGAAGGAATGGAAAGATGTTTCCAAGAAACCAGCGCCAAAGCCGCGGATGCCAGTGCGCTAAAGATCTGCGAGACGAGGATAATACGTTTTCGACTGAATCGATCCGCCAAATGGCCGGCGGGTAGCGACAATGCCACGACTGGCACAGCAATGACCAACCCGACCAGGCCTAGGGCCGTCGCGGAATGGGTGCGCGCGTAAAGCTCCCATTCCACGGCGATGGCCAGCATTTGGCGACCGGTGATCGAGAGTAAATTCCCTGCTGTGAACAAGCTGAATCCCCCGAATCGGAATGCCGCGTATGGATCATGCGCTCGGCGCTCCAATTCGATTGGCGAGGGAACCGCTGGCCGCTGACCCTCCGGCGATTCATAGGATGCTGGGTTGATTGGTGGCGGCATGCTCGGGGCGCGTTCGTTCGACACGCGCACGAGATTGTAAATTGAGCGGCCACCGCCGCAAGATTGTTACAGAGTGTAGGCTTGATTGTCGCGCGATTTTTTACTTGGATCGCAATGTGCCTGCTGACGATAGCCGGGCTTCACTGAGAGCGACGCACTCAAACAGGCAAAACGGGCCGATCGCGTTTACAACAACTCACTGGAGTGTGGTGCTGGAGGCGCAAGGTCCAACACCAGCAGCACAGGCGGCGCTCGAAAAACTTTGCCGCACTTATTGGCGACCGATTTATAGCTTCGTTCGGCGACAGGGTATTGGGCCCGAGGAGGCGGAGGATCTCACGCAGGGTTTTTTTGCGCTGCTGCTCGAGCGCCGAGATCTGAGCGCTGTCCGGAAAGAAAAGGGCCGACTTCGTTCTTATCTGCTTGTGTCGCTCAAACATTTTTTGGCCGATGAGCGCCGCCGTACGATGGCGATCAAGCGAGGCAAAGGACAGCGACTGATTGCGTTAGACGAGGTGCGTGCCAATGAACGGGCCGAGATGGAACCAGCGGATCCATTGACTGCCGAGCGAATTTACGAACGCCGCTGGGCTTCAACGCTGTTGGAGCAAGTCCTTAGGCGGCTAAAGGATGAATACCAAGCGACAGGCAATGCCGCGTTATTTGATCGGTTGAAGCAATTGCTACCGGACGAACCGGGAGCGCCGTCGCAGGCGGACATCGCTGCGAAATTGGGAATGGCCGAGAATGCGGTCAGGCAAGCGTTCCATCGATTTCGGCAGCGTTATCAATTGTTATTGCGAGACGAGATTGCCCACACGGTTGCAACGCCCAGCGATATCGAAGATGAGCTGCGATATCTGGTTTCTGTTACGGGCGTAACCTGTGATAGAATTCCGCGCAGTATAAGAGGGGAGCGCACGAGCTGCTCTCCGACAATGACGAGCGTACTCAGAATTTGCAGAAAGTGCGGCGCGGAAATCTTTGCCGACGCACCGGAAGAACTTTGCACCGCCTGCGTCCTGGAAACCGGGCTTGCGATCCTCCCGGAAGCACTGGATGGAGATGGCAATTTCGCGCCAGCGCCGCATACTAAAATAGCAGCGCACGCCGCGAAAATGCTCGGAGACTTGGGCGATTACGAGTTGCTAGAAGAAATTGGCAGAGGCGGTCAGGGAGTAGTGTTTCGCGCGCGGCAAAAAAGTCTCAACCGCACTGTTGCACTCAAAGTTATCGGTCTCGGCCAGTGGGCCACGAAGGCGCATCTGAAGCGCTTCCGTCGCGAAGCCGAAGCCGCCGCCAGTCTCGACCATCCGTGCATTCGCGAGCAGGCGATTTAACATTTTCTTCACTTTTTCCGCGTAACCTCGTGCCGCTTCAACTCTTCAGCGGTTCAACGATTTAACGATTCGACGATTTTCCAAACTTTCCGCGTAACGGGCCGCCGGATTCCACGCAGTACATTAGTGAAGCGCCAGAAATGACTTCCTCAAAACAAAGGAGTCAAAGAAGGCCACAACAAAAAAGGAAATTAAATCATGAATAGACAAAACATTCTCGCGCTCGCTCTAAAACCGGCGATGCGCATGAGATCAGTTAGTATTGTGCTGTTGTTGGTCGCCGTCCTGATCGCGATGATCACGCCGTCCGCGGCCAGCGCCGCGCCACCATGCGAGGAGCCCACCGACACTCGGCTAGTCACGGGCTTGGTGGAGGGTGCGAAGGGCAGCACCATCGGCCCCGATGGTGCGCAGTACGTCACCGAAGGCGCAGCCGGCAGGATCTCGCGCGTCGATCCGCTGACCGGAGAGAAAACGACGTTTGCCAGCGGTTTGCCGACCGCGATCCTGAGCATCGGTGGGGCGATCGACGTCGCGTTCATCGACAACATCGCGTACGTACTGGTCACCGTAGTCAACGATCCCTTGTTCCCCCACCAGCAACGTTAACGGCATCTACTGAGTGAACGGCCCAGACAGTTTCACCGTCGTCGCTGACATCGGCCAGTTCAACTTGGACAATCCGCCGACCATTCGTTTCAGGTCGACGTCAAGACCGGACTCCAGTACGCGCTGCAAACCTATCGTGGCGGGTTCCTGGTCACCGATGGGCACCTCAACCGCGTGCTCCGGGTCACACTCGACGGCGAGATCACCGTGTTTATCGCGTTCGGCAACATCGTCCCGACCGGGCTGGCGGTGAAGGGCAATACGGTGTACATGGCCGAGGCCGGCCCCGTCCCCCACCTGCCCGAGAATGGCAAGGTTGTGTCGTTCGGGTCGAAGTCGCCCACCGCCACGGAGGTGGCCTCTGGCGCTCCCCTCCTCGTTGACGTGGAATTTGGCGGCGGCAACAGTCTCTACGCGCTCTCGGAAGGTATCTTCCCGGTCGGCAGCCCTCCAGCTACTCCGGCGCTGCCGAACACCGGCGCGCTCGTCAAGGTCAACGGGGACGGCACGTTCACCGTCATCATGGACGGTCTGGACCGGCCGACTTCGCTCGAGTTCATCGGGAATACCGCGTACTTCGTCACCCTCACCGGAGAGATCTGGAAAATCAACGGCGTCTCATGTCCGCCTTAGGGCTTGTCGCGTTGAGCAACCGGCGGGCTTGACCTGTCGCTCAGTCCCTGGGTTTTCTTTTATCGGGCCGCGTCCGTTGCTTAATGCCGCAATGGTCTTGTTTCGGACACCAATGAGCCTTCAATCTCTCACTCGATCCCGAAAACCACGCTTGCCTTTCATGATGAGACAGTTCCGATGCTGAAAAATTGGTAAAAAAGACCGCCGATTTTTCTTCCATTCCGCAAATCCGCTGCGGTAAAGTCAGCGGCTCCAGGAATGATGGATAACATTATCGAAGCGAAAGAACTGCAGATTGAGCGCAAGCATTTTTACGTGGAGCTCCGCGAGAATGATCGCGGGAGATTCTTGCGCATCACGGAGGAAGCGCACGGCCGGCGCAACAGCATCATCGTGCCCAGTACCGGCGTAGATGACTTTACAGCGGCCATTTCTGAAGTTCTGGCGAATAACGGAAGCGCGCCGCGCTAATCCAGAAAGCCTTCGGGGCTGCAATCTTCCTGGGTTTGCCGGTGACACGCCGGCCCTCGATAGCGGACTCCATTTTCTATATCTGCCTGCGGCGTTGACACCGTGACACCCGAAACTACTTTGGCGCGTTCGCCCACCGACGCTCGGGTGCGTTCATAAATCATGGTCACAAAACGAAAGTCCACCGGTCGCAAAGTAATTCGGCGCTCAAAAAGGTCGGCGTCGGATCGTCGATTGGTTTCGGTGAAGCAAAAGAAAATGCCGGGTTACGTTTATTATTTCGGCGACGGACATGCCGACGGTCGAGGCAACATGAAACTGCTCCTCGGGGGCAAAGGAGCAAATCTTCACGAGATGACACGGATTGGTTTGCCTGTTCCTCCGGGGTTCACAATCACGACGGAGGTCTGCAGTTATTTTTACGATCACAAGCGCACCTATCCGCCCCAATTGAAAGGGCAACTGGCAGTCGCTCTTGCCAAGGTTGAAAAATCCGTCGGAAAGAGGTTAGGCGACAAGGAGCGACCATTGCTCGTTTCCGTACGTTCGGGCGCGCGCGATTCCATGCCCGGAATGATGGATACGATCCTGAACCTCGGGATGAACGACGAAGTGGTAGAGATTGTTGCGAGGAAAACAAATAACGCGCGCTTTGCCTGGGACTCGTATCGCCGCTTTTTGCAGATGTATGGCGACGTCGTCATGGGTGTGCAAAAGCGACCCGGCGAAGATCATGAGCCCTTCGAGAGCGTGATCGAGAATTTAAAAGATCAACGCTACGGCAAGCATGACTTCCCGGATGTGAGGCTGACACCTGCGGATTTGACGGAGCTTGTGAAACGTTTCAAGGCTTTAATCAAGGAGCGCACCGGAAAGTCATTCCCGCAGGACCCACAGACGCAGCTCCGGGGCGCCCTCGGCGCAGTTTTCGGTTCGTGGATGAACGATCGCGCAATTGTTTA
>Ga0209473_1001973_pt1 | contig 11343 bp, 10 predicted proteins | sample GraSoiAngelo_133_FD_185890 | JGI IMG/M metagenome (GOLD analysis project Ga0209473, IMG submission 185890) | Grasslands soil microbial communities from the Angelo Coastal Reserve, California, USA - 14_0929_05_20cm (SPAdes) (version 2) | ecosystem: Environmental > Terrestrial > Soil > Grasslands ...
TTGCGGACTTCCCAGGGACGCTCCTTTTTGCGCGCGGCCAACTGCAGGTCGCGGCGGGTGAGGTCGATCCCGACGGCATAGCCGTAGATGTGGTCGAGCGCCTTGTCGGCCGGGATATTGAGCCCGCCGCTCTTCATCGCCACCACCAACTCGACCTCGTGATGTAAGTCCTTGGTCAGCGGCGGGTATGGAATGGCCGCGCCGTCGGGTTCAAGCATATCGGCGTGTTTGGCAAAGAAAAACGGCGGCGCGCGTTCATCGTTTCCCATCTCGCGGATGTGCTCGAGATAGTTGCGCCCGACGCACCAGATGCGACGAACAGGAAAGGATTTGTTGTCGCCGGCAACGGGCAGCGAAGCTTGGCGAGGGACGGGAATGACAAAAGATGTGGCGCTCATGAAGGGGTCTCGGGGTTTAGGGCGAAAGGTCCTGTCGCAGTTTTAAGCGCTCGCGCTGATTGGCGCCAGAGTAAGAGGGCCGGCATCGCGATGCTGAATACGGAAGAATGAGGCGTAGCGGCCGCCGCGGCGCAACAGGTCGTCGTGCCGGCCGCGCTCGACGATCTCTCCGCTCTCGACTACCAGGATAGCGTCGGCGTGCATGATCGTGTGCAGGCGATGGGCGATGACGATGGTGGTGCGGTTATGGCAGAGATGCTCGATCGCTTCCTGCACCTGCTGTTCCGATTCCGAATCCAGCGCCGCAGTTGCTTCATCGAGAAGAATGATCGGCGCATTTTTCACCAAGGCGCGAGCGACCGCGATGCGCTGCCGTTGCCCGCCCGACAATTGCGTGCCGTGCTCGCCGACCGGCGTGTCATAGCCGCGCGGAAAACTCATGATGAATTCGTGGGCGCAGGCGGCTTTGGCGGCGGCGACGATCTCGGTTTCGGTCGCGCCGGTTTTGCCGAACGCGATGTTCGCAGCAATGGTGTCGCGGAACAGATAGACGTCCTGCCCGACATAGGCGGTTTGCTGGCGCAGCGAGCGCCGCGATACCTTCGAAATCGATTGGCCGTCGATCAGGATGTCTCCTTCGGTGAGATCGTAGAACCGCAACATTAGCGCCAGTACGGTCGACTTACCGCCGCCGGAGGGACCGACGAGAGCGGTAACCTTGCCTGGATCGGCCACAAAGCTCATACCGCTGATGACCGGCTCATTGCGGCGGTAGGCGAACGTCACCTCACGCAATTCTACCCGAGCCTCGCTCAGTTTCAGTGGCGGATCGATGTCATCGAGCGGTTCGCTCGAGGGGCTGTCGACGATCTCGAGCAGTTTGCGTGCGCCGATCAGATTGCTGTGCAACTCGATGTTGAGCCGGGCGAGGCGCTTGGCCGGTTCATAAGCCATCAGGAACGCGGTCAGGAACGAAAAAAACTGGCCAGGCGTCGCGCCCATTGCGACCACGCTATAGCCGCCGTACATCAGTCCGCCCGCGACAGCGAAACCCCCCAGCGTTTCCATCAGCGGGCTGGAACGGTTGGAAACCCGCGCCATTTTGTTCGCGTTGCCTTCCACCGCCGCAATGCTGGCATCTATGCGCTCGCGCATGGTCTGCTCCAGCGTGAACGCCTTGACGGTCCGGATGCCCTGCAGGGATTCCTGCATGGTTTCGAGAATGTCGGCCGTGCCGGTGAACTGGTTGTGCGCCAGCCCTTTGATCCGCTTCACCAGCTTGCGCAGCACCAGCATCGCGGGCGGCGCTACCAGGAACCCGAGCAGAGCCATATAAGGGTCCTGCATCAGCATGACCGTGACCAGCCCGAAGAGGAGCAGAAGATCGCGCCCGAGCGCGTTGATCAGGAGGTTGAGCACCTGCGTCACCGAGTACGCGCCCGATGTCAGCCTCGCGAGAAATTCCGACGAGTGCCGCTCCGAGAAAAATGCGACGCTTTCGTTCATCAGCTTGGCAAATAACCGCCGCTGGTTGTTGGCCAGAATGGCATTGCTGATTTTCGAGAGGATCACTTGATGACCGTAAGTCGCCGCACCCTTCAGAATGAAGATCAGGACGGTTGCCCCCGACAGCAGCGCGATGCCCCGCACATCTTTATCGACATAGGTCTTGTTGATAACCTGGCCGAGAATCCACGCCGAGCCTGCGGTCGCGCCCGCCGAAACTCCCATTAGCAGGAATGCGATGAGGTATCGGCGCCAGTAGGCTGCCCCTTGCTCGGTGATCAGGCGGCGAATCAGAATCGCGGCGCCAGAGGGATCGTCGGTAATTTTCGTGGGAAGTTCGGTCATCCGCGTTCCATCGACGGCGGTCGGGCCAATCGCCCGCGCGTCAGGCAGCTGCGAGATGCCTCCTTGCCCGCTATGTCGCGGTTTTTCAAGTCAAATCGGAACTTGCGCCCGACCAGAATCCAGGCCGATGCTGCGGTGAAGCTCGCCCGCGGTGAACTGGCCACCATGCGCAATGTTGCGTATAGCAGTGCGCGAAACGGAGCGTGACGTGGGAATCGAGAATATTTCCGCTGACAATTTGCAGCTGATCGTGCCGAATCTGCACCGGCGGTATTCCGGCGTCACCGCGACCAACCGCATGGTCGCGCCCAAGCTCGCGACATGTTTTCACGCAGTCTGGTTTGGTCCAAATGCGCCGAACGGTATCGCGCGGATGAGACTCTCGCATCTTCTGAAACTGTGGCGGCGCGGCACGCTGCTGATTTGGCACGCACGGCGCAACAACGAAATGATCGCAGGGCTGGTGCTGCAATCGCTCGGCTGGCCGCTTCGGCTCGTGTTCACGTCGGCGGCTCAGCGGCACCATAGCTGGATTACCCGCTGGCTCGTCAGAAGAATGGACGCCATCATCGCGACAAACGACATCTCGGCTTCGTTTCTCAAGCGAGACGCGAGCGTGATCCCGCACGGCGTCGACACCGAATACTATTCACCGCCGCGCGATCGTGCGGCCGCGTTCGCGCAATCCGGCCTGCCGGGCCGTTACGCCATCGGCTGCTTCGGCCGGGTGCGCCCGCAAAAAGGCAGTGACGTGTTCGTGCAGGCGATGTGCCGGCTGCTGCCCCGCTTTCCCGATTTTAGCGCTGTCATGGTCGGCGCGATCACGCCGGAGCAATCAGCTTTCGGCAGCGATCTCCATAGGCGGATCGAGGCCGCGGGCTTGCAGTCGCGTCTTATCATTACTGGTGAATTGCCGGTAGAGGACGTGCAGCGCTGGTACCAGCGGCTGACGATCTACGCTTTTACTTCGCGCAACGAGGGCTTTGGTCTCACCCTGATCGAAGCGATGGCGGTTGGGGCGGCGCTGGTCGCTTCACGCGCGGGTGCCGCTGAGCTCGTCGTCGAGGACGGCGTCACCGGCGTGCTAGTTCCGCCTGGCGATGTCGACGCGCTTGTCGCGGCGCTGGAGCCGTTGATGCGCGATCCGCAGTTAGCCGCGGATATGGGCGCTAGGGGGAGGGCCAGGGTACTCGAGAAATTCAGTATCGATGTGGAAGCAAACAGGATCGCGGAAATTTATCGAGCGCTGGTCTGAGCGATGGCGTTTGCGACGAAAGCGTCGAGATCGCCGCCTGCGAACAAGAAGCCTGGCAGCCCTGCCGCTTCTGCGGCTTCGAGATCGGTCGGGCGGTCGCCGATCACGAAACTTCCCTCGGGCCGTACCGGCCAGTGCTTCATCAAATCGTGGATCATGCCCGGGCTCGGCTTTCGCCAGTGATGATCTTCGAGATAGCCCTCGATCGATCCCTCGGGATGGTGCGGGCAATATCTGATGTCGTCGATCCGTGCGCCTTGCGCGGCGAGTTCGGTGCACATCCAGTCATGTAGGCCTCGCAGATCGTGCTCGGTAAAGAAGCCGCGGGCCACGCCCGACTGGTTGGTACAGAAGAACACGAAATATCCGGAATCGTTGAGTCTACGGATTGCCTTGGCCGCGTTCGGCATCCAACGAATTCGTTCGCGCGTGCCCATATAGCCGTCGTCGTGGTTGATGACTCCGTCACGGTCGAGGAAAGCCGCGGGCCTGGGGAACGAGCGCGCGTTGTCGGCGCCGCTCATTTCCGCAATACCTCGCCCATCATGGCCTGCTCGATTTCGTCGCAGATCCCGTGAGCGACGGTGAGGTGAATCTGCTGGATGATCGCCGTGTCATCGCTGGGCGCGATCAAAAGATGGTCGCATAGTGCCGCGAGCGCTTCGCCCTTGCCGGTGAAGCCAATAGTGATAAGGCCGCGTTCACGCGCGGTGCGTAGCGCGGCCAGGACGTTCAGTGAGCGCCCAGAAGTAGATAACGCCAGAAGCACGTCGCCGGGTTGGCCGAGACCTGCCACTTGCCGCGCGAACATCTGTTCAAAGCCGTAATCATTGGCGATGGCGGTCAAGGCCGAGGTGTCGGTGGTCAGCGCCATCGCGGCGTTTGCAGGCCGGTCCTGTTTGTAACGGCCGACGATCTCAGCGGCGATGTGTTGAGCGTCAGCGGCGCTGCCGCCATTGCCGATGATCAGGAGTTTATTGCCTGAGCGCAGCGCCGCGATGATCGTGGCCGCGATCTCGCGCGCGCTGGCGCGCAATTGCGGATCGTGCACTGCCCGGTCAAGCGCGGCGAAAGATAGCGCCAGATGCGCTGCGATCGGGTCCTTCGAATCCTGGCTCAACACTCGCCCTCTGCGCCACGCGTTCGCATCTTTGGTAATGGCCGCGTCAACCCTGTGCAAGCACGCAACGTCAACGTGCCAAGCCGGCGCCCGTTGCGGCCAACACGCGTTCGGCGATTCCAGCCACATCGGAAGCGGCAATATCGCGCATACAGCGGTGCTCATTCATGGAGCAGACCGGACGATGGCACGGCTGACACGGCGGCATGGTTTTGGTCTGAACCGTCGCCGCCAGCCCATTCAGCGGCGCCCAATGGTAGGGGCTTGTAGGACCAAAAATGCCCATGGTTGGGGTCCCCAGCGCCGCGGCGATATGCATCAACCCGGAATCGTTCGAAATCGCGAGATTGGCCGCCGCCATCGCCAGAATGCCATTGCGCAGGTCAGTCCCTGTCAGGTCGCGCACGCCCGGCCCGCCCACCGCAGCGATTTCGTCTGCCAGAGCCTTTTCCGCGGGGCCGCCGACCACCCATACAGCGAAGCCATGATCGACGAGCGGCTTGCGGGTAATAGCTCCAGCGCTTGGATGCGCCGACCGAGCCCGGAGCCAACGCCACAGTGGTCCCGGTGCCCAAGCGGTTGGCCTGCCGCCAGCGGTTCACTTCCGCGGCGGAAACCCTAAGCTGCGGCGTCGGCCATTCCGCGGGCAGCGGCTCCCGATCAGGCAGCGCAAGTGCGGCGTTTTTGTCGATGAAGCGGGGCAGGGCCTTCTCACCCCAGCGCCACCGGTTGATGAGACCGAATCTTACCTCGCCAACGAAACCCACCCTTTCCGGGATGCCGGCGAGCGTAGGGGCAACCGCCGATTTCCAGGTTCGAGGCAGGACGAATGCGGTGCCGTAATTCCCTGTCCTCAGCAGCTTGGCCAGCCCCCATTGCTTTGTTACCGCCAGCCGACTGCGCGGCAGGTCCCAAACGACGCCAGACCGCACGCCAGGCATGTAATCGACCAGCGGCGCGCATAGAGGGGTGACCAGCATATCAATGGGCCGGTTGGGCCAGCGCTGCCTCAGAACGCGCACCACCGTGTGGCCGCGCACAAAGTCTCCGATCCACATATAAGGCACGATCAGAATAGGACGGACGTCTGCCACATTCTGCGTTGCCATAACAGATGAATCTTTATTCATTTCTCGGCTTTGCGGTGATCTCGTTCAATCTGTCGGTAACTGCTCCCGGTGGCGGGGTAAAGGCGTCAGACCGGCGGTCACCGTTGAACTTGCGCGGCGACGAAAGTTGCCTGCCGGGCGCGACTGGGGCAAAGCTGACCTCCTACATCAGGGGGGCAGGGCAGGAATGTTGCTGGTGACCGGTGGCGCCGGTTTTATCGGATCGAACGTCGTGGCCGCGCTGAATGACGCGGGCCGCGCCGATGTCGCCGTTTGCGATGTGCTCGGCCATGATCGCAAATGGCGCAATCTCGCCAAGCGGCAGCTCGCAGACGTTGTGGCGCCAGCGGAGTTGCCGAGCTGGCTGAATGGCCGGCGCCTCGAGGCCATCATTCATCTCGGTGCCATCTCAGAAACCACGGCCACCGACGCCGATCTCGTGATCGAAACCAATTTCCGGCTATCGATGCGGCTGCTCGAGTGGTGCACGGTCAGTCGCACGCCGTTCATTTATGCCTCGTCCGCGTCCACCTATGGCGACGGCGCGCAGGGCTTTGGGGACGAGCAGTCGATAACAGCGCTGAAAACATTACGGCCAATGAGTCTTTACGGGTGGAGCAAGCATCTATTTGATATGGCCGTTGCGCAGCGGGCTGCCGGCGGCGACAAGCTGCCGCCGCAATGGGCGGGCCTGAAGTTCTTCAACGTGTTCGGTCCCAATGAATATCACAAGGGCACGATGATGAGCGTGCTGGCGCGCCGATTCGAGGACATCAAAGCGGGCCGTCCTGTGCAGCTGTTCAAGTCGCATCGCGAGGGCATCGTGGACGGCGATCAGCGGCGCGATTTTATCTATGTCGATGATACGGTGCGCGTAATGATGTGGCTGCTGGCCACGCCGTCCGTCAGCGGCATCTTCAACGTTGGTACCGGCAAGGCGCGCAGCTTCAAGGACGTGATGCTTGCGGCCCATGCGGCTCTCGGCGCTGCTCCCAAAATCGAGTATGTCGAGATGCCGGAAGCGATCCGCGGCAGCTACCAGTATTTCACTCAAGCCGAGGTCGATCGGCTGCAGCGTGCAGGTTACAACGGCGGCTTCACCGGCCTGGAGCAGGCGGTGGAGACCTACGTCAAGGGTTACCTCGACCGCGCCGATCGCTTCCGCTGAATGCGCAACCAGATGACGGGTTCCGATGTTTGATTTTGACGCCTTGGCCCATGCGATTTGCAGCCGCACGGTGCTGTGCGTCGGCGACCTCATGCTTGACGAATTCGTCTATGGCGAGGTCTCCCGGATTTCGCCGGAAGCGCCGGCGCCGGTGATTGCGGTACAGCGCAGCGAGACCAATATTGGCGGGGCCGGCAATGTCGCACGCAACATCGCCTCGCTCGGGGCGCGCTGCATCTTCGTCGGACTGATCGGTGATGATGACGCAGGCGTGAATCTAAAAGCCGCGCTTTCCCGGGAAGATATGATCGAAAGCATATTGATTTGCGATTCCGAACGGCCGACTACGCGAAAAGTGCGTTTTGTTTCCGAGCATTTCTCTACTCACATGCTGCGCGCGGATTGGGAACTGGCCGTACCGGCGCCGGCCGAGATCGAGCAAAAACTGATCGACGCCATTTTGCCGCTATTGCTACGCGCGGATGTCGTGTTGATATCTGACTATGCCAAGGGCGTGCTGACGGCTCGGGTGATCCGCAACGTCATCGACAACGCGCGCAAGCTCGGCAAGCCGGTGATCGTCGATCCCAAAAACGCAAATTTTGCAATCTATCGCGGCGCAACGCTGCTCACGCCCAATCGCAAGGAGTTCGCCGAGGCGACCCGCAGCCGCGCCGACACGCAACAGAGCATCGCGAACGCCGCGCGGGATGCGATGCAGCTGTTAGATTGCGAGGCAATGCTGGTGACGCAAAGCGAGCAAGGCATGACGCTGGTTCCGCGCAATGGCGAGGGTATTCATGTCCCGGCTCACCCGGTCAAAGTCAGCGATGTCTCGGGCGCAGGCGATACCGTTGCCGCGGTCCTCGCCGTAACGGTTGCGGCGGGAGCGGATTGGGAAACGGCGCTGCGAATGGCGAACGCCGCGGCCGCGGTTGCGGTCGGCAAGAAGGGAACCGCTACCGTAAGCCCAGCGGAATTGCGCCGGAGGATCCTGTCACATGCATTCCTCGCCGCTGAAGAGAAAATCATCGCGCGTGGCGCCGGCCTTCACGCACATCTTGTGCATTGGCGCAGGCAAGGTTTCAAGGTCGGGTTCACCAACGGGTGCTTCGATATCCTCCACCCCGGTCACGTCAAGGTTCTTACGGCCGCGCGCGGCGCCTGCGATCGCCTGATTGTCGGATTGAACAGCGACGCGTCAGTGAAACGGCTGAAGGGCGAAGGGCGTCCCGTTCAGGACGAGCGTGCGCGCTCGGAGGTGCTGGCGGCGCTGGAGGCGGTGGACCTGGTCGTGCTGTTCGACGAAGACACGCCGATAAAGCTGATCGCCGAGATCAAGCCGAGCGTGCTGGTGAAGGGCGGCGACTACACGCGCGAGCAGGTCGTGGGTCACCAGATTGTCGAAGCAGAGGGCGGCCAAGTGCTGCTGGTCGATGTATTGCCGGGTTTTAGCACGAGTTCGCTGGTCAAGCAGGCTCGCGGAGGCAAGGCGTGAGCGCTTTGGCGAAACAGTCCGCGCGGGCGTCGTTGTGGAGATCGTGGCGGGATCCGGCCACGTGGTCGACGACGTCAGATGTTTTCGCGATCCTGGTCGCGGCCTCGCTGCCTTGGTCAACGACGCTGGTCGCGATCTTTGCGTCTGCGTTCCTGGTCTCGCTGGCCCCGTTTCTTGATTTCAAGGCGTTTCTGCAATCCTTGAAGCGCCCGATGTGTAGCCTGCCAATAGCACTTTTTACGCTCGCCCTCGCCGGAACGCTCTGGTCGGATGCTTCGTGGAACGAGCGGCTATACGCCGTCGGCCCCACCGCAAAGCTGCTGATGCTGCCCGTGCTGCTTTATCATTTTGAACGCTCGGCGCGCGGCATGTACGTGTTGATCGGTTTTCTGGTGTCCTGCGTGGTATTGATGCTGATGTCATGGATCGTCGCGTTCGATCCGAGGCTCGCGCTAAAACCGGGCGCCGCATTTGGCGTCCCCGTCAAGAACTACATCGACCAGAGCCAGGAATTCGCCTTGTGCGCTGTGGTGCTCGCCTATCCCGTGGTCACCCTGTGGCGAGCGCACCAAAAGAAACTGGCTGCTTTGCTTCTCGCGCTCTCGTTGAGCTTCGTCATAAACATGCTCTTCGTCAACGTTTCGCGAACGGCGCTCGTAACGATGCCGGTCATGTTGGCGGTGTTCGCGATCCTTCACCTTAAATTGCGCAGCATCGTTCTCATCGCCTGCGCGGCGGCTGTTTTGGGCGGTTTGGCATGGATGACATCGCCGAAGCTGCGCGCGACCGCGCAAAAATTTTCGGGCGACTATGAATTCTTCGGTGAACAGAACGGTTCGGCGTCGGTTGGCTTGCGGCTGGTATTCTGGCAGAAGTCGCTCCGGTTCATTCCGCAGGCTCCAGTTTTCGGGCATGGGACTGGCTCGATACGCGGGCTTTTTGAGGAAGCGGCCGTTGGCAAGGTCGGCCCCGCCGCCGAGGTGATTGCGAATCCGCATAACCAGACTTTGAACGTTGCCATCCAGTGGGGCGCGATCGGCGTTGTCGTGCTATACGCGATGTGGGTGATACATCTGCTGGTGTTTCGCGGAGACGATCTCGCAAGCTGGATCGGATTGATGGTCGTACTGCAGAATATTTTCACCTCGCTGTTCAATTCTCATATCTTCGACTTCAATGAGGGGTGGATGTACGTGCTGGGTGTAGGCATCGCGGCAGGCATGGTGCTCGCAAATAGCTCGCGCAAAGCCGAAATCGGAATTCGAAATTCCGTTACAGCATGACTGCTGGCATACGGCGGCAAGATGAGCTATCAGCGGCATCGCAACCTGTCCGAGTTTGCATGTTACGGTCAGCTACATGATGCGTCTCTCAAATCTGACCTTGCGCAACCTGCTGATCGCAGTGCACGACGCGCTTGCAACGACGCTTGCAGTGTTTGCGAGCTTCTATCTGCGCTTCGAAGGCGACGCCTTTTTCGAGCGTCTGCCGCTGATGCTACGAATCCTGCCGTATTTCGTCGCTTTCAGCATAGTGGTCTCTTATGTCTTCAATCTGACCACCACTAAATGGCGCTTTATCTCCTTGCCGGATGCCTTGAATATAGTTCGGGTGGCAACGGTCCTGACGCTAGCGCTGTTGGTGATGGACTATATTTTTGTCGCGCCTCGCGCGACTGGTCATGACTCCATCCGCTTTCGAGCCCGATGCCCGCCCTGAGTCTGTGCTGATGCGCGCGCGCAGGCTCGGGCTAATTGTCAGTCGCCTGCCATCGCTCGAGAGCGGGGAGACACCGCGGCTGACGAACGTCGCCGTCGAGGACCTGCTGCTCCGGCCCAGCGGAATCATTGACTACGCGCGCCTCGAAAGACTGGTCAAAAGCAAGGCAGTTATCGTTACCGGGGGAGGCGGCTCTATCGGTTCGGAGATTTGCGAGCGCGTCGCCACCTTCGGCGCGGCGCGATTGCTGGTGATCGAAAACTCGGAGCCCGCGCTCTACTCCGTCATCGAGGGACTGGCGGCCCGGCGGACCGACGCGGTGATCGAAGGTCGGATCGCGGATATTCGCGATCGCGAGCGCATCCTGCGGCTCATGAGTGAGTTCAAGCCCGACATCGTGTTTCACGCCGCTGCCCTCAAGCATGTGCCGATTCTCGAACGCGACTGGAGCGAAGGCGTCAAGACCAATATTTTCGGTTCGATAAATGTCGCAGACGCGGCGCTTGCGGCGGGTGCCGAGGCGATGGTGATGATCTCGACCGACAAGGCGATCGAGCCGGTCTCGATGCTTGGCCTCACCAAGCGGTTTGCGGAGATGTATTGCCAGGCGCTCGATCATGATCTGGCCTCGAAACCCGGCTCGAACCCGAGGATGCGGCTGATCTCGGTCAGATTCGGCAACGTGCTGGCCTCGAACGGCTCGGTTGTCCCAAAATTCAAGGCGCAAATCGAAGCGGGCGGTCCGGTGACGGTCACGCATCCCGATATGGTCAGGTATTTCATGACCATCCGCGAAGCCTGCGATCTAGTGATCACGGCCGCAACGCACGCGTTGGCGCCGCAACGCCCGGACGTCTCGGTTTACGTGCTGAACATGGGCCAGCCAGTCAAGATCGTCGATCTCGCCGAGCGCATGATCCGGCTTTCCGGCCTGCAGCCGGGACACGACATCGAGATCGTTTTCACCGGGATGCGTCCAGGAGAAAGACTCAACGAGATCCTGTTCGCGACGCAGGAGCCGACGGTCGACATTGGCGTTGCCGGCATCATGGCGGCCAAGCCGAACGAACCCGCGATGCAGACATTGCGGAAATGGATTGCCGCACTTGAACAGGCGATCACCAGAGATGACCGGGCCAGTATCAGAGCCGTTCTGAAGGACGCCGTTCCGGAATTTGGAGCGCCCGTATTGAGCGAACCGGCTGTCACTCTCAGCCCAAGCTAA
>Ga0209473_1001974_pt1 | contig 11339 bp, 13 predicted proteins | sample GraSoiAngelo_133_FD_185890 | JGI IMG/M metagenome (GOLD analysis project Ga0209473, IMG submission 185890) | Grasslands soil microbial communities from the Angelo Coastal Reserve, California, USA - 14_0929_05_20cm (SPAdes) (version 2) | ecosystem: Environmental > Terrestrial > Soil > Grasslands ...
TTTTCGAGTACTGCGATCAAAAATCACACTGTGCACTACGCTATGTGGACGGATTGTAATTTTTCCCGTTGCTTGCGCAGCTGGGAGCGTTGAATTCAGGCTGCTGAAGTAAGAGCGCGTAATGCAGCCGCGCGAGCATGGTCCGCAGTAATGGCAGGCAGCGCGGCCGCGATGGCGCTTAGTCAGAACCGCCGCGCGTCCGATGGTCATTTTGCGCTCGCCGGGGAAGCTCTTCGCGATGGCATCCTTTACCACAACCTCGGCACACGTCATCTCCATTGGCGGCAGAAATTTTCCATCGGGAAGTTGCGGCAGTCCTTCCGCTTGCCCGGTGACTCCGATGAAATCCTCCACGTAGTCGTACCACGGCGCAATGTCCTGATAACGAATCGGCCAGTCAATGGCGATCCCTTCGCGCTGGTTCGCCTCGAAATCCAAATCGCTCCAGCGATACGACTGCCTGCCCCACATGATTGATCGTCCCCCCACGTGGCGGCCGCGAATCCACAAGAATGGTTTATCCGGATCGGTCGTATAGGGATTCTCGCGATCATTGACAAAGAACTTGCAATTCCACTCGTCCACTCCGCTGCAGGTCTGCTGAATCGGCTGATCTTCATCGAACCGCTTGCGGTCGCCCAGTCCCCTGAATCGTTTCTCCCAGGCAGGAACGTGCTCCACGTACTCGCTGTCGGGATTAATTGGGCGGCCAGCTTCGAGCACTAGCGTTTCCAGGCCCTTCTCACTTAGTTCCTTCGCGGCCCAGCCTCCGGTAATGCCAGAGCCAACGACAATCGCGTCGTAAACCTTGGTCGGCATCGCTATGTCGCCTCCTCTTCAATCGACGCGCATCCGGCATGCCTGGGCGGAATAATGTGTTCGTGCCGTTCCTGCTCAAATCCTGCCTGCGAGGTGTAATAGCCAACCAAAGTAAGGCGCTTCATCATGTAGAAGAATTGTTTTTCTGTCGGAGCAAATCTTCCTTCGCGGTGCAAGTCGAGCGGCTGGCGTATTCCCGCCAATTCTTCGTCAAGGCTGCTCACAATCTGGAGGTGCTGTTTTTCTGAGCCGTCAACGAAATCTTTTCCGAATACATCGCGGCTGCGAACGTCGACGTCTGCCAGACCTGCTAGAAAACGCTGCCTCTCATCATCGTCGTACCATTCCGTGAGAATGAGATCGATGAACTCGTTCACGCGCACGGCTTTTGCTCCCGGAGTGTCAGTCTGGGGAATGATGAGTTCGCTGATTGCCGTCACCATCGCGTTCTGGTGCGGATTCAGAGTCTTCAGCGCGGGAGCTGCGGCCAGTTGCTCGTGGACCTCGCGAAAAAGCGAGAATGCGTCGCGAGAGAGGACAGGGAGAGCGGCAGCCGCAGCTAGCAGCCTGAGGGCTTCACGCCGTTGCATGTTTTGCTCCTGACGTGCATGGCTTGCCAGCTTACTTCACGGCAGAAATGTGGTCAATGTTACAGGCGAGTTCGTTAGTGGGTCAATTTGAGGTGACGATGAAAACCTCGGGGGGACATGAAAGACATATTTGCGTTCTTTGCGAGTCCTTTGTGAACTTTGCGGTTAAAGCTCTTAACCGCAAAGGCCGCGGAGCATACGTCAAGGGCGCAAAGTAACCCACTACCGCGAGCTCATTGCCAACTCGCGCGCGGACCGTAGCGCGGCAACCGGATCGCCCATCGGTTCGAATTCCATCGCAGCATAGCCGTCGTACCTGAGTTCCGCTAATTTACGAAAGATGTTCGCATAGTTGATTTCACCGGTCCCGGGTTCGTGCCGTCCGGGAACGTCGGCGATGTGAACCAGGCCAACCAGATCAATACTCTTCTCTAACTTTTCGATCAAGTTTCCTTCAGCAATTTGCTCATGGTAGAAGTCGTACAGAAACTTCACGTGCGGATGGTCAACCTTGCGAATGATGTCAAAGCCCTCAGCCACTGAAGTCAGGTAGTAGTTGGGATTTTCTTCCTGATCGATGTTCTCAAGCAGCAGCCTGATGTTTTGTTTTGCCGCGACGTCTGCCCCGCGCTTGAGCGCTTCAATGCACGCCTGATGATGGGCATCTCGCGAGACTCCTTCAACACGATTCCCGGAGAGCACGATAATGGCAGGGCACTCAAGTTTCTCGGCAATTTGCAGGAAATTTCTCAGATCGGCGACGAATTTGTCCCGGCCACTGGGATCGGCGATCCCCGTCCACACGCCCGCCGTAGCATCAAACGTAATTCCGAGCGAGCGTTTCTTCGCGTTGGCGCGCTGAAAATCTGCGGTTGACCAATTTTCGAATTCCTTAACAAGCTCAACCGCATGGTAGCCAGCTTCGGCTACTTTCTCCAGCCGCTGCTCGAACGGGAGATTCTGATATACCGTCCAAAGCATTACGGAGAGCTTGAGAGGTCTGGAGCCAGTCTGAGGAGAGGAGAGAATCGATGGCACGCCTGCCGCGCCCAGGGTGGCAGCGGCGACAGTTCGCGCAAATTCGCGGCGATTCATCGTGGCTAGCCTTTCCCTAGCAGCTCACTGCGAACGTTCTTCAGAACGTAGAGCGCGCGTTCCACTCCCACTTCGCCCGAAAGAATTGGGTCTTCATTCTCCACGCTGAACATTCCTTGATATCCAACCTCCATATACGCCCGCATGATCTCTTTCCAGGTTCCCGCACTGTGACCGTAGCCAACAGCGCGGAAGGTTTCCGAAGCCAGCGGCAGATCCTTAGTTTCAAACGCGAAATTGAGCACCCCGTAACGGTCGACATTCTCTTTGTAAAAAGTCGTGTCCTTCATGTGGGCATGAAAAATAGCGTCCTGCTTCCCCAGCATGTGAATCACTTCAACGGCATCGCATTGCTGCCAGAAAAGATGGCTGAGATCGCAATTTGCCCCAATCTCCTCGCCCACAGCTTCGCGAAGCTTCAGCAGCGTCCTGGGGTTGTAGACGACAAAGTTGGGATGCATCTCCAACGCGATTTTGTGAATACCATGTTCACGGGCGAACTTCGCCGCCTGCTTCCAATGAGGAATGACTTTCTCATTCCACTGCCAATCCTGCATCTGCGCATATTCAGGAGGCCACCGATATGTGACCCAATTCGGCATTGTGTCGGTTGGACTGCCGCCCGGGCACCCCGAAAATCCCACGATTACACCAACTCCCAGGCGCTCTGCCAGAAGCACGGTTCGTTGAAAAGTCTGCCGATCCCGCTCAGCGATTTTCGCATCGGGATGAACCGGATTCCCGTGGCAGCTTAGGGTCATTACTCGAATATTGCGGTCCTCAAACTTCTTGTTCCACGCCCGCAGCTTGGCCGGATCGGCCAAGAGCTCTTCCACCGGACAGTGTTTCGATCCGGGGTAGCCGCCGGTCCCGATTTCGACGGCTTCCACCCCCCAGCCGGCAAACTTTTCAATCATCTGATCGAGCGGCATGTCAGGAAACGCCGGATCGAAGACTCCGATGGGAACCTTCCGCGCGGCGCCTGGAGCCAATGGGCGCGAACCGGACTCCTGCTCGGATTCGGCGCCAAACGCTGATGGCTTTCCAGCCGCGGCCGCGGCAATCAACCCTCCCGATGCCGCCAGAAAGCTTCTACGGCTGCGAGAAGCGATCACAAAGCCTCGATCCATGTATTGCCTCCTGCAATTGAATCTTCGTGAGCCCCAAGACGCAGCATTATACGCACCCTGTGAGTGAAACAAACAGCCTTCCGCCCGCCGCCAATCATCCCTGGAGATTAGGCTTCGAACAAAGAAATGCGCGCAACTTTTCAGGAGCAGCATGAACCACAACCAGGGGACATTTCTATTGTGGTATGACAAACGGGCTAGAGCGGCCCTTGACGAACCCCGCCCTCGCTTCGTATCATGAAACTCAAGTCCGCTCTTCGGAGCTGACCTTGGATTTCATGCAGAGTGGCTGAGGGACGAGCCCTGAGACGCCACGGCAACCGGACCGGGATCATCTATCCTGGCCGCCAGGTGCCAACTCTCTCCCGGATGCGGGGAACATGAGATTCGGGGTGCGCAGCATTTTCTGCATCTCGTTCCTCTTTTTCCACTCCGGGAAAAAGAGGATTTCGCTTTTCAGGGCCAATTTTGACTCGCTTCGCGAGCTTTGCGTGTCTTTGCGACCTGGGCGTTAAGGCTTCTAAAGATTTTGACCGCAGAGTACGCAAAGGTTGCGCAAAGGACAGCAAAAATACACGTCCCAGCCCCTCAGATCGGAAGGTTATGCACTACGAATTGCGGTGTCGCGAATGCGGAAAGAGTTGGGGAAACCAGCCCCGCTCCATCTGTGATGATTGTTTCTCTCCACTTGAAGTCAGCTATGATTACGATGCTCTCCGCTGGCAAGTGACGCGCGATCAAATCGCCCAGGGCCCTCCCAGCATGTGGCGCTATTCCGGCCTGCTGCCGCTGCCGGAGAATTTTCAGCCCTCCCTGCCCACCGGATTCACGCCGCTCTTCCGAGCTCCACGTTTGGCGGAGCAATTCGGGGCCAAGAACCTGTACATCAAGAACGACGCCGTCTGCCTACCGACTTTGAGCTTTAAGGACCGCGTTGTCGCGGTCGCGTTGGCGCAGGCCCGCGAGTTCGGATTCGAAGTCGTCTCCTGCTCATCGACGGGCAATTTGGCGAATTCTGTGGCAGCGCAAGCCGCTCGCGACGGATTCCGCTCCTGGATTTTCATCCCCGCCGATCTCGAACCGGCGAAGATCATCGGCACGCAAGTATTCGGCGCGAGACTGGTGCGCATTGCCGGCAGCTACGATCAGGTAAATCGACTCTGCTCACAAATTGCCGACGAACATCAGTGGGGATTCGTGAATGTGAATCTCCGTCCCTATTACGCGGAAGGCTCGAAGACCGTGGGCTTCGAAATTGCCGAGCAGCTCGGCTGGGAGCTTCCAGACAACGTAGTGGTCCCAATGGCCGGCGGCTCGCTGATCACGAAAATCAAGAAAGCCTTCGATGAGTTGATCGCGCTGGGTCTGGTTGATCCCAAACCTGTTCGCTTCTTCGGAGCGCAGGCAACAGGCTGCTCGCCGATTTCGAGCGCGGTGAAGGCGGGCAACGCAGAAATCGACCCGCAGAAGCCCGCAACCATCGCACGTTCGCTTGCCATCGGCAACCCAGCCGACGGGCACTATGCCATCAAGACCATCAAAGCCAACGGCGGATGGGCAGAGGACGTTTCCGATCCCGAAATCGTCGAATCCATCCAACTCCTGGCGGAAACCGAAGGTATTTTCACCGAAACCGCCGGCGGCGTGACTGTGGGATGCACACGTAAGCTCTATCGCCAGGATCGCATCTTGCCAGACGAAACTACTGTCATCTGTATTACTGGCAATGGGCTCAAAACAACGGACGCGCTCACCGGCAAATACGAAGCCGAAGAGCCCATTCCGCCTAAAATTAGCGAATTCGACAAATATCTTGAACGAACCTTAGATATCGATCTCCCCGAAACCGTGGAGGCCTAATATGACCATCACTGTGCAAATTCCGACAGCGTTGCGCCGATTGACGTCGGGCAGCGCTTGCGTCACCTGTGCGGCGGCGAATCTTAACGAACTCTTCTCAGCCCTCGATCAGCAGTTCCCCGATCTCAGGCCCCATCTTCGTGACGAATCCGGCCAGATACGGCGCTTCCTGAACGTATATGTCAACGAAGAAGACATCCGTTTCCTGGGTGGGGGTGCTTACGCATTTCAGGAAGGAGATGAAGTCCTGCTGGTGCCTTCAATTGCTGGTGGTTTAAGCTGAGGCAGAACGTAGCTTGAGGGATGCGCAGCCTATTTTTCCAGAAATTCCGCCCAGCCGCCGGTCTTTCCGAAATACACGCGCAAGCTGCAGTGCTTCGGCCCCATGCGGCCAAACGCAAGCTCCAACGTGCTCGTGGGCTCTCCGAGTTGCCCCATCTCCATTGCAGCTCGCGCTATGTCCTGGCGCTCATCATATCTGCTGCCTGCGCTGACGTTCTTGTTTACCACCAGGGTCCACCGATCCCTTTGCGGAATCAGATACAAGCTGAAAGCCCCGGCCGGAATCTGTGACTTCTCCAGCGTAAGCGCGGCAGGCGTAAACAGCACGATAGGCGAGCCGCCCGGCGCCCAAACTTTGCCGTTCTGAATTTTCTCTTTATTAGTCTCGACTGGGATGTAGCGCACGCTGATTTCGGTTCCATCTTCGAAGGTGCAGGTTGTAGTAGCGGCTTCCTGCTTCGTATCCTGTGCCAACCCCGCAGTCGCCAGCATCCCCTGATACAGCAAAACTGCGCACAGAATGCGCATGAGCATTTTGCAGATTCCCCTCGCCGCAGAGTGTAACGCGATGCAGGGAGGCGCGGAAGAGATTTGCCTTAGCAGCGAGCTTAGAACATCAACGGCGCGGGTCAAATTTCACGTTAAGACGAACGCTGGTCTCTGCATCCGCGGGAGCGTATTTCCATTGTTTAACCGCTTTGGCCGCGCACTCGGCCAACACCGGATTTCCGCCGGTGACGGAAACCGTTTGCACCGTGCCACGCGACGAAATCATCACGTCCAGTCGAACTGTGCCGCCAATGTAGGCGCGTTTCAACTCCGCTGGATATTGAGGTTCTACCTTGTAGACGAGCTTTCTGGGATTTTTTTCGGCGCTCTCACTTTCAGCCTTTTGTCCCGACATCCTCGGCGCTAGAGAGATAGCTATCGCCAGGCAGAACGCCACCCGGCAACCGAATACCTTGTAGGAATGCATGCGCGGAGTGCAACGAAAGAATTCAGCCCGGATTAAACGCTAGCGTGTGCTGCGCCATTCCACCAAGTTACGAATGGACCGTGATGCGCAGAAAACTGAGGAGAGCGGCCACTGGAGCCGCTCCCGGCCCCCATTCGGCCTTGATCTTCGGTGACGTTCTTTTCTTCGCCCGAGGTTGCTACCGTGAACGGTCAGGTGGTGAAAGGAAGCCTGGCTCGGGTATGCCTAAGTCCTCATCCAAACTGAAGATTCTATACAGCGAAGGCGATGTTGAAGTCCTTGCATCGCAAGCAGTTGCCATGCAAAAAGCAGGCCACGAAGTAATTCAGGCTGAAGGCCGTAAAGCGGTGGAGGAAGCCCTCCGCCGCGAGTCCTTCGATCTGGTCGTCCTCGGACCTACCCTCACCAAGAACGATCGCCATCATTTGCCCTACATGGTAAAGAAGACCCAAAACGGGACGCGTGTCCTCGTCATGCATACTGACGGCGAGCGCCACCCATACGTTGACGCCAACTTGGACACCGGAAGCCGTTTCGAAACACTGCTCGAAAGGATTGCTGCTCTGCAGAGCTCCAGCGTGGTCTTAGCGAAGTAGCTGCTTGGGACTGAGGCGTAAGGCGTTCTAGAGGCGGGCCCCTGTTTACCAACTGAATTCCCGGAACACTGATTGGCAAGCGTCGCGATAGTAAACAGGTGGGCCGCAGAGCGCGAATCTAACCATCTTGACTTAACGCGAACCAGACGCTGACCTATCTAGTGGGACATCCGGTCATAATCCTTCCGCGGTTTCCCTTCGCGCACTCTGCCCTCAAAGATTTTCCTCCGCCAGCGGCAATGCTCAACAATAATGTCCGTTAGGATTTCGCCACATAGGACCAGCAAGATGTTGGACCATGCCGTACTCCAGTCCGTAGGCAAGCAACTCCTGAGCGGCACGAAAATCGAGGTTGAAGGCAAGATCAGCCGCGTCACGCGCACTAGTTCTCAACGTCTGCGAACCGCGGCGTTCGAGTTGAACGGCCGACAGTTCCAGGCCATTGAGCAAAACGCCGCCAAGCCCAGTCGATGGGGACAGCTCGCCTGCGAAGGCCACCAAGTTGTCCAGTTCAAAGACGTGCGGACGAACAAATTCGTGGCGGTCTCTGTGGATGGAGAGATCACGGAATATAGTCAGCCCTAGTGATTTCTCTCAGGCAGATAGCTGTCGTAACATCGCCATTTCACGAATGATTTGGTCATTCGTGTAATCAGCCGAAACCAGCGTATGAACCTGGTTCTCCAGCCCGGAATGTATATACTCTGTGCTGAAAGTCTTGCGGCGAGGTGCTTCCGTGGCCTGGTCCCCTGAAGATCGCAGCAAATTCCTTCGCGCCCTGAATGAGACTGAGAGCAGGCTGCTCGTCTTTTACAAATATCTGCTCTATTTTCTGATCGTCGCAGTCTCAGCGGTGGCAGTTCTCTTTTATCACTCTGTCACCAAAGATGCATTCCGCGACTTCCTTCGAGCGTACGGCGGGATTATTTATTTCATCTTCCTTCTCTGGGCTGTGGGACAGCTATTCATGATCCGCAACAGGCAAGCGCGAGCAGCTTCGGGGTGGAACGCTCCCTCGCCAGGAGGGCCGAAGATCGCGATGGATTTCTCCAAAGACCCAGACACGGGAGCGCGACGGTTTTCCTTTCAGCTCCGCTCGGCACCAGAAGCCACCGCAGAGCCCCCGAAAACGATGCGTTTTGGTTTCTCCGCGAGTTCAGTTGCAGATGAGGATAAGCTCGATGATGCGGCGGTCGCTCAAGCAGAAGCGTACGTCGGCGCGGGATCCAGCCTCGATATGGTGTGCCGCATGCTTAACCTGCGTTACAAAGACTGGAGTTCTCCCCAACAGCAGGTTTATAGAGCCTACGTTCGGGGCGAAATTGAATTGCGAAAGACTTCTGCGTCCCAGGCCAACGAAGCGCTCACTTCGGCACCCAGTGAGATTCTGGCCCAAAACGTTGCGTCTTCGCCGACGCCCGTAGGGGAGTTCGAAGGGTCCAGAGCTCGGCAACCGTCGCGGCTAGGCCAGTTTATGATCTTCTTTTTCTTTTTTGTCATCCTGGCCGGGGCTTTTCTGACCGCGCTGTTCTTCTACCAACGCGTGAGGTAAAGCGTTCCAGTTGCTGCCTGCTAGTATCGCGTCCCAAGACTTCGCGCCATAAGTTAGAAACGATTTGAAAGGGCGCGTCTTCAGGCGCGCCGTAAGTTCCGCCAGAGGAATGAGGGCTTTAGCCGCTGAGGTGAGGTCGCGGCAGGTCATAATTGGCCTTGGAACTTATACCGCGAAATTGGGGCACGCCATGCTAGAGCGGCGTTGTTTTTTTCATAACCAATCCTGATGCTGCCAATAAATAGTTTGAATTTCCCTGCGGACGTTCTCAACCCGTAGATTGTCAGTGCTGGTACTTTCTCATGCGCAAGTGCCTGGTCACCTGCTTTGCGATCTTTCTCCTGCTATTTGTCGCCCTCTCCTTAAGCGCCCAAACCTCGAAGGCTGACAGCGATCGCATCGCTAAACTCGAACAACAAGTCGCGGACGCCAAAGGCTCCGCCGACAATAGCTGGATGCTGACCAGTTCCGGGCTGGTTCTTATGATGACCGGCCCCGGTCTCGCTCTGTTTTACGGCGGCCTGGTGCGCAAGAAGAACGTGCTCGCCACCATGATGCAAAGCTTTGCCATGATGGCCCTGATCACGGTGTTATGGGCGCTGTTCGGCTACAGTCTTTCGTTCGGCGCCGGCAATGGTTTCGTCGGCGACTTCCATCATCTTTTCCTGAACGGAGTAGGATCTCAGCCCGATCCCGATTATTCGCCGACAATTCCACAACAGACTTTCATGGTGTACCAGCTCATGTTCGCTATCATCACGCCTGCGTTGATCACGGGCGCATTCGCCGAGCGTATGAAGTTCAGCGCGATGGTCATCTTTATGGTGTTGTGGTCTGTCGTGGTCTACGACCCCATGGCGCACATGGTCTGGGGCAAAGGTGGTTTGCTGAATGCCGCTCTGGGCGGGCGATTCCCCACACTTGATTTCGCAGGCGGCACGGTTGTGCATGTTACTTCGGGGGTGTCTGCGCTCGTGTGCGCAATCTACCTAGGGCGCCGCTTGGGATATCCACGCGAGGCTATGCTGCCGCACAGCGTCGTGCTCAGTTTTGTGGGAGCATGCCTCCTTTGGGTCGGTTGGTTCGGCTTCAATGCCGGAAGCGCATTGGCTGCGGGTAGTCTCGCAACCAGCGCATTTGTAGCTACGCATTTTGCGGCTGCAGCAGCCGTGGTTGGATGGGCGGGTGCTGAGTGGGTGCGCAACGGAAAACCGAGCGCGCTCGGCGCAATCTCCGGCGCTGTGGCTGGCCTGGTTGCCATCACCCCCGCAGCCGGCTTTGTAAATCCGATGGCCGCTTTGTTCATCGGACTCGCCGCCGGAGTCTTCTGCTATCTGATGGTCGCGAAGGTAAAGGCACGGCTTGGCTACGACGATTCTCTGGATGCCTTCGGCGTTCACGGCGCCGGCGGTACACTTGGCGCACTGCTCACGGGAGTGTTTGCTTCGAGCGCAGTGAATCCCATTTTCAAAGATGCGCAGCGCAACGTGCTTGCTTCGGGCCTGATCGAGGGCAATACTCATCAACTGCTGAACCAGTTCGTTGGCGTTGCGATCGCCTGGGCTCTCGCCGGGGTTGGAACACTAATCATTCTGAAGATCGTAGACGCCACTGTCGGCCTGCGAGTCTCCGAGGAGCACGAGATCCAGGGACTCGATCTCTCACAGCATGGTGAGGAAGGATATTATTGGGAAGTTTCAACCTAGAAGCTTTCTTCGTGTACGTTAGTGCCCTTCGTGGTTTGCGCTTGTACGCGAGAAGGGCGCACAGGAACTGAGTGAGAATGACCAAGATCGAAGCCGTAATTCAAACCTCGAAACTGGAAGCCGTAAAAATGGCCCTCCACGAAATCGGAGTGGAGGGTATGACCGTCTTCGAGGCGCGCGGCCACGGCCGCCAGAAGGGACATACCGAGGTTTATCGCGGCCGTGAATACACCGTCGATCTCATCCCTAAAATCAAGCTCGAATTGGTCGTGGCTGACGACCTGACGGAAAAAGTTGTGCAAGCCATCACCAGCGCCGCCCGCACCGGAAAAATCGGCGACGGAAAGATTTTTCTTTCGCGCATCGATCAAGCTATCCGCATCCGCAACGACGAGCGCGGCGAACGTGCTCTGTAGTAGCGATAGAATCTCCACGTTAACATTCGGACCCCGCAACCGCTATGGGATCCAGAGGATCCCAGTTAAGTTACGGGGTCACCGTCAGTTTCACCATGTTTGATTTCACCTTCCTTGCTGCGAGTGAATGGACGGGTGGCCCTCGATAAGAACGAAGGCGTTGTCAAGGCATAATTTTCCTAGGCGGTGCGAAGCACCGCTGAATTTGCCAGAGAGAAGCGAGGAACAAGACTCTGGAAATTTCACGCGAATCACTTTGCGGTGAAAACTCAGCGTTCCACCAACCATCGATTCGGCCACAACTGCGACCATGATTC
>Ga0209473_1001980_pt1 | contig 11325 bp, 9 predicted proteins | sample GraSoiAngelo_133_FD_185890 | JGI IMG/M metagenome (GOLD analysis project Ga0209473, IMG submission 185890) | Grasslands soil microbial communities from the Angelo Coastal Reserve, California, USA - 14_0929_05_20cm (SPAdes) (version 2) | ecosystem: Environmental > Terrestrial > Soil > Grasslands ...
GGCAGCTGTGTGGATTTAGTCACAGTCACGAAGATAGCGCATTCGTTCTTCGTGTGTTCGCAAGAGTTGAAAACGAGCGACTGTCACCCGCGATAGAGTGCTCTTCGGGCCAAGGGCAAGGTGACTGCTTCCCCTGTGAAGGAGACCTGATATGCCAGCCTACGTCCGGCACCGCGAAATTGAGGCAGCTGTAATCGTTTGTCCCAACTGCCTAGGACTTCCTATGTACGTAAGAGACGTCGAGCCCCATTGGAGCATGGCGAAGATCGACTTCACCTACGAGTGCTTTGACTGTGGAACTGAAGTCAGACAGACAGTGATCAAGCCCGAACGGCAACATTAAGCCGAGTCCGGTCTGAACTCCACTTGCCAGACCCGCTCACGATGACGTCCGGCGCAAGCGCGATGCGTCCGCACGGATCCGGTTTGTGCGACGAGCAAAAACTAGCACTTTCCGCGAGTTTGCCGAGATCAATTCCGGAGAATCCCAACCTCTTGATGAGCGTCGCCACATCGGCATTGGCCGCGGCATCATCGCCTGAAAGCAACACAACCGCCGTTGGGCGGCCTACCGCCTCCGCGCTTTCACTCCACCGTTTTGTCGGTTGTGCTGGCTTTTTTACGCCATTGCAAAAACTGCTCAAGCGACTGCTGCTCCTGAGTAGCAGGCTGGCTGGTAGCAGGCGGGCTGGTAGCAGGCTGGCCAGGCGGGACCGATGAGAGGAACGCTTGAAACTCTGCAAGCGCGGGCGTCGACCCGACGTCTGCCTGGATGGGCTGACGGGGAGCGATGCTCGTCGATCCCGTTATTTCGGAAGAGGTTGAACTGGCGACCGATTGCCGTGAAGCAGGCATCATGAGGACGAAGAGCAGTACCACGACCGTCGCGACGCCGGCGGCCGCAGCGGCAACGCTGAGCTGCGCAGTTCGCCGCTCCCATGCGCGCCTGGCAGGCTCGTTAATCACCTCGGGGTCGAGCGGCTTCCACAAGGCATTATCGCGCGAGGCAGGAGGGGAGATTGGGGACGACCCGATGGACTCCGATCTTGCTTCTTGCGAGAGGGATGGCCCTAGCTTCGCTGCTCTTTCGCGCAACCGGAGGGGCGCATAGAACTCAGGATCGTTGGGGTCTTGCTCACCGAAGCTACCCATAAGCTGCTCCCTATAACGCCTGGGAAATGGCCTGGCGGCCACCGGACCGCTTACTTACCCACTGTGAACCACCGTGGAAATAACCTACAGCAACCGGCCGGCAATGTCATCGCTCGCTGACGCCCCCGAATTCTACGGGTTCGCGCCCTGGGGATAACCTAGCACTTCATGGGCCCGGCCGTCTCGGCGGATCGCCCATCAGCTCGGTGAGATTGTCGCTTCAACGCCGGAGAAACGCCGACAGGCGGCTCACTCTTTGCCTTCGATCTCCGCGCCCCGGACCTCAACCGCGCGCTCAACATACTCGGAGGCTCAACGATGACCATTGCGGCCTGCTCGCACGAGGCGCCCCGGCATCGCGCCGGTATGCTCGCCTCGCTCGAAGATGGGAATGCCTGCCGCAAGCGTTGCTTCATATCCATCGACCCGCTGCACGAAACGCCGGCCGCCGGCCGGCATGTCGTGCACGAGCTCCGGCTTGTGCAGCCGCAGGCGCTCGAAGTCGATGATGTTCACGTCGGCGCGCAAGCCCGGCACCAGCCGGCCGCGATCCGACAGACCGAAGAAGTCGGCGGTTTCGCTGGTTTGCCGCTTGACCAGATGCTCCAGCGGCAGCAATGGCCCGCGGCGGCGGTCGCGACCCCAATGCGCCAGCATGAAACTCGGCAGGCCTGAATCCACGATCGAAGTGCAGTGCGCGCCCCCGTCGCTCAGGCCGAGCAGGCAAGCCGGGTCATTGAGCATTTCGCGGATCGGCTCGTGGTCGCCTTCCACGTAATTCACCACCGGAAAGAACAGGAACTGGTTCTGTTCGACGATGTAGTCGTAGGCCACCTCATCGGGCGTACGTCCCGTGCGTGCCGCAATCGCCGCAACACTCTTGTCGGAATCCGGCTCGTAATCCGGCGGGTCGTCCATCGTAAAGAACTTGTCCCAGCGGCTGGTGACGAGCTGGCGGAACTGAGACAGCTTCGCGACCTCGGCCTCGGAAGGCTTCTCGGCGAGGACTTTCCGACGCAGCTCGCCATCGCGCAGCTGCTTGCGCTGCTCGGCAATGGGAAGGCTTTCGAGCGCCTTGTAGCTCGGCCGCACGGTGAACGGATTGAGCGCGGTGCCGATGCCCATCATCACGCCAATCGGACGTCCGGCGATCTGCGCTGTGAGCGGCAATCCTTCGGCGCGCGCCGTATGTACTGCTTTCATCAAACGCCGCCAGCGCTGCGGGTCTTCGTAGCGATCGGTGAGCAGGAACCAGACCGGACGACCGGTCTCCCGGGCAAGCTTTCGCATCCAGCGCAGCTCATACTCCTCGTCGTCGAAGTCGCTGTTCATGCCGAACGCGCCGGTGCCGGTCTCGGTCAGCGCGGAGCCGATACCGAGCAGCTCCAAATCGTCGGCATTGCGCGAAGCCACGAGCTCGCCGTCAGGGGTCTTGTGCGAATCCGTACGGGACGTGGTGAAGCCGAACGCGCCGGCGCGCAACGCCTCGACGGTGAGTTGCCGCATCTGCGCAATGTCGTCTGCCGTCGCAGGTTCCCGGCGGATGGCGCGATCACCCATCACATAGACGCGCATCGGCAAGTGCGCGGCCTGCGCCGCGATGTCGATGACGCGCTCGCGGCGCTCCAGCGCATCCATGAAATCGGGAAAGCTCTCCCACTCCCAGGTCAATCCTGCGGCCAAAACGGGATTCGGAATTTCCTCCACCCCTTCCATCAAATCCATCAAGGCCTGGCGATGATGTTTTTTCACCGGTGCGAAACCCACGCCGCAATTTCCGAACAGGACGGTCGTCACGCCATGCCAGCATGACGGCGCAAGCAGCGGATCCCACATCGCCTGACCGTCGTAATGCGTGTGCACGTCGACCCAGCCCGGCGTAACCATCAGCCCGGTGGCATCGATCTCGCGCCGGGCAGGCCCCTGCTTCCCGCCAACGGCCGTGATCCGGCCTCCTGCAATGGCAACATCGCCGCTGAAGGCAGCCTTGCCGGTGCCGTCCATGATCGTGCCGCCACGAATAACGATGTCGTGCATGCCAACCTCCCACATGGGCTCGCGCCGCCGTGGCCGCGCAGAAACCTGTTTTTGTTCGACGAATATTGCCTGACAGCCGGGCGGGAAACTAGGGCTCGTGGACGCAGCCCTCCCTTGCAGCGACGCTACGCCAGTTTCCACAACACGAGAAGTCGGGCTGCTCCTGCAGCGCACTGACCGATCGGCCCGATGATCATCGCGAGCGGACTTCCGGCTCAAGCTACGCGGCTGGCTCGACCAGGGAACGCGCCGTCACGCGTTGACGTTCCGGTTTCAGCAATATCTTCGCAACAAAACGATTGATCTGCTGTTGTTTAGCGGTAGCCTGTTCTTTCGATTCAAATCCGGCAAGTGGAGCTTGATGGGAAGCTTGGTTCTTCTTGATTTGATGGGGGGCGTGGCATTGCTGCTGTGGGGCCTGCATATGGTCCACAGTGGAATTCTGCGCGCGTTCGGACCGGACCTGCGGCGGCTGCTGTCGAAAGCGCTGAGCAACCGCATCACGGCTTTCGCCGCCGGCATCGGCCTGACCGCGCTCTTGCAAAGCAGTACCGCGACCGCCCTGATCACGAGCTCGTTTGCCGCCGGAGGCCTGGTCAGCCTGGTTGCGGCGCTGGCGATCATGCTGGGCGCCAATGTCGGCACCACCCTGATCGTGCAAGTGCTGTCGTTCAATATCAATGCCGCCGCGCCGGTTCTGTTCGTCCTCGGCCTGGTCGCCTTCCGCGGCGGCGCGCGTTCACGCATCAAGGATCTCGGCCGTGTCTTGATCGGTCTCGGCCTGATGCTGCTGGCGCTGCATATCCTGCTCGACACGCTCGCGCCGGCGGAGAACGCGCCCGGGGTCCGCGTCGTCATGAACGCGATCACCGGCGACCCCGTGCTCTGCATCCTGATTGCCGCAGCCGTTACCTGGGCGGTTCACTCGAGCGTCGCCAGTGTGCTGCTGATCATGTCGCTCGCCTACGCGCATTTCGTCACGCCGTTTGCGGCTCTCGCACTCGTGCTCGGCGCCAATCTTGGCAGCGCGATCAATCCGCTGATTGAAGGCGGTCGCCGCGACAATCCCGCGAGCTATCGTCTGCCGCTCGGCAACCTTATCAATCGACTGGTTGGCGTGGTGCTGGTGTTGCCGTTGCTCCGTCCGGTGACCGACCTTTTGCAAGCCTGGCAGCCTGACCTCGCCAAGCTGACCGCGGAATTTCACATCGCGTTCAATCTGGCTACCGCGATCCTCTTCATCGGGCTGCTCGACGGCATGGCCCAGCTATTGAAGCGCCTATTGCCCGATCGCGTGCAAGAGGCCGATCCGGCGCGGCCGCGCTACCTGGAGGAGAGCGCGCTTGAGACGCCCTCCCTCGCGCTCGCCGACGCCGCGCGTGAAACCCTGCGCATGGGCGACCTGGTCGAAGTCATGCTGCGGAAAGTCATGATGGCCATGATGACCAACGATCGCGCGCTGGTTGATCAGGTATCGAAGATGGACAACGCGGTTGACGGTCTGGACGAGGCGATCAAGCTCTACCTCACCAAGCTCACCCGCGGCAGCCTGGACGAACGCGAGGGCCAGCGGGCGATGGAGATCATCGCCTTCGCCATCAATCTGGAGCATATCGGCGACATCATCGACAAGAATCTCAGCGAGCTTGCGACCAAGAAGATCAAGCGCAGGTTCGAATTTTCGCCCGAGGGCGCAGACGAACTGGCGACTTTCCACAAACGGACCATGGACTCGCTCCGGATCGCGTTCGGCGTATTCATGTCGGGCGATGTCAAGGAAGCACGCAAGCTGCTTGCCGAGAAGGCGGCTCTGCGCAACACCGAGCTTGCCGCCACCGAACGTCATCTGGACCGTCTGCGCGAAGGTCGGCCCGAGACGATGGAGACAACCTCGCTGCATCTGGACGTGCTGCGCGACCTCAGGCGAATCCACTCGCATATCTGTTCGGTGGCCTATCCCGTCCTCGACGCCGCGGGCGAACTGCCGGCCAGGCAAAACGCCGAGGACGATCCGGCTACGCTGCCCTCGCCGGCTGCGCATCCGTCGCCGCGCTAACCCTACTGCGTCATTAGACCCTCATCGTGGTGAGGAGGCGGGTATGCGCCGTCTCCGGACGATGCTTCGCATCGCCGGGAGAACCACAAGGCCCAGTGCTGCTGCTCCGGGCATTTCTAGCCCGTGCCGATGAAGTCATCGATGAGATCGAAAGAAGGCGCTTGCCCGTCGGGCTGTTCGCACATGGCCGCCATGCGCAAATTGCCCGTCGTGTTAATCTGTCGCAGGCCTCTGGCATTGCCGAAGACCCCAAATCAGCGATTTGATCCGCCGCATCCCGCACCCGTCAGAGGGGCGTTTCGCGATCGTCACGGACGTTGGGTGTGGGATGCGGTGGACGCGGCAGCGTCGGGCGCATGAGTGGTCGCAGGGCGATTTTTTCGTGAGCGGTTCACAACGCGCAAGACGAACGGCGCTGATCCGCCTTCGCTAAAGCTTCGGCGGACTGGTACCAAATCCGTCGAGCGGCTTTTTCGAAAGGCGGGCGCGGACGGCAAAACCGTGTGGTCCTGACACCCGTTGCTGGTGCCAAGTCCACGGAGGCGAAATCGGCCCGACCGGGTTGATCAGCCTTAATCCGTGGACGACGGTGACAAGACGAATTCGTCGCCGGGGAGAGCGCGGTATAAGCCGTTAAAACCATTGCGCAGGGAAGGCCGGGACTGTTTCGGTGAACCTGTGGTGACGACACTCGTGCGCTTTTTTGTTGCGTGCGAGGCTGCGGGTGCATCGGGCACCCGGCTTTCCCTGCGCCCTCTGTTTTTCGAGGGACATTGTCTTTGCAAAGCTCGGGCGAGTTGGGCCGCGAGAGCGCGGAAGTATGTCCTGCGCTGGCGCGCCGAAGCTTTAGCGGAGCGGGCAAGCCGGGCGATGACATCAGGAGACGCGGATGGCCGGGCGATAGGCGAGCGTTAACGATAACGGTCTGTTCACCATGAGACCAGTTCTCCCGGCTGCTTTTGGCAAACTCAGCCGCCCCGCAAGTTCCCTTATACCTTTGCTGGTTAGTTCTGCCTGTGAGGGAACAGTTTGTCGCCACCATGCGGTCCAAACATCCCGGCGTAAGAGTGACAGTAAAGCGTATGAGTATCGTCCGCATCGTGGTCCTGAGCATCGCCCCCGGCGCCGGCGGTATTGCCGCCTCTCCCGCCGGTGGGTCAGCCCAAACAGGCAGCCGGGATCAAGCTTCCAAATGCAGAGAAAGCGTCAACGGCGTGCATCGGCGCATCGCCATCCAGACGACGGCACAGAAGTGACCGAGAGGACAGCAGAAATGAAATGCACGGAAAATAAACCGGCGATGCGGACCCTGCTGGTTCGTGCCCTGTCGTTTTCCGCCGCCGCTGCCCTGGCGCTCAATCCGGCTATGGCGCCAGTAGTGGCAGCCGAAGCCACGGCAATGCCGGTAGTTGCCGGCGGACCGGCGAAAACACGGTTTCTTCCGCTTGGCATCGGCAAATCCGTCGTGATCGACCTGCCGCGCGACGTCAAGGACGTGCTGGTCGCCGATCCGAAGATCGCCAATGCCGTCATCCGCTCCGCCCAACGCGCTTACATCATCGGCGAAGCGGTCGGTCAAACCAACGTCGTGTTCTTCGATTCCGATGGCCTGCAGGTTGCCGCCTACGACATCGCGGTCAAGCGCGACCTCAACGGCGTGCGCGCCGCGTTGAGGCAAACCCTGCCGGGAATCCAGATCGAAGGCGTCGGTGACGGCGTGATGCTGACCGGCTCGGTGTCGAGTCCGATCGAGGCACAGCAAGCGGGCGATCTGGCGGCCCGGCTGGTCGGAGGTGCCGACAAGGTCGTCAACAGCATCTCCGTCCGCGGCCGCGATCAGGTGATGTTGAAGGTCACGGTCGCGGAAGTGCGGCGGGACATTGTCAAGCAGATGGGCATCGATCTCAGCGCCAACCTGAATTACGGCACCACGGTCGTGAGATTCAACAATAGCAATCCGTTCACCGCAAGCAATGGGCCGCTCGTTCCCGAGAACGGCCTTGGCGCATCGTTCGGCTCGCCGGTGTCGGTCCAGGCGGTACTGCGCGCGATGGAAAGCGCCGGTGTCGTGCGGACACTCGCCGAACCCAGTCTGACGACTATCTCCGGCGAGTCCGCGACATTCATCTCGGGCGGCGAATTTCCCATTCCGACCGGCGTGACCTGCCAAACGACGACGGCGGGCGCTATCGGAAATTGCGTCCAGACGGTGAGCTACAAGAAATTCGGCATCTCGCTCAACTTCACGCCGGTGGTGCTGACCGAGGGGCGGATCAGCCTGCGCGTGATGACCGAAGTATCCGAAGTCTCGACCGAAAACTCTTTGACCGGCGGTCAAAATGGAACAACGATTCCCTCGATCAAGACCCGCCGCGCGGAAACCACGCTGGAGATTCCGTCGGGCGGCTCGATGGCGATGGCGGGCCTGATCCAGGAGCAGACCAAGCAGGCCATCAACGGATTGCCAGGCGTAGACTCGTTGCCGATTTTCGGAGCGCTGTTCCGCAGCCAGAACTTTGTCAACAGCGAGACCGAACTCGTGGTTCTGGTCACGCCCTATGTCGTTCGTGCCGTCGCTCAGAAGGAGTTGTCCCGTCCCGATGACGGCTTCGCGCCCGCCTCCGATTCCCAATCGACCCTGCTGGCTCAAATCAATCGAGTCTATGGCATCGCCGGCCGCATCGAACCAGTTGCCGGCTGCCGGTGCGGCTTCGGCTTTATCATCGATTGAAAAGAGCTAATCGACCAATGTGGGCTTAAGGACAGAACGATGAAACAGACAATAGCGGTCGATCGCTACCGCGCCCTGCATCTGTTGGGCGCGCTCGCTGGTCTTTCAGTCGCGCTGGGTGCATGCACCTACACCAGCGGCGAAGTCGTGACGGCGAGCGTTCCCGACGACTACCGCCTCCGTCATCCCATCGCGGTTCAGGAGGCCGACCGCTCGATCGTTGTTTTCGTCGGTCACGCCCGCGGCGGCCTGTCCGCATCGCAGCGCGCCGATGTCGCGGGGCTGGCGCAGACATGGGTTCGCGAAGCAACCGGCGCGATCGTGGCGGACGTGCCCGTCGACACCCCGAATGCATGGGCGGCAGCAACGGCGTTCCGCGAGATTCAGGCGGTACTTGCGGCAGGCGGCGTGCCTTCGCGCGGGATCGTCTTGCACCATTACCACCCGGACGATCCTCGAACGTTGCCGACGATCCGGCTGAGCTATCCGAAAATCTCCGCGGTTGCCGGCCCCTGTGGTCTGTGGCCCGAGGACCTTGGACCCTCGATCTTGAACGACCGCTATAGCGAGAACAAGCAGTACCACAATTTTGGTTGCGCGACCCAGCGCAACCTCGCGGCGATGATCGACAATCCATCGGACCTCGTGCAGCCGCGATCAGAAACCCCTGCCTACACCGCGCGTCGCACGGCCGCGTTCGAGAAATATCGCAAGGGCGCCGCGACCACGACAGACTATCCCGAAGCCGACAAGGCGAAACTCAGCGATGCAGGAAAATGACCAGCTCCGCCGTTCATAGTGCCGAAGAAACCGCAGATCGCCTCCCGCCCCCCTCGGGCGAACACATCGCGCCGGCGCCTCGCGTGTCGGTGCAGGCCTTCTGCGAGACCGCCGAAACCGCAGCTGCCGTAAAGTCAGCGGGTGAAGATCGCCGGCTCGGCAAGGTCCATCTCACGGTCAAGATGGGGGGTCTCGCCGCCGCGATTGAAGCCTACGGCGCCATGCCCACTCCCAACGTGATCCTCTTGGAATCCGAGGCGGGCATCAATATCCTGGCCGGCCTTGATCAACTCGCGACCGTATGCGACCCCGGCACCCGCGTTGTCGTCATCGGCAGTGAACACGATGACGCGCCCTATCGCGAACTGGTGCGTCGCGGCGTCAACGACTACGTCGTTGGCCCGGTCGATACTCTTGACGTCGTTCGATCGATTTGCGGCTTGTTCTCGGCATCCGAAGCCGTCACCACCGGCCGAATCATTGCGGTCGTCGGCGCCAAAGGCGGCGTTGGCGCATCCACTGTCGCGCACAACGTGGCCTGGATGATCGCGCGCGACCTCGCGCTGGATTCCGTCGTGATCGATCTCGACCTCGCGTTCGGCACTGCCGGTCTCGACTACAATCAGGATCCCCTGCAAGGCATCGCCAATGCCGTGTTCCAATCCGATCGACCGGACACGATGCTGATGGAACGCCTGCTGGCGAAATGTACCGATCGCCTCAGCCTGTTGGCGGCGCCAGCCACGCTGGAACGGGTCTATGACTTCGGCGCCGAAGCCTTCGATGCGATCTTCGATACGTTGCGCATGACCACACCGTGCATCGTGCTCGACGTTCCACACCAATGGTCGGGATGGTCCAAGCGGGTCCTGATGAGCGCGGATGAGATCCTGATCGTTGCCGAACCGGACCTCGCCAATTTGCGCAACGCCAAGAACTTGCTCAACGTGATGAAAGCGTCGCGGCCCAACGACCGTGCGCCGCTCTATTGCCTCAACCAAGTCGGCATGCACAAGCGACCGGAAATCGACGTGGGCGGGTTCGCCAAGGCGATCGAGAGCCCGCCCCTTGCAGTCATTCCATTCGATTCGCGGATGTTCGGCACGGCTGCGAACAATGGCCAGATGATCGCGGAAATCTCCGCCGGCCACCGCACCACTCAGATATTTCGGCAGATCGCGGAGCAACTGACGGGCCGCGGCGAATTCAAGAAGCCGCGGGGTTCGTTCCTCTCGCCGATCATCAGGAAGCTGCGGGGCAATAGAGCCGCGGAGCGCCGAAGGGCGTCCTGATCGGTCGGGATGCTCAAGACTGGCGGCCCGATTCGAAATCGACCTGTTGAGGCGACTTTTCGATTCAATCGATGAATTCAGCGCCGAATTCGGCACCAATCCGCCATGCAAGGCGACATTGGCGCGAATGGTCAGGTGCGAAGATGAGGGTGAAGTGAGGGGGGATTTCCAAATATTCGGCAATCGCCTTCACGCCGCCATCCGATATGTCCGTGATCGTGCAGTCGCGCGGTAACGAACCGGCGCCGGACTGGATTTTAGCGATTCTCCTGCACAGACGACGTTCGCTTCTGCGGCGATTGGCAAGCATTCTCAACCCTCATCCCGCGCGGCGGTCCGTCCGGCGTTGCCATTGTTTTACTTGAGGAGTCGTTGGAATCTGTTTAGCGGAACTTGTTGCAATGTAGCCGTTGTTTTTTGGCGCTGTTTACCGTGTTGCCCGGAATCACCGGCGAGATCATCGCCGCGAAGCCTGTCGCCCCGTGAGAATGATGAAATAGAGATTGCGGATATAAACGATGAGGCCGAGCGCCTGGCCCGCGATGAACACCGGGTCGCGGCGATAGAGCGCGTAGACCAGGAGCAACGCACCGCCGCCGATCGAGAAAAACCAGAACGCCACCGGAATCACGCTCTTGCGCGCGCGTTCGGAAGCGATCCATTGCACCACAAAGCGCATCGTGAAAAACCCCTGCGCCACAAACCCGAGAACGACCCATGCATCGAATTTGATGATGAAGACGTCGTGCAGGTAATTGATCAGGTCAGTCATGAGACGTCACCTCGGTTGCAATCGGAGTCGGCTTCTTGCGGCGGATCAGCCACCAGACGCCGGCGAGATCCATTAGTCCGATCCATAGCCGATCGAAGAAGCCGTAATTTGACACGCCGGAATGGCGTGGACGATCGATCACGTCGACATAGGCGATCTCGTAACCCTCGCGGCGCACCAGCGCCGGCAGAAAGCGATGCAGCCCGTCAAAATACGGCATCATCAAAAATACCTCGCGCCGGAACGCCTTCAGGCCACAGCCGGTGTCGCGGGTGCCGTCGTGCAGAAATGAGCTGCGCACGCCGTTGGCGATGCGCGACTGCAATTTCTTGAAACCCGTATCCTTGCGCCCGACCCGCTGGCCGGCGGCAAGACCGACGCGGTCGCCGCCATTTTCGATCGCGGCGATCAAATCCGGCAAGAACGCGGGGTTGTTCTGCCCGTCGCCGTCGAGCGTCGCCACGATGGCGCCACGCGCGGCACGCACGCCGCTGCGCACCGCCGC
>Ga0209473_1001982_pt1 | contig 11312 bp, 11 predicted proteins | sample GraSoiAngelo_133_FD_185890 | JGI IMG/M metagenome (GOLD analysis project Ga0209473, IMG submission 185890) | Grasslands soil microbial communities from the Angelo Coastal Reserve, California, USA - 14_0929_05_20cm (SPAdes) (version 2) | ecosystem: Environmental > Terrestrial > Soil > Grasslands ...
GACCGGTCAATGCGTCGACGTGCCGTCGGAGCCCGAAGCTTCAGGTTTCGCGAGGAGGATCAAGCTGCGATCCTATCCGCTCGTCGAGCGCGGCGGCGTGCTGTGGACCTGCATGGGTCCGGCCGACTCGCAACCGCCGCTCCCCGAATGGGAATTCATCACGGTGCCGCGCCCTCAGACGTTCACCAGCAAGCGCTTCCAGGAATCGAACTGGCTGCAGGCGATGGAAGGCGGCATCGATTCGAGCCACGTGTCGTGGCTGCACCGCGGCGATCTGGATTCGGATCCGCTGTTCAAGGGCGCCCGGGGCAACCAGTACAACCTGACCGATGCGCGGCCGGTGTTCGAGGTCGTCGAAAGCGCCGGCGGGTTGCACATCGGCGCGCGCCGGAACGCGGAAGGCGGCAACTACTACTGGCGCATCACGCAGTGGGTGATGCCGTCGTTCACGATGATCGCGCCGCGAGGCAATCATGCCGTCCACGGCCACTTCTGGATCCCGATCGACGACGAGACCTGCTGGGCGTGGAGCTACGACTACCATCCGGTTCGCGAACTGACCTCAGCGGAGCTCGCCGCCATGCGCGACGGCAGAGGCATTCACGTTCGGTACGTTCCCGGCACCTTCCGTCCGCTCGCCAACAAGGACAACGATTACCTCATCGACCGTGCGGCGCAGAAGGCCGGCAGGACGTTCAGCGGCGTCGAGGGCATCGCGATGCAGGACGCGTCGCTGCAGGAGAGCATGGGACCGGTGGTGGATCGAACCAAAGAGAACCTGGTGTCGACCGACAACGGCATCATCATGGCGCGGCATCGCCTGCTGCGCGCGGTGAAAGCGTTCGTCGACGAGGGCACGGTGCCGCCGGGCGTCGACCCGGAACATCAGAAAGTGCGATCGGCGGCAATCGTGCTCCCGCCCGACGTGCCGTTCACCGAAGGCGCGCGCGAGGCGTTGATCGCACGTCCAGCTGTCGCGCCCGCTTCGGTGTAACTTGAAATTGCTGATTGCTGATTGCAGATTGCTGATTGAATTGCTGATTGCAAATTGAATTGCTGATTGCAGATTGAATTGCTGATTGCAGATTGAATTGCTGATTGCAGATTGCAGATTGATTGCTGATTTCAGATTGCGGATCGCAGATTGAATTGCTCAATGCTGATTCATTCAATGACCAATTCAATCTGCAATCTGAAATCAGAAATCTGCAATCTCATGTGACCGTGACCATGAGGAGCGAATCCGCGCGCATGAATTCGGCGGCCGAAGCGCGCTTCCGCGTGCAGGCCCCGAACTCGCTGCCGCGCTCGATACGCGTCATCGCGCTCGATGCCGCCGGCGAAGCGGCGGTGGCGCGGCTCGCCGGCGCCGCGTGGAGGCAGGCAACGTTCCTGACGGCAGCGTCCACCGACGGCGCTCTGCACGATCTCGCGGGACACGCGAGGAACGTCGAACACGAGGTCAACGCTTCGGATCTCGTGATTCTCGTCGCCGGGCCTGGCGGCCACGCCCACGCGGTCTCGCGCATCGGACAGGCGTGCAGTCTCGAGCGTGTGACAACGACCGGCCTCATCGTCGGCGCGAGCGCCGCTTCGGAAACCGATCTCTCCAGGACCCTCGCGCAAATCCGGCCGTGGTCGCTGATGGTCGTGCTTTCCAGGAGCGACGACTACATCGACGACATGCTGACCGCTCTGCGCGCCTAGGCCGGTCGGGTGGGTCAGTAGGTCAGGTGGGTCGAGTGGGTTGGTGCGCGTCGTTGTAATCGGCGGCGGTCCCGCCGGTACCTTTGCAGCAATTGCGGCGCGGAAGCAGGATGCCGACGCCGCCGTCACGCTGCTCACACGAGAACGCTGCGAGCCGTACGAGAAACCGCCGCTGTCGAAGGCGGTGCTGCTCGGCCGCGTCTCGCCTGAAGACGCGCCAATCGCCGGGCCGGGCGGCGTGGCCGGCCACGGGGTCGTCCTCGAAACCTCGGCAGACTGCACAGGGATCGATCGGACCGGGCACGTTGTCGTGCTCGCCGACGGCCGAAGCCTGCCTTACGAGGCGCTCGTGATTGCGACCGGCTCGACGCCGCGCGAGATCCCGCAACTTCCAGTCGGCGCGCCCCGCACGTATTACCTCCGTACCGAAGCCGATGCCCGCGTGCTGAAGGCGGCGCTTGCCGGTTGTCGCGACCTGCTCGTCGTCGGCGGCGGATTGATCGGTCTGGAGGTCGCCTCGTCCGGCGCGATGCTGGGCGTGAAGGTGACGGTGCTGGAAGTCGCGCCCCGCATTCTCGCGCGTGTGTGCGACGAGCAGATCGGCGGCGCCGTTCACGAGGCGCACGCACGGCACGGCGTGGACATCCGCGTCGGGACGACGCTCCTGACGGCGACGGCGCAAAGGGACGGCCGAATCGCAGCGGTCACCGGCGCCGGCGAGCGCTTCGTCGCCGACATCGTCGTCGTCGGCACCGGATCGAAACCCGACGACGCGCTTGCGGCGTCCGCGGGCCTCGCGACTGACGACGGCATCGTCGTAGACGCGCAGTGCAGAACGTCCGACCGCGCGATTCTCGCCGCCGGCGACTGCGTGCGCTTTCCCGGTCCGCAGGGGCTCGTCCGCCTGGAGAACTGGCTGCACGCGCAGGACCAGGGCGCGATCGCCGGACGGAACGCCGCCGGCGCGAACGAGCGCTACACGACCGTCCCGTCGTTCTGGTCGGAGCAGTACGACCTGTACATCCAGGGCGTCGGCTGGCCGGCGCCGGGCAGCGCGCGCGTGCATCGTCCGCTGGGCGGCGGCCGCGTGCTGATCTTCGACGTGATCGATGGACGTCTCGCCTACGCGATGGGAATCAACGCGCAGCGCGACCTCGCGATGGCGCGGCGGCTGATCGAGCGCCGCGTTGCCGTCGATGCCACTGCGCTCGCAGATCCGGGACAACCGCTCGCCGCGATGCTCAAACCTCAGTTGTAGGGCACGGTCTTTAGACCGTCCTTCCGACGGCGCCGGCCGATTGGCTTGACGAGCGCTACTGAATGCGGCCAGTCACTGAACATATTTGGACATTCGTTGAAATCGCAAATTCGTGCGAGACGATCGACGAACTGCGATGCAACATGGACGGCTTAGCGGCAACAAGTTAGGGTTTCATTTTGCGATGCGCATGCTCAATGCTTCGGCTCCTTGTGTGGAATTGGAGCGTCTTGATGCTGAAAGCGGTCATGTTCTCCCTGCCCGTAAAGCTCCTGCTCTTTCAGTGGTGTACTTACAGTGAGCAACATCAGCTGCGCAGGCTGGTCGATTCCGGCTCGCAGATCAACCGGAATTTTTCCAAAGTTGAACATTTCTAGCGTAATCGTTGCATCGAACCCTGGATCGATCTTGGGCGCGGTGACGTGAATGGAAACGCCTACGCGCGCCCAGCTACTTCTACCCTCCACTAAACCGACCAGATCGTCAGGAATACAAATGCGTTCGAGTGTGTGCGAGCACAAAACTGCCCGGGTGAAGACGAAAAACATCTTTCTCGATATGCTCCCAAAGGTCAGCAGAATCCCACAACGAATGATCGACGTGGATGGCAGGAAGATACTTCGGTGGATCCTTGAAAGTAGTGAACTTCCGACCTAAAAGAAGATCTACAGATACTTGTGCGACACGATCCGGACCGATGGCCGGATCAAATTTGAGCTTGCCCTTCTCAAGGTAGTCGAGAATATCAGCCCGTGAAAGAATCAATCGGTTGAGCTCGTGAGATGGAATCCTCGAACACCGTATTCGCGAACCCATCGCCCACAAGCTGAGCGAAGAACCGACCGTCGAATACGTTCACAACGATCGCTGACACATAGGTCGTGCCGCATTCTATCGGCTCGCGAAGCCGCGTCGTTGGAACGAAACCGATCCAGCTGCTCACTGCGGAATTCACCGCGGGTGAATTAACGCGAACCATTCGTTCGTCTGAAAACGGACCGGGCTTGACCTCACAGGGAATCCAAACACGCTGACCTATAGAGACATTCAACGGAGTCGCCCCCCCGCCACAAGATGTTGTGGCGAAACATTGACAAAAATATTCTGCGAAGCATATTTCCGCAGTCAAGATAATTCAGAACCGAATCGGAGTCAGGCGCTAACCATCCCGCGAACGCCTAAACGCCATTCAATGCAATCGGTTTAGAACGGCTCGATCGACGTCGAATCGAATTACACGGACGTTCTCCGCGTCAGCTTCCGGCACGCGTCCAGACCCGGATACGATCGCGTCGGCGCGGCGACGAGAAATCGGTAGCCATCGTCGACTACCTTCTGCGCGTTGGCGGCGTCGACGTGCGGGTGGCCGCACGCGACGTTGTGCTCGACGCAGATCCGCCGGATGGCGGTCATCGCTTCCACAACCGACGGGTGGCCGTATTGCCGCGGCTGACCGAGATTCTGCGACAGGTCGCCTTCGCCGATCAGGACGACGCCGATGCCGGCCACCTCGCGCAGGATCTCCGGCAGGTTGTCGATCGCCTGGACGTCCTCGCACATGATCACGACGAGAATCTCGCCGGCGGGATTGAGCGGCCACACGTCGGCTTTCGCGTAGTACTCCTGTTGGGTCAGGCCCCAGTACCGTGCGGCCGCCGTCGGCGCGTCGCCGCGCTGGCCGGCCGGCTCGTACGCCGGCGACGATTTCGGGCGCGGGTAGCGGCACGCCGCGACGGCGTTGTAGGCCTCTTCGGCCGTGCTGATGTGCGGCCAGACGACTCCATATGCGCCGATGTCGAGCACCTGCTTCGCGCACCACTGGTTCATTTCCGATCCGTTCGGGGGAATACGGATCATCGGCGTGACGGCCGGCGCCAGCGTGCCCTGATCGACGATCTGACGCCGGTTCAGCATGTACTGCAGACAATCGCGCAGATCCCTGATGTCGTAAGCGTTGTGCTCGGCTTCGAAGATGAGCCCGTCGTACGGCGCGACCGACAACGCGATCGCGTTGTCGACGGTCGGTGGCGCGAAGACGCTCACCGGAACCTCGCCGTTCTCGAGCGCTCGTATGACGGTATTCAGACGCGGCAACGCCGCCATGATCGCTCCCTCCAGAGATCAAAATATACGGTTGAAGAGTCGTTCGGCATTCCCCTGATAGATCTTCCGCCGATCGGTGTCGCTGATGTCGAGCGCCTCGATGATCTTCAGTGTTTCCCGGATGTACAGCGGACCGCCTTCCGGATCGAACGGCGCGTCGGACGCGAAGACGACCTGATCGGCTCCGAAGAACTTCAGGCCGCATTCGGTCGCGGCCCTGCTGCCGAACACGGCGGTGTCGGCCCAGAACATCTTGAAGTAGTCGTACGGCCGCCTGGGCAGCGATGCGAGCAGCGTTCCGTAATCTTCGTCGGATGTGCGCGTGCCCAGCTGATCGAGGCCGTATCCGATCCGTCCTTCGAAATACGGGATCATCGCGCCCAGATGATGCGCGACGATCCTGATGTCCGGCAGCCGATCGAACAGCCGCGAGAAGACCAGCCGCTGCATCGCCACGCTCGTCTCGTACGGCCATCCGAACGTCCACCAGATCTCGTACTTTGATTTCTGCTCGCTCGCATAGTCGGCGAATCCGGCGCCGCGCGCCGGATGCAGCAGGATCGGGCATCGCAGTCGATTTGCGGCTTCGAACAGCGGGTGGAATCGCGGCTCGTCGAGCGGCAGCCCGTTCACGTTCGAGAACAGCTGCACGCCGACGGCGCCGAGCTGAGTGACTGCCCGTTCCAACTCTGCGACGCTCTCCTCCGGCAGGCTCAGCGGCAGCGACGCGATGAATCCGGGAAACCGATCCCGGTGATCGCGCACGAGGCCGGCCATCGAGTCGTTCGCGAGCTTCGCGAGGTCGAGCGTGATGCCGCGATCGGGATTGATCGATTCGATCGGCGGCGCCGACAGCGACAGGATTTGACGGTATTCGGGTCCGAACTCCTCGAGCTTTCGAAATCGGACGTCGAGGTCGTACAGAAACGGGATGTTGAGCCAGCGTTTGACGGCGCCTTTGTTGACGACGACCTGCTGGAGCCGTTCGAAGAACCGTTTCGGGAAAATGTGATTGAAGACGTCGATTTTCACATTCGGCCTCGCTCAGTTTCCGGTCACGAGCGCCGCCAGTTGATCGGGATCGCCCGGCGGCGTCTGGCCGCGCCAGACGACGTGCAGATCCGGTCGCACGAGGATCAGGTCGCAGCCGTAGACGTCGCGAGGCGCCTCCGCGTCGATCGTCAGGACCGTGAAAGGCGCGTTGCGCGCGCGCATCGCCCGCTCGAGCCCGCCCGAATCGGCATCGGATCGGCCAAGCCGGAGCAGCGTATAGCCGTCGCCGATCGCGTCGTGCACCGACCGGCCTTCCTCGAGCCAGACGTGCGGCAGGCGCGCGCCCGGCCATGTGGTCGGCACGTAGTCGCGAAACAGATGTTCGGGCCCGCCGGGCTCGTCGCGGATGATCGGCGATCCGACGTACCGGTAACCGAGCTCGGCGCCGATCATCTCGTTCGTCTTCCGCTGCTCCACGTTCGCCACGCGCGCCAGATGCTCTCGCGTGGCCCGACCCTCGGGCGTCGCGTCACGGATGTTCGGGCGGAACTCCGAGCGCCACCTGCGCCGCCCCGTGGACGCGTAGCGCGACGCGCCGACCGCGCGCTCGCCGACCTGGCGCCGCTCGACCCCGTACGACCGCAGAAGGTTGGGACCGCCCCAGCGTCGAAGCGTGGCGTGGAGCTTCCACGAGAGATCGATCGCGTCGCCGACGCCCGTGTTCATGCCGAGGCCGCCGGTGGGAATGACGAGGTGCGCGGAATCGCCGGCAAGGAACACGCGGCCGTCGCCGTAGCGATCCGCGAGCAGCAGATTCTGCTTCCACTCGCCGACATACAGCATCTCGTACGGCACCGCGATACCGATCGTGCGCTCGAACTGCGCCGCCATCTCCTCCGGTTTCTCGACGACCGCGTGCAGCGTCCAGTGCTTCGTCGAGTCCTGCATGATCAGAAACGTCGATTGGGCGTCGGCGATGTGATAGTGGCGTCCCTTGCCCGGGCCGTCGCCGATCGGAATCCGATCGAAGAGATCGGGCGCGTAGTACAGCCCCTGATGCAGCCGCAGCAGATTCCCTTCGCCCTGCAGGTGAATCCCGAGCTGTCTGCGGACCGCGCTCGCGCCGCCGTCGCAGCCGACAAGGTATTGGGCACGCATCTCGATCGTTCGGCCGTCCGGATCCCGCACCGTTGCGGAGACGCCGTCCGCGTCCTGGGACAGGCGCAGGAATTCGTGGCCGTACCGCACGGTGACGCTCGGCAGCCGCTCCGCTTCGCGCTTGAGCAATGGCTCGAGCGTGTACTGCGAAATGAGCTGATACGGCTCCCGCGGCATCGAGCCGTCGTTCGACGCCGCGATCTGCGCCTGCGCTTCGGCGACCGACGGATACGGCAGCCGCAGCAGCGGAGGTTCATTCATCGCCAGCGCGATGTACACGTCCATCGGGACGTTCCGGTCCAGGCCCGCGGCGCGAATCCGATCGGCCACTCCCATCCGCCGGTAGATCTCCATCGTCCGCGCGTTGCATCGCTCCATCTTCGGCAGGAATTCCGGCGCGGGCTTCTTCTCGATGAGCGCGCAGCGAACGCCGCGCCTTCCGAGATCGACCGCCAGCGTCAGGCCGACGGGTCCGGCGCCGACGACGAGCACTTCGGCGTTCATCGCATTACGCGCCGGACAGCGGACCTTCCATCGGTCCGGCGTCGTACCGACGGCCGGCGCGGCGGCACCAGAACTCCCACGCGCGTTCGTAGGTGAACGAGCCGCGCGTGCGGAGCACGGCGGCAATCTCCCCGTCGCTCAGAAACGTGGTGTCGCCGAGCGCGCCGGCTTTCATCTGCAGGTCGGCGTTCAGCTGGAGGTAGATCGAATTGAAGACCACCGCACGCAGCGACGCACCCGCCACGACGGCGCCGTGGCCGCGCATCAGGATGGCAGGTCGATGCCCCAGCGCCGCGGCCAGGTCGGCGGCCATCTCCGCGTTGGTCACGAGCAGATTCGTGTCGCCGAACCGGGTGCGCGAATCCCAGGTCGGCACGCATGCGCCGATGCCGGCGCACATGTGCATCACGGGCGAGAGCCTGGCGGCGGTGACGCTGAACGGAATGACGCTCGGACTGTGGTGATGGACGACGGCGTGCACTTCGGGCCGAGCCCGATAGACGCCGCCGTGAATGTACCGCTCGGCGTACGGCTTGCGGCCGGCGGCGTCGATGGCCGCGCCGTCGAGGGCGAACTCCATGAGGTCCTCGATCTCGATGCATTCCGGCGCGCGCGCGCGCGACAGAATGTAGCGGTCCGGCCGATCGGGGTGGCGGATGCTGACGTGTCCGAACGAATCGACCACGCCTTCGCGCGCCAGGATGCGGTTCGCGGTCACGAGATCGTCGAGCGCCGGCGTCGATGCACTCATGGCGGCCTGCAACATAACATGATGGTATGACCAAACGACTGAAGACCGCGCTCGCGACGCGCGGGCACACCGAGGCGCTCAAGGACGGGACGGTGAAGCCGCGCTCGTTCGACTTCGAGTTCGAAGACGTGCCGGTCATCATCAACGCGTTTCGCCGAATGGTGCGCAACCTCGACTTCGACATCTGCGAGCTGGCGATGACGACGTACCTGTGCTCGCGCGCCTACGGCAAGGCGTTCACCGCGATTCCCGTCTTCCCGATGCGCGCGTTTCATCATGGCGCCATCGTCTACAACACGAACGCCGGCGTCCGCACGCCGAAGGATCTCGAAGGCAAGAGGGTCGGCGTCAACCGCGGCTACACCGTGACGACGGGACTCTGGGTGCGCAGCATCCTGCAGCACGAGCACGGCGTCGAATTGAGCAAGGTGACGTGGGTCCTCTCCGGCGACGAGCACGTCGCCGAATACCGGCTGCCCGCCAACGTCGTCTCCATCGAACCGGGCAGGACGCTCGAAGGGCTCGTCGAGTCCGGCGACATCGCGGCGGCCATCGGCGTGCAGGTGGACTCGCCGAACGTGAAGCCGCTCATCGCGAACGCGAAGGAAGCCGGCTTCGACTCGCTGCGCTTGCGCGGTCTCTATCCGATCAATCACACGGTCGTCGTCAGAAACGACGCGCTCGACGCGAATCCTGATCTCGCGTCCGATCTGTTCAACGCGTTTGCGGCGGCCAAGCGCGTGTACGTCGATCATCTGGCCGCCGGCCGCGTCGAGGGCGCCGATCCGATCCACGTGCGCGTGATGGAGCTGACCGGCGATCCGCTGCCGTACGGCATCGAGCCGAACCTTCACAATCTCGAGGCAATCGTTCGGTACAGCGTGGAACAGGGCATTCTCGCCAAACCGTTCAGCGTCGAGGAGCTGTTTGTGGAGACGACCCGCGATCTGACGGCGTGATGTGTGACACCGGCAGGATGGCGCCGTGCACATCTCGTCGATCTGTCGCGCGAACACATGGACGCGCGCATGATGATCGACATGTCTCGACGCCAGCCGGACGCTATCCCCACGATCGCGGCTGCGCACGACGAACAGACGATCAGACGCGCCGCCGAGGACGTCCGCCAAGGCGACCATTCGCACGCGAGCTGGCGGCCTTCCGACGACTGGTGTGGCGACCGACAAGCGCGGCCGCGCTCACCAGCGCGACTTTGGGTTTCCTGCCCATGATGGACGGCCTTACGGTTGCGACTTTGACGTTTGCCGACGACGAAGTCCCCGGGTGAGCTTCCAGATAGGCGGTCAGCGTGCGCTGGATTGCGCGCTCGGCCTGGATGGCGGTCGCCCCCTGAGCGTACACCGGCAACCCAGCCACGTAGGCGCTAAACACACCAGAATCCTCACGTTCGACGACAATCGGAAAATGCGTTGACATTACTGCACCCCCGCATCCCTCAATATTCGACTACCAAGTTTCCCGGCGTCATGGCGATGAACCGTGACCCAGACTTCCTCGAAACAGAATAACCTAACGTTAGGTTATTCGCAATGCAGTTGCCTGATGTACGGTCGAGAACGGGCCTGCGGCATTCCGATCGACGGTCACGCGGCGCATCGGACCGCGTCGATCTTCTGAAGCCAGCGGGCAATCCGGTTCCAACTGCCGGTCATTAGGAAACCCCACATGATGGTATGTGGCACCGCACATCATGTGCATGTGGCGCGGGCCTTTCAGGCCCGCGTCTGGGGCCCTGAAAGGGGCGCCCCACCGGTGCTTTCGAGAAATTCGATCAGCCGCGCCGGTGCGTTCCGCTCGGTCTGCTCGTCCACGGGAACGTCCCAGTACTGCGCGTTCGGCAAACATTCCTCGAGATATCGCGCCGCGGACGTGGCGTGCGTCGCGTCGCGGCCGGGGACGATGAGCGCGGGAACGGTCAGCTGCAGCAGATCTTCGGGCTCGGCGCCGGGCGCCGTGTCTCTGTCGAGCAGCGCGCGCGCCATGCCTGCGACGAGCGGCATGTAGCGGTCGACGTCCTGCCGCACGTACGACGCGGCGAACTGGCCGTCGCGTCTGAGCACCGAGACCCACGGCCCGCCGCGCGGATCCTGTCCGAACGATTTGTCGCCGCTCTTCGCGAGCGAAACGACCTGCTCGAGGCCGTGCTGTCTGACGTACGCGAGATGCTCGGCGAAGCGCAGGTGGCCGTTGATCCGATACTTCGCGCCGCCCACCGGCCACCAGAGCAGCAGGCTCAGCGTCATGTCGGCGTGCGCGACAGCGAATGCGGCCGCAGGCGAGCAGCCCATGCAGCCGCCCATGACGTGCGCGCGATCGATCCGCAGATGTCGGAGGAGGCCGTGTCCCTGTTCGACGTAATGCGCCCACGTGATGCGCTCGACGCGGCCGCCCGACTGGCCCGTCTCGCGGCGGTCGAACACGATGCACGTGTACCGCCGCGACAAGTGATCGAGCACTTTGATGCGGGCGTACACGCCGAGCGTCGTCCACTTGTCGAGCGTCGCGTCGAAGCCGCCGGGGGAAAACATGAGCAGCGGGTCGCCGCTGCCGATCACTTCGTACCGCGTGGTGATTCCGTCGATGACTGCCGTCGCCAAGCCGACCTCTCGAGGATGATCCTTCAGGATCTGCGCGCCGCCGGCGCGCCGCGGATCTGGCGGCCGGCGCGGACATCATCGCACAGCGCCTGAATTGCCGTGAGAGCGGTCGCCGCGACGTTCGCGTACCGCTCGGTCGCGTCGTCCATTGCGGACGCGAGGTAGCCGATCGCCGCGACGATCGATCGCACGCGGCCGTCGAGCCACGGGCCGCCGCCGA
>Ga0209473_1001995_pt1 | contig 11262 bp, 13 predicted proteins | sample GraSoiAngelo_133_FD_185890 | JGI IMG/M metagenome (GOLD analysis project Ga0209473, IMG submission 185890) | Grasslands soil microbial communities from the Angelo Coastal Reserve, California, USA - 14_0929_05_20cm (SPAdes) (version 2) | ecosystem: Environmental > Terrestrial > Soil > Grasslands ...
TTCTGGATTCCGGTGCTGCTGTCGGAGGAATTGCCGGAAGCCGACGCGCCGCCGAAGAAGATCGTCGTGATGGGCGAGGAATTGCTCGCCTTCCGCGACAGTCGCGGCGTGGTCGGCGTCATCGACCAATATTGCCCGCACCGCGGCGCCAATCTCTGGCTCGGCCGCGTCGAGGAATGCGGCATCCGCTGCGTCTATCACGGCTGGAAATTCGACACCGAGGGCCGTTGCGTCGACATGCCGACCTCCTATCCCGATCTTGCCGCCAAAGACAAAATCCGCATCAAGTCCTATCCGGTGCGCGAATGGGGCGACATGATCTGGGCCTATATGGGCCCGGCGAACGCTGTGCCCGAATTGCCGGCGCTGGAGATGGCGCTGGTGCCGGCCTCGCACCGCTACGTCTCGAAGAAATGGCAGGACTGCAACTGGGTGCAGGCACTCGAAGGCTCGATCGACACCGCGCATTTCACCTTCGCGCATCTTTCTTTCGAAAAAGAAGAAAACGAGATCCTCGATATCAAGCGGCACTTCATCAATCCGATCGCGCGCATGAATACCGACCACATGCGCTGGATCGCCGAAGACCCGCGCCCGGTGATCAAGATCGCTCCGCATGACGCAGGGCTCACGATCGCGGGCGGCCGGCTCACCGGCGGCGACAACATCTATTGGCGCATCGCCCAGTTCCTCATGCCGGTGCATTCCTATGCGCCGAGCGCCATGCCGGGCGAGAATATCTTTGGCCAGAGTTTCGTGCCGGTCACCGACACCAATTGCTGGATCTATACCTATGCCTGGAATCCGGAGCGGCCGCTGACGCAAGCCGAGCGCGACGCCTACAATGCCGGCAACGGCGTGATCTCCGAGGTCGACGACAATTACGTGCCGTTGCGCAACAAGAAAAACGACTACCTGATCGACCGCAAGCTGCAGAAGACCAAAAGCTATACCGGCATCAAGGGCGTGTCCGAGCAGGACGCCGCCGTGCAGGACAGCCAGGGTCCGATCGCCGATCGCAATCGCGAGCATCTCGGCCCCACTGATTTGGGCATCCTGCATTTCCGAAAAACGGTGATGGATGCGGCCCGCGCGCTGCAGCAGGGCGAAGCGCCGCCGCATTTAAAACATCAGGACCGCTACACTGTGCGCTCCGGCGCCTGCGTCACCAACAAGGCCAAGGATCTATCCGCGGTCATGATCGAGCGCTTTGGCGACGTGGCCGGTTTTGTCGGTCGGCCGAGGATTGCTGCTGCGGGGTAGGGGGATTGCTTTCATTGGGGAAAAAATTCGGCTGGGCAAGCCTTAGCCTTTGGCCCCGCCGCTGCACCATCATCGCCGCGATCGCGGCATTGGCGCTGCTGCCGATCGAGGGCAGCAATGCCGGCCGGCTGCAGGAGATTTTCAAAGGCGCTCCAAAGCACGGCAAGTCGCCAAAGCACGTCGCCTCGCGGAAGCCAGCCAAATCGGCAAAGCATGCCACGTCGCCAAAGCCCCACGCTGTAAAGCTTGCCGCTTTGGGGCCGGTCGCCTTGAACCCTCCCGCTTCAAAACCGGCCGCCACCATGTGCGATCCCTCGAAATTCCGGATCGTTGTGGATGTGGGACATACCGCCGAATCGGAAGGCGCGACCAGCGCCCGCAACGTCGCCGAGTTCGTCTTCAATCTGCGCCTTGCGCGGCGGATCGAGGAGAAATTGAAGGCCGAAGGCTTTGCCGAGACCAGGCTTCTGGTGACGGCGGGCAAGGCCCGGCCCAGCCTATTCAGGCGTGTCGCTGCCGCCAGCGATCTGCACGCGAATCTCTTCCTGTCGATCCATCATGACTCGGTGCCCGACAAGCTTCTCGAGAACTGGGAATTCGAGGGCAAGAAGAGCCATTTCAGCGACCGCTTCAGCGGCTACTCGGTCTGGGTCTCCCGCGAGAATGCGGATTTCAAGACCAGCCTCTTGTTCGCCGAACTGGTGGCTAAGGAAATGAAGGCTCAGGGGCTGGAATACGCCCACCAATATACCCAGCCCATCATGGGCCACTACCAGCACCCGCTGCTGAACAAGGAAACCGGCGTCTATAGCTACGATCAGCTCGTTGTGCTGAGGACGAACCGAATCCCTGCTGTCTTGCTGGAGGCGGGCTCGATCATCAACCGCGACGAAGAGCTCAAGATGATCTCGCCGGAGCGCCAGGACATCATTGCTGGCGGCGTCACGGCGGCCGTGAAGGAATTTTGTGATTCTCGATGGGCCATTCTCGGTCCGCTCTGATGGCCGCGAGCGGCGGCACCTGATGCCAAATCGACGCGTTTGATCCCACAGCAGATGTCGTCTGCATACCAAGAGCGGCCAGGGAATTTAGTTCTTTGTCAGCCCCGAGAAGCTCTTTCCCTGAGGATTGGTAAAGGTACCAGTTTGCTTGCAACTTTCGCCAGCGCTCGCGCAGGCGGCTGCGGACCCTGGAAGATTCTTTTTGCAACGCTGGACGGCTGCGGAACACGTCGACCCACCACCACCAGTGCCGCCGTGAGACACACCGGTGACACCCCCTCTATAGGTTGGATCCTTGCCCGACATCGCGCCTTCGACCGCGTGGCCGTCAAATGGAGCGGTGGCAACAAGCAGGATAGTCAGAAACACGAAAGCTGCGACGCCAGTAATGCTTTTCATCCAACTCTCCCAAAAATAACTGTTACCATAGCTAGGCGGAAACGATGGCTCATCTCACTCCTTACGTGCGCGTTGAGTCAATGGTCACTTCCGCTTTCGTGACCCGCAGCGGAAGCCCGGGATCGGCGAGTGTCTGGGTTGGTGACATCATCCTGTTGCGGTGAAGAATAGGCGAGACCGTTGGGGCGCGTTCCATGGACAGCGGCCCGCGGGACCCCTACGCTTGTCTCTTCCGGAAAGGAAAAGAGGTCAATTGTGTCTGCATACTTTGTTGTCCAGGCCACTATCGAGGACGAACCTCAATATCAGAAGTACCGCGAGGCCGTCGTTCCGTTCATCGCGGGATTTGGCGGAAAAATAGCCGCAAGAGGAGCAAAGGTGGAAGTGCTCGAAGGCGAGCATGATACGCGGTCGGTGGTCATGTTTGAGTTTCCCACTATGGAGGCAATCCGCGCCTTCTGGAACTCTCCGGACTATGTGCCGATCAAAAAGCTCCGCGAGGGTATCGCTACAATAAATGTTTGGGCATTTCCCGGCATCTGAGCGCCAGCTGAGGAGCGGACCGGCGCCCCGGCAGGCGGTCCGAACCAAGTGGTCAGCGCGTCAGCGAGCCCCAGTTGGGTTAGGTCACCTACCCAAGCCACATATCCGTCGGGCCGAATTAATACGGCGTTGGGAGATGTGACCGCGCCAAGCACCGGAAGCTCCCACGTATCAACACATCCAGCGTCGATCAACTGGACCCGATGCGCCCACGGAGTGATGTCGAGGCCGCCCGGCTCACCGAGGTTGAGCAGGATTGGCACGGCATCGTGGAGAAGGGTGAAGAGCCGTAGTGGGCCGTTCGCGGTGACCAGGTCGAGATCGGGCATGCGGCGCCCAAGCAGCGGGTGTCCGTCACCGAGGTCGTATCTGATGTCGAGACCCGACATCATCGCGGCGAACCGCTTGCGAGGTTCATCCATGTTGAGAAGCTCGGAAATGGTGTCGCGCAGTGCCTTCGTGCGGTCGTCTTCGCGGCGAAGAATGATCGACGCCATCGTGTTGCGCAACACGCGGGCAGCGACCGGGTGGCGCTCGGTGTGGTAGGTATCCAGGAGGCTTTCCGGCGACGCCCCCTTGACCACCTGGGCCAGCTTCCATCCCAGATTGACAGCATCCTGCACACCGGTCTGGAGACCCTGTCCACCGTCCGGCGGATGCACGTGCGCGGCGTCGCCGGCGATCAGCACCCGTCCCTTGCGGTAGGCCACAGCCTGCCGCGCTGCATCGGTGAACCGAGAGATCCAGATGGGGCTGTGGACCCCATAGTCCGTCCCGCATGCGGCGATGAGAGCCGCGCTGAGATCGCCCAAGGTGGGTTCGGTCGCGGCGCTGACGTGCTGTTCGGTTACCAGGACCCCCACCGGTCCCCGATCCGCGTAGACTATCTTGCCGTCGACGATCTGGTATTCCTTCCTGCCGAAGGAATGGACACCAAAGGCACTGCGGTGGATGCCCCATTCGGGTGTCTCGGCCATCTCGACCTCAGCGATCAGGCTGCTGGTCGTCGGATCCGATCCCGGGAACGCGATGCCCGCGGCCTTGCGGATGAGACTGCGTCCGCCATCGCACCCGACGAGATATTCCGCCCGCAGTGACGAGCCGTCGGACAGCTCGACGTCAACGCCCGTGTCGTCCTGCGCGAAACCCGTCACCTCATGTCCGCGATAGATCGGCACCGCCAGTTCGCCGATCCAGCCGGCGAGGATGCGCTCGATCTGGTTCTGCCACAGCCCGAGCCCGTAATTGTGCCGGGTGGGAAAATCGCTGATGTCCAACCGGACCCCGGCGAACCCCGCGACCTGGGCCACCTGTCCCTCCGAGAGGAACCGATCGGCGATTCCGCGCTGATCGAGGATTTCGATCGTCCGCGCGTGCAGACCGCCTGCACGCGAGCCGGCGAGGTCCTGGCTGGCGCGCCGCTCGACAATGGCAACGTCAACGGCCGCCAACGCCAACTCGCCAGCCAACATCAGCCCCGTCGGACCTCCCCCGACGATCACCACCGCATGGTCGATCATCGCCACACTCCGCTCCTTCTCGCGGCGACCAACTCGGCCGCGCGCGAACCGCACGTCGACAACAACACGCACATTTCTCGCGCCTCCGTAAGGTTGTGGCTTCGGTCGGCGTTTCTACCGGATGACCCGGGCCTTGAAGCAAGCCCGTTGCGAGCCACATATTTAAACTGGGGAGAAGGATGGACTGCTTTCCGGTTATTTCGGCGCCACAGCGGAGAGTTGCATTCGGGCAACATCTTTTGGGAAAAGATGACCATCTGCACTATTGGCCATTGCGCGTTGATATCTTGACCTGAAAAATCAGCGCCGTCGTATCAGCCTTGGAGGCGACGGCATCATGAACCCACGGCGATTTGCGACTGTGGCGGCGATTTGCGGAACGGTTGTTCTTGCGGGTTGGGTCGTCGCCTGGCTTGCCGGCTTCGGTTTGACCGGCATCGAGCACGGGGATCGCCGCGCAGCATCTCTCACCGCCGACGCGGAGTTCGCGGACGTGCCGCAGGCAACCGCATTGGGCAACGCCGCCGTCGAAAAAGCCGGCACGGCGACGATCTCCAATTCCCTGACTGCGACCGACCAGACGGCGACCGACAAGGCGGTGGCCTCGGACGAGCTGGAACCGGTCGTCAAGACCGCGTCGGCCGATTCGTCGCAGATGCTGCCGCGCGAAGAGCCATTGGCGCAGGCGGCGATGGCGAGCGCGCCTGATCCGATGCCGGGCGGCGCGAAGCAGGGTGTCAGTCCGATCGAAATCGTCGACGAGTGCCTGGTCGCGGATATCTGCATCGATCGATACTTGTGGGAGTTCTACCGGCGGACCCTCAAGGAGGACACCATCAAGGTGCTTGAGCGGCGGAAAGTGACGGTCAAGAAGAAGGGCAAAACGGTCGCTGTCACCAAGACCTTCACCAAACTCGTCGATGAGGATTTCGCGTGGAAGGATCCGAAGGCGGCGGAAAAAGCCGGCCTGCCGATGATGGACTACGTGATCGGAGGCATGGATCGGAGCTTCAAACTGAAGCTCTTTCACGCGCTTTACGCGGCGGAGGAGGCCGGGCTGTCACCTGGCATCACCAGCGCGTTCCGCGATGACTACCGTCAATCGATCGCAAGCGGTCTCAAGGCGGCGACTGACAGGTCGTACCATGGCGGGAGTTTCCGCGGCGGCTATGGCCACGGCCTTGCGGCCGATGTCGTGAGCATCAAAGGCGGGACGCGGGCGCAGCGATTGGTTTCCACTGAAAACCTCTGGAAGTGGCTCGACGACCACGAGAGGGAGTTTGGAATCGGGCGGCCGTATCTCGATAAAGATCCGCCGCATCTGGCACCGCTCGACGGCAAGGAATATGCCGCTCACCGCGGGACCACAGTTCCTCGCGCGGGATCGGACGTCAAGAAGCGCAACCGGCTGGCTGTGCGGGACGACCATAGCGTGGCGAAAAGAACCGCAAGATCGTCGAAGGTCCGAACCATCTAACTCGGTTGAAGCGCGCATTTGGCGGTCCGAAGAATGCCGCCGCCCCTGGTCGTGTGGGAGCGCTGGCCGCAACACGAATCAAGGAAACTGATTTCTGGCCGCCCGACTACGGCTGCACTCAAGGTGCCCTGTTTTGCAAAGCTGCCAGGAGCGCCGGTGGCCGAATGTTAGAATCGTGTCGGGCGCGCCACTTCGGTACAGGTCCGTTCCGGACACATAGGTTACGTTTCATATCGGAGACATGGGTAACACTTTCGGCTCGAAGGGGTCTGCGAGTGGTTCGAGCCTGCATGTCTCATCGTGGAAGTAGCCCAATTCATAATCCATGAGACTGATGCCGACGGTTTGGCCGGCAAAGACCCGACTGAGATCCATCATTGGCCGATTTTGCATAGCGTACCGTTCTGGTCGGGCTCAGACTACCGTTGCGCGGGAGCAGTGGGCTCGTCCAACCGCGTACGTATGCACGAGTGGCCTATGAAGCGTTTCCTACAGCTCATTACGCTGGTCCTGCTGCTGCCCAACTCGGCCAGCGCCGCATCCGATCAAAAATCAGAGAACACCCTGGTCTCGCAACTCCGCGAGGAGATGTGGGCAATTCCGTCACCCCTCCCGATGTTGGCATACATGATCCGCCCTGCGGGGGATGGTCCCTTCCCCCTTCTGGTGATGAACCACGGAGTTTCCCTTGATCCAAGGGAACGGAGCTACTTTCCCGTGATCGAGTTTCGCGACGCCGGACTTTGGTTCGCGAGGCAGGGTTATGTGGTCGTTGCGCCTGTGCGTCCAGGTTACGGCGCGACAGCGATCGAAAAGCCGGAGCGAGGTCTGTTCGGGCTCTTCTTCTCAGCTGTCGGCAATTGTTCGGATGCCAACTTCCGAGATGCTGGACTAGCGATTGCATCGCTTGACATGTGGGTCATCGACTACATGTCGGTTCAGTCATTCATTAAGCAGGGTGAAGTCATCGTTGTCGGTCAATCCGGTGGCGGCTGGGGCGCGATCGCACTTGCCAGTCAGAATCCAAAAGCAGTGCGCGCTATCATCGGCTTCGAGGCTGGTCGCGGCGGCCATTTCAATGGCAAACCCAACAATAATTGTGCGCCGGATCGTTTGGTCGAAGCGGTGGCCCAGTTCGGACGAACGGCCCGCATACCAATGTTATGGATTTACACCCATAACGACAGTTATTTCGGGCCCGATCTCTCGAAGCGATTGGCTGCAGCTTTTCAAGCTGCTGGCGGCAATGTCGAGTATCACCTGCTGCCGGATTTCGGAGAAGACGGCCACTTTTTGATCGACTCTGCTGATGCTGTTCCAATCTGGGCCCCACTGGTCAGCGAATTTCTAAAGAACCATCGATAGAGAGCGACCCGCCTGTTTGTCGGAGGTGTTCTGCGATGAAGCTTCACACCGTTCGATCATTTGATGGTCCGGGAGTGCGCCGGTCGATCGCGGCCACGTCCATCGCAATGTTTATCTCAATGGCCGGGACAGTTAGCGGCGCGCAACAAGTCGTCCCGTTTGGTGATGTGCCCGCGACGGGCGATTTTTCCGAGGCCGAGATCGCGGCGCGGGGACAACAGAAGCATCCGGACCTTACCTACTCTCGCTGGAAGAAATTGTGCTTCCGGGGTGTGCAGGGTGCAGATACGAACATGGTTTGCCGCACAACCATCGAAGGCAAATCCGATCTGGGTCAGGTCATCCTCAGGGTCGACTTAATCGAACGAGAAAATGCGCCTGCCGCAAGGCTGCAAGTTTTCATACCGTCAGAATTCTTTCTCCAGCCTGGCATCAAGCTGACGGTCGACAAGAGCGCCTCAATGCAGGTTCCTTACACGATTTGCTTCGCCAACGGATGCGTGGCCGCGACTGTCGCCGACCCGACTTTCATTCATCAACTAGACTCCGGCCGAATGCTTTCCGTCGAGGGGGTGAATTTCAACGTCAGGACGGTGATTGCTTCGCTCCCGCTGCAGGACTTCGCGACAGTTCATCAAGGTGTTGCCGAGCAAATTTTTGAGCAGAAGCTGGAAGGAAAGTGGGAGCAACCCTCCGGTGGAGGCAACACAAAATAGGTTTCGCATATTCGAGCGCTCCGATGCGACGAACGGACATAGCCCAGTCCTGGCGCTTCACTCCAATCCGGGGAGCGGCAAGGTCGCTATCGAAGGGCAACCGGATGTCGGGAAGACGTAATTCCTGTCGCCGTAATCCCGGAGCTTAGCTCGTGGTGCAGCATCTGCTATTGTAGGTTTTTCATTGTTGAATATCAGCCGATGGAGCACGCGAGATGCCAAACAGCAAGGAGTCGCACAAACCGGTGCCGCAGTGCTATGTGCTTGGTGCCGGAGAGGGTGAACACCTGATCCATTTTCGTGATGGCGGCAATATCTTCATCAAGGTCGACCCCATAACGGGGTCCAATAATCTTGGACTGGGCACGCAGCAGCTGCCCAAGGGCTCGGGCATTCCGGTTCACCGACACCTCCACAAAGACGAAGCCTTCTACGTTCTGGAGGGCAGTGGCACGGTCACACTCAACGATGTGCGTTGCTCTTGCGAAAGAGGTGGAACGATTTTCATACCCAAGAACACGTGGCATGGTTTCAGTAGTCCGGACCAGGAACTGGTTCTGCTGTGGATCATGGTACCCCCAGGCCTCGACGGCTTCTTTCGCGAAACCTGCAGCCGGCCCGGCGAACCGCGAAAGGAATTGACGCGGGAGCAGATCAACGCGATCGCTCTCAAATATGGGCAAGAATTCAGATAGGCCGGCTCAAACATTTCTCACGAGAACTAAGAGGCAGAGTCCGGAATTGGCCCATCACGCCATTACCGGGATTGATCGAAATGACCGCAATCGAAGGGCAGCCGGACCATCCGAAATCGGGAAGGCAGGCGAGGCGTAGCGCAAGATCGCAGGCCGTCGCAGCTTGTGCGGCCCGAGCGCTTGGTTGGCTGCCGTCTCATAGCGCCATGGCGAAACTATAGTGCCCATTTGCATCGGCCGTCGTGCGCCACTGTACGATTTTGCACGATGTCGTTGCCGAGGCGTTCGAAAAAGCCGCCGAGGGCCGCACGAGATTCTTGCGGTCCGTCGACTGGACCGGAAGCATTGCTAATCCGCAAGGCCGAAGACGAACGCCAAAGCAATTCCGAGCCGGGCCATATCCTGGTTGCCGAGACGCCCGATCTTCTGCCCGATCCGTTCACGCCTCACGGTGACCGGCTTGTCGGCCATCACCTGAGATTCGAGCCGCAATCCATTTTCAGGCTTTGGCTCGATAGTGATGCGAAAATCCGGAGCGTCCGCCAACTCGGACGTCAACTGGCAGACCACCACAGAAGCATGGTTCTCCGGAAAGGCGTCCGTCTGCACGATGACCGCCGGGCGGGGCTTGCCATAGTCGCCCGCCGCGGCAACAATCACCACGTCACCGCGTTGCATCTGTGTCAAACTCGGAGACTGACTCGATCCAGTGCAGCGCGTCGCGCTCGCGATCAGGGTCGAGACCGGCGACCTGCTTCGCCACTCGTCGTCGCACCGCCCGCGAGCGGGCATCGGCCACCACGAGACGCAGTTCGCGCAGGCCCCGTGCGCGCCTCCGCTGCCGCATCATCCTCATCCTCTCGGCTGGCGCCGCCATTGGATTTCTCACTCCGTAACGCGTTACAACGTAACGCGTTACAAACCAGAAGGCAAGGGTCCAGAACTCTCCCGGGCGCGCAGGGCGCTTCGGGCGAGCGAATTACGGTGACAGAGAATTACTGCAGTCCAGCACTGTCACCGTATTTCCCGAAAATGACTCATGGCGGTCAAAGAGGTAGACGACCAAACGATGATTGCCTGAAAGTAGAGCGTCGAAGTGAATCCCATGGTTTTCTGGACAGCGAGTGTGGTTGGATGGGCGATCGCTTATCTCTTCGGTTCTACGCCCACGGGCTATCTGGCGGGGAAACTGCTCAAGGGCATTGATATCCGCGAGCATGGCTCCAAATCCATTGGGGCAACGAACGCGTTGCGAACCCTGGGGAAATGGCCTGCGTTGGTGGTACTCCTGGTGGACGTGCTGAAAGGAGTGGGGGCGATCGTCTTCGCGCGCTGGTTTTATCATTGGTTCTACACATTGCCGTCCGTCACGCCACCGACAACATTTGATCTGCAAACCTGGGTGCCTTGGGCGGTTTGCTTGGCCGGACTTGCCGCGTTGTTGGGGCACAGTCGTTCGATCTGGTTGAATTTCACAGGCGGCAAATCCGCTGCGACGGGGCTAGGCGTGTTGCTGGCGATGTCTTGGCCAGTAGGTTTAGGTGTGCGACGGCTTTTGGCGTTGTGCTGGCTATTTTTCGGATTGTTTCCCTTAGTTCGATGGTAGCGGCGTTGACTGCGATCGCCCTCATCTGCGGCTTGGAGCAACCGTTGCCCTATCGGTTACTGGTGATTGCAGGCAGCATTTACGTGATCGTGCTCCATCGTGCCAACATTCAGCGGCTACTGGCTGGGACAGAGCCACGCCTGGGGCAAAGTAGCCCGAAATCGAAAGCAGAATCGAAAACGAAATCGCAATTTTAGTGCGCGCACGCTGGGACCGTCGTGATCGCCAACATCGACTGCTTGTGGCCCATCGCGACATTCCGCATCACCGCAAGACTTGCCCATTTGGACGAGCAAATCGAACAACGATGCTGTTCGCTGCGCAGCCAGTGCGGCGGTTTGATTCACCCGGTCGCAAATCGCGCATGCGTGTCATGCGTAATTTGCCCGTCGTGTTAATCTGTCGCATGGCGACGGCATTGCCGAACACCCCAAATCAGCACCATGTTTCCGCTTGTCCCGTGCCCACAAGAGGGACGTATCGCGATCGTCACGGACGTTGGGTGCGGGATGCGATGGACGCGTTGGTGACGCAAGACGAGCGGCACTGATGCGTACGGCAAAGCTGTGTGGTCCTGACGCCCCGATGCTGGCGTCAAGTTTGCGGGTGAACAATCCGCAAGCGACGGTGGCAAAAGAGCCCGGTCACCGGGGAGAGCGCAGAATAAGCCGTAGAAC
>Ga0209473_1001996_pt1 | contig 11260 bp, 12 predicted proteins | sample GraSoiAngelo_133_FD_185890 | JGI IMG/M metagenome (GOLD analysis project Ga0209473, IMG submission 185890) | Grasslands soil microbial communities from the Angelo Coastal Reserve, California, USA - 14_0929_05_20cm (SPAdes) (version 2) | ecosystem: Environmental > Terrestrial > Soil > Grasslands ...
TGCGTAATCTCGGCGCCGCCGCGGTTGGACTCGTCGGAATCGCGATCGGTTTGATCGCCATAGCGCTTCCGTGGTTTCTTCCCAAAAACGAAAGCGAGTGGGGCGAAACAGATCTTCGGTGGACGGCGTGGAAGGCACTGGCCGATATGCCGGCAAGCGCCTGGTTGCATTTTCGCCCACTTCTCGCCATCGCCGCAGTCGGGCTCCTTACCGGCGCAGTCATCACGGTTTATCTACTTCGCCGCAGACGCGAAAAAATCGCAACGGTTGGCCTCGCCTTCGGAATGGTTGCGGTCGGTCTTTGCATGATCAGCGGGATCGCGCGAATTGCCCCATTTTTTTCCCTGGCGGAGGCAGCTCGCTTCTTGAACAGCCGATTGGGGACGAACGGTCAGGTGCTTTTTGAAGGCCCGCCTGACGTTGCCAGCAGCCTCGGGTTTTACCTCGAGCGCAAGTTCGCCATGGTTAATCAGGAGCCCGATCCGCGAATGCCGTTTACTCCCGAGCAGCGCAGTCTCTTTCTCGAGGAAAAAGCCGCGCTCGAGCAATGGCAGGTACCGCGCCCGGTATTTCTTATCATCGAAGAAGACCGAGTGGTTTACTGGCGTGGGCTACTGGTGCAACACTTCCATGTTTATCATCAGGTCGCGAGTTTCGGTACCTACATCATTCTCTCGAATCAGATGTAGGGCTGTTTGAAAAAGAGGTGGAACACGCTACCGTGCGAACCTGTTTTCACGATTCAGGATTTAACTGTCTAGCGATTTAACTTTTCACCTTCACCCATGTCACAACATCGTAGTCTCAAGGGGGCCAGCACCATCGCGGCCAAGCGCAACGTTTTGAAACGTTTTGAGCGCGTCGATCTGCTCAAGAAACGCGGGCAATGGAAGGAAACGAGCAAAGTGATCGGACTGCCCAAGACGAAGCCGGATGTGTGATCGGCGTTGAAGCGCTAAAGTGATGAAGGGTTGAAGCGATGAATTAGCGGTCTTCGTTCTCGGACCGCTTCTACGGTTCAACTCTTCAATGCCCATGCGCCTCAATCGCTTTCTCGCCAGCGCTGGCATCGCTTCACGTCGTGGGGCTGATGAATTAATCGCGGGCGGCCACGTGACCGTGAATGGAAAACCGTGTCGCGATTTTCATTTCCAGCCCGCACCAACCGATTACGTCAAAGTCGATGGCAGGCTCGTTCATCAACGAACGCCTCTTTACGTTTTGCTCAACAAACCGGCTGGCTTTGTCTGCACCCGGCGGGATCCAAACACGAGGGATACGATTTACGATTTGCTGCCGCTGAAATTTTCTTCGCTCGCCTACGTCGGTCGACTCGACGCTCAGAGTGAGGGTTTACTGGTCCTCACCAATGACGGCGATTTTGCGCAGCGCCTAACGCATCCGAGGTTCAAAGTCGAAAAGGAATACGAAGTCGTCCTAGATCGCGCCGCCACGGCGGATTTGGCGCAGCGACTTTTGCGCGGCGTTCTTCTCGATGGGAAACGCGCCCGCGCCAAGCATGTGCAGCAAATTTCGCCAACGCGATTTTGCATCGTGCTCGAACAAGGAATCAATCGCCAAATCCGACGCATGCTCGAGTGCTTCGGATTTCACGCAAAAAAATTGACGCGAGTGCGCCTCGGCAATCTAATACTGCACGATCTTCCGCGCGGGAAATGGCGACCCTTGAGTGTCCAAGAAGTTGGCGTCATCTCGAGCAAAACCGCCAGTTCGACCCGGGCCGAGAGATCGCGCCGTGGTAACTTAAAGGTTGCGCGACTGGATTCCTCGACTTTCGCTCGGAGTGACGATGACTCTGGATAATTGCTCTGCCGTAATCACCGGCGCATCGGCCGGGATCGGTCGGGAATTTGCCAGACAGTTAGCCTCCCGTGCAAAACTTCTCGTTCTTGTCGCCAGAAGGCGCGATCGACTCGAGCAGTTGTGTACCGAATTAGTTGCCAGGAATCCGGCGTTGCTTGTCAACATCCGCGAGACCGATCTTTCAAATCTCGAGCAGACGATGCAACTCGCCGCCCTGCTTACGAAGGAGCCAATCGATTTCCTGATCAACAATGCCGGCGTCGGCGATCACGGTTCCTTTGCCACAGCCGACCCAATTCATGTCAATGAACAGGTGCTGGTGAACGTGCTGGCATTAACTGCCCTGACTCGCGCGTTACTGCCCCGGATGATCGCGCAAAAACGGGGGGCAATTTTGAACGTGAGCTCCTCTGCTGGATTTCTCCCGCTGCCAGGCATTGCGGCTTACGCGGCCACAAAAGCATACGTCACCAGTTTTTCCGAAGCGATCCGGGCCGAAACGCGGGGTTGCGGGATTACTGTGACCGCGCTCTGCCCGGGGCCGGTGGATACTGAATTTGCAGAAGTGGCTGATCGGGAATCGCGCGGGAAAAAACCTCGCTCCGGTCTGATGCATGTGGCGGTGGAAAAAGTGGCACAGGCAGGGCTAAGCGCCATCGAGCAGGACAAGGCTTTAATCATTCCGGGCTTTGCCATGAAAATCACCATGGCGATTACGCGCGGGTTGCCGCTGTCTGCCATACGCGTGGCGCTGCGATTTATCAGTTATAACTAAGCGCTGGTGGGGCACGTATTGGCAAATCACGAAAATGGAAATTTCTGATCGATCGCGGTTTTATCCGGCATGATCCCAATCTCTCCCCCCACGTCCGGGACGTAGGCAAAGGCGTAGCGGCGCCTCGGCGCTTGCCAGCCAGTGGCTTCGCCGACCACTCCCTTTTTCCGCTTCTCGGTATAATCGAAAAATTCCGAGGCGGGTTTGACCGACCAGTTTGAGTATTTTCCGATTTGCATCAATGCCGCTCGCAAATCACCCTCGCCCCATGGCGTGCCGGTCCGTTTTTTGAAGGCGACATATCGCGCCTTGCCGTTGAAGAAACCGACGGTGATCTCGAATCCTTCGCTCATGTCGCCGGTGAGGAATCCAAACGCCTCTTCGCCCTGGCCCACCATGCCCAAAAGATTCGGCGCCATGGTCGCCTTCTTTCCGAAGTGCGCTTCGATCTCTTCTTTTGTCTGCAAAAGAATGTTCATCTTGTGAAGGCAGTTCCAGGGACGAACTAGACAACGGCACAATCAGGATGTCGAATCCTGTAACAGCCCGGCAAACGCACGAAACAAGCTAAAATTCGGATGTTGCCCGCAAGCTGCCGGCAGCGGCAGGCTGGCAGCCTGCCGCTCGCCAGGGTTCAGAAGTCCCGCGGCCAGCGACCGCGGCTACAAGTCATTTGTATTTGACCGAGCAGCCGTAGGGACGGGTGTTGGCGTTCGAAACGGGCTTACCGCTCATGGATTCATCAAGCGCAACTTTCACGTAGTTGGTCGAACTTGGAATGTCGGCTGGATTCGGTGAAGCTTTGCTGTCGATCGCGCCTTCGTAAATGACTTTGCCCTCAGGATTGATAACGAACATGTGCGGAGTGTTGCGCGCGTTATAAGTGCGTCCCGCTTTGCCTTCCGGATCAAGCAAAAGTGCGGTTTGCTTCGTGTTCCAATCTTTCATCACCTTCTGCGCCTGTTCCGGCGACAGGCTTCCCTCAGATTCGGGCGCGTTGGAATCGATCGTCAGCCAGACCACGCCTTTGCCGGTATATTCGCCCTGCAACTTTTGCATATTGCCGCTGCCATAATGCTTCTTCACAAACGGGCATTCGGGATTGAACCATTCCAGCACCACGTACTTGCCTTTGTATTCGGAAAGGCTGTGCGTTTTTCCGGAAGCATCCGGCAGGCTAAAATCGGGCGCAGCCGCGCCGACGGGCGGCGAATCGGCAGCGAAAAGAGTAGTGGCGACGAGTGAACTGAATGCAAGAAGAAGTGTTTTCATATTTATTGTGATGCGACGGTTCGGTTAACGGTTTCCAATTTTTCCAAAACGATGTTTTTGGTGAGCAGTTCCGGGAATATATACGGCTGCGCGGTGCCTCCCGGATAAAGCACATATAGTGGGACACCCGGCCGTCCAAATTGTTTCAATAATTTCGTGATCGCGGGATCGCCATTGGTCCAATCCGCTTTCAGTTTAACAATTTGTCGCTTGGAAAATGCGGTGCGCACCGCTTCGGTTTCGAGCACGGTCGATTCGTTGAATTTGCAGGTGATGCACCATTCGGCGGTGAAATCGATGAAGACCGAGTGACCCTGCTGAAGTTCGGAGGCGAGTCGTTCCGGTGTAAATTTCTCCCAGCCTCCACTGGAAGTTGTTGGGTTGGCGACTGCTGCCGCGTTCTGAAATTTATCGCCGATGAAATAATATCCGCCTCCGATTGTGAGCAGGAGCATGAGCAGGAGGACGAAACCGCGGGTCTTGGCCGAAGCCAAAGGTGTGAGAAAGGCACCTTTCATCCAGCAGGCGACGCTGAGGACGAGAAGAAAAGCGCATGTCCAGATAAGGGAAGCAACGCCGCGCTGAGCGCCGAGCACAGAAAGTAAAAAGAGCAGGGTTGCGATTAGCAAAAAACCCATGAACTGTTTCACTCGCACCATCCAGGGGCCGGGCTTGGGCAAAAATTTGAGCCAGGCCGGTTGCGCGCTGAGCAGAAAATAAGGAGCGCTCATTCCGAGCGCGATTGAGCCGAACATGAGCAAAATGACAGTCGCAGACTGGGCGAAAGCGAAGCCAAGGGCGGTACCAAGAAACGGCGCCGTGCAGGGCGTGGCCAGCACCGTTGCGAAAACGCCCTGGAAAAATGAACCGGCGTCGCCATGCATCGACCCTTCAGCGGCGACGGCACGCCGGCTTAACCACTGCGGCAAATTAATTTCGAAAACGCCAAAGAGATTTAAAGCAAAGACAAGCACAATCGCGCTCATGAAAAGCACGAAATAGGGATTGGTGAATTGCGCCGCCCAAACAGGCTGGCCTCCCGCAGATTTAATAATCACGAGCACAAGCGCCAGACCGAGAAACCAGGTGAAAATCCCGGCGATGAAGGCGAGACCACTGCGAAAAATACGGGCGCGACTCTGGCCGGCTTGCTGAACAAAACCAAAAATCTTCAGCGAGATCACCGGCAGGACACACGGCATCAGGTTGAGAATGAAACCGCCGATGAAACCGAAAATAAGGAAACGAACAAGCTCACTCCATGTCGAATTCTCGTTAGCCGCTACCATTCCGGGCCCGACCGAAATGTCCCAGGCCCTGCGATCCGGTCCGTCGGCGGAATTTCCGAACACGATCAGGCCGGGTAGCGATTTGAAGTTTTGCTTCGCGTTATCGAGCGGAATACGAAAGGTGTAGTTAGCGCCCTCATGCGATTCCAGACGCGGGTGACCAACGGCAACATTTTCCGGCGGTGATGGAAGGAAGTCGACAGATGGAAATTTCGCCAGGTCAGGTTGGGTAACGTTCAAAACCAGTCCAGCCGCTTCGCTCTTCCAGGAAGCGGAAAAATTGCCTCCGGGCGGCCCCGGCAACTGCTTTTGAAAGCGAGAGAAAAGCTCCGTATTTGCCGGCGAATTAGTCGGCGCGCTCGGGAGCGACAATGTCACGACTGCGTCGCCCGGAATGCAAATCTTCTCACAAACAAGCCAGTTCACTTTCGCCGACAATTTTACCGGCGAATTGGTGACGTTCTTTGCTGGTGTGATCTGTTGAATCAAGAGGACTTCGTCGTGATAACCGTAGATTTGAATATCGCCCGGTTCCTGAAGCTTCAGCGGAATCGGCCATTGAATGCCGCCGGCACGCCAGCCTTCGGGTAATTCCCATTTGATATCGGTGGGAATGCCAGCGTCGCCTGGATACTTCCAATAGGTATGCCAAAGGGGCAGCATTTTTAACCGAACGCCAACAAGAAACGGCTCGCCCGGAATAACGGCGTCCACATTTGCCAGGGCGTCGGCCTGGACGAGCTGTTTCCCCTGGTAAATCTGCCCCTGGGCCGTCATTGCGATCAATGCCAGCAGCCACTGAAAAAATACCGAACGCCGGACTGCGTCCATCTGATTACTTATCACTCCCTCTCGGTTCGGGCAATGGTTGGAGCTGGCTCACATCGTGCTGATAAAAGGAGAATGCGTTACTTCGTGGTCGTCGCGCTAATCGTGCTAGGCGTGATTTTCTTGCGACAGAAAAAGGCGGAAGATTCTGCGCCCCAAAAAACGGCTCAAGCCGTGGCCCAGGCAACCTTGACGCCGCGCCCGGCCAGCGAGCACGATTGGGCAAAGGCCGCAATTGATCGGACGAACGCAGTGAAGCAACAAGTGAAACGCGAGCGTGCGTCGAACGAAGTGCCCTGAGTGATCAGGGATCAATGTAGTAAACCTCGTTCAAGCCAAAGCCCATGACACCGATGGGCTTTTGGGAATAGCAGTGTAACTGCTCGCAATCCTAGCCCGGTGAACAAAGTCGCCTTAAGGCTGCGCGCTTTGCGCCAGGGCCTTGGCATGGATAGCGTGCTTAAGATCCTGCGCTGAGGTGGCCTGTCCGGCAGAAGCTGCGGCCTCATTTTTACCAAGCTGGGTAACGTCGCTCAAAGGCGATCCCTCGTTCGTAAAAACTGCGTCACGCCCAGTCTTATCTTTCTTAACTCGGAAACGTCCATGCATGATGCCGACGAGCGGAACGAACTGAGTGCCGTTGTTTTCCACAAACAAGATGTCGCGATCACCGACCTTGAATTTCGGCGCATCGGTCACCTCCATCGTCTCGCTGCCCACTGTACCGCCAAGCATTTGCAAAGTGATTTGCGCTCCGGGCTTTCCTTTAATCGCGTCCTCTACCTTAAAAGTAACATAACTGTTGATGTGGCGCTGACCGCCTTCCCCAACCCATTGAGAACGCACATCAGTAACTGTTCCCTCAAAGATTACTTCAGCACGGCTAACGAGCTCATCAAAGGAAGGTGGAATGACTGTCGTGCCGAGTGCGCTGCAGCCGATCGCGAGAATCCCAGCGCAAGTGACTAGATGCCTTTTCATATGTAAACGTGATAACTTAATCTGCTTTGAATTCGGCATAGTTCAATTTTGAAGGGGTGGACTAAGCAGAGTCATTAATCGACATGGCAAGCGCTGACGATCTTGTTAAGCCGGTGGTGTTCGCAGCAGACGCGACGCTCGCCGGCGGTGCCAGAGCTGAAGTCTGTGTTCGTTTGTTCAAGGCTGAGTCAAGCTCCAGCCAGCCGGAAGCGTTGGACCATTGGCGCTGCCGGTGAAGACATTGTTGTCGAGATACCAGAGGGTGGTCCCCTGGACGCTCGGACTATAAAGCACGTAATCGGGCTTGCCGTCCGCGTTGAAATCGGCTGCTCCTATCAAAGTATAGCCGCTTGTAATCGTCGGCCCATATGCGCCGCTAATGAAAGTAGGGCCGGACAAGTACCAGATCGCCGTTTGGCGCGTGCTTGCATTGTAAAGGAGATAATCGGCCTCGCCGTCGCGGTTGAAGTCCGCAACACCAACTACTCTCCAATTAGCTGGAAGCGTTGGAGCAAAAGCGCCACCCATCAACATATTATCGTTTAGGTACCAAATCGCGGTTTGGCGCGTGCCGGCGTTGTAAAGCAAATAGTCGGGCTTGTTGTCTGCGTTGAAATCGGACACCGTCACCAACTCCCAACCACTTGGAAGGGTCGGGCCATGAGCCTCGCCAATAAAGGTCGCTCCGGACAAATACCAGATCTCTGTTTGGCGTGTGCTGGCATTGAAAAGCAAGTAATCGGGCTGGCCATCGCCATTGAAGTCCGCCACACCAACTACTCTCCAACCAGCCGGAAGAGTGGGAAAGTAGGTGCCGGCGACAAAAGCATTGTTGTTCAAGTACCAGACCGCCGTTTGGCGCGTGCTGACATTGTAAAGAAGATAATCGGGCTCCCCGTCGCCGTTGAAGTCGTAGAGCGGAGTTGGCGTAGCCTTCGGCACCGCCAGGGGGGTCGGGGCTCCATAGAGCGCTTGCGCCCCCGCGATGTCATCACTTGAGAGCGTCTCGCGATTGCTCGTCATCGAATTCATAATCGCATCCACGTGTTGCCCATGATCATCTGGGTGATCCAGACCCAGCGCGTGGCCGAGCTCATGAATAAGAACACGGCGGATATCGCCAATGGCCAACCTGTTCGAGCCAAAACGCAGCGGACCCCGATACGAGTCGAACGATTGATTTCTGTTAAAGAGAACGTCCGCCTCGATAATACTGCTACCGGAAGAACGCCAGGACGTCACTGCCAGCGTGCCTGATCCAAACCTTTGGCCGAATACGGTATCGGAGAAGACGATCGCGTTGACGCCGTCACCGGAGGAAACGCGAGGACTGGCTACATTGCCATTATATTGCAACCGGGCCATGACCTTGTTCCACGCCGCGAGTGCTGGCGCTGCCGCACTATCCCATGAAGTATTGCCATCAATGAGCGTGCGCCCTGCAGAACCGAGGCCCATCTGGAAAGTCACGATAGTTCCGGCCGGCCAGCTACTCCCCTCCAGCGCGTAGCCATTTGCACGGCGGGCAACCAGCGCGAAAACGGCCAAAAGAATCAGAATTGAGAGCAATTGCAGCGGTGCAAAAGCTCTCGTGGGCGTGGGATACGGCCGGGGCAGCCGGAAGAGGGTAAATCCCATAATCAGCATAAAAGCACGAAGTATGCGAAAAGATACGAGTGCTATGCCACACCCAAATCTTAATGTCGCAGAAAATGCGAAACGACCAGAGTTAATATGCGCTATGGCAGATATTCTGGAGTTATAATACTCTTCTTCGCAAATCTGCGTCGCCCGCATTGCCGCAAGCAGTCTAAACAGCATGCGCAAGTCCTGCTTCCGCTTGGACGGCCAATCAGGCCGAAACGGCGGCTACCAGATTAACTCGCCCGGGCAGCGTCAAGGAACGAGGAAGATCTTCTGCGAGTAGGGATCCTTGACCTTGCTCCCAGATTGGTAGCCCGTCACATCGACATAGCCGCCGTTGGGGTCGTAAGGACTGAAAACGTAACCAGGTTTCCCGGGAACAGGTTTCGCCACCGGGAATTGTGCTGCACTAGTTGACGAGGGACTCCGCGGCGTCGCGCTCGGCCGTGGCGTGACTGCAGTTAATGGTCGCGTCTCGTCCGGCTGGGATAGTGGCGAAGTGGTGGTCGAGGATGTTACCGTCTGCGGCGATCGCAAAGGTGTTGCCGTCGGCTGCGGAGGCATGGCCTCCACCGGTTGCCCTTCGTAAACTGTCGTCTCCGGCCTCTGCTCGCCGTGCCGGAATAAATGGACCGGAGCTGTTACAACTGCCGCGGAAGTCGAGGCCACATTTTCCGCGGTGCGGCAACCGAAAACGGTAAGAGTCAGAAGAAAAGTGAGTGCCGCGCCGCGAATCATCGTACGATGTATATCAGCGCGCTGCGGACGCGCAACTTCTGGCCGCCTTGAAATCGGAAAGGAACGCTGAGATCGCAGCCTCCGTTACTGACCACGCACACACCAAACGATAAATATCCGGCTCGATGAATTTGTAAAAATCCCATCCGCGCTGGCGTATGTTCTGCGCAACCATCGCATCGAGACGAGAAAATACCGCGTTTGATTCAACCGGAAACACAATTTCAGCTCCACCACTGTGCAGGCCGCTGGCCAATTTGAGCGCCGCCTCATTCGCCCGCCGCGCGTTTTTCAGCCAGACTTCATCCGCTAACAAGGCGAGGCAGGGCGCCGCCAAAAAACGCATTTTCGAGGCCAGATGTCCGCCCTGCTTTACCCGATAACCGAAATCGGCGCTGCGCTCTTTGTTGAAGAAAACGACCAGCTCGCCCGCTGCCAGACCGTTCTTCGTTCCGCCGAAGCAAAGGACTTCCACGCCGGCTCGCCACGTGATTTCCTTCGGTGCGCATCGAAGTGTCGCGATCGCATTCGCGAAACGCGCACCGTCCATATGCAAAAACATCCCGCGCTTGTTTGCGAATGCTGAAATCTCGCGAACCTCATCAGGAACATAGACCGTTCCCACTTCCGTCGCCTGCGCGAGACTGATTACGCGCGGCTTGTGCGAATGTAATTCGTGTTGGCGCGTCAGGGCCGCTTCCACTTCGCGCACATCAATCTTCCCCTTCGTGCCGGGCGTTGGAATCAGTTTGGATCCACCTGTGTAAAATTCGCACGCGCCGCATTCGTCGTTGTCGATATGCGCGTACTCGTGACAGATGACACTGTGAAATGGCTGGCAAAGTTGTGCCAGCGCGAGCGCGTTGGCGGCCGTCCCATTGGAGACGAGAAAAACGTCGCAATCGATTTCAAAAAGTTCACGGACGCGATCACACAGGCGCTGAGTCCATTGATCATCACCGTAAGCTGCCGCTGCGCCGGCATTCGCGTCCTGAAGCGCAGCGCCCGCTTCCGGGCAAAGGCCCGCGGTATTGTCGCTCGCGAACTCCTGGCACCGCTCAATCATGCTGCCTGTCGCTACCCGAGTTTCCCGATTCGAGCAATTGAATGATACCGGTCTCGAGTAGTCCTGAGTTTATCGAAGGGCAGTCGATCCACCTAGGTTGTCGCCTTCGCCTGGCTCAAATGCGGCAGACAATATTCTTCGCCGTTGCGCGCCACCCGAAATTCGAGATTTGGATCCGTCACTTCCGTCGCTCCGCAAATCGCGCAACGATGCAGTGCCTCCGCTTCGGCCTCGAGTGTTTGCATTTCAAAACGGCGACGGCGGGCGGTCACATCACGGCGCTGGCGAGCATCACGCACGATACCGGGACCGAAGAAGATCAAGTAATTCGCCATCGCACAAATCGCCGCGGCGCGAAATTGCATCGAACCGACAACGATTTGCAGAAGCAAAACGGCAGCCGAAAACCAGGCGATCCATTTCACTTTCATCGGCAGGATGTAGGCGAAATAGATGACGAGATCAGGATAAAAACGGGCGAAAGCGAAAAAAAGCGACGTGGTCAGCATCAAATTTGAAAAAGCGGCACCAAAGAAAAAGGCTGCGATGGTCGTGCCGATCATCCCGAGCAAATAGAAAATGGTCAGCTTGAACGCACCCCAGGCTGATTCGAGCCCGTTACCCATCCACCAAAGAAAGAGAATGTAAAAAGCGACGGTTATCCAATCAGCCAGCCGAAACATGCTCGCCATTTGCGGAATAAAAATGTAAGTGACCAGCCGCCAGACTTCGCCGTGCATGACTGCAACAGGATCGAGATCGAGCAATCGGAGATAACCCGGATTCACTTTCTCGAGGACGAAGACGAGCGCGGTAAGGAAGCCGACGTAACGGAGCAAGCCG
>Ga0209473_1001997_pt1 | contig 11258 bp, 7 predicted proteins | sample GraSoiAngelo_133_FD_185890 | JGI IMG/M metagenome (GOLD analysis project Ga0209473, IMG submission 185890) | Grasslands soil microbial communities from the Angelo Coastal Reserve, California, USA - 14_0929_05_20cm (SPAdes) (version 2) | ecosystem: Environmental > Terrestrial > Soil > Grasslands ...
TGTCTTCTGGTTCGTCTTAAAGTTCTTGTTCAGTCCCACGACCGGAAGCCCAGGGAGAGCTACGGTTCCGCTGGGAATGCTGCCGCCACGATTGATTACGTCGAAACCAAATCCGTAAGTCAGATCGTTCCTCTTCGCCTCGTGGACCTTTACCAGCACATCCTCTTCTGTTTGCGTAGTGATGCGTCGCCTGGGATCGATCTCTGCCCAATCGAATACTCCCAGGTTATAGAGCTGAGTCTCGTTGGCGAGCATGTCATCTTCCCGCAGCGGAGCTTCGGGCGAAATGGGAGCGACGCGATTGATCAGTGACTGTTGCGTTTCGCCACGGCCCAGAGTCACGACACTGGCGGTTCTGACTTGCGGACCTTCCTCAATAAGGTAGCTGACCTCGAGGCGGTGCTTATCTTTATCGATTGGCTTTGCTGTTTGCCGGAAGCTGGCATTGAGATATCCGAGTTTCAGGTAATTAGCCATGATGGTATTGCGGTCCTGCTGCGCGAGCGTCTGAGAATAAGGTTTGCCTGCCGCGAGGTTCAGACCCTTCGGGGCTAATACCGAGAGCGATTGCGTGTCGTTGCCTTCGACGTGCATGGCTTCGACGATGTCGCGTTCGCCTTCAACCACTCGGAACGTCAGGGTGATGTTGCCTGCCTGATTGTGGACCTCCGGGGTGACCTTGACGTCGCTGAAGCCATTGGCCTGATAGACGCGTTGCAGGTTCTTGATGCTGGTGTGGAGCAAATTCTCGCTGTAGCTTCCGTGAGAAAAGATGTGGGCTTTTTTCACCGGCACGTGCTTGAGCAGGTCGTCTTCTTTTAGCGTCTGGTTGCCGGCGATGTCGACGTCTTTTACTTTGTGTCGCGGTCCTTTCGCGATTTGATAAACGATCGTTTCACCATCGGTTTGTTTCTGCGTGTTGACATCTACCTTCGCATCGAAATATCCCTTCGACTGAAAGTGAGAGACCAGGTTCTTGCGACCTTCCTGAATAATTTCGGGATCGACTCCGACCTGCTGGTACACCGGTAGCAGTTTCCTCTTGGTCCAGCTCCACACATGGCCGCCCTGAACCTTCACGTGATAGAACGGGCCGCTCTGCACGTTGAACGTGATATCTGCGCGATTGTTGCCGGCGTTGTAATTGGCGGAGATGAGCTTCACCTTGGCATCGAGATGATCTTTGCTCATCAGCGAATTCTGCAGATAGTTGGTGGCATTCTGGAGAGTTTTCAGTGAGTAGGTCTTTCCTTCACGGATGGCGGCATTGCGCAGCCGCGCACGGAACGAATGAACCTTGGATTGGAGAAGAGCTGTGTCTTGCGGAGTGGCTCCAGACAGCGCGACTTTACCAAACTTTGCCTTGCGTCCGAGGTTGATGTCGAAGTAGACGTTGGCGAGCCCATGGACTCGATCCGTAACAACCCGTGGCTTTACCGTGGACTGAAAATATCCTTCATGTTGCAGGAATCTCTCTAATGCTTTGTGCGCATTGGCTACGTCGACCGACGTGTAAGGTCCGCGAGGGGGATACTCGGCAACTTGTAACAAACGTGCATACGCAAAGCGCTGTTCCGCTCCCGGAAATGAGTACACACCAAAGTACACAGCAGGTTCGAGGATAAAGAGTACCCGCACGCCTGCGGGCTCCGGCCGGATCTGGATTTGGACGTCATGGAAGCGGCCTGCACGTTTCAATGCAGCAACCGTCTCATCCACCTTCGCCTGCGAGAACGGTTGATTTGCTTTCTGTGCGAGAAGGGGGAGCAGGTTGTCTGCTTTCAGTTCGGGCTGTCCAGCGAGCTCGACAGAAGAGACGTTTTGCCCTTCGTAGGAAGGAAGCACCTCTTGCGTTTGCTGCGATGTGTGAGGTGTTTGCGCCGGCGTCGCGGTTGGTCCGGTTTGTGCGCAGAAAAACGTCGCGCAAAGAACTACGTCGAAGAGAGCTGCGCGGCGGGAGAGCCAGCCTGAATAGCCGAGAAGAAGCACGATTGTGTCAGATGAGAAGAGAAGCTCAGTGTTTGTCTCAGTTCGGCGTGGCGCTTCTCGACTCAATTCGGCGGAGCTGAATCGGGAGAATTCAGCAGCACGCGATTTCGAGCATCTGCCCCAGCAGACGACCGAATCCAACCTAGGCAAGCCATTCAAAATCCAAAGTGCCGGTATTTCCGACGCAAACGTTTCTTAATCAAAGGAAATTTCAACTTCTCACTCAAGAGGGATTCCAAGAAATGAAACGAACATGGTTAGCAGCTCCGGTTTTGCTCATGGCATTTGCCTGGGCAGGAGCGCAGACAGCGGGATCTACAGGATCGACAATGGGCGGAAGCAGCACCAGTGCCGGTCCAAGCACAACAACCAACAGCACAGCCACCATGGGTTCTCAAAACAGCACGGCGGCGGGTCCGATGGCTCCGGCCGCCAGTCCGTCAACCGGAACTAAGACCAGCAGCACGGCTGGTCAATCCACCAGCGCGAACCCGAGTAGCAGCACGACGGGTACATCGAGCGGAATTGGTTCGACGTCCACCAATCAGAACACCACGGTAGGCGCGAGCGGGACCTCAACGACGAATCCGAGCACGACCACCGGCACTTCAGCAATAACGCCTGGCGCCAGCGGTAACGTCGGCGCAGCTGGGTCCACCGCAGGCTCGACTAGCGCTAACGGGACTTCTGGCACCAGCAATACCACGGGCAATATGGGCACAACGGGAACGACCGGTTCCATGACAGGAAGCACCGGAACCGCTGGCACTGCGCCCACGACAAACTGTGCTCAAGTCACTCCAGGAACCTCCGGCAGCAGCACTGCCACTCAGGGGGCAACTACCGGAACAACTCCAGGGACGGGAACAAATTCGCCCGCAGGGACAAATCAAGCGACGGGAATAAATTCAACAAACTGCTCTTCGACGACAAACTCCACGATTCCTCATTAAAAGGCGGTACGAATGGGTCCGCTCCAGCGTCGCTCTCACGAATGCGCTGGGGCGGCCGGCCGCTTGTTCCCTGCGTATCTTGACCGGTAACGCAACTTTACTTTCCTTCCATTGTTCACATCTGTAGCATCTGTTGGGGTTGCCACTCCGTTGAGGAAGTACTGCGCCAAATCACGTTTTGTTGCAGCAAGGTTGGTGAGAGGTGGTTTGTGTCTGCTGCTTGCGTGGTTTGCTGGGGTTGCGACATGCTCCGCGTCTGATCCGGCCTCTGCCGTTGATTTGAATCGCGGCTTTGAGCAGATGTACAACCTGGACTTTTCTGCTGCGCACCTGACTTTCGCGCAATGGGAGCAAGCGCATCCTGATGATCCGATGGGCCCAGTCTCGAATGCAGCGGCATTTCTGTTTGCTGAATTCAATCGGCTGAAGATTTTGGAGTTTGACCTCTTCACGCAAAACGAGAAGTTCGAGAAGCGTCCGAAGCTCTCACCAGACCCGTCCGTAAGAGCAGCTTTTGAAAATGAACTTCAGCGCGGCGAACGGATCGCGAGCAAAGTTCTCGCCAGAGCGCCGAATGATCTGCACGCATTGTTTTCATTAGTGATGATCAACGGCCTGCGCAGTGACTACACGGCGATGATCGAGAAAAAGAACCTCTTGGCGCTCAGCTACACCAAGAGTTCGCGGGCGATCGCGGAGAAATTGTTAGCTGCCGATCCGTCTTACTACGACGCTTATCTTGCCGTCGGTGTTGAGAATTATCTGTTGGGTTTGAATCCCGCTCCGATTCGCTGGATCTTACATATTGGGGGAGCGCAAACCGACAAAGTAGAGGGCCTGGAAAAATTACGCATCACGGCTGAGAAAGGCCACTACTTCGCCCCCTTCGCTCGCCTGCTGCTGGCGGTCGCAGCGCTGCGTGACAAGGACCGCAACACCGCGCGCGACCTGCTCTCCGCACTCTCGCGAGAATTCCCGGGAAACGACTTGTATCGCAAGGAACTCGCTCGGCTTCAACCATAAAAGATTTCCTAAGCCACTCCACAAAGATCAAACAGACGGATTGAGGAGCTTTTCGATTGCGGCTACTGCTGTGCGCAAGCGTTGTTCGTCTTTCCCGGAGATCAAGGTCCAGCGCAATTCCCGTTCGGTGAGCTCCTGGCGAAAGCGGTTAGTCATCCATTGCCGCAGGTGCTCGCCGTCGCGTAGCCCATCCTGGGCAAAGGGTATGTCACAGTCAGTGAGCAAGTAGAGGTCATGCGTACGCTGTTTGGCGATCTTCTCAACCTCGGGTGACCAAGCTCCCATGTAACGTTCTTGCCAGATGCAGGTGGCAAGCACATCGGTATCGCAAATGAGCACGCGATTGGCTGTTTTTGCTAGCTGATCTTCGAGTTCGATCTGCTTCTGCGCGATAAGAACGAATTCGTCATTGCGCCACTTGTAATCAAAGAACGCCTCGCGTCCGACGCTGACTTCGGTATACTCGCGTCCATATTCGGGAACCCAGACCGTTCCGAAATGCTCTGCCAGCTGCTGGGCGAGCGTGGTTTTACCTGTGGACTCGGCTCCGACAATTGCTACTCGCTTGATCATGCAAGCACTTGTTTACTCTCGGACGCCGGAAGATTCGTCATCCTGCGCTGCCACTCGCGCCAACCTGCGATGCACATTGCCAGAAATATCGCGTAGAGCAAGCTGGTCAGATACAGGTGCTTGTAGACGTAGAGGGCAATGTAAATTACGTCAACCGCAATCCACCACCACCAGTTCTCGACGACTTTCCGAGTGAGCATGTATTGAGCAGTAAGACTCATGGCCGTTGTGAGTCCGTCCCAGAATGGGACTGTGCTGTTAGTGTATCGGCGTAAGAGCTCATGGAAGAGGATGGTGCCTGCAGCAGTGAGTGCGACATAAACAAGCATGCCACTTTGCGAGGTGCGACTTATTTTCAGCTCCGAATGCGCCACCCCGCCACGTAACCAATTCCACCAGCCATAGATCGAGATCGAGATGTAGAACCACTGCAACAGCGAGTCCGCGTACAACCCCGACCGCCAGAAAACGACGACATAGAAGATGTTATTGGCGATTCCAGCAGGCCAGTTCCAGACGTTCTCCTTCACCTGCAGCCAGACGCAGATTGCTCCGGTAACGAATCCCAGAAGCTCGGTCCACTTCACCATTCAGGCAGGCAAGGTTAGCACTCAGACGGACTTGTAGGCAGCTTGGGATGGATTCTGAGTGGGGTAAGCCATTGATGTATTTTCGTCCCAAAATCGGAATCCCGGACTTCTGAATTTTGTAGCTGCTTTCCGTTTGTAATATTTCTGGACGAAATCTGAAAGTTAGTGCCTGACAATCAATAGCTTATCGGGGATGATGAATGGTAGGGAGGTTGCAGACATGTAGATCGGCTGTTCTCACTTGGGCAAGAAATTCACCCCGAGAAGAGGGGTTTGACGATACAGGAGACGGTACATGCAAAGATTCTCCAGCAGTCTGCGGTTTGTTGCTTTCGGACTCGTTCTGGTTAGTGCCAGCAGCCTGATTGGCCAAACGCTGGCGGCCGTGCAAGGTCAGGTAACCGATCCCAGTGGGGCGGTGGTGCCTGGCGCGACAGTAACAGTGACGAACACAGCGACGTCAGTGTCGCAAACCACAAGAACTGATTCAAACGGGAATTATCAGGTCCCTGCGCTGCCGGTGGGTGCGTATGACGTTGATGTTCAGGCAGCTGGCCTTGAGAGGCAGCGCGCAAAAGGCCTCATTCTCGATGTCGGACGAACTGCGGTGCAGAACTTTCAGCTAAAGGTAGCGCAGGCAACTGAGGTAGTGACCGTCGCAAGCGAGATACCCGTCGTTGAGTCGACAACCATGACGGTGGGTCAAGTCATGGACCCGAAGAATGTGCAGCAGATTCCTCTGAATGGACGCCATTTCGTCGACTTGGGATTCCTCGTTCCAGGTTCCGTAACGCCGCCAGCCAATGGATTTTTGGCACAGCCGATTCGCGGCCAAGGCTCACTTGCATTCAATACTGCTGGTCAGCGGGAGGATGCTGTGAACTTCTTGGTCAATGGCATCAACCTTGCCGATATGACCAATGGTCAGATCACCTTTCAGCCTTCGATTGCGACGCTCGATGAATTTAAGGTCGATAATTCTACTTACAGCGCAGAATCAGGGCGCAACTCCGGTGCGGTCGTGAATATGGTGACCCGCTCAGGAACGAATAGCTTCCACGGCGAGGCGTTCGATTTCATGCGCAACAATTACTTCGACGCGCGAAACTTCTTCAACAAAGTCGGGGCGCCGCAATCGCAATTTATCCGCAACGATTTCGGTGGCGATCTGGGTGGACCCATCATCAAAAACAAGTTGTTTTTCTATGGTTCGTATGAAGGACTGCGGCAACGGCAGGGAATTACGATTAACCAAACGGTTCTTAATTCCGCTCAGCGGGCAGCGGCTCTGGCTTCATCTAGCGCGGCAGTGCGGCAACTGGTTCCACTGATTCCTCAAGCCAATGACTCGTCTGGCTCGAAGTTCATTGGCTCGGCATCGGCTCCGGTGAAACTCGATCAATGGACCGGTGACATCAGCTACAACGTGAGCGAGAAAGACCGGGTACACGGTTATTACGCATTACAGAAAGACGTCCGGACGGAACCAACCGACGCCAATGGCGGCAGCACGGTTCCGGGATATGGCGACCAGCGCACCGCCCAACGACAATTGCTAACGGTGGGCGAGAGCCATGTCTTCAACCCAACGCTTGTCAATGAAGCGCGCCTGGGCTTCAACCGGATCCATATCATTTTCGACGCGATCAACAAAGACGACCCAACCAAGTTCGGGATCAACAATGGGCGCAGTGGACCCGTCGGCTTGCCTGAAATCAATATTCAGCAAGGGGGATTGGATTTCGGCGGCGTCTCTGGATTTCCGCAGGGACGCGGCGATCTCACGACCGTGCTCAGCGACACGGTCACTTATCTTCGCAGCCGGCACACTTTCAAATTCGGTTGGGAAGGCCGGCAGGTGAATGACAACGGCACGTTCCAGCATGACCTCGGGTTCGTCCAATTCGCGAATACCACCGACTTCATCAACGGCAATGCCTTCCTCTACACCAGCGTCGGAGATGTGACTCCGCACTTTGTTCAGCGCGCTCTTGATTTCTTCGCTCAGGACAGTTTCAAGGTCGCCTCCTATCTCACGCTCGAACTTGGGCTGCGCTATGAGTGGAATATGACGCCTTTCGAGAAGGACAACCGCTGGGCCGAGTTCCTGCCGAACGGCACTCTGGTTCAGGCTGGCTCGTCCGCCCTGCCATTGCTCTACCAGCAGAACAACAAGAACTTCGAGCCCAGACTGGGTTTTGCCTGGGATGTGTTTCATAATGGGAAAACCGTATTGCGCTCTGGCTACGGTTGGGCGGTCGATCAGCCGCTTCCGATCACGTTCCCGGCGAGCAATCCGCCATTCGTGAGTCCCTCGCGCTTCTCGGGAAGTACCGCCAAGCCTTTCACAAGCTTCGCGACCTTGGCATCCGACGCCGCAGCCGCCGGCGCCTCGGTCAATACCGTGGATCAGAACTTCAAGAACGCATACGTGCAGTCCTACAACCTTAATGTCCAGCAGGAGATTTCTCCTTCGACGGCGATCATGGTCGGATATTTCGGGTCGAAGGGAACGCACCTGCGTCAACAAATCAATTTGAACCAGCCCTTCTACACCAACACGACCACGGGCGCGCAGTCACGGCCGTTTCCAACGATTGCTGCCAATAGCCCCCTTCTTCCCGGCGCCGCGCTGGGTACCAGTATGACGACTCGGGTAAGTAACGGTAATTCGAACTACAACGCACTGTGGGCTACGGCAACGCGAAGGCTAGCCAGGAACCTGCAGTTCTCGGCGAACTATACGTGGTCAAAATCGTTGGACTATGCATCGCAGACCGGATCGGCGGTCGCCGAAAACAGTCTGAACGTGCGCCAGGATTATGGGCTGTCAGACTTCGATGCCAGGCATCGGTTTGTATTCACCAGTCTGTACGAACTGCCATTTAAAGGAAACCGCTTCGTCGATGGCTGGCGCATAAGCGGCGTTCTCAGCCTGCAATCGGGAAGTCCGATCTCCTTATTGAATGGCGTCTCGTCTACGACCTTTACCGGCGTCCCGACCAACAGGCCGGACCAAATCGGACCGGTAACAATCGTCAATCAAATCATCACTTCTGGGTCACAGAGTGGCCTTATTCAGTGGCTGGCGCCAAATTCAGTATGCGATCCCACCAAGGGCGCATGTGCGGCGGGAACTTCGTATGCGATTCCTGCAGTGCTTGTCTCCAATGGCGCGACCACGACAACCATCTTTCACTTCGGGAACATGCGACGCAATTCGGTGCCTGGGCCCGATTTCAAGAACTTGGATATGTCGTTAGCTAAGACGACCAGAATCACCGAGCGCCTGCGGCTCGAGCTTCGGGCGGAAGCATTCGACCTAGCCAATCATCCTAACTTTGGTTTCGTCAATTCGACCCGGACTGCAGCTGCAGGTTCCGCCTCATTCGGGGTAATCAACTCGACTCGCTTCCCAAATGGAGACTCTGGTTCAGCGCGGCAGCTTCAGTTTGCGGCTAAGATGATATTTTGAGCACTAGCACAGCGGCCCAGTCTGGCGGACTGGGCCTTTTCTTTTGCGCGAGCGTGAGCTATTTGGGAATCACAGGTTTCTTCTGGCTCTTGCGATCATAGACGTAGCCTCCACCGCCGCCGGCCAGTGCGCCAATTGCGGCGCCTTTCTTGCCGCCTGCAAGTCCGCCGATTGCCGCTCCACCTAAGGCGGAACCACCGACAATCACCGCGGATTTCTTTTTGGAACGGCGCTTGGGCACCGTCTTCTTAGCGGCCGTCTCAAGATAATAGTGACTTGGCGACGCGACTGGTTGTGCACTTTGCACGACTCGGGCGCCTCCAAAAGTTTGTGCTGGCAGGCTCATCGCTGTCAGCAGCATGCTCGAAACCAGCCATTTGGGCTGCTTCATTGAAAATCTCCTCCCGAAACAAACAATGGGTCCTTGCGCGTGCGCGCCGGCCAGTGTTGTCGAATACTCGAAATTGTTGTGTTGTTGGATGAAGCCGGAAGAGAGAGAGTTGGAGCCGAACGTGAGCAGCAGAACTTTACTGGAGCACCGCTCGCTCGGGTGTTTGTTTCCCGAGTGACAAAATTTCGACCAAATCAGCGGAGGCAAACAATTTCTGCTTATTGAGCAAAATCCAGTCGAGAGCGGCCGCAGCTCCCTTACAACTCCAACTTCAGCAGATCGGAAATCGTTTCACGCTTGCGTATGAGCTTTGCTGAGTTGCCCTTGACCAGAACTTCTGCTGGACGGGTTCGCGTGTTGTAGTTTGAGCTGAGTGACATCCCGTAGGCGCCGGTATCCAGGATGGCCAGCAGCTCGCCTTCGGCTACTTCCGGCAGCTCACGATCGCGCGCAAAGAAGTCGCCTGTCTCGCAGACCGGACCGACAACATCGAATACACCTGTTGAGCTGTTCTGCTGCCGAGCTACGGGAATAATCTCGTGATGAGCCTTGTAGAGTGATGGCCGCAACAGGTCGTTCATCGCAGCGTCAGTCACCATGAAACGCTTGCTGCCGTTTTGCTTCACGTAAAGCAAGCGAGTGAGTAGAGCGCCCGCAGGACCAACGATCGTTCTTCCTGGCTCAAGCAGAATATGCACCTTCAAACCGTGTAGGCCCTGCAGTAGCGCCCGGGAGTACTCCACGGCTCGTCCCTCAAAATCGAATTCAGTTTGAGGTGAATAGGAGATTCCTAAGCCGCCGCCTGCATCGACATAACGAATGTTGTGTCCGCCGCTCTGCAGCTCTCGCACCAGATCAGCGACGCGTTTCATCGCCGCCATGAACGGTTCCACGGCGAGGATCTGGGAGCCGATGTGGACACTTACGCCGGCAACGTCGAGCCACTTCGAGCGCGAGGCTTCCAGGTAAAGGTCCCAGGCGCGCTGAATGGGCACTCCGAACTTGTGCTCCCGCAAGCCGGTTGAAATGTAAGGATGGGTCTCCGCAAAGACGTCTGGATTTACTCGTAACGCCATTCGCGCCCTTTTTTTCAGCGAAGCTGCTCGTGATGCGAGGACAGCAAGCTCGCTTTCGCTTTCGACATTGAAGATCAGAATTCCGGACCTCAGCGCGAGATCGATTTCCTCTTGCGTCTTTCCGACTCCTGAGAAAACGACTCTGCGAACTGCGCTCTTGTCGGCGCGAAGCACTCGTTCTAGCTCTCCACCTGAGACTACATCGAAGCCGGCCTTCATCCTGGCAAGCAGCTTCAAAATTGCGAGATTGGAATTCGCTTTTACCGAATAGCAGAGGGTGTGAGGGACGCCCCGAAACGCGGATGTGAACGCTCTGAATCGATCTGCGATGTGGGTTGCAGAATATACGTATAACGGAGTTTTGTATTTCGCTGCCAGGGCGGTCAGCGGTAATTCATCACAGAGAAGCTCTTCAGCGCCGTTACTGCGGCGATTGCGATAGTGGAATGGACGTTGTGGGATCGTCAAGTTGGACAATAACTGCGCGTTCTACTTCACTTTAACAGCCAGCACCGTCTCATCGTCGAAGGTTGCGCGCGTGCCGCGGTACTTGTCGACGGCATCGAAGATTGCCTGCACGATTTCCTTTGCCTGCAACCTGCAAGACTGCTGGATCACCTCCTCAACGCGCTTGGGGCCAAACTGCTCGCCGGCTGCGTTGAAGGCGTCCAAAATTCCATCGCTGACCAGTACAAAGATGTCGCCAGACTCGGCGCGGACTGTCACCTCATCGTAATCCGCATCTTCAAATAATCCGAGAGGAAGGCCAGTGCTCTCTATGCGGCTGACTGCCCCCTTCTTGCAAAGAAAAGGCCGAGGGAGTCCGGAGTTGGCGAAGGTCATGATGCGAGAGTCGTCGTCCCAAATCGCATACGCGAGGCTCACATACTGTGCTTCAATCCGGCGCTCGTTTAATGACAGATTGATTGCGGATAGCATTTGCGCAGGATGTGGCTCGAGTGACGCCGTTGATCGCAGAAGACCGCTTACTAGCGCTGCGTACAGGGCAGCAGGCGCGCCTTTGCCGCTGACGTCGCCAAGCACGAAGGCAACACGTTCACCGCTGTATTCGAGAAAGTCGAACATGTCGCCGCCGATCATTAGGGCAGGCTCGAACTTGGCTGCAAGGTCTGCAGACTTCAGTTGGGGCAGGCTCTGTGGCAAGAGACGAATCTGTATTTCCCGGGC
>Ga0209473_1002004_pt1 | contig 11246 bp, 9 predicted proteins | sample GraSoiAngelo_133_FD_185890 | JGI IMG/M metagenome (GOLD analysis project Ga0209473, IMG submission 185890) | Grasslands soil microbial communities from the Angelo Coastal Reserve, California, USA - 14_0929_05_20cm (SPAdes) (version 2) | ecosystem: Environmental > Terrestrial > Soil > Grasslands ...
CACCGGCACGAATCGGCCCGACCCCCGACGGTGTTCCGGTCAAAATCACGTCGCCTGGCAGCAACGTCAGCGATTGGCTGGCAAAGGAAACGATCTCGGCAACGGAGTAGATCATTTGACTGGTGCGGGCTTTTTGCCGCACGTCACCGTTTTGCCGCAATTCCAGCGGCAGATCGTGAACATCGACATCGGCATAAACAAACGGTCCGATCGGCGTGTAGGTGTCAAACGATTTGCAGCGCCCGAATTGTTTTTCCGACTTCTGCAAATCCCGGTCGCTAATGTCGAGACCGGTGGTGTAGCCGAAAGCAAAATCGAGGGCTCGTTCGGCCGGAACATTTTTGGCCGTCCGTCCAATCACGATTCCCAGTTCGGTTTCGAAGTCCGTTTGATGCTCCGGAAATGCGATTTCCACTTTGCCGTTGTGCGGCAAGAGCGAGCTTGGCGCTTTGAACCAAATCAGCGGAGTTCCGAGCGGCGTGCGTTTCATTTCGGCAATGTGATCGGCGTAATTTAATCCGACCGCGAGCAGCTTTGACGGCGCGACCGGAAGATCGATATCTAATTGCCGCAGCTTGCGAACCTCACCCGTCCGTTCGACGGCGATCCAGTACGGCTTCGCCAAAATCTGGACATCCTCGCCGCGGACTTCGCCGTAAAAGAATTCGTTGCCCGATTTAAATCCACCGAATGTGCGCATGTTCGTTACCGCGGCACAATCGCCACGAAGTCGCGCACCGGTTTTTCTTCGGCGATGGAAAATGCGCTTCCGTTCGCGCGCTTAAACCAGAAAGCGCTGGACGAACCGCCATCGAGATTGAGCGCCCGTTGGACCTTAAAGTCGGGCGTCAACACGGTCGCAAGGATGTTCGAAAGGTCCGCCAAGGTCACGTCCGAACAAAATCCCAAAGCCGCTTTGTCCCCCGCTCCCACGGCCGCAAATGTGCGCCGGGCCGGGCGCTTCGATTCCAGGCCCCGGACCGGTTTGCCGAGGTCGACAATCATCGGACCGGACTCGACCGCGGCGTCCGGTTTTTGCACGAGTGAAAATTCGGCGACGCGCGAAATTTGAACTTTCTTGGCTGAGGCGCTGAGCACGCCGCTGAGTAAACGCGCCTTTTGCAATGGCGCGATAATCGCTCCATCGACAACGAGCAGTCCGATCGGCTTGTAATCTGGATTGAAATAACCGCCGTTGACCGTGGCCAGAAAATTTCCGCGGCCCATGATTTCTTCCAAATCGACACGCGGTTCGCTTGGTTGATCGATTACCCGAAGGCGACACGATTTCGTCGAAAAAACCGCGAGCTCGAGCGAAGCGCGATCGCCAGCCGCGGAATCTTCGACCACGATGTAGCGATGTTCGAGTCCGCGCACGGGCGATGGCTCGGATTGAGACGAAATTTGCGTCCACTGCGCTTTCGCGGTGGAAACAAGAAGCAGAAGAAAGATCGCGGCGCTAAGCTTTCGCACCGTACTTGTCGATCAAAGCCTGGAACCGCGGATCTTTCCGGAGCGGATCCCACATCGGACTGAGCTTGAGAAGCGGCACGGTAACGGGACTTGGCCGGCCTAACAAACCGTCCAAAAGCTCAATTGCCCGGGCGTTTTCGCCCACGATGGCACAAACTTCGGCCGCGCCCTCCGTGATTTCCGGACCCCCAAAGGCGTCTTTGCTCTCCGGAAGTATTTCGGTGGCGCGCTGTGCTTCAGTCAGAGCGGCATCTTTTTCTCCAAGATAAGCCAGAACTTTCGCGCGCTGGATACGCAGGTCTGGCGAATCGGGACTCTGTTTCAATTGCGCTTCAACAAGGTCTTTTGCTTTCAGCAGGGCGGCGCGCGCGCCGGCTTCGTCGTGGAGCGCTTTTCGCGCGAACCCGACGAGATAATATTTGCCGCACAAGGCTGCGGGAATCCCGGCGAGGATACCATCCGATAGACCTTCGGCTTCCTGCAATGCTTCCTGGTATTTCCGTTCCAGAAGAAAAACGTCTAATCGTCCGCCGGCAATTCTGAGTTTCTCCTCATTATTCATCGGGATCGATTTCACCGCTTGAAATGCGCGTTCCGCAACGCTCAGATCGCCTTTTTCGGCGATGGCCAACTTGGATTTGATTTCCCAAAGTCCAAAGCCGTCTGGATTTACTTTCAGCCCGCGGTCGATCGTTTTGTTAGCCGCATCGAAATCGCGCAGCGTCTGGTAACTGAGAGCGAGATTTTGAAGCACCCAACTGTCTTTCGGATCAAGACTGGCTGCTTTTTCCAGACTCGCGTTGGATTCCGGCCATTTTCCCATGCGGCGTTGGATCGACCCCAGGGCAAGATAACCTTCGGCCTCGTTAGGCAAATCGCGCTGTGCGATTTCGAACTCTTTGAGCGCTCCCTCGAAATCGTTGTCGCCGTAATACAGCGAAAATCCCATCGCGAGATGCGCCTCCGGCAGGTCGGGCTGCAATTGCAAAGCCCGCAGCGCCAGCGCGCGCGCTTTTTGTCGACGCTCGGTAGTGCGCTCGAAAGTATGGACGATCCAACTTTCCAACTGCGAATAGCGCGCAATAGCGAGCGCAAATTTCGGATCGAGCTCGACGGCCCGCGCATAAAGTTGCTCGCTTTGCTTGAGTTTCCCGAGGTCCTCAACGGCATTCTGGAGATTATGCGCCTGGACAAAAGCGAGATAGGCCTCTCCGTTCTCGGTTGGCTTGCGTTCCATTCGCGATTTTTCTACCGGCGAAAGCTTCGCCTGGAGCGCTTCTGAGATTTTCTGAGCGAGGTCGGTTTGAATCGCAAACACGTCGGTTAAATCGCGATCGTAATCGCTGGCCCAAAGATGTTCGTCCGTGGTCGCATCGATCAACTGCACGTTAATGCGAACACGATTCCCGGAACGGCGCACGCTGCCTTCCAGAATGTTGGAAACACCGAGCGTCTTCCCAATCTCGCGCAGATTCTGCGTCTTGCCGCGGAACGGCATGACCGATGTGCGCGAAATTACTTTCAAGTCGCCGATCTTCGACAAGTTCGTCAAAACATCGTCCTGAATTCCGTCGGCGAAGTAAGCGTTCTCCTTATCGTCGCTCAAATTTTCAAACGGAAGCACCGCGATCGATTTGTCGATCTTGCGGGCGGCCGCGCGCGGAAGGAGAAAGAAACCGGCGGCGGCGGAAATAATGATGCCGGTGGCAACAAGCATGATGATGTTGCGGCGGAGATGCGAGCCCGGCGCTGCAACCGCCGGCGTAGCTTTAATTCCCTGAGAAGTGACGTCGAATGCCCAAGCCAGAATCAGCGCAATCGGAAAACCGATCAGTAACAAAACGATGACCAAACGCAGCGACCAGTTCGGCAATTCCCAGGCCGGAAAGGCGGCGGAGGCGAGCTGAATGATGCCGCCGGCGGCGATGACGTAAGCAACCGCGACCCGGTAAACTTTTCGCCGCTTCACTTCCTCGAAGAAGCCGGTCATAGGAACAAGATTCGCCCGATTATCGTTCAACGCCAACGGTTAGACAGACAAATTCAACGCCCCGTTCACTTAACACCGGTGGCAAAGACCGTCTGAAATTGCGGATTTTGTTCTTCACGCGAGACCACGCTCACTTCGATCTCGCGAAAGCCGCCTTTTTCCAGAAGTTCATGCAACCGCACCTCACTGAAACCGAGCCAGCGGTCGGCATAAAGTTCCCGCGCTTTTTCGAAGCGATGACTTAACAAGTCGAGCACGACTACCCGGCCGTTCCTTTTTAAAATGCGGTGGGCCGCCTGGACCGCCCGCTCCGGTTTGATCGCGTGATGCAAAGCCTGACTTAAAAGCACGAGATCGACACTGCCTTTTGCAACCGGCGGATCTTCCAGATCGCCGAGCCGGTACTCGAGGTTTTTGACGCCGTGTTTTTTGGCGAGCTTCGACCCGAATTCGACCATCTTGGGCGAGTTGTCGATCGCGATCACTTTACGCGCGCTCTTCGCCAGCAATTGGGAAAGTGTTCCTTCACCCGCGCCAAGATCGACAATCGTCAGGCGCGGAACGAGCGAGATCAACGCGTGCGAGAGCGCTTTCCACGATCGTCCCGGGACGTAACTGCGACCGAACTTCCCGGCCAGCTCATCGAAATATTCGCGCGCTTTGTCCTGACGCTTGCGCAAAGCGAGTTTCAGCGCCGTCCGGTCGCGGCCGGTTTCGGGAATTTCACGCGCGAGTGTCTCGATCACTTGTTGGACGCGGCCGAGCGCGCCGTTGCGTCCTGCGATTTTAGTCGCGCCGTAGTAAACATTCTTGCCCGCCCGCCGACCTGCCACCACCCCGGCACGTTTCAATTGCGCGAGATGACTGGAGATCCGCGATTGGCCCATGTTCAGAATCTGTTGCAGCTCGGCCACCGAAAGCTCTTCCTCTTCCAGCAAAAGCAGCAGCCGGAGCCGGGTTGGATCAGCCAGCAGCCGCAATAAATTAATGGTTGACGTCATCCGCGGTCTAAGACGATATATCTACATATCATGATCGGTCAATATGTTGCTGGCAGCTTGACTGTCCTTCTCACCCATCACTAGTCACTCGTCACTTCCTGTTATGTCACGTCGCTACGTTTTTTCTTCCGAATCCGTTGGTGAAGGTCACCCCGACAAAGTTTGCGACACGATTTCGGATGCCGTTCTCGACGCCTGCATTAAACAAGATCGACGCAGTCGTGTTGCCTGCGAGACCTACGCCAAGAGCAATATCGTTGTCGTTGGTGGGGAGATCACGATTCCGAATCTGGCTGACGACAAACCGCTCGGCGCGGTTCTTCCAATCAACAAAATCGTCCGTGAGACCGTGCGCGAGATCGGTTACGTGAACGACGATGATGTCTTTCACGCGGACAAGATCGACATCCAGAACATCATCACCAAACAATCGCCTGACATCGCCCAAGGCGTGGATGCACGCGCCGCCGACGGCAAGGACACGGCCGAACAGGGCGCGGGCGATCAGGGTTTGATGTTTGGTTACGCTTGCGACGAAACGCCGGAGCTCATGCCGGCGCCGATCATGTTTGCCCATCGGCTCGGGCGCGAGCTCACTCGCATTCGCAAGAGCGGAAAAGTCGGCTGGCTCCGACCGGACGCGAAATCGCAGGTCTCAGTTATTTACGAAAACGGCCGGCCGATCGGCATTTCCTGCGTTGTTGTTTCAACGCAACACTCCCGCGACGTCAAACATTCCGAAATCCGGAGCTTCGTGATCGAAGAAGTGATCAAAAAAGTTTTGCCGAAGGAAATGTTAAGCGAGAGCACGCAATTTCTCGTCAATCCCACCGGCAATTTCGTGGTCGGCGGACCGCAAGGCGACACCGGTCTGACCGGCCGCAAGATTATTGTCGATAGCTACGGCGGCATGGGACGCCACGGCGGCGGCGCATTTTCCGGAAAAGATCCGAGCAAAGTCGATCGCAGCGCGGCTTACATGGGACGTTGGGTCGCGAAAAATGTTGTCGCGGCCGGACTCGCCCAGAAATGCGAAGTACAATTCGCCTACGCAATCGGTCATCCCAAACCGCTCAGCGTTCACGTCGACACGTTCTGCACCGGCAGCGTCGAGGAAGAAGCGATCGAGCAGGCGGTGCTGCAGACATTCAGCTTTAAACCGGCCGACATTATCGATCAGCTCGATCTGCTTCGCCCGATTTACTCAAAGACGACGAACTACGGTCACTTCGGCAAAGTCGATGACCCAGAGATCACTTGGGAAAAAACGGACAAGGTTGCCGCGCTGAAAAAGGCGGCGAAATAAATTTATGATAAGCACGAAGACAAACACGAAACAGGATTTCAAAGTTAAAGACATCTCGCTGGCCGACTTTGGCCGGAAGGAAATTTCGATCGCGGAAAAGGAAATGCCCGGATTGATGGCGATCCGTGAAAAGTACGCACCCCAAAAACCGCTCGCCGGTGTCCGCATTTCCGGTTCGCTCCACATGACGATTCAGACGGCGGTGTTGATCGAAACACTGGTCGATCTGGGCGCTAGTGTGCGCTGGGCCTCGTGTAATATTTTTTCAACGCAAGATCACGCCGCAGCGGCAATCGCGAAGGCCGGCGTGCCGGTGTTCGCGTGGAAAGGCGAGTCGCTCGAAGAATATTGGTGGTCGACTTATCAGGCGATCTCGCATCCGGATGGGAAAGGTCCGCAGCTCATAGTGGACGACGGCGGTGACGCGACGTTGCTGATCCACAAAGGTTATGAGCTCGAAGAGGGCAGCGATTGGGCAAAAACAAAATCGGCGAACAGGGAAGAGCAGGTTATTAAAGATCTGCTGCTCGAAATCCAACGCGAGAACCCGTATCGCTGGCACGAAATTGCGAAAGATTGGCGCGGCGTTTCGGAGGAAACGACCACCGGCGTGCATCGCCTTTACAAAATGCATCAGGAAAACCGGCTCCTCGTTCCGGCGATCAACGTCAACGATTCCGTTACCAAATCGAAGTTCGACAATCTCTACGGCTGTCGGCATTCGCTCATTGATGGGTTGAATCGCGCGCTCGATGTCATGGTCGCCGGCAAAGTCGCGGTCGTCTGCGGTTACGGCGACGTCGGCAAAGGCTGCGCCCAATCGCTCCGCGGTCAGGGGGCGCGCGTCGTCATCACCGAGATCGATCCGATCAACGCGCTCCAGGCCGCGATGGAAGGTTACGAAGTCACTACGATCGAAGACACGCTCGGCCGCGGCGACATTTACATCAGCGCAACCGGCAACACCGACGTGATCACGTTCGAGCATATGCAGCGGATGAAAGATCAGGCCGTCGTCGCGAACATCGGCCACTTCGACAACGAAATTCAGGTCGACGCTTTAAACACGGGCAAAGGCGTGAAGCGGACCAATATCAAACCGCAGGTAGATAAGTACACGTTTCCGGACGGCCACGAAATTTTCCTACTGTCCGAGGGCCGGCTGGTGAACCTCGGCAACGCGACGGGTCATCCGAGCTTCGTCATGTCGAACTCGTTCTCGAACCAAGTGCTCGCGCAATTGGATCTCTGGAAAAATCGCGACACCTACAAAGTCGGCGTTTACGTTTTGTCGAAGAAACTGGATGAAGAAGTTGCACGCCTCCATCTCGAAAAGATCGGCGTCAAACTGACCAAGCTCAGCAAAGCACAAGCCGATTATCTCGGCATCCCGGTGGGCGGTCCGTTCAAGTCCGAACATTACCGGTATTGAACGTTCCGCTGACTTAGCGGCGATTCAATTACCAGAACGACTTCTGCGATTCGACCTGCGTGGCCTCTACGTAAGAGCAGCCCGCCGTATTGCCGCGCCGCCATTTTCCCCAGACGTGCACGGTTTTGTGATCGTGCGCCGCGTCCGTTAGGATTCTTGAGACGCGAAACGGCGCGGCCATTGAGATCGATCTCGATCTTCCGGAGTGAAAGACGAACATGATTTGCGACGCGCACGATTCGCCCGGATACAAACTCACTTTCCCGATCTGATCGAATGATGCACCAACCGGCGCCGCGGTCACGTTTGTGGTGGTACTTGGTCGTTCCGGTTCGCCGCAGCCTGCGAGTAACAACCCGAACGCAAACAATAACGCCGAATAGCGACGCGAATTCACTCTGTCAGTTGGGTGCAGCGTCACGCTGCTCGACAAACTTTTCGCCGTTCCAGGTGAACTTGCGGAGGACTTTCCCGCTCTTCTGACTGCGGACGAGATCGTGCTGCCTTGTCGCGGCAGCTCAAATTGCAAGTCTTCATATTTTGATTCGTATTCGCCAGAACTCCACCTGTCGCCGATCGGAAAAACTCTTCGGGATACTTTGTGCATCAGCCGCGGATCGTGGCCGAACTTATCAACTCGCTGTCACGCTCACGGCGTCGCTCGCCTGGCCGATTTCATTGCCATTCGTCACGGCACGAGCGGTGTATTTGAGTTCGCCTTTGCCGGGCGCGGTGTCGATCGCCGGCGTGCGGAAAAAGAACCCGACTTTCTGTGGAGACTTGTCGCCTTTCCCCTGGCGATACAGATTGATCCCGGAAACGCCGCCGCCGGCTTTGCGGAACGGAATCGTGACAAAGTTTCCGGTCTGGCGCGCGCGACCTAGCTCGGCCTGGTAATTCGCGGCCTCGAATTTCCCGGTGTCTATTTTGAGTTTCTGGCCGATGTCGGCACTGAATTTCGCCTGGGCTTTGATTCGTTCCACGCGCGCTTGCCGGCGGGTGTCAATTCCGGGCCGCACCGGAGTGGGCGCGCTCGCGCCCGCGGGAAGATCGACATAATCGCCGGAAGATTGTCCGCTCAGAACCGCATTGGCGGCATGACCGGGATCGGCATCGATGTCGGGACCGAGCGTGGTTAAAATGTGCACGGCGTAGTTCGAATCGTTGACCGCGTTCGTGATCTCGGTTTCGCTGAATCCGAGATCCTTTCCGGCTTTCGGAAACTCTTTGGCGAAATTGCTATACCAGTCGATCCGACCGGCCCGGTCCGCAGGAAAATAGGATTTGCTCATAGGTGGCAGAGGTGTTGCCACCTTGATAACGCCGTCGCACCGAACCGGTCAAGACTGCTTCGAGATCTTGACTGCGAGATAAGCCGAGAAATAGCCGGCGTATTTCCTTTGCAATTCCGGCTTCTGCCAATCCTTGCCCGTCAGGACTTTCCGGCAACTATTGGCGCCGCAATTGCATTCGGCCGAGTAATCATCGTCATCGGTCATCGCCCAATCGTGGGTCAGTTCTTCGCCCGCGCGAATCTCACGCATGGCGACAAACGTGATCTCGCCGCGGAGACCAAGGTTCGGATCGCAGGAATGATTGCTATACAACATCGACAGTTCTCGTTCGGCGGCATTCACCGGCGTAATGAACAAATTGTCGTCGATCTGAATTTCGACCGGCCCGAGGTGCGGCGTGATTTCGCGACCCAAAGTCTCACGGTCGACAATGTGTCCGCCTTTCACGACGACGATTTCGCCTTGGGCGATGTCGGCTTTCGCAAATAAACCGCGCCCATGGATTTTGCTCTCGCGGACTTCCGTTTTCAGTGAGCGATAAGACAGTTGTATCACGGGAGAAGTGACGGGTGATAACTGGCGGGTGACAAGAGAAAAAATTGTTGCTCTTCTTACTCGTCACTCATCACATGTCACTGGTCACTATCCAATGAAGTCACGCCCGGCCGCAGTCGTTTTTATTTTCATCACCGTGATGCTCGACATGCTCGCGCTCGGTTTGATCGCTCCGGTGTTGCCGAAGCTGGTCCTGAGTTTCCTGAACAACGACATGACACGCGCGGCGAATTGGAATGGCATTTTTCTGACTGTATTCGCCGCGATGCAGTTTCTCTTTTCACCGGTGATCGGCGTTTTGTCCGATCGATTTGGCCGCCGGCCGGTCCTTCTGCTTTCCAGTCTTGGCCTCGGTCTCGACTACATCGTCATGGCAGTCGCCCCAACCATCGGGTGGTTGTTTCTCGGTCGCATCATCTCCGGGATTACCGCTTCCAGCATTCCCACTGCCTTCGCTTACATCGCCGACGTAACTCCCAAAGAAAAGCGTGCCGGCGCTTTCGGCATGATCGGTGCAGCGTTTGGTATCGGTTTCACGCTGGGACCGGCGATCGGTGGATTGGTGGGAAACACAAATCCGCGGCTGGCATTTTGGGTGGCGGCAGGTTTCAGTCTGACCAACTGGCTCTACGGATTTCTCTTCGTCCCGGAATCACTCGCGCCCGAGAAGCGAAAGGAATTCTCGTTAGGCCGGGCCAATCCAGTCGGCTCGCTCGTTCTACTACGCTCACATCCGGATTTGTGGAAACTCGCTACCATTCAATTTCTTGCCTACGTCTCGCATGAAATTTTCGCCATCTGGGCGCTCTACGCCATTTATCGTTTTGGCTGGGATGCCAAAAGCATCGGGAAATCGCTTGTCGTCGTCGGCGTCTGCACTGCGATAATTTCCGGTGGATTAACGGGACGAGTTGTGGCTTGGTTGGGCGAGAAGCGCACACTTTACATCGGCCAGTTTTTTGGCGCCGTCGGCATGCTCATCGCCGGTCTCGCCAGAAGCGGCGCAGTTTACGTGGCGTCAATCCCGGTCATTTCGATGTGGAATATTTCCTTTCCCGCCGCCCAAGGAATCATGACGCACCATGTGAGCGAGCGCGAACAAGGCGAGTTGCAAGGCGCCATCGGCAGCCTGCGCTCGATCGCTTTCGTCATCGGACCGTTTCTATTCTCATGGACGTTTGCTTGGTTCATCGATCCGAAACATTCGTTCCAATTGCCGGCCGCGGGGTATTATCTCGCAGCCGCATTGCTGTTCACCGCGATGTTCATGGCGACGCGTATCAAACAACCGCAATTTACCGCGGCATCGACGGTGGCCCCCGACGTTCCTGACGTCGTGCCTCCGGAAGGCGTGACTTCAGGCACCGTCGCGCCAATGATCGAGCCCAAAGAAAACATTTGAGCATTTGGTCCGAGTCAGCGATTGAAGCGATGTGAAAGCAACTCCGCGTGGCCTGATCGTCGCGCTGACGATCTGCTCCTGGATCGCGATCTCCAATCACTGCGCGTTTCGCGCGATTGCCACAAAGACCGATACGGCCCAGAGCGGTTGCCCCTTTCACTCCAAACCGGCGAAGCCTCAACCGCAATCCGCCGGGACCGAGTGTTGTAAAATTCTTCGCGCCGTCTCGACAACGCCGGCAAAGATCCTTGCGCCGGCAATCGTCGATCTTATTCATGTCGATCTTCCGTTGGTGAAGTTTGCGCCTTTCGCGCCGCCAAAGATTTCGTTCACTCCACTAACGCTCGATACCGGACCGCCCGGCCGAACGTCATTCGTTGAATTGATCGGGAGTATTCGCGCCCACGCTCCGCCGTCGCTCGCCTAATCACGCGACCACTGCGTTCCGCTTGTAGGGCAACCGCTTCTGCCAGTCGGCGTCGGACTTGTCGCTTTTCCAGCCGGCAGGCGAGGCGCCTGCCCTACCAACAGAAATGACAAAACGAATTTTAATTTTGATCGCGGCAATCGCCCTCGGTCCGATTGGCGCGGTCGCCCAGGTAGGGGCGATTGACCCCAATCGCCCAAGTCGGAGCCAAGATCACGAGCAAGAGCAGGAGAAGAAACAGCGATACACCTGCCCGATGCATCGTGAAATCGTGCGAGCTGAGCCAGGCCAATGCCCAAAATGCGGAATGACATTGGTGCCGATAAAAGAGAACGGAAAACGTCCGATGCCGAAGTCAGAACACA
>Ga0209473_1002009_pt1 | contig 11213 bp, 9 predicted proteins | sample GraSoiAngelo_133_FD_185890 | JGI IMG/M metagenome (GOLD analysis project Ga0209473, IMG submission 185890) | Grasslands soil microbial communities from the Angelo Coastal Reserve, California, USA - 14_0929_05_20cm (SPAdes) (version 2) | ecosystem: Environmental > Terrestrial > Soil > Grasslands ...
TGTATCCTTGTCGGGTTGTGCGGATAGTCGTCAAGGATCCAGAGGAGTTCGAGCAGGCGCTTCGCGAGTTCCGGCGCAAGGTGCAGGAGCAGGGGCTCGTGCGCGAGATGAGGCGGCGTTCGCACTACGTTCCGCCGGCCGAGGCGAGAAAGATCAAGAGTCTTCGCGCTCGGCGGCGTCGCACCCGGTAAGCCGAAGACTCCTCCCCGAGGGGCTCGGTATAATCTCCGTCGTTCGGTGACAATGGCGGAGGGGAGACACCCGTTCCCTTTCCGAACACGGAAGTTAAGCCCTCCAGCGCCGATGGTACTGCCGGGGTAACCCGGCGGGAGAGTAGGTCGTTGCCGAGCACCTTTTAAGTCCCGCGGCCCCTCGGGGTTGGCGGGACTTAAAATGTTCTAGGGGAGCGCGGGTTCCGGCTCGCCACGCTTTCCGCCCTCAATGTGGGCAGCAGCACGTAGCAGCGGATGGCGAGGAGGACCAGCAGGCCGAGCAGGGCGACGAGCACGTCCATGACCACCTGTCCCACGCGGGCGTGGAACAAGAAGATGAGGACGCCCTCGGACAGCACCGCCAAGGCGAGGATCGGCACAAAGACCCGGTCGTGCACCGCCATGAAGAACTGGACCAGAAGGTTGTCGAGGGCCAGGGCCAGGCCGATGAGCCCAACCGGAAACACCAACGGGATCGCGTCGCGGAAGCTCGGCCCGAACAGGATGCCCACCACCAGTCCCGGCACGACCGCAAAGACCAGCAGCGCGCCGGCGCCCAGGGCCGTGAGGATGCCCGCCGACGAGAGAAGGATGCGGCCCGGGTGCTGTTCCTTCGCGACTGCTTCGACCACGCGCGGAAACAGAACCTGGCTGACGCTCAGCGTCAGGAAGAAGAGGATGGTGCCGATCTTGTTGAGGCCGCCGTATATGCCGCCGTCGTGGCTGCTCAGGTAGTGCTCGGCGAGGATGACGTCCTGGTTGTAGAGGATCTGCACGCCGATGATCCCCGCGGCCGCGGTGAGCGAGAACCCGGCCATGACGCGAAGCCTCACGCGCGTGCCGATTCCGCGGAAATGATCGCGCAGGGAGTAGATGCCCAGGCAGAAGACAACCACCAGGCCGACGAAAACGGCCGCCATCGCGCCGGAAACCGCGTAGCCCGCCCGGAGGAGCAGAAAAACGACCACGGTGCGGATGACCAGCTCCAGCGACAGGTTGAGGGAGAGCGCGGTGAACCGCTGCAGACCCTGGAGGATTCCGCGCGGGATTGCCACCTGCCAGATCAGGGCGATGGAGAAACCGAGGATGAGGATCGGGATCGTCGAGCCGAGGTGCTCGAAGGCGGCGATCGGCCGCGCGAACAGCGCCGTCAGCAAGATGAAGAAGAGAGACGGGATGGCAATGAGGCGTGCCGTGCGTGCCATCAGGGAGCGCACACCAGGGTCGGAGCGTGCGGCCAGCATCGCGGTGTATCGGGCGAGGACGACGACAAGGATCAGCGCCGGTCCCGTTCCCACGGAGTAGACCGCGATGAGGAAAGCCACCTGGCCGTAGGTCGCCGGCCCGAGCACTCGACCCGCGATCGCGTGGTACACGAATCCACCGATCCCGGCCACCAGACCGCCGAAGAACAGGACGAGATTTTGCCGGACCAGCCGGTTCCGCAGAAGCTGGGCCAGGCGCTGGCTCAGACCCAGTCGCTGCACGTCCGCCGATTGTAGTGGCGCGTCAAGCCATAATTCTTGGCCGATGCCCGACCCGGCCAAGCCAATCGTTTCAGCACTGATCGTCAGCCATAACGCGAAGGACGAGCTCCTTCAGTGCCTCAAGTCTTTTTTCGCCAGCGCTGATGTGCCGGTGGAAGCCGTCGTCGTGGACGACGACTCGTCCGACGGTTCGCCCGCCGCGGTCACTGACGAATTCCCCCAGGCGACCGTTCTGGTCCAGTCCAAGAACCTCGGGTACGGTCGAGCCGCGAACATCGGGCTCGAGCGCTGCCAGGGCCGCTTCGTTCTCCTGCTCAGCCCACATGTCGCCCTCGATCCTCAATGCGTCGGGCGGCTCGCGGATTTCCTGCTGACACGTCCGGACGTCGGCGCGGTCGGCCCGCGCCTTCTGCTCGAGGATGGCAGCCCTGACCCTGACGCGCGGCGGGCGTTTCCGATCCCGAGCACGCTGTTCTATCAGACGGTCGGGCTCAGCAAGCTGTTCCCGAGGAGCCCGCGTTTCGGCCGCCACAACATGGGACACGTATCTGAATCGGATGTTCACGAGATGGACGCCGGTACCGCGGCGTGTTTGATGCTGCGCACGTCTGCGCTGGACCGCGTGGGCTTCTTTGACCCGCGCTACTTCATGTTCGGCGAGGATCTCGACCTCTGTTACCGCCTGAAGCTCGGCGGCTGGAAGATCTTCTACGTGCCTTCGGCAAGCGCCACGCATCGGGCACAACCCACACCGCCGGAGCGCAGGCGGCAGGTTTCGTACGAACGCTCACGGGCGATGTGGACGTACCACTTCAAGCATCACTCGGAGGATGTGTCGGCATTCGGGAACGGGCTCGTGTGGGCACAGATCTGGGGCCGCTACCTCGCCGAACGGGTCCGCGACGCGGTGAGACCAAACAGCCGCGCGGCCACGTAGATCGAGATGTACCACCAGATCTCGCGCAACAAGCGAAACAGCATCATCGTGATCGCCGGTTTTCTCGCCGTGTGGCTGGTCGCGGGCTTGATCATCGGCTGGCTGGCATACGGGCAAGGCGGCGCCGTGGCGGGCGCGATCGTCCTCGGCCTGCTGGGTGTGGCGGCGGCGCTGTACGCGTACTACTTCGGCTCCGCCACCGTGCTGGCCGCCATGGGAGCGCGGCCGGCCGACCCTCGCGAGTTCCAGCAACTCCATAACATCGTGCAAGCGCTTGCGATCGGCGATGGCCTCCCTCTGCCCAAGGTCTACGTCATCGACGACCCGAGTCCGAACGCGTTCGCGACGGGACGTGATCCCAACCACGCCGCCGTCACGGTGACAACTGGACTTCTGCAGATGATGAACCGCGAAGAGCTCGAGGGCGTGCTGGCGCACGAGATGAGCCACATCAAGAACTTCGACGTCCGGTTGCTACTCGTCGTCGCGACGATGATCGGAATGGCCGCGCTGATCGCCAGCGCGTTCTGGAACAGCGTCGGTCGCATGCGCCTGCGGGGCCAGGGAGCGTTGATCGTGCTGGTGATCGGCGTCCTGTTCACGCTCATCGCGTTCGTTGTCGGACCTTTGATGCAGCTGGCGCTCTCGCGCCAGCGTGAGTCGCTTGCGGACGTGAGCGGTGTGGAGCTCACGCGCAACCCGACGGGTCTGATCTCCGCGCTGCAGAAGATCGCAAGCAACGACAAGCCGCCCGAGCGGTTCAACCACGCTGTCGCCGCCATGATGATCGACAACCCCGAAGAGCACCACGGCAGCTTCTTCAGCCGCCTGTTCGACACGCACCCGCCGATCGCAGAGCGCATCGCCGCCCTGCAGAGGATCGCCAGCGTCCAGCAGACCTAGTCAAAGCAAGCGGCAGGAGGCGGTATCGCCTCTCCTCGCGAAGATCCTTCACGTTCGGCGCACCGAGCTCAGGCGCACTCTCCAGGTGGCCGGCTTCGCGATCGTCATCGGCTGGGCGATGTACACGGCGTTCAGCGCCGCCCAGTCGATCTTTCTCACCAAGGCGGGGCCGCACGCGTACCCGCTCTTCTTCATCGTCCTGGCCCTCGCCGTATGGCCGATAGCCGCGCTGCAAGGCGCGTTGACGAGGCGATTCGGCGTGGGGCGGGCATTTCGAATCACCCTCATCGCCAACGCCGTAATGGCGATCGGCATCTTCACCGCATACACGCTCCGCGAGGACGCCACGGTCGCCTTCACCGCCTATGTCGTCTACTCCGTCGCGTTCGAGCTGGTGATGCTCAACTTCTGGAGCTTCGTCACCCAGCACTTCAACGTCCTGGAAGGCAAGCGCATCTTTCCCGTCATCGCGGCCGGCTCGAGCGTCGGCTACATCCTTTCCGGCTTCACGACCACGATCGTGGCCGTCTTCGCCACGGAGCCGCTGATCTTCGTTTGGGCGCTCGGCTCGATCGCGGCCGCCATCATGTCGGTCAGCCTCGAGCGCACGCTGTTCCGACCCGCTTTCAGCGATGAGGCGGACCAGTTTCTCGTCGCTCATGAGGTCGAGCGCAAACGGCACGGGGCGATCGCGGTCCTGAGGCGGGCGTTCGAGCATGTGGTCGGCAGCCGCCTCGTGCTGGCCCTCGTCATGCTGGCCTTCGTCCTCCAGATCGCGAGTCGGGTGGGCGACTATCTCGTCGCGGTCCTCTTTGTCGCAGCCACGCACAACAACCTGCAGGAGCTGACCATCCTGATCGGCAACGCGTGGCTGGTCAGCTACGTGGTGCAGCTGGTCGTGAGTCTTTTCGTGGCGCCGTGGGTGCTGAACCGGCTCGGCGTGAAGAACGCGATCATGGCGTTGCCGATCTTCACGCTCATCGGCTTCACCGCCGTGGCCGTCAATCCGGTCCTTGGTACTGCCCTGTTTCTGTTCATCGTTCGCAATGGGCTCCAGACGGGTCTGGACGACCCGGCGCAAAACGTGCTCGGCGGCGCGCTGCCCGCGCAGGTCGTGCCCCGGCTGCTCTATCTGCTGGACAACGCGGTGCTGCCGGGCGCCGCGGTCGCGACAGGCGCCGGTCTGCTGTTGCTTCAGGCGGCGGTCACGGCGAGCGTCGAGGTTCTCGCCGCGGCCGGTATTGCGCTTGCGGTCCTCCTGATCGTCGCGGCCTGGTGGGTGAGGAGCCTGTACGTCGACGCAATCTACTCAAGGCTTCGCACGCACGCGCTGAGCCTCGCCGACTTTCAGCAGGCCGTCGGGCGCCCGACCCCGGACCAGGTCATCGAGCTGCAGGGCTACATCCGCGGCACGGACGCGAAGACCCGGGAGTTTGCCGCTGCGGCGCTTGCCAAGTCGTCGCCCGAAGCCTTTGCCTCCATGGCGCCGGAGCTGCTCGCATCGCAAGACGTGACGGTGAGGCGAATCGTGCTCCAGATGGCGCCTCCCGAATCCATCACGGCGGATCAGCTCCTGGCGGCGGCGCATGACGACGATGGGTGGGTCCGGGCCGCGGCGGCAATCGCCGGCGTGATGCGGAAGGATCGTTGGGAGGGTTCCCAGGAGGTCCTTCGCGCGCTCGCCGGCTCGGACGCGCCGCGCGACCGCGCGGCGGCGGCATGGGCGGCCGCCTTCGTGGCGGACGACGGTACCGTGGTCACGGCCCTTCGGGACGCCGATCCCGGGGTGCGGCTGGAAGGAATCCGGAGCCTGGCCCGCATGAAAGGGCAGGTCACCGGCGTTGCGGAGGCTCTCCTCGGTTGCATGTGCGATGCACAGGTCGCGGTGCGGCGAGAGGCACTCCGCCAGGCGGTGCGCTGGGCGCCGCCGGCCGAGTGGCAGCAGCGGTACGCCGAGACGCTGGCCGACGGGCTGGCGAGTGGCGACCGCGACGTCCGCAGGCTCGCCGCCGAGGCGATGGCCGCACAGGCGCCGGAGGCGCTGGCGCTCGCCTTGCCGCTGCTCCTCGCCCGTGACGAGACGTCGGCCGCAGCGGTGGAGGCGCTGGTGCGGAGCGGCCGGCCCGACCTTTTCCAGCACGCGCGTGGCCACCTGGAGACAGTTTTGGCGAGCGGTGTCCAGCTGGCGAGGCTATCCTCGCGCGTCAGCGGCGCGATGCGTCACGTCGACGGCAACACGGCCGCGGCCTACGCCCTCCTCCGCATCGGCCTCGACGATTACGTCAGCAGCGCCGCCGCGTCTGGTCTCGCGGCCATGCGCGCGCTGCATGGCAAGAGAGGCTTCGCGACTGTGGAGCGCGGACTCGCGTCGGAGCAATCGCCGACGAGGATGGAGGCGCTGGAAACGTTGTTAAACTTCGGCCCGGGTTGGCTCGCCGGACCGCTGGCACGGCTGCTCGAACCGGAGTCGTTCGATCCCGTCTTGGCACGTCCCCTGTCGCATGCCGAGCTCGAATCTCTCACGCAGCACTCCGACAAGTGGGTCCGCGAAACGGCGGAAGCTGCGGCGCACGGACTCAGTGAACATATGAAGGAGCTCATCGCGCTGAAGCGGGTGCCTCTGTTCAGCACGCTGACCCTGGAGCAGCTCGCGAGCATCGACCGCCTCATGGTCACCCGGCACTACGCAAAGGGCGAATCGGTGTTTCGTAGGGGAGATGTCGGCGCGGAGCTCTATGTCGTGGTCGACGGCGAGATTCGCGTCCACCTCGACCATGACGGCCGTGAGGTCACGCTGGCGAAGCACGGTGGCGGAACGGTGTTGGGCGAGATGTCGGTCTTTGACGACGAGCCGAGATCGGCGAGCGCGCAGGCGACCAGCGACACCACGGTCCGCGTGCTGCGGCGCGACCGCCTGCACGCGATCGTGCACGAGCATCCGGAGGTGCTGCTGGAGTTCGTCAGAAACCTGAGCCAGCGCCTGCGGGCGATGGACGAGAAGGTAGCGGAGTCGGAGGAATCCCTCCCGGCTACGCCGTAGGTTCGGTTTCCGCGCGGACCTCGATCTTCTTGCGTGCTTCCTCGAGGCGCTGGACGCAGATCCGAAAATATGTCTGCGCGTCTTCCGCAGCCTTGACTGCCTCGTCCAGGGTCAGCTTGTCCGACTCCATTCGCTTCAAGGTCTCCTCGAGCTTGTCCATCGCCTGCTCGTACGTCAGCTCTTCGGTTATGGCGAGACCTCCTCGACGCGACCTGCGAGCTTTCCAGAACCCAGCTGGATCGTGACCTTCTGCTGCACCGCAGCCTCCGCAGCAGAGCGCAGGATGGCGCCGCTCGCGGCGTCGCGGGTGATGCTGTAGCCGCGGGTGAGCACTGACTCGGGGCTCAGCGCGACGAGCCGCTGATGCTGGCTCTCGAGCTTTCGACCCTGCTCCGCGAAGCGGTTCGCCAGCGCTCGCTCGATTCGCTCCCGCCCCCGGGTGGCGTTCAGCCTGGACTGGCTCATCTGCAGCCTCAAGGTCAGAGCGCTGTGCAGCCGCCGCTGCTGCTCGCGCAAGGCCTGCTCGCGCCTCTCGATCTGATGGACCGGGCTGAGCTTTGCGAGGTCGGTCTGGGCGCGAGCCAGGCGATCGGCGGGTCTCTGGACCAGATTCGCCAGCAGTCTCACCAGGCGCATCCGATAGGTGTTCAAACGGTCGTTCTCCTGGCTGAAGCGCTGCCCGATCTCGCGCTCGATCCGCCGCTCGCGCTCCCTCAACGAAGCAAGCAGGTCTGCCTTCTTCGGCACCACACGTGCGCCTGCTTCGGTTGGCGTGCGGCATTCAGCGTCGCCGACGAGGTCGGCTACCGTGCGGTCAGAAGTGTGCCCGAGGGCGGTGACCACCGGCAGCCTTGATTCGAGGATCGCCCGGGCGACCAGCTCTGTATTGAATGCGTACATCTCCTCGAAGCTCCCACCGCCTCGCGCCAGCACGATCACATCAGCGAGCCCTTCCTGATTGCAGCGTCGGAGGGCGCGCGCGACGCTCATCGGCGCGCCTGCGCCCTGGACCTGAACGGGGTACACAACGATGCCCATGTTGGGATAGCGGTCCCAGATCGTCTCCTGCAGGTCGTTGATCACGGCGCCCGTCGGCGAGGTGAGAAGCGCGACGGTATGAGGCAGAAACGGTAGGCGGCGCTTACGGTTGGCGTCGAACGCGCCTTCGAGCTCGAGGCGACGCTTGAGCTCCTCCAGGCGAGCGCGGAGCTTGCCCACATCGTCGAACTCGACCTGGTCGACGATGAAGCTGAGCCGTCCGGTCTTGCCGAAGAAATCGACCCTGCCGCGGAAGATGAACACCTGGCCGTCCTCGGGCAGCGTCGTGACGCGCCGCGAGTCGTCCGCGAACAGCACCGCATCGAGCCGGCTGAACCCATCCTGGATGGAGAAGTTGTAGTGCCCCGCAGTGCCGCGCTTCATGCCGCTGACCTCGCCCTTGACGAGGAGGGCGGTCAGGGGACGCAGCTCGCGTCGGATCTCGTTGGCGAGCTCGGTGACCGTGAAGGGCCGCTGAGCTTCCTCGGGTCGGAGCACGTTGGTTAGGTTACTCAGCCCCCGATCTGCGACATCGATTTCGCCGGCTTGATGAAGCCGGCCTTGTTGATCATGTGACCTTCCTCTTTGCGCCAGATCGCCGTTTCGATCACGCCGGCGATGTGGTCATCTGACACCCCTGACCGCATCAGGTCGCGGAGCGGGGTTTCGGACAACGAGAAGAGGCATGTGCGCAGGCCGCCTTCCGCGGTCAGCCGGACCCGGTTGCACGTCGTGCAGAAGGCCTGGCTGACCGAAGAGATGAAGCCGACCCCGCCCTGCGTTCCATCGGCGAACTTGAATCGGGTCGCGGGGCCGGGCCGCGCGTCGATCACCGGCTCGAGCGGGAATAGGTCTTCGATCTGCTCCTGGATGCGCCGGCTGGGCACGACCTGCTCGTTCGTCCAGATGTTGTCGCCATCGAGCGGCATGAACTCGATGAAGCGGACCTCATACCCTTCGGCTCGAGCCAGGCGGGCGAAGTCGACGACCTCATCGTCGTTGTGGCCCTTCATGACCACCATGTTCAGCTTGATCGGCCACAAGCCGGCTTCCCGCGACGCCGTGATGCCGTCCATGACGCGTTCGAACGCTTCGCTGCGCGCCATGTCCTTGAACGTGTCCATGCGCAGCGTGTCCAGCGAGATGTTGATGCGCTTGAGCCCCGCGTCTTTCAGCGCCTGTGCCTTCTGCCGCAGCAGAACGCCATTGGTGGTCATCGTGATGTCGAGGGTCGGGTCGATCGAGTTGATCATGGCGATGAGCTCTTCGAGCTTGACCCGCACCAGCGGCTCCCCACCTGTGATCCGGATCGTGCGCACGCCGTAGCGTGCGACGAAGATCCGGGCAAGCCTGACTATCTCCTCGAATCTGAGGATGTCGTCTCGCTTGAGCCACTTCAAGCCCTCCGCGGGCATGCAGTAGATGCAGCGGAAGTTGCACCTGTCGGTGACCGAGATCCTCAGATCGTCGGCGACCCTGCCGTACGAGTCGAGAAGTCTCCGATTCGGCATTTAGCCGATGATAGCCGCGATGGGGTACGAGCACATCCTGGTCGAGATCGAGCCCCCGATCGCGACCGTGACGCTCAACCGGCCCAAGGTTCTAAACGCCCTGAGCCCCGCCGTGATCGGCGAGGTGTGCGCCGCGCTTTCCGAGCTCGAAGCCGACGGCAACGTGCAAGCGGCCGTGCTCACCGGAGGCCCCAAGGTATTCGCCGCGGGGGCCGATATCCAGGACATGGCCGACCAGGGTGCCGTCGACCAGCTCCTCCGCGATCAGACCGGGCGCTGGGCGCCTCTCGCCGGCTTCAAAAAGCCCCTGATCGCCGCCGTCAACGGCTACGCGCTGGGCGGCGGCTGCGAGGTCGCACTGATGTGTGACCTGATCGTCGCCGGCGACACCGCGCGGTTTGGCCAGCCGGAGGTCAACCTCGGGATCATCCCGGGCGCCGGAGGAACCCAGCGCTGGCCGCGTACCGCGGGCAAGTACGTCGCCATGGAGGTCATGCTCACCGGCGCACCGGTGACCGCCCTCCGCGCCTACGAGCTGGGCATCGTCAACAAGGTCGTGCCTTGGGAGATGACGATCGCCGTGGCCAAGCGAATCGCGCGGGACCTGGCGGCGAAACCTCCGCTTGCGGTCCGGCTGGCCAAGGAGGCTGTCCTCAAGGCGTTCGACGCGCCGCTGTCCGACGGTCTTGCCGCCGAGCGCAAGAGCTTCTACTTCTTGTTTGCGACAGAGGACCAGAAGGAAGGCATGCACGCGTTTCTCGAAAAGCGGAAGGGCGTCTTCAAAGGAAGGTGACAGACGTGGCGACTCAAGTTGAGCAGCACATAAAGGTCGATACGGAAGGGGGGGTTGGTTGGATCCGCTTCAACCGGCCGGACAAGATGAACGCGATCGGCGCCGTCACGCGCACGCAGTTGGGGGAGGCGATCAAACAAGCCGAGCGCGACGATGCGATACGCGTGGTCGTCCTGACCGGGTCGGGCCGTGCATTCTGCTCTGGCGCCGACGTAACGGAGATGGCCGAAGGCTCAGGCATGCGCACGCCGGAGGACGTAGGCAACGTCCTTCGCAACGAGTACATGCCCATGCTAACCCGCCTCCGCACCATGCCCAAGCCGGTGATCGCGGCCATGAACGGTCCCGCCGTAGGCATCGGCGCGAGCTATGCGCTCGCCTGCGACATCAGGATCGCGACCCCTGAGGCGTACCTCCTCGAAGCCTTCATCAACATCGGGCTCGCGCCCGATGGCGGAGTCAGCTGGCTGCTGCCCCGACTTGCGGGGACTGGCGTTGCGTACTGGATGTTGTTCGCCGGGCGTCCTTTGGCGGCGGCCGACGCTGAGCGGTTGGGCGTGATCAACCGAATGGTGCCCGCCGAGCAGCTGGATGAGGTGGTGCGCGAGCTGGCCACGCACCTGGCGAGTCAGCCGCGCGGGGCTCTCGCGGCAGCAAAGCGCGCGGTCAACCACGCCCTCGACTCGACATTTGAGCAGGCGCTCGAGTTCGAGTCCTACTTGCAAGAAGCGCAGGCGGCAAGCCCCGAGTTCGCGGAAGGCGTTGCCAGCTTCCTCGCGAGGCGCGCTTCCAAAAAGTAAATAGATGCCAGAGGCCGTAATCGTCGCGACGGCGCGCACGCCGATGGGCCGCTACGGCGGACAGCTGAAGGACGTCCGGCCGGACGACCTGGCGGCGATCGTCCTCAGGGAAGCTTGCGAACGCGCGCACGTCAAACCCGAGGAGGTCGAGGACGTCATCCTCGGCTGCGCCAACCAGGCCGGCGAGGACAACCGCAACGTCGCACGCATGGCACTCCTGCTTGCGGGCTTTCCCGTCGAGGTGCCGGGCCAGACGGTCAACCGGCTGTGTGGATCTGGGATGCAGGCGACCATCGCCGCGGCCCGTGAGATCCAGTCGGGCGGCGCCGAGATCATGGTCGCGGGGGGCGTGGAAAGCATGACCCGCTCGCCATGGGTGCTGCCCAAGCCTTCGGCAGCTTTCGCACGCGGACCACAAACCGTCTACGACACCGCGCTCGGCTGGCGCCTCGTCAATCCCAAGATGGCGGCGATGTACGGCACGCTGCAGAT
>Ga0209473_1002011_pt1 | contig 11205 bp, 11 predicted proteins | sample GraSoiAngelo_133_FD_185890 | JGI IMG/M metagenome (GOLD analysis project Ga0209473, IMG submission 185890) | Grasslands soil microbial communities from the Angelo Coastal Reserve, California, USA - 14_0929_05_20cm (SPAdes) (version 2) | ecosystem: Environmental > Terrestrial > Soil > Grasslands ...
CGACCTGCCAGCAGGTTGGCTTTACGCCCAAAGTTCTCCAGGATGCCGATATTGAACGAGCACTCATTCAAGCGGTGGCAGCGGGCTTGGGTGTCGCTCTTTTACCCGATCAGGTCAAAAAACTGCCCTACGAGAATGTCGTGTTCCGGCCATTAAGTCCGACAGTCGTGACAGAATCGTGCATCGCATGGAAAGCCGAAAATCGTTCTGCTGCGCTCAAAGCCTATGTGCACATCGTGAAAGAACGAAGCGCGAGCATGCGCTAACCTCTTTGCAATCGGCAATCGAAAATCTAAAATCGAAAATGTCAGCCGTCCCCGTAGTTCAACGGATAGAACAAGGGTTTCCTAAACCTTAGATGTGGGTTCGATTCCCGCCGGGGACGGTCATATAGGTAAAAAGCGGCAGAGATATCAGATAGTCAGAACGAAATCGGAACAGACCGTAAATGTCACTGCACTGCCTCGCTGATTTCAGTCCATGGGCTTCGATAGCCTTGAGCTTCGCTTCTGCCTGCTTCTGGTTTGCGGCGAGCATTACAAAGGCCACCAAGCCAGACGACAGTATTGGTATCGAATCGCGCTACAAAGATAAAAAAGGGCGCGAGATTTACATTAACGCAACGGCGAAGAAGCAAATCAAGCTGAATGCGATCGCCGCCGTCCTTATTGGATTGGCGATTTTCTTCCAGGCACTGCCGGCGATACTGGCTTTGTTTTAACTCAGCGCGCCTCCGCCGCGCTCCAGGAACGCCCTGAATCTCCCGACATCTTCCCCGATCGCCAGGAATTGCTCCACGGTTGCTGTAAAGCGAAATTGTCTTGCGAAATAAATCCCGCTGGCGCTACATTCGCAGGTATGGGAACGGCACTGAGACTTGCAGCATGAAAAGAAAATCTGAAACACAAATTTTGCGGCAGGACCACGCCCGTGATGCTCTGCTTCACGGCGGCACTGTAGATTCATTCGTTAACCCATATCATCCTGACCTGCGCTTCCCAGCATTCCGCGCGTATATTAATGCTGTCCGTAACGCATTATTTCGCCCTCGGACACGCAGGCGGCCACCGTCAACCTAGCTTCCTACGGCGTTTTCAGCGGTCACTTGCGGGTTTCGCTAAGCTCTAAGCCCGCCGCTTTTCGTTCGGGCCGCGGCCGGTCGCGAAGTTCTCCAGCCGCTCACAACCCGACAATCATTCGCGTGAGAGCAAATGAGCAAAGTTGGGCGAAACTGCCCCACGTTCAGTCTGCGCAAATCACCAAGGCAATGTCAGCGTTGATGAATTTTGTACATGTAATCCTCGACTCTTCCATTTGCTCTGACCTGCACCCAAAGATCCAGCCAAGATACGTCCTGCACGCCGAGCCATGGGCCGATAATCGGTAAATAGCCTCGAAGTGGTGGGGCACCCAACTTAGTCCAATGGAGCAACCGATTGCCGCGTGTGTCGACTACACGCGTGTCGGGGGGGCCAAACCTATGGGCAAGATCGATTTCGGTCGTAATGCCGGCTTTGATCTCGTTGAGGTCCTGTTGCTCAATCTGGGAAGAGGACGCGTGACTCGCTAGGCAAAGGCTGCCCAGCACAGTGAAAATTAGCTGGTTGATTTTCATTGCGACAGTGCGCTGATTCGCGGATGAGAGACAATAGCGCCTACTCTATGGAAATGACCAGCCTCTTTTGCGGGGCAACACCCATTCATTGTCCGTGATGAAGACACAAGATTGCCCGGAGTAGCCATTTTCATTTCTCTAAATTTGTTCGCTCAATAGGTGAATACAAACCGCCCTTTCCAATTCCAGAAACGCAGTCCGCTTTTCATCAGCGTGCACAACGAACCGCTGTCCATCGTCACGGTGTGCGTCAACAATCCAGATCAATCGCCCGTCCCGATCCACCGCCGTAAGACAGCCCCAACTCCAACCGGCTTGGCTGAGATTGTCAGCGATGACTTCCCAGTTACAAAATAGCCGGACAACGGTCAAGCGGGGTCGAGCGCCTCAACTTGCGTGATCTCCGCTCCGCGGCGCGGCGGTGTTAAGCAAGTAGCGGGCTTTATTTAAGACTTTCTTTTGTAGGTGGGCACGCCCAAATTCTTTAGAGGCGATGTCGAAAAGAGAGCCGATCCCTGAGCAGCGCTACGGCATCGAGCACGGCGTGCCGATCCCTAAGTCGAAGCGCGAGATCGCCGCGGTGCTCGAGAAAATGAAAGTCGGCGATTCATTCTGTATCGTGCACGAGACAACGCCGAAGCACGTCATCTATAGCACGGCCTATCTGCTCGGAATGAAGGTGCGAATCCGCGCGAGGCGAGTGTGGCGGACGAAATGAAACGGCGGCCTCCTCCGGCGCGATTAAAAAAACGCGGGGTCCGAAGGCGATCGGGAATATCCGAGGGTTCGAATCCCTCCCTCACCGTTCACCTATGAAGGCGCCGAGCAAAAGTAAAAGTAAAATTACAGGTGTTTACCTTTGGGTCGACCGGATTTGAGGCCCGTACGCTCCGTTCTGTGTATTTGAGAGCATTCTGAGATTTCTCAACAAATTCGCAACAGATTTCGTGCTTAACGGCATGACCATGGAAGTGTAGTATGTTGCGGGAAACGCCCCGGTTCTCTATGCTTAGGTTCGCATGTCCAAGCTGCGGTCAACACATCTCCGCGACACGCGCCCAAATCGGCATAACAGGTCGGTGCCCGAACTGCAATGCGGCGATCGCCGTTCCGAAGGCGTCTACGTTACCTCCCCCAGCACCGTGGCCGCTTGTTAGGTTCGCATGTCCAAGCTGCGGCCTACACATCTCCGCGACACACGCCCAAATCGGCGTAACAGCTCCGTGCCCAAATTGCAATGCGGCGGTCACCGTTCCGAAGACCTCAACGTTACCTCCCCCACCACCAGCGCCACTAAAGACAAAATTCCGCGAAAAAAAACGTTACGAGACCACTGTGATTTTGATCGACGATTGTGCGGTGCCGACCACAAACAGGAAACTAAAAAATTGGACAGACGATCTCACCGACGCGCGGAATTGGATGCTTCGTCAGTTAGGCGCGTTCCCTGGAGACCGGTATTTCGCGGCCATTTTCGATCACAAGGAAAAGAGATCCGTGTTTAAGGAGAAAGGGCGATGAAAATTGGACCTTCTGGATTCTGTATGCCTGTCTCAAACGGGTGCACGGCACTCAGACGCGAGGCCGTTTTCAAAAAGTCCCTCGACTTGTGGAAGGCGCTCGGGCCCCCCCTCGGCCGCCACCCTTTAAGGCTGGGCGTCATGTCTAAGAGCAAGCGAAGGTGCGAGGACCTAATCTCGCCGGTCGCCGCGTCGAGTTTATAAGTCGCCCTTCAGCGCGTTTCCGTAACTCGCTCCGGGAGGGACTTTCCAGACGGCGAGGGTGTGGTCTCTATGTTCTTTTTGATTAGATACCATACCGTTGTCGCAAGCAGGAGGCTGATCAACTTCGCGCGCCAGTTTTCCAGCGTCAGTCTGGTCCACAGGACGGAAACCAATATCGCGCGCCAGTTCTTCGAGTTCTGTCCCTTCATAATTGCTGTGCAGCAAAATTTTCCGCGCGGAATCAAAATCATACGCTGCCAAGTAGGAGTGCTGGAAGAGAAAAGAATTTGCCCCGCGTGCGCCGCCGAGTAGTTCCTGCGCCATTTTCTGTTGCCGTTGCCATTTTATCTATTCCTCAAAATCGATTCGTCAGACGCGCCTCAGTGTAACCGATATGCCATTGGCTTTGGCCCGAGAAAGTAGGTTAACTAGCGTGGCTGATCCGGCTGGGTAGTGCGCCCCGCTTTCTTGAATTTCGAAATAACTGCCGCAATCCCAGATCGTCCAATGGCCGCCCCCTTGATTTAAAAAATGAGACCGGTATTGGCGGGACCGGTTGCCCTAAATTTTGAACTAATAACGGGAGCAGCATTGCGCGCGCTACCGATGGTATCCCGCTTTAAGTAGCGCGTCCGTGACGCGCCGCGCGACTTCCTGGTCTCGACGCTGAATGAATTCAAGGAGTGCCTGGCGTGCTGCTTCGTCTGGCACCGGCAATGGAAATTTGCCATCGTATTCCTCCAGTTCGGCATCCCGCTGATTGCCGCCGGCGGGCGTGTAATCGAGTTTCGCCGGCACGCGTTGGCGGGTTGTTTTGCCATTGCCAGCAATGCGAACAATACTGCCTCCTTTAGGGCCAATGATGTGGCGTGCCAAACTCAGTGCTTTATCTTCACTCTTGAAAAACGATGGCTTACCCAATGCCGGGCCGCTAACAGCGAAGCCTGAATCGGTTTTCTCGACGCGATACTCGGCGCCGCCGTTCTTTTCAGCAGGGCGCCCCAGCGCCCGGGAAAGATCACGCCAGAAGGCGGAGTCGTGAATCACTTCCATAAATTAAATGCCGGATCTTTGCGACGCTGGATCCGGCGACAGCTGAAACTTCGAGTGCCGCATGGCCTTCACCGAATAAAGTCTTTTACGCCGTCCCGGGCGATGGCGTTATCACGCCCGCCATCCAGGGACTGCGACTCTTCTTTCGCGCGATCACGCTCTGGAATTCTTCTCTCTCGCGCGCAGGCTTCGAGTTAATGGCGAATTGATATCCTTTCGCCTCGAGCTCCGCGATCAATTTTTCCTCTTTCGAGGTCTGGGAATTCAGCACGAAAACCGCGGATCCGTCCGCCACAAATTGCATACAATAATTGACGGGAAGTTCGATCGTGTCGCCGGGATTAAGAAATATCCCATGCGGCCCGACGTATCCGCCATCGCTGCCGCTGGCGCGCGGGAGAATTTTGCTGAGGACATCAGCGAAGTCGAGCAAAAACGCCACTTTGCCATTAGGAAACCGCCGTTCTATCCGTTGAACTACGGGAACAATGATTTGGAAAGAATAAACGGATTGAATGGAGATGGGCAAGACACCGTTGCGGTGCGAGGCCAATCTTGAAGGGCAGCTTTGCGCTCGACTCTCGGTAGCATAATTGAGAGCATCCTTGCAACGGGCGTTCCATGTGAAGCCGTATGGCTGCCGAGGTTAAAAAGGAAATTCAGCTGGAAATCGCGCATGTGTTGTTCACAGACATCGTCGGGTACTCCAAGCTGCCTATCAATCAGCAACGAGCGTTAGTCGAGCGGTTAAACGAGATTGTCCGGGGTACGGATGAGTACCAAGCTGCGGAAGCGGCAGGGCGCTTGATCACAATCCCGACAGGCGACGGCATCACGCTGGTTTTTTATGATAATCCGGAAACGCCAGCCGAATGCGCGCTGGAAATCAGCCGCGCTCTCAAGAAGCATCCCGAACTTCAGCTCCGAATGGGCATGCACAGTGGACCTGTTAGCGGCGTCATCGACGCAACCGGAAAAGCGAACGTGGCTGGCGCTGGCATCAATATCGCACAGCGGGTCATGGACTGCGGCGATGCCGGACACATCTTGCTGTCGAAGCATGTCGCTGAAGATCTCGAGGAATACCCTCACTGGCAGCCGCACCTGCATGAACTTGGCGAGTGTGAAGTAAAGCATGGCGTTCGCGTCTCCGTGGTGAATCTGTACACCGCGGAGCTTGGGAACCCGGGAGTGCCGGAAAAGCTGAAGGCGGCGCGTGTCGCTGCTGCTGCACGAAAAAAACGGACCGCTCTTCGACGGTTGTCGTTAGGAACACTGGCCCTATTCGCTACGGTCGCTGCGATCAGTTTTCTTCTCTTGCGTTACAAAAAACCGCCGAGCGCACCCGGATCAGCGGTTCCGGAGAAGAGCATCGCGGTGCTGCCGTTTGAAAACCGGAGCGAAGACAAAGCCAACGCCTATTTTGCCGAAGGCATCCAGGATGAGATTCTGACACGCTTATCGAAGATCGCAGATTTGAAGGTGATCTCGCGTACCTCGACGCAGCATTACAAGAGCGCGCCGGACAACCTGCCCGAGATCGCAAAGCAACTTGGCGTTGCCCATATTCTGGAAGGAAGCGTGCAGAGGAGCGGCGACGCCGTGCGTGTGAACGTGCAGTTAATCAAAGCAGCTACCGATTCGCATCTTTGGGCTGATACCCTTGATCGCAAACTGACCGACATCTTTTCCGTTGAGAGCGAGGTGGCCAAAGCCATCGCCGAGCAGTTGCGAGCGCACCTAACCGATCGGGAAGAGCAAGTCATCGCCGCTAAACCGACGGACAATCCTGAGGCATACGATGCCTACCTTCGCGGCGTGGCTTATACGCTGAAAGCTGGTGCCAACGACCCTGTTAACGCCCTTGGTGCGCAGAAATATCTCAAGGAAGCGGTGCGCCTTGACCCAAAGTTCGCCCTTGCCTGGGCGCTTCTCTCGTACGTGGATGCGCTCGGCTATCTAACACAGAATCTTCAACCAACGGTCGCTCTCCGTGAAGAGGCACGACAGGCAGCCCAAACCGCGCTCACTCTTCAGCCTAATCTTGGCGAGGCCATCTTGGCCAAGGGGTATTATCACTACTCCTGCCTAAAGGATTACGACATGGCGATGCGCTACTTTGAGCAAGCCCGACCGCTTCTGCCCAATAGCAGCCGGATTCCTGAATACATGGCTTATCTCGAGCGGAGGCGAGGCCAGTGGGAACGGAGCGAGTCGTACTTCAACGAAGCCGAGCGGCTCGACCCACGCAACGCCTTCCTACTCATCCAGCACGCGCTTTCCTACCAAAGCCTGCGTCGTTTCCCCGAAGCGCTGCGAAAGCTTGATGAGGTTCTCAATATCACACCTGACGACATCGACACGCTCGTCTATAAGGCAGCTACCTTCCAAGCCGAAGGCGATCTGCCACGTGCTGCGGCTCTCCTCGCTCCCCTGCATCCGAACGCCGACCAGACACTGGCGTTGGAAACACAGGTTGACCAGGCGATCCTGGAACGCCGCCCTGCACCAATCATCGCTCGGCTAAAGGAAATACTGGCCAAGCCTGACCCGGCGTTGGGTTACCTCAATGGCGAACTGCGCTTTTGGTTAGGCTGGGCGCAGGAAGTTGCCGGTGACCATGCTGCCGCCCAGGAAAGTTGGAAACAAGCGCGCAGCGAACTGGAACCTTTCCTCAGGCAACAACCGGAGAATTGGGTTCTTATTGGCGATCTCGCGCTGGTCAATATGGGTCTTGGAGATAAAACCGCCGCATTCGCTTTCGTCGAGAAGGCGATAGCCGTGAATCCGATCGAGAAAGACCCGATGGATGGCCCTGGTTCAATCGAGATCCTTGCCCGCGTATCCGCGAAAATGGGCGAGCCCGAGCGTGCAGTGGACGCTTTGCAGAAACTGCTCTCGACACCGTACGAAAGCCCACTTAATGCCGCAAACGTGCCGCTCACTCTTGCGCTACTCCGGCTCGACCCAATGTTCGATCCGCTGCGGAATGATCCGCGCTTCCAGAAACTCGCCGCTTCGGAATCGCCGAAATCAGCGGACAAATAACGCCATGTGGAGGTCAGCAATTCTCGGCGCCGAGTTGAACCACGGAGGTCCGTGACATCCGGGTTCATAGGCTAAGTGCTAACCAAAATCGTGCTGGATTTTGTGTCACCCTTTGTGTCACCCAGATGCCTAAAAATGGGCAGATTGCTGATTACTTGTGAGGAACGTGACAATTATTTAAAGTCTATAATCAGAGCTGTTTGCTAACTGCTGACGAACTCAGCGGATTCCAGCAAAAACGCGGTTTTGCCATTAGGAAACCTCCGTTCTATCCGTTGAACTACGGGAACACTTTAGAGATCGGATGTTAGATGCCGATCTTAACGCAAGAGCCGAGTCGAGTAAATTGCGCACGATGCTTCATCGCATCAGCGCAATAAGGCGGCTACGGCTGGTGACTTCGAGCTTGCGAAAGATGGCGTGGAGGTGCTTTTTCACCATCGGCAAACTTAGGCAGGCGTCATCGGCGATTTCCTGATTCGTCCGCCCCTCGCAGACAAGTCGCGCAACTTCCTGTTCGCGCCTGGTGAGTCGGACAAGATGCGGCAAACGGGAGCTCGCCGGACCGCCACGCGGAGCAGTCTGACGGCGCAAGTCTTCGCACTCGATAAGAAAATGCGGCTGCGCCACGCCGACTGAGCTGAGTTGTCTCAAATGGAGTGTTGCTCGCAAATGCGGCGATCGCGGATGACGCACTCGTTCTTCTTTAAAGCCTGTTTCCGGCGCAACGGGGCGTTGTGCCGCCGCCCATTGTTGTTTGAGCAAACGGCATCGATCCAAAATCTCGGAAGGAATCGGGGAGGCCGCTTTCGTCAGTTGCGCCTCCTCGGGTCCTTTTTCCCATACCGCGCAGAAGTCGCGCGCGGCCCGGTTTTGATAAATCGGCTTCAAGTTCCACCGCAAGAGAATCGTCGGCAGTGGCAGCCGACTCAGGAATTCTTCAAGATCCATTCGCAACGAGTGCTCGCGCTCGAGCGACCTGAGCCGACAAAGCGCGGTCAAGAACTGCGGGTAAAGCTGCTGGAGCAACTTCATCTCCGCAGGAGACAGATTGCCCTGCTTCGCCGTGCGCATGATTGTAATCATACAAATGAGTCTCTGGTCTTTCCAAAAAAAGAGGCAGACCCCGTGCGCGCATTTTTGAGGCGCCATGTAACGGCGATAGAAGGCCGATTTTATCAGGCTGTTTCGATTTGAAAAGAGGTCGGTAATCCGCACAAATCGATGACGGGGTCGCGCAGCGATGTAACTCTTGAGCGGATCAGCGGCGAAAAACCCATCACGCATGGGTGATGTCCATCTCGCGATCATTGGCAAAATTGGATTGGGCTGAAGCATGAGACCGATCAAGCGATTTGGGATCGCGACGGAGAGCAATTGCTGAATGGCTTTCCAGAACGAACCGAGGTTCATGGCTGCGTGGAGGCTGAGCAAAGTCTTTTCCAGCGACGGATCGATCACCGCCTCGCGTTTCATGTCAACCCTGGAGGTTCGCCTCATTAGCCTGTCCCTGCGCCTCATGCTCGCGCAGCCCGCATTCTTTACCCAGGCGAAGGCTGCGCTCATTCCGGAACGCTCAATAATCGGGAAATCAAAAAGGCAACCTAAGTTACCTGGCGATCATCAACCGATGCGCGAAATTGTAGGTCAACGCTAAAAAAGAAAGGAGAAAAGGCAAACGATGAAACTTCAAATCAATGTGCCGGTCAGCGGCCTGGACTTGGCAAACTTGCTCCAGGGTGAAGAAGGGTTTTTCCTCTGCCAAAACAGGGGCCAAAACTTCATTGCTGTGGCAAAGGCTGGTCACTCGATTGCCTTTGGGCCGACCCCAATCGGCCGAGGGATCATAGAACAGCCGTCAGCTACGCTTGGCCCGGAACCTTGGGTCGTCACGAAGATAAGCAACTCGACTGAGTTTGCTGAATTCCATGGGACGATGTCCGGTAGAGAGATGCGCTAAAGCAAGACAGCAAAACGCGAAGAAAACAATCGGAAGCTTCGGTGGGAAAACCACCGGGGCTTTTGATTTTCTGACTAACGCGATGTTGGCAGGCGTGCAGTGCCAGAGGTGAATTTAAAAGGCAACTTAAGTTACCTTGCGACCACCGAGCGGCACGCGAACGTGAAAGCTTAAACAGAGAGCGAAACTAGCAAACAGAAAGGGGAACACAGCAAATGAAACTGCAAATCAATGTGCCGGTAAGCGGCCTGGACTTGGCAAGCTTGCTTCAGGGTGAAGAAGGGTTTTTCCTGTGCCAAAACAGGGGGCAAAACTTCATTACTGTGGCAAAGGCTGGTCACTCGATCGCCTTTGGGCCGACGCCAATCGGCCGAGGCATCATAGAACAGCCGTCAGCTACGCTGGGACCAGAGCCCTGGGTTGTCACGAAAATAAGCAACTCTACTGAGTTTGCCGAATTCGGGAAAACTGGGCCAATCAACCGATAAGATGCGCTAAAGCAAAAAGCGCAGGAGAGAGAAAAATCAAAAGCCTCGATGGGTTTCCCATCGAGGCTTTTATTTTCTCCTCAGCGCACAAGCGCCCCACAAACGTTAAGTCACGCCTGTTTCCAGCCGTTGCCGTCCCCATCCGACGCGAGCGCAGGTTCCATTTCCGGCGCAAGATCTGTCTCTTCGCGTTCACCTTCCCAGCCTGCGTCCATGAGAGATTTTTCGTGATGCTCTTTCGCGATGAGCATGTAGAGCGATGGCACAATGAACAGCGTGAAAATCGTTCCGATAGTCATTCCGCCAACAAGGACAAGACCGATCGAATTTCGTGCCGCAGCACCGGCGCCGGTTACGAGCGTGAGCGGAAAGTGACCTGCGACAGTTGCAACGCTCGTCATCATGATCGGACGCAAACGAATGCGCGCGGCTTGCGCGATCGCCGCAAGTTTTGTCACACCCTGCCGTTGCAATTCGTTCGCGAACTGGACAATCAGAATTCCGTTCTTCGAAACGAGACCGACCAGCGTCACGAGACCGACCTGCGAGTAGATGTTGAAGGACGTCGTCCAACGATCGGTAAAGAACTGCCCGAACGGCATTTTCAAGAACATGAAGAGACCCGCACCGAACATGGCGAGCGGGACTGATCCCAACAGAATAATGAACGGATCGCGGAAGCTGTTGAACTGCGCCGCCAGGACAAGAAAGATTAGCACCAGCGAAAGCAAAAACACGCCCAAAAACTTGCTGCCTTCGGTCTGCAGCTGGCGCGACTCGCCCGTGTAATCGAGCACGTAACCTTTTGGCAGAATCTTGTTTGCCTCATCCTGCAGAAACTTCAGAGCAGCATCGAGCGAAACGGCCGGAACCCCGCTGATGGTGACCGCGTTTAGCTGTTGCATCCGATTGAGCGACCGCGCGACGGTTTTGTGGTTGATGGAAGCGACCGTGCTCAGCGGGATGAGCTGGCTGTTCGGTCCGCTGACGTAAATATTTTTTAACTGCTCAGGATTCAATCGATCGACGCGTTTGATTTGCGGAATCACCTTGTAACTGCGCCCTTCGATGTTGAACCGATTGACATAATTGCCGCCGATACTGGCCGAGATATCGGCGCCTACTTGCTGCATGTCGAGACCGAGCGCCGCGACTTTATCGTGATCGAAAATAATCGCCGATTGGGGCTGATCGATTTTCGTATCGATGTCGCCGAATTGAAATATGTGCGCTTGCATCGCTTTCGCGAAAATCTGTTTCGCGAATTCGAGGATGCGTTCCTGGTCGGCGGTCGAGGTGATCACGAAGCTGACCGGA
>Ga0209473_1002012_pt1 | contig 11199 bp, 10 predicted proteins | sample GraSoiAngelo_133_FD_185890 | JGI IMG/M metagenome (GOLD analysis project Ga0209473, IMG submission 185890) | Grasslands soil microbial communities from the Angelo Coastal Reserve, California, USA - 14_0929_05_20cm (SPAdes) (version 2) | ecosystem: Environmental > Terrestrial > Soil > Grasslands ...
CGCCGCCGCTGACGGCGTGGACCGGCTCCTCTTGTGTCACGGCCAGTGCGGGCAGGCCGAGGATCGTGAGTGTCAAGACGGTGACTGCGGAGATCCGACGCATGCTGTCCTCCTGTATTTCACGTGATTGTCGCGACCCGCTACCGGCTCGCCACGGCGCGGCGGGCGATCGCGACCTCGGGCCGCGCGCCATCGCCCTTGGCCATGAGGTCCAGGAACTCGCGATACTTCGCGCGAGCGGTGGCCATGTCGCCCGTGCGCTCGGCGGCGCGCGCCAGGCCGAACAGGCTGCGGGCGCGGTTGGGCGAGAGCGCCAGCGTCGCCGCATAGGCCTGCGCGGCCTCGGTGGGCTTCCCTACCGATAGGAGTAGGTCGCCCTCGAGCTCGCGGGCGGGAAGGACGGGCCCGGGCGTCACGGGGTGCTTCTGCGTGCCGTCCTCGCGGTCAGCCGCCTGCCGGGCGTGGAGGATGGCGGCGGCCGTGTCTCCCATTACGAGGTCGAGCCATGCCTTCGCCGCGAGCAGCTGGATGGCCACCTGTCCGGCCCAGTACGCCTGCGGTCCGCCGCTCGCCGTGAGCGCGCTGTCGATCCGCGCGAGCTCGAGCAGCTCCTGGCGGGCCGCAGCGCTGTCGTTGCCCCGCGCCGCGCCGATCGCGCGGGCGAAATGTGTGATGCCTTCGGCGGCGGGCCATTCGGGGGCGGAATGCACGGCGAGCCGGGCGGCCTCGTCCCACGCGCTGCGCTCGAGGGCGACACGGGCCGGAATGGCGGCGCCGGCGTACTCGTGCGGAAGGGAGCCGGCCGGAAAACCAGCCGGAGCGGCTGCGGCCTCCGCCGCGACGCGGCGCGCGGCGGTGTCACGCCCCTGCTGCAAGTACGCGTACGTCAGGTAATCGAGGGCGTGGGTCCGCTGGTCCCACATGGCGGTGAGCCCTCGCTCGACTTCGTAGGCGCGCGCGGCCGCCGCCGAGCGAGTGTTCGACGCGATCGCGTCGTCCCAGGCCCCGAGCCGCGTGAAGATGTGTGACGGCATGTGCTGGGCGTGCGGGACGTCGGGCGCGATCTCGGCGTAGCGCCGCGCGGCATCCAAGCCGTGCGCCGCGAGCTGCGGCACGTCGTTCGTGTGGATCAGGTAGTGGGCGAGCCCCGGGTGGCGGGGCTCACGGCGGAACAGCGGCTCGAGAATCGAGTCGGCGCGTTTCTGGTAGGCGAACGTCGTGTCAGTGGCGTTCGCCTGTCCCACCGCGATGAGGGCGAGCGCGTAGAAGATCGCCGCCTCGCGGTCCGACGGGCTGTGGCGTTGCACCGTGTCCATCGCCAGCGCGTAGCGGTCCAGCCGGGTCTTGGGATCCGTCCGGTCGAAGTCGACGTAGTACGCGCGGATCGCGCCCAGATAGTCGCGCTCGCGTGCCGTTCGAGCGGCGGCGACGCCGCGGTCGATCGCCGCGAGCGCCGCCTTCGCGTCCGCGGAAGAGGGCGGGGTCCAGAGCGGGTGCAGCAGGCTCATCGCCTGACCCCAGAAGGCCATGGCGCAGCTCGAATCCACCACGGCCGCGGCCGTGAAGGTCTCGGTCGCCTTCTCGTACCAAAAGGAGTGCAGATAGGCGACGCCGTGCTCGACCTCGCGCCGCGCGGCGCCACGGCAGGATGTCGCGAACCGCACGTGGCCCAGCCGCTCCCCGTGGCCGCCGTGCTCCTCGGGCCCTTGCGCGGCGAGCGGGACGGCGAGCGCGGACGCGAGCAACGCGAGTCCGGGGATGGAACGGAAGGCGTTCATGTGTTCCCTTGATGTCAATACGGATGCAGCGCCTTTACGCGCTCCGCCAGATCGGCCGGGTCAGTCGCCACCACCTGGCCGAACGGCGACACGTAGATGCGCACCGTGGGCGCGCCCGGGATCACGGTTGGCCCGAACGCGAAACGCCACACGCGCGGGTGCCCGGCCAGTTGGGGCGCGCCCTGCCAGAGCAATGTGGTGGATTGCTTCCCCATCTCCGGCGGGGGCGCGCCGAGCAGCGTGCCCACGGCCGAGAGGGCGGCGGCCCACGAGGCGCCTGCGAGCAGCGCGGCGACAAATGCCGCCATAACGGTCAGCCAGAACAGGCGAGCCATCGTGAATTGATAGCGCCGCGCCGCCGGTGGCACAACCAGTCCCGGCTCTGACACACTCCTAACTCCGGCCAGTATCCGGGCGACGACTGGGCCGCCATACTTATCCCGACATGCTCCTCGCGGTGGTCGCCCTGCTCCATTGCTGCGACCCGGCGCCGACGTACTCGGGCCGGGAGCATCAGCTCGACGTGCGGATTCCATGGGTGGAGGGTGATGTCGTCATCGACGGCGCCCTCGCCGACTCCGTGTGGGCCCACGCCGCCCTGTTGACGGGGTTTTCGCAGTACGCCCCGAACGACGGCCTCCCCGCCGCGGACTCCACTCAGGTGCTGGTCTGGTACTCGTCCACGGCGATCTATTTCGGCATTCGTGCCTTCGAGCAGCACGGCCGTCCCACGATGACGCTGGCGAATCGCGACCAGATCTTCGGCGACGACAACGTGCAGATCCTGCTCGGCACATTTCACGACGGGAAGCAGGCCTTGATGTTTGCCGTGAATCCGCTCGGCGTGCAGGGCGATGGCTCGTTGATCGAGGGAGCCAACGTCACCGCGAGCGGCTTCATCGGCGGCGCGGTGGTGGGACGGGAGCACCCCGACCTGAGTCCCGACTTCGTGTTTCAGTCGCGCGGGCGCGTCACCGATTGGGGATACGAAGTCGAGGTGCGCATCCCGTTCAAGAGCCTCCGCTATCAACCGCGCCAGCCGCAGGACTGGAAGCTGAACATCGTGCGCGAGGTCCAGCACTCGGGCGTCGAGGATTCCTGGTACCCGGCGCGCCGCGCGAGCGCGACGTTCATCGGGCAGGCGGGCAACCTGGTTGGGCTGAGCGGCATGCATCGCGGTCTCGTGGTGGACTTGAACCCGGAGGCGACCGGGAAAGCGAGCGGTGCTCCCACTCTCACCCGGGGCTATCGGTACGACGTGGGAGACCCGCAGGTGGGCGGCAATGTCCGCTGGGGCGTCTCGGATAACCTCACCCTCAACGGCACGATCAAGCCGGACTTTTCGCAGGTCGAGTCGGACGCAGGCCAGCTCGCGTTCGATCCGCGCCAGGCGCTGTTCTTTCCGGAGAAGCGGCCGTTCTTCTTGGAAGGCAGCGAGCTGTTTCAGGTGCCCCAGAACCTCATCTATACACGTCGTATCGTCCAACCAATCGCCGCGATCAAGCTCACCGGGACCACCTTCGGCACCGACCTCGGCCTGCTCTCGGCGGTGGACCAGACGTTCGCGTCCGCGTCCGGCACGGACAACCCCATTTTCAACATTCTGCGGGCCCAGCGCAGTCTGGGCCGAGGGTCACGCGTCGGGTTGGTTTACACCGATCGGATCGAGGGCGGCGACTACAACCGTGTGGCGGAGGTCGACAGTCGACTGGTCTTCAAGGAGATCTACGGACTGAACCTGCAGCTCGCCGGCAGCCGCACGCGGACCGGCGGCGTGACCACGACCGCGCCCCTGTGGTTGACCCAGTTCACGATTCAGCATCGCATCTGGGGTCTGCGCAGTGTGTTCGCCGGCATCTCGGACCAGTTTCGCGACGCCAGCGGATTCATCGGCCGGGCGGGGATCGTGCATTCGTATGTCGATCCGAGCTATACGGCCTACGGGGGGCCCGGCGCATGGCTGCAGCGGTTCACCGGCGACATCCTGGTGGACGGCATCTGGCAGTACCAGAATTTCATTCATGGGCGTCACCTGCAGGACAAGAAGCTGCACTTCAACGGCAACGCGACGCTGCGCGGCGGCTGGAACGTGGGTGCGGGATACTTCGTGGAATCGTTCGGCTACGATTCCGCTCTCTATGCCGGCGACAGTCTGGAAGTGCCGCTCGCCGGCGGCGGCCTCGACACGGTGCCGTTCACGGGACAGCCGACGATCACGAACGGCGAATACATCGTCCAGATCGGGACACCACAGTGGAAGCATTTCAGTGGTAGCGGGTTTTTTCTGCAAGGCCACGATGAGAACTTCTTCGAGTGGGCCTCGGCCGATCTGCGACTGCTGAGCGTGGACGTGTCGTACCGCCCCACGGAGCGGCTCCGCAACAGCGTCAGCTACTTCTGGCAGCAGGTGAACCGCCGCACCGACGGCAGCCTAGTGAACGTCGGTCGCGTGCTCCGGGCCAAGGTCGAATACCAGGTTTCGCGTCCGCTGTTCGTACGGGTGGTGGGCCAGTACATCCAGGACAAGACCGACTCGCTGCGCGACGACTCCCGCACCGGTGCGCCGATTCTCATCAGCGGACCGGGCGGCCTGACTCGCTCCGCCGCTTCGCACAGCAATCTCTTCCACGCCGACGTGCTGCTCAGCTATCAACCGGTCCCGGGGACGGTAGTGTTCGCGGGGTACGGCAGCGACATGGTGGACCAGGACGCATTCCGGTTCCGCGGCCTCACGCGGACGGACGACGCGTTCTTCGTCAAGTTGAGCTACCTGTTCAGGCTGTGATCATCGGTGTAGACAACCCGCCGCCGTCCTGATAGCTTCGCCGCTTCCCAATCGACCTTATGCCGCCTTTTCTCGCAGAGCTGCTGGGGACCATGCTGTTGATCATCCTGGGCGATGGCGTGGTCGCCAACGTGGTGCTCGCTAAAACCAAAGGCCAGAACGCCGGGTGGATCGTCATCACCGCGGGCTGGGCCTTCGGCGTCGCGGTCGCGGTGTATGCCGTCGGTAGCTTCAGCGGCGCGCACCTGAACCCTGCGGTGACCATCGGCCTGGCCTCCATCGGCAAGTTCGCGTGGGCCTCGGTCCCCGGCTACATCGCGGCACAAATGCTCGGTGCGTTTCTCGGTGCCACGATCGTCTGGCTCGCCTACCTGCCGCACTGGCCTGTCACGGAGAGCCAGCCTGGGAAGCTGGCCGTGTTTTGCACCGCCCCCGCCATCCGCAATACGACTGCGAACTTGCTCACCGAGGTCATCGGCACCTTCCTGTTGGTGCTGGGTGTGCTGGCCATCCTGACGCCGAAGAATCTCAACCCGGTACACGGCTGGGACGCGGGGTTCGGCCCGTTCCTGGTCGGTATCCTCGTGTGGGCCATCGGCCTGTCGTTGGGTGGGCCTACCGGGTACGCCATCAACCCGGCCCGCGACCTGGGTCCCCGCCTCGCGCACGCGCTGCTGCCGGTTGCGGGAAAGGGCGGCTCCGATTGGGGCTATGCGTGGATACCGGTGGTCGGACCGATCGTCGGCGGCCTGATCGCGGCGCTGGTCTATCGGGCGTATTGGCCGGCATGAAGCACATCCTCGCCCTGGACCAGGGCACGACGAGCTCGCGCACCATCGTGTTCGATCATAGCGGCAATGTCGTCGCGTCGGCGCAGCAGGAGTTTCGCCAGATCTTTCCCAAGCCGGGCTGGGTCGAGCACGACGCCAGGGAGATTTGGGCCACACAGCTGCACACGGCGAAGGAAGCCGTGGCGAAGGCCGGGCTGACCGCGGCCGACATCGCCGCCATCGGGATCACGAATCAGCGGGAAACGACCGTGGTCTGGGACCGCGCGACGGGCGAGCCGGTGCACCACGCGATCGTGTGGCAGGATCGCCGCACGGCCGCCGCGTGCGATCGGTTGAAGGCCCGCGGGCTGGCGCCACTGATCAAGCGCAAGACGGGGCTCGTGGTCGACGCGTACTTCTCCGGCACGAAGCTCGAGTGGCTGCTGCGCAACGTGCCGGGCGCGCGCGCCAGGGCGAAGGCCGGCAAGCTGGCGTTCGGCACCGTGGACTCGTGGCTGGTGTGGAATCTCACCGGCGGCCGCGTGCACGTGACCGATCCGAGCAATGCGTCGCGCACCATGCTCTTCAACCTTCGCACCGGCGATTGGGACGACGCGCTGCTCAAGCTGTTCGGCGTCCCGCGCTCGGTGTTGCCGGCCGTCGGCTCCTCAAGCGAAGTGTACGGCGAGACCACGCTGCTCGGCGGTCGGATCCCGATCGCCGGGATGGCGGGCGACCAGCAGGCCGCGCTGTTCGGCCAGGCGTGCACCCAGCCCGGGATGGTGAAGAACACCTACGGCACCGGCTGCTTCATGCTCATGAACACGGGAGCGAAGCCGATCGCCTCCAGGAACAATCTCCTGACCACGGTGGCCTGGCGCATCGGGAAGCGCACCGAGTACGCGCTGGAAGGCAGCATTTTCATCGCCGGGGCGGTGGTGCAGTGGCTGCGCGACGGCCTCGGGATCATCAAGTCGTCGTCCGAGGTGGAAGCCCTGGCCGCGCAGGTGACCGATCCCGAGGGCGTGTACCTCGTCCCCGCGTTCGCCGGCCTGGGCGCGCCGCACTGGGATCAATACGCGCGCGGCCTGCTCGCCGGCCTCACGCGCGGCACCACGGCGGCGCATATCGCGCGCGCGGCGCTCGAGGGCATCGCGTTTCAGGTGGCGGATGTGCTGCGGGCAATGGAAGCCGATGCGAAGATCAGGCTCAAGGAGCTGCGGGTGGATGGCGGTGCGTCTGCCAACAATCTGTTGATGCAGTTCCAGTCGAATCTGCTGGGCGTTCCCGTGGTGCGGCCTAAAGTCACCGAGACGACCGCGCTGGGCGCGGCGTATCTCGCGGGATTGGCCGTGGGCTACTGGACGGACCAGCGACAGATCGCGGCCCAGTGGCAGGTGGATCGCCGCTTCACGTCCGCGATGCAACCCGCTCGGCGCAAGCTGCTCGAGGCCGGGTGGCGCAAGGCGCTGGACCGGGCTCGGCGCTGGGAAACGGCGAGCTGAAAGGGCTCTCCATGGAAGTGATCATTCAGCGAAGCTACGAGGAGATGAGCAGGACGGCGGCGCAGATCGTCGTCGAGGTGCTCAACACCAAGCCCAATGCCGTGCTCGGCATGGCGACCGGATCCACCCCGCTCGGCCTGTACCAGGAGCTGGTGCGGCTGCACAAGGCCGAGCAGATCGATTTCTCGCGGGTCACGACGTTCAACCTCGATGAGTACGTGGGCCTGCCCATGAATCACCCGCAGAGCTACCACTACTTCATGCACGAGCACTTCTTCCAGCACGTCAACATCCCCCGGCACAACATCAACATCCCTTCGGGCACCACCAGCAATTACCCGGCCTTCTGCCAGTGGTACGAGCAGCGCATTGGGGAGTGCGGCGGGATCGACCTGCAGATTCTGGGCATCGGCTCGGACGGGCATATCGCGTTCAACGAGCCGGGGAGCTCGCTCAGCTCGCGCACCCGGCTCAAGACGCTGTCGAAGCAGACGATCGACGACAACGCCCGGTTCTTCGACACCCGAGAGGACGTGCCGGTCTACGCGATTACCATGGGTGTCGGGACCATCCTCGACGCACGCAAGCTGGTGTTGGTGGCGAGCGGCAAGCACAAGGCCAAGGCGATTGCCCAGGCCGTCGAGGGACCGGTCACCAGTATGGTGACGGCCAGCGCTCTCCAGCTGCATCGTGATGCGATCGTGATCACCGACCAGGAGGCCGCCGCGGACCTGACCATGCGCGATTACTACGAGTTCATCTACGCGGCCAAACCAGCCGCGCCCAAGTCGTGACGCCTGCACGCGTAGGGTTGCTGCTGCTGCTTGCAAGCCGTCCCGCTGCCGCGGCCGCTCTGCAGCTCCCGGGGAAGCGCGTGCTCGTCTATACCACGGCCGAGAGCACCAGCTTTCGGTTGACCCCCACCGACACGCTGGCGTTCAGGCCATCCGAGTCGACGTCGGAAGGGAAAGTGTACGTCTTTGTCGATCCGAAGAAGACATTCCAACCGTTCATCGGAATCGGCGGCGCCCTGACCGACGCCGCGGCCGAGACGTTCGCGAAGCTCCCCGCGGCCCGGCAGGACGAGCTGATCGCCGCCTATTACAGCGCGGATAGGGGGATCGGGTATACGCTGGCTCGGACCAACATCCACAGCTGCGACTTCTCGAGCGAGAGCTATACCTACGTGACGGAAGGCGATAAGGACCTGACGTCGTTCTCCATCGCGCATGACTTGCGCTACCGAATCCCGCTGATCAAGCGAGCCATGGCGGCGACCGCCAACCGGCTCAAGCTGTTCGCCAGTCCCTGGAGCCCGCCGGCATACATGAAGAACAACAACGACATGCTGCACGGCGGCCATCTGCGCCCGGAGTTTTACCGCGCGTGGGCCCTCTATTACACGAAGTTCATCAAGAGCTACCGGCAGGCGGGCGTGCCCATCTGGGGCATCACGGTCCAGAACGAGCCGATGGCGACTCAGACCTGGGAGTCGTGCGTCTATCAGGCGACGGACGAGCGAGACTTCGTCAAGAACTATCTTGGCCCGGCGATGGTGGAGCAGGGGCTGCGCGACGTCCACGTCATGGTGTGGGACCACAACCGCGACCTGATCGTGCAGCGGGCCCAGACGATCCTGGACGATCCGGCGGCGGCGAAGTACGTGTGGGGGATCGCGTTTCACTGGTACGAAGACTGGTCGGGTGGAACGCAGATGTACGACAACGTGGCGCTGGTGCACCAGCTCTACCCGACCAAGCACCTCCTGTTCACCGAGGGCACCCCGGCGAACTTCGACTCGACGGCGTACGGCCGCTGGAGCCTGGGCGAGGCATACGGGCGGTCGATGATCCACGATTTCAATTCGGGGACCGAGGGTTGGACGGACTGGAACATTCTGCTCGATGAGCGGGGCGGTCCCAACCACGTCGGCAACTTCTGTTTTGCGCCGGTCCATGCCGACACGCGAACGGGCACGCTGATCTACACCAACTCGTACTACTATATCGGCCACTTCTCGAAGTTCATCCGTCCGGGCGCCCGCCGGATCCTGGCGTCGCCGAGCCGCAGCATGCTGCTCACGACGGGCTTCGTCAACGACGACGGGAAGGTGGTCGTGGTCGTCATGAACCCCACGGCACAGGGCGGACCGTATAACCTCACCGTCGGCGGGGCCTCGGTCGAGATCACTACGCGGCCGCACTCCATTCAGACCGTGGTGTTCTAGCGTCGTGAGCGATCGTCCCATCATCCGCGTCCAGCACATCGTCAAGTCGTTCGGCGACGTCAAGGCTGTCAACGACGTCTCGTTCGACGTGCGGGCCGGCGAGATCTTCGCGTTCCTCGGGCCGAACGGGGCCGGCAAGACCACCACCATCAAGATGCTCACCACCCTGCTGCGGCCGACGAGCGGCTCGCTCGAGCTCGACGGACTCGACCCGACCGCACATCCAACCGAGGTCCGCAAGCGATTCGGCGTGGTGTTCCAGGATCCCAGTCTCGACGGCGACCTCACGGCGTGGGAGAACATGGACATCCACGGCGTGCTGTACCACGTGCCACGGCACGCGCGGCGGGAGCGGTGCGAAGCCCTGCTGCGGATGTTCGAGCTGTGGGAGCGGCGCAATGACTTGGTCAAGACGTTCTCCGGCGGCATGAAGCGCCGGCTCGAGATTGCCCGCGGGCTGTTGCACACGCCGAAGGTATTGTTTCTCGACGAGCCGACGCTCGGGCTCGATCCGCAGAGCCGCAATCAGATGTGGAGCCACGTGCAGAGCCTGCGGGCGAGCGAGGGCGTGACGGTGTTCCTCACCACCCACTACATGGACGAGGCGGACCGTGTGGCCGACCGCATCGCCGTGATCGACCATGGCCGGCTCGTCGCGACCGGCTCGTCGGCCGAGCTCAAGGCACAAACCGGCAGCGATTCGCTCGAGGCGGCCTTCCTCGCGCTCACCGGCACCACCATCCGGGACGAGAGCGCGACCGCCGCGGACCAGATGCGGCAGGTCATGCGGGTGTGGCGGAGATAGCGGCATGAGCGTCATCTTCATTCTCTGGCTGCGAGAGGTGAAGAAGTACGTGCGCTCGCGCGTGCAGATCGTGACGTCGCTCGGCGGCCCGCTCATGTACCTGGGCGTGCTCGGCTTCGGCCTCGCGCCGGTGTTCCAGCGCGCCGGCGAAGGCAGCTATCTGCAGTTCATGGCGCCCGGCGTGATCGGGATGACGGTCCTGTTCACGGCCATGTTCTCGGGGATCGCCATGTTGTGGGACCGCCAGTTCGGATTTCTCAAGGAGACGCTGGTCGCGCCGGTGCCGCGCCTGGCGATCATGATCGGGCGGACCTTGGGGGGCGCGACAGTCGCGGTGCTGCAGGGCACGCTGATTTTCGTCGTGACCTTGATCGCAGGATTTCGACCGGCGAGCTGGATCGCCGTGCCGCTCGCGTTTCTCGTCATCGGGCTGATCGCCGTGATATTCTCGGCGCTCGCGACCGCGATCGGGTCGAGCCTCAAGGAGATGCAGGGCTTTCAGATGGTGATGAACTTCCTCGTGATGCCGATCTTTTTTCTCTCGGGGGCGATCTATCCGCTCGAGGGGCTCCCCGCGGTCCTGGCGGGGCTCACCCGCGTCGATCCGCTGACGTACGGGGTCGACGGCGTGCGCGGACTGCTGACCGGGAGGACGCATTTCGGCGTCGCGCTGGACGTCGCCGTGCTGGTCGGCGTCGGGGTGCTCTTCGTGCTCGCGGGCGCGTGGCGGTTCTCGAAGATCGAGGCGTGAGGTGTGCTACTGCGCCGCGAGAGCCGCCAACGTCTCCGCCGCGGCGATGTTCTGCAGCAGCGGCCGCGGTATGCCGTGCCGCCGCTGTAAGTAGGCCGGGTCGTTGTACGACAGCCACACTCTTCCCCGGGCGTCCTCCCAAACGAGAATCTTGAGCGGCAGATCGATCGCTATGCTCGGGGCTGCCAGCATCACGGGGGTCCCCGCCCTGGGATTGCCGAAGATCAGCAGTTTGGTGGGCCGCATATTCAGTCCTGCCTTCGCTGCCTCTCCACTGTGATCGACCAGCGCGAACAGCGTGACACCCCTGGCATCGAGAATGCTCTTGAGCTTATCGACCGTTTGATCCACGGAGTGATTGCTTGGCTTGCTGATGATTCCGTCGGCCGCAGCGGGTGCCATGCGCGTCTGCTCGCTCTGTCGAGAATTGCGCGCGGCAAAGACGAGTGCGATCGTGACCACGGACACGGAGGAACGAGCAAGCATGAATGGGTCGCCTCTCCAGATGTGGTGTCGGAACGAGCGCTGCAGTAAGTTAGCGCCGCATGCCTATCCCTTATTACCACGTAGACGTATTC
>Ga0209473_1002013_pt1 | contig 11195 bp, 9 predicted proteins | sample GraSoiAngelo_133_FD_185890 | JGI IMG/M metagenome (GOLD analysis project Ga0209473, IMG submission 185890) | Grasslands soil microbial communities from the Angelo Coastal Reserve, California, USA - 14_0929_05_20cm (SPAdes) (version 2) | ecosystem: Environmental > Terrestrial > Soil > Grasslands ...
CGCCCCCCGGCAACCCCGCGCCGCCGCCGAAACGACCGCCACGAGGCTAGACCTCGCCCTCATCGAGCAGCGGCTCGATGAGGGCGAGGAGCTTGTCGAGCGCACCGCGGTTGCTGTCCACGCAAGCGCGTCCGGCCGCGCCAATCCGGGCCCGGGCCGCCGGGTCGGCGAGCAGCGCGCTCACGCGAGCGCGCAGCCCGGCGGCGTCCCGCACCACTTCGGCGGCTCCGCGCGCGATGAGGAGTTGCGCGATCTCTTCGCTGTTGGTGTTGTAGGGGCCGGTGAGAATCGGAAGCCCGAGAGCTGCGGGCTCGAGCAGGTTGTGGCCGCCGACCGGCGCGAGGCTCCCTCCGACGAAAGCGAGATCCGCGGCGGCGTAGAAATCGAGGAGCTCGCCGAGCGTGTCGAGCAGCAGCACCTCGCAATCGGGCGCGGCGGCAGGAGCCTCCGAGCGGCGCGCGTAGCGCATGCCGGCGCGGGCGAGCGTGCCGGCAACCTCGGCGAAGCGCTGCGGATGGCGCGGCGCGATCACGAGCAGCGCGCCCGGGTGCGCCGCACGCACCCGCCGTTGTGCCTCGATGATGGCCTGCTCCTCGGCCCCGCCGTGCGTGCTGCCCGCCACCCACAGCGGCCGCTGCGGCGCGTACTGCTCCCGCAACCGCGCCCCGCGCTCGAGGGTGCCGGGCGGCAAATCGAAATCAAACTTGAGGTTGCCGGTCACGTGGGTGCTGGCCGGATCCGCGCCGAGGGCGCGAAAGCGATCCGCATCCCCCGCACCCTGCGCCGCCACCACACGAGCCTCGGACAGCGTGGCGCGGAACAGCGCGCCGAGTCGCCGATAGCGACCGACCGAGCGCTCCGAGACTCGTGCGCTCGCCAGCACGAGCGGCACGCGGCGCCGGCCGCACTCGCGGTACAGGTTCGGCCACAGCTCGGTCTCGAAGATCACCGCGAGTCGCGGCTCGACGCGGGCGAAGAAGCGCCGCACGGCGCCCGGGGTGTCATAGGGGAGGTAGCGCACCTGCGCGATGTCGCCGAACAGCGCCCGCGCGCGCGCCGCACCGGTGGGCGTGAAGGTGGTGACGGTGAGCGGCAGGCGCGGATGGCGCCGGGCGAGGGCGCTCACCAGCGACGCGCAGGCCTGCACCTCGCCGACCGACACCGCGTGCATCCAGACCCCGAGCGGGGCGAGCCGCGCGCCGAAGCCGAAGCGCTCGCCGAAGTCGTGCCAGTAGCTGCGGTCGCGGAGCCCGCGCCACAGAAGCATCGTGGAGACGAGCGGAACGGCGAGATATACCGCGAGCAGGTAGACGAATCGCACGCCGCTCCCGCGCCTCTTCAGGACGGCGCCGCCGCCGCGCTCGCTGCGGCCTCGCGGTAGCCGTCGAGCAGTCCCTGCCAGTCCGCCTCGCCGAAACGGTCCGCCGGCAGCGCCCACGTGACCTTCTCGAGCGAGCGGCGCAGTCTCACCAGATTGGCGTCGCACCAGAGCCCCCGCCGGCGCAGCTCCCCGCGGTCGAAGTCGATGAGGTACACGGCCTCCTCGCTCAGCAGCACGTTGTGCGCGTTGAGATCCCTGTGGCACACGCCGAGGTCGTGGAATCTGCGGACGCAGCGCCCGATGGAGATCCAGGTGAGCACCGAGAGCGCTCCCTTGCGCAGGCATTCGGCGAGCGAGCCGACTACGGCCACCCGCTCGGTGAGGAGGTCGCCCGTGTAGGTGAGGCCGCGATGGCGGTAGCGCGCGGCGAGCGGCGCCGGCACCGGCAGCCCCGCACGATGCAGACGGTACGTGAGCTGCCATTCCTCGAACGGCCGGGTGTTCTCTGCGCCCCGCCAGATATACTTGTCGGCCGCGAGGTGCGCGATCAGCCCGCCGCGCCGGTAGTGGCGCAGCACGAAATGCCTGCCCGCGGACTTCACGAAATGCGTCGTGCCCCGGCCGCGCGCGGCGCCGTCGAGCTCGCCGCGCTCCTCCCAGTACTTCGGATCGAACCAGCCCGGATTCAAATTGCCGACGCGCGAGGCGTCATATAGCATGGCGCCGCCCTCGAGCTCGTGTTGCTTTACCTCGGGGCCCAGCGGCCAGCGCCCGCTCATGAACCCTGCTCCATGATCCCGTCCCGGGCCGAACCGCCGCGTACTCTTTGCATCCTCAGGCTCTCGGCGATCGGCGATACCTGCCACGTCGTGCCGGTGGTGCGCACGCTGCAGCAGGCGTGGCCCGCGACGCAGTTGACCTGGATCATCGGCAAGACCGAAGCGCGCCTCATGAGCCTCATCGAGGGCGTCGAGTTTATCACCGTGGACAAGAGCGCAGGCCTCGGCGCGCTCGCGGCGCTCCGCAGGCAGCTGCGCGGCCGGCGCTTCGACGTGCTGCTGCACATGCAGTTGGCGCTGCGCGCGAGTCTCGTGGCGGCGTGCGTGCCGGCGACCGTAAAGCTCGGCTTCGATCGCGCGCGCGCCCGCGAGCTGCAGTGGCTGTTCACCACTGCGCGCATCGCCCCGCGCGCGCGCGAGCATGTGCTCGACAGCTTGTTCGGATTTGCGGTCGCGCTCGGCGTCGGCGAACGGCTGCTGCGGTGGGATCTGCCGCTGCCGAGCGCGGCGCGCGCCTACGCCGAGCGGCTGATACCCGACACCCGTCCGACGCTCGTCATCAATCCGTGCTCGCGGCACGTGCGGCGCAACTGGCGTCCCGCGCGCTTCGCGGCGCTCGCCGAGCACGCCGCCGGCCGCCTGCGGATGCGCGTGATACTCGCCGGCGGCCCGAGCGAGCTCGAGCGGCGCACGGGCGCCGAGATCGAGCGCGCCTGCCCCGCGTCTCTCATCAACCAGATCGGCAAGGACACCCTCCCGGAGCTGCTCGCGCTGCTCTCGCGCGCGACGGTGCTCGTGAGCCCGGACTCGGGCCCGGTGCACATGGCGACCGCGGTGGGCACGCCGGTCGTGGGGCTCTACGCCGCGACCAACCCGGCGAGGAGTGGCCCCTACCTGTCGGGCCGCTGGTGTGTGGATGCCTATCCGCGGGCGGCGCGCGCCTTCCGTGGCTGCGATCCCGCCGAGCTCCCGTGGAACCACAAGATCGAGGAGCCGGGCGTGATGGACCTGATCGGGGTCGATGAGGTCGCCGCGAAGCTCGATCAGTTGCTAGGATCGCGCCCATGAAGGACATCCTGGTCCCCATCTCACCGGGAGAACTGCTCGACAAGATCACCATCCTGAGGATCAAACAGGCTCGCATCCTCGATCCCGGCAAGCTCGCCAACGTGAAGCTGGAACTCGCGCTGCTCGAGCAGACCTGGCGCGACCGCGGCGGCGGGAGCCACGACCTCGCTCAGGATGAGCGCGCGCTCGAGGACGTCAACGAGCGACTGTGGGATATCGAGGACCGCATCCGCGACAAGGAGGCGAAGCAGAGCTTCGATCGCGATTTCATCGAGCTGGCGCGCGCCGTGTACGTCTGCAACGACGAGCGCGCCGCGATCAAGAAGCGCATCAATCTGCAGCTCGGGTCGCGCCTCGTCGAGGAGAAGTCCTACAAGCCGTACCGCTAGGGCACCCCCCGGAAATCAAGCATCACGCGAGCTGCGCCCTTCGGACGTGCGCCCGCGTCAGCGCTTCAGCGTGTACTCGGCTCCGCAGTACGGACACTTCGCCCAACCGCTCTCCTCGACGGCTAAATACACGCGCGGATGCGAGTTCCAGAGGTACATCTGCGGCATCGGACAGCTGAGCGGCAGGTCCTCGGGGCCGATGTCGTAATGATTCTGCGCGTTGGGCTCGATGAGGGGCTTGGTCGTCGCGACCATGGGCGTTGGACGGGCGTTGCATGCGACCGGCGGCCGGGAGGCGGGAATTATACCCGCGCGAGCGCGCCTCAAGCGGCCATCGTGCCGCGCGCCTCAAGCGGCCATCGTGGCATTCCACAGCCGCGTCACCTCCTCGCGCAGCTCGCGGAACTCCGCCGCCGGTACGATCGGCGCCGCGCCGTCGAGGGCCAGGTGATGGGTGCGGGCGCGGTAGGCGCGGTACGCGCGGGTGAGGAGATCCACGCTCGCCTGCGGAACCAGGTCGGCCGACGCCACCGACTCGAGCTGGCGGATGGTGTCGGAGTACATCGCCACCGGCGGATACTCGGCGGCCCACTTGAGCGCCCAGTACTGGGCGAGAAACTCGATGTCGGCGATCCCTCCGGGATCCTGCTTGATGTCGAAGCGCAGCGCATCGCCCCGGGAGAGCTCGCGGCGCTGCCGCTCGCGCATGCTGCGCACCTGCTCGCGCAGGCGCTCGCGGCGCACGTGGCGGGAGAGCACCTCGAGCCGCACCCGCTCGAAGCGTGCGCGCAGCTCCGGCGAGCCTGCCACGGCGCGCGCGTGCAGCAGCGCCTGGTGCTCCCAGGTCCACGCCTCCTCGCGCTGATAGTCGGCGAACGCGTCGATGTTGGTGACCAGCAGCCCTCCCTTGCCGCTCGGCCGCAGTCGCACGTCGACCTCGTAGAGCCGGCCGGCGGCGGAGTGCATGGTCAGGAGGTGCACGATGCGCTGCGCGAGCCGCACGAAGAACAGCTGGTTGTCGATGGGGCGCGCGCCGGTGGTCTCCTGCCGCTCGCCCTGCGAGTCGTGCAGGAACACCAGATCGAGGTCGGAGGAGTAGCCGAGCTCGATTCCGCCGAGCTTGCCGTAGCCGACGGCGCAGATGTTCACGGCGCGCGCGCTATCGGCGTCGCCGCATCGTGGCAGGCCGAACTGCGCGGTGATCTGCCGCCAGCCGAGATCGAGGGCGCGCTCGACGATGAGCTCGGCGATGTCGGTGAGCCGGTCTGACACCTGCATGAGAGGCAGCGCCCCGGTGAGATCGGCGACGGCGACGCGAAACAGCGCCGCCCGCTGGAACTGCCGCAGCGCCTCCACCTGCTGCTCGGGGTCTTCCTCGCGCGGCTGCTCCATGCGCGAAGCGAGCTCGCGCTCGAATCCTGCGCGGTCCGGCGGCGGCGTCTGCAGCCGCTCGTCGATCAGCTCATCGAGCAGCAGCGGGTGTGCGGCGATCTGCGCCGCGAGGAACTCGCCGTGACCGCAGAGCTCCACGAGGCGCGCCCGAGCCGCGGCGTTCTCCTTGAGCAGCGCGAAGTATGCCGAGCGCTTGCCGGTCGCCTCGATGATCGCAAGGATGCGCCGCAGCACCGGCAGCTGCGCGCCGCTGCGCGAGATGTCCGCGAGCAGCGCCGGCAGCAGCGCCTGGAGGCGTTTGCGTCCGGGCTCATCGAGCCGGCGCACCAGCGACGAGGAGCGCAGCTCGAGCAGCAGCCGCGCGGCCTCCGCGCTGTCCTCGAAGCCGGCGCCCGCGAGCGCCTCCGCGAGCGCCGCGGTCTCGGCCTGGCTGTCCCAGAACCGTCCGAGATCGATGCGCACCGCGCCCTCATCGGGCTCCGCCCCGCCGAACACCACCAGGCGGAAGTGCCGCGTGACCCGCCCGCGGTGCTCATCGAGCTCGGCGAGGACTGCCGGCCAGTCGCGCGAGCCCATGGCGAGCGCGATGCGCTCGCGGGAGAGGGCCTCCGCGGGCACGCGGTGCACTTGGGCGTCGGCGAGCATCTGCAGGCGATTCTCGAGCCGGCGGAGGAAAGTGTAGGCGGCCCCGAGCTCCTCGGCGGCCTGCCGCGGAAGCAGGCGCGTCTCGCCGATGCGCGCGAGAGCGGCGAGGAGCGAGGGCGTCTGCAGGCGCCGGTCGCGCCCGCCCCGCGTGATCTGCAGCGCCTGGACGATGAACTCGATCTCGCGGATGCCGCCGGGTCCGAGCTTGATGTGGTCGGCGAGCTCGCGCCGCTGCATCTCGCGCTCCATCAGCGCCTTCATGTCGCGCAGGCTCTCGAACACCCCGTAGTCGAGATAGCGCCGGTAGACGAACGGGCGGATGGCGGCGGCGTCGATGTCGCCATAACGCTCAGCGCTCGTGACCGGGCGGGCCTTGACGTACGCATAGCGCTCCCAGTCGCGTCCGTGGCGCGGCAGGTAATCCTCGAACGAGGCGAAGCTCGAGACGAGCGGACCGGAATCCCCGAAGGGGCGCAGCCGCAGATCGACGCGCAGCACGAAGCCCTCGGCGGTCGGCGTTTCGAGGAGACGCACCAGCGCCTGCCCGAGGCGGGTGAAGAACTCCTCGTTGGCAATGCTGCGCGGGCCGTCGGTCTCACCGTGCTCCGGGAACAGCAGCACCAGATCGACGTCGGAGGAGAAATTGAGCTCGCCCCCGCCGAGCTTGCCCATGCCGATGACGACGAGCGGCTGAGCCTCGCCGCCCGCGGAGCGCGGCTCGCCGTAGCGCGTCACGAGTGCGCGACGGGCGTAGCCGAGCGCGGCGGCGATCGCGGCATCCGCGAAGGCGGTGAGATCGCCGAGCGTCTCGGTGAGGTCCGCCCAGCCGGCGAGATCGCGCCAGGCGATGCGCACGAGCTCCCGCCGCCGCCAGTGGCGCAGCTCGGCGAGGAAGCTCGCCTCGGGCGCCGCCGGATCCGCGGGCAGTGCGGGAGCGCGCGCGGCGAAGTCCTCCGCCGCCAGGCGCCGCTCGAGATCGCCGCTCTCGATGAGGCCGGCAAAGACTTGCGGGTCACGCGCGCAGGATTGCGCCACGAAGTCGCTCGCGCTGAAGACCGCTGCAATCGAGTCGCGAACGGTGAGCGGCGCTCCCCCGAGCGCCTCTCTCGCGACGTCGCTGGCGTTGAGCGCTTCGAGCGACCCTGCAACGACCGCGGCCAGCTCGGCGCTGAACGGGGGTTCCCGACCCCCGCGGGTGCCCGGGGTCCCCGTGAAATCGCGCGTCTTGCTCGGCGGTGATCGCTCTTCGGTCACGGCAAGCGCGATTTCATGGGGTGGCTAATTCCAGATGTTGCCCCCGAGATCGTGGAACGAGGCGCTGTCGGCCCGGCGGCTGAGGCCCCGGAAGCGCGTGGACGTCGCATACACCTGCGCGCCCTCGGAGGCGTCGATGGCCGCGGCGTCGCCCTCGATCAGGCTGTTGTCGATGTGCACGTTGGCGGCGCGCGCCGACACCCCGACGCCGGTGGCGCTGATGTGACTGTTGGTGATGTGAATCTCGCAGCCGTCCTGGGCGCTCACCGCGTCGCCGTCGAATTCGAGATTGCGATTGTCGATGTGCAGGAGGCGCTGGCCCTGGCACACGATCGGCTCATGCCGACGCTCGATGGCGGCGCTCGTGACGGCGGTATCGCGCAGCCGCCCGCCTGAGGCAGGCGCCGGGGCTGCGGACGCCTTGATGCTGTAGCCCGGTCCGGACTTCAAGACCCGTCCGCCACCGGGCGCCTCCACCTTCGCCCTGGCCGGCGCGCTCTCCGCGGGCCGCGCGGGCTCGGTGCTGGATGGCTCGGGGACTGCGGCCTCGTGCACCGGGGCCGCGCCGGTGTCGGCGCCGAGCGGCTCTGCGGAGGCCGCCGGGCCCGCCGAGGCGGCGGGCGCCGCCTGGGGGGCCGTCTTCGCGGACGCGGAGCCCGTCGCCCGCGCCGCCACGCCGGCGATCAGCTGGTCCGCACGCACCACGCGCAGCTCGCCCGTGTCCTTCATCCGCACGGTGAAGGTGCGGCTCTGCTCGTCGGCCGCTACGACTTCGACCGCAGCGTTCCGCTCGAGGGCCGACCGCGCCCAGCTCATCTCGCCTTCACCCTGACGCGCGCACGCAGCGAGCGCCAGCAGCGCAATGCACGCCGGAGCTCGCAGGGCCCGGTACCGGACAGTAGCCATGGCTTGGCCTCCTTTGCCTCCAGACGATAAACCCGCCCGGGGGTGTGTGGAAGTAGGGTGCACTGCGACATGGCGACGAAAAAAAACAGGCCCCTGTACAGGGGCCTGCGAGGAATGCGCGGAATAGGGGGTCTTGTTCCGCGGCTTTCGGGGTGGAGCCCGGATGAGTTCCGGGCACGACCCTTAACTGTTATGTAAAGCGTATCGGCTGCTGATTGCGGAATCGATACCTCTTTAGAGGGGGTGTTACATGTCCATTCCGCCCATGCCGCCCGGCGGGCCGCCGTGGCTGTGCTCCTCCTCCTTCGGAGCCTCCGCAACCATGACCTCGGTCGTGAGCAACAGTCCCGCCACCGAGGCGGCGTTCTGCAGCGCCAGGCGCGCCACCTTGGTCGGATCGAGGATGCCCTCTTCGAGCAGATCCCCGTACCTGCCGGTAGCGGCGTTGTAGCCGAAGGCGCCCTTGCCTTCCTTCACGCGGTTGAGAACCACCGCGGCGTCCTCGCCGGCGTTGTCGACGATCTGGCGCAGCGGCTCCTCGATGGCGCGGGCGAGAATGCGGATGCCGACCGTCTGGTCCTCGTTGGCGGCCTCGAGCTTCTCGAGCACTCTCTGCGTCCGCAGCAGCGCCACGCCGCCGCCCGGCACCACGCCTTCCTCGACCGCGGCCCGGGTCGCATGCAGCGCGTCCTCGACGCGCGCCTTCTTCTCCTTCATCTCGATCTCGGTGGCCGCGCCCACCTTGACGAGCGCGACACCGCCGGAGAGCTTCGCCACGCGCTCCTGCAGCTTCTCCTTGTCGTAGTCGGAGGTCGCCTCTTCGGCCTGCTGGCGGATCGACTCGATGCGCGCCTTGATGTCGGCGGGCTTGCCGGCGCCGTCGATGATGGTCGTGTTCTCCTTCTCGACGACCACCTTCTTCGCCTCGCCGAGGTCGTTCACCGTCGCCTTCTCGAGCGTCAGTCCGACCTCATCCGAGATCACCGTGCCGCCGGTGAGGGTGGCGATGTCCTGCAGCATGGCCTTGCGGCGATCGCCGAAGCCGGGCGCCTTGACGGAGGCGACCTTGAGGATGCCGCGGATGTTGTTGACGACGAGCGTCGCCAGCGCCTCACCCTCGACGTCCTCGGCGACCACCAGCAGCGGCCGGCCGGATTTCGCCACGGCCTCGAGCAGCGGCAGGAGCTCGCGGATGTTGGAGATCTTCTTGTCGACCAGCAGGATCATCGGCTTTTCCAGCTCCGCGGTCTGGTTCTGCTGATTGTTGATGAAGTACGGCGAGAGGTAGCCGCGGTCGAACTGCATGCCCTCGACCACTTCGAGCTCGTTGTCGAGCCCCGAGCCTTCCTCGACCGTGATCACGCCCTCCTTGCCGACTTTCTCCATCGCTTCAGCGATGGTCTTGCCGATCGACTCGTCGGCGTTCGCCGAGATCGTGCCGACCTGCGCGATCGCCTTGGAGTCCTTGCAGGGCTTGGAGAGCCTCTTGAGCTCCTCGACGACGGCGATGACCCCCTTGTCGACGCCGCGCTTGATGTCCATCGGGTTGCGCCCCGAGGAGACTGCCTTGAGCCCCTCGCGAATGATCGCCTGCGCGAGCACGGTGGCGGTCGTCGTGCCGTCGCCAGCCTCGTCGGAGGTGTTGGACGCGACTTCCTTCACCATCTGCGCGCCCATGTTCTCGAACTTGTCCTTGAGCTCGATCTCCTTCGCCACTGACACCCCGTCCTTGGTGACGGTGGGTGCGCCGAAGCTCTTCTCGAGCACGGCATTGCGGCCCTTGGGGCCGAGCGTCGCCTTGACGGCGTTGGCGAGGATGTTCACGCCGCGGAACATGCGCTGGCGTGCGTCATCGCTGAAACGAACTTCTTTCGCTGCCATTGTCGTGATCCTTCTGCTTACTTGCCTTCAATCACGGCCATGACGTCTTCCTCGCGCATGACCACCAACTCATCCCCCTCGACCTTGACCTCGGTTCCGCTGTACTTGCCGAACAGGATCTTGTCGCCGACTTTCACGTCGAGAGGCCGCACCTTGCCGTCTTCGAGAATCTTGCCTTTACCGACCGCGACGATCTTTCCCTGGATGGGCTTCTCCGCCGCGGTATCGGGAATCACGATACCGCCCGGGGAGGTACGCTCCTCTTCCAGGCGCTTTACGATGACGCGGTCATGAAGAGGACGAATCTTCATGGTTAACGCTCCTTAAGGTCTTTCGGTGAAAATGGTTGAACTTAACGCCCTGGGGGCTGTTAGCACTCCCCCGTCGTGGCTGCTAATGATATGCAGGGGAATTTGGAATTCAAGTCGTCGCCGGGGTTTTTCGATTACTTTGCCCCCTCTGGGACCTGCGGGCCCCCCTTTCGGGACCTGCGGCCGGGGCGGGGACGCCGGCCGGCTTCCGGGGAACCCGTGGCCGCTCGCTAAGGATGAACCGCAGTTCCTGCCGTTCGTCAAAAGGCTGAGCTATAAAAGCCCCTGAAATCCGTAGAACTTCCCGCTTACCACCCGTGACCCGACATATTCCGACTGCGCTGCTTCTCCTCTGCGTGAGCCTGGCCGTGCGATCCCCGGCCGCGCCCCCGGATGCGACTCCGGCCCCCACTCCCGCTTCGGCCGGCAAGGGGGGCCTCACGGCGCTCATGGACTCACTCAAGCCGAGCGGGGACGAGTTTCTGCAGCCGGACCAGGCGTTCCGGTTCGATGCGCTCGCCGCTGGCGCCGACCGCGCGCGGCTCAACTGGGAGATCGCCGAGGGCTATTACCTCTATCGCACCCGAATCAAGGTGAGCACGCCGAGCCGTCAGGCCCAGCTCGGCGCGCCCCAGATGCCGGGCGGGGAGTTCAAGACCGACGAGTACTTCGGCAAGCAGGAGATCTACCACCACGAGCTGGCCGCCACGGTGCCGGTCGCACGCGCGGGCGGAGGAGCGTTCGAGCTGCCGCTCGAGGTCACGTACCAGGGCTGTGCGGAGGCAGGCCTCTGCTACCCGCCGATCACCAAGCGGGTGAGCGTGACGCTGCCCGCGGGCGGAGCCTCGACCGGCACGGCTTCCCAGGGCTCACCCGGCAGCTCCGCGGACGGTCGCCGCGGCGGCAGCTCACCGGGACCTGCCGAGCAGGACTGGTTCGCCTCGCTCATCCGCAGCGGCAGCCTCCTCAGCATGCTCGGGTGGTTCTACCTCGCCGGGCTCGTGCTCGCCTTCACGCCTTGCGTGCTGCCCATGGTGCCGATCCTCTCCGGAATCATCGCGGGCGGCAGCAGGCACATCACCCCCGCGCGCGGTTTCGCGCTCTCCGCAGCGTACGTGCTCGGCATGGCGCTCACCTACACGGTCGCCGGCATCGTCTGCGCCGCGGCGGGCCATCAGGTGCAGGCGGTGTTCCAGCAGTGGTGGGTCCTCGCGCTGTTTGCACTCGTCTTCGTGGTGCTGGCGATGTC
>Ga0209473_1002017_pt1 | contig 11189 bp, 14 predicted proteins | sample GraSoiAngelo_133_FD_185890 | JGI IMG/M metagenome (GOLD analysis project Ga0209473, IMG submission 185890) | Grasslands soil microbial communities from the Angelo Coastal Reserve, California, USA - 14_0929_05_20cm (SPAdes) (version 2) | ecosystem: Environmental > Terrestrial > Soil > Grasslands ...
AAAACAAACTGCTCGGCGGCGCCACCGCTCTGCTCTTTCCGATCGACTGGCCGGAGCCGTTCGGGTTAGTCATGATCGAAGCGCTTGCCTGCGGGACGCCAGTGATCGGTTTCCCATGCGGTTCGGTTCCCGAAATTATTGTTGAAGGAGAGACAGGTTTTATCGTCGAGGATATCGATCGCGCGGTGGAAGCGGTGGGGAAAATTGAGCAGATCAGTCGTGCGCGCTGCCGCGGCGAATTTGAACAAAGGTTCACTGATCGTCATATGGCCGAGGATTACATCCGGATTTACCAGCAATTGCTCAGCCGCTCATCTACTCAGGCAGCAGCCTAGAGTTGCTTCCTGCAATCGCGCCGAAGCCCGATCGCATTGAACGGTGCTTAGCTCCTGCCCGCGCGAACCTCGAAACCACAGGGGCGAGTGTAACAAGCAGTGCAACAACGCGCGCGCGCGATGTGTCTCGGTTGTTTCAATACGCGCTATTTAAGGGTGGCCACTAACTGTGGTGCAGGTTTGCGGAGCGCAATTTGATCGCTCACTTTCTGTACCGTCGCAGTAAGAGCTTCAATTTGCTTCTGCTGCTGTGCGATCTTCGCGCGCAACTCCTCCTGTTGCTGCGCGACGGTAGCTTTCAACTGCTGCACTTGGCGATGCTCCTTGATGAACTCGTTAAGTAACATCACGTTTACTGCTTCGTAGCGGACACTGTTGACCTTCCCATCCTCATCGCGAACGACCAGGTCGGGGTTCACCTTCTCTACTTCCTTTGCGACCAAGCCGAACTGTGGAATCTTGTCCGGATCAAGCTCCTCCTTGTAGCGAAAGGTGACCGGCTTCAGGGCAAGGATAGCTTCACTTGCCTTGTCCATCGGTTTGATCGCTTCAAGCTGCGCGCTCACCTGAGCCGTGAGTTTTTCGACGGGGCGAACCTACGTTGAAATCAACGTAGGTTCACAAGGACAGCAGGCCGGAAAATTATGTCAGGTCCCCCCCGATGCTCAACTCAGCGCGCCGGCATTGTACCTCCCCACGCCGAGGGCGACGGGTTGAGCGGAGTGACCAGCGACGGGGAAGCGTTCGCACTGGCCTGAGTCGTGGGCGGTGTGCCTCTGACGCGAGCTATGAATCCGTGGGTGCCGGAAGTATCCACGTAACGACCGCAGATATATCCCTGCGCATTGATTCCGTTGAGCGAGGTAAAGGTGGCCCCGGGATAATCGAAAGTGAAAAATCCGTCTGGCGGGACAAAGAAGAGTCCGTGAGTCACGCTCGAGCTGTCCGCATATCTGCCCACCACCCAGTTCTTATTGTTAACTCCAAATAGGATTGTCTGAACGGAGCCCAAAGGATCGATCGGGAAGTGCAGCACCCCATTGGCGTCCCGGAAGTAGCCGTGAAGGACCCCTGAGGCGTCTACATAGTATCCCACCACCAACTTCCCTGAATTATTCATCTCGTAAGCAAGGGTCGCGCTAGCTCCCGGGACGCTAAACGACGTTAAGGTTCCGCCAACGCTGACGAACGCCTGCTGGATCCCGCTGCCGTCAATAAACGTGCCGGTAAAGGCGACGGGCTCGTTTATCGAAAGCACAGCGGTGAAGACCGCGCCGGGAACATCGAATCCTGTGAAGGTGCCGCCCGACAGGAAAAACCCGTGAAGGTTACCATCGCTGGTGCCGTAGTCACCGCAGACTGTGCGTGAGTTATTGATGCCTCGCCCCTCGGTAAAACCCACGGTATCGTTTGGGTCGACGATCGGAGCGCTAAAGCTACCATTGCTGAACCGGACAAAACCGCGCGTCACTCCGTTCGAATCCCTGTACGTGCCAACGATGTCGCCCGTTTCGTTAATCTTTTGCGGCTGAGTTTGATTTCCGGTCCCGGGATAATCAAACGTCGTGATTACTTGAATGGAGCCTGAGTTCGCTGCTTGAGCGAACGTCCCCATCAGTGGGAACACGAACAGAACTGCCAGGATGCTGATGAATATTTGTTTTGGTTTCATGATGCTTCTTCTTTCTAATTTCTTTTTCTTGTTTTGGTCCCCGTGACTTCTCGTTGTGAGAAAATCATTTCTGGCTCCAGTTGGATCTGGAAATCGCGTTAAGCGGTGTCCCAGCGAAGGATCAGCCCCTGCGGCTTATTCAGCCGTGCCGAAGATGCGTTGAAACGTCGGGTGACGTAATCGAAGGCACTTTTACCAGCACCGCCGAATGCCGTATATGGGACTTTAGTCCTATGGGTTTAGGAACCAGCGCCAACCACCCAACGCCAGCCAAAGGGCGTCATGGCGCTGCAATAGCTCCACGTCCAACCTACAGGCTAGCGACGATCAGCGACCAGTTGCGGTGTCGTTTTGTTTAGCTCGATCTTTTCGCTCACCTTCTGCACAGTGGAAGTCAGCGCTTCGATTTGCTTCTGCTGTTGCGCGACCGTGCCTTTCAGCTCCTGCACTTGTCGATGCTCTTTGAGAAACTGCGGGGTGGTCTGACGAAACGCTTCGGTACGGAACTAAGGTTTGACGAAGTGATGCGTCGCGCCGTAAGAATTCCCACCGCAGCCAAGCGGCAAAAAGGCGAAGCCTCTGCGAACAAGAGAAGATGAAAATCCTAGGAATCGATAAAGCCCGTTCCAAATCCGGCGAAATTGTTCTTATCATCGACCCTCAACTAACCCCTGAGGTCTTCGAGAAATTTCGCGAACTGTGGAACGCAGATGATTTCAGCATTTCCAGCGGTTCCCTTGTGTGGACTGGTCCCGCTCACATAGACAGTGAATTTTGTCGGCAGGCGGAAACATACCTTACAGAAGCCGAGCACGCGATGAAAGCAGACAAGAACCCAGCAGGGATTAGCAGAGATGAGTTTCTCCAAAAAGTTTCCGTGCAAACGGGTCTCCCGCTGCTTTAGTTGCTTGTTAATCCTTTTAGTCAGGTCGGGCTCGCGTTTAATGTTCGATTGCTCGCAGGTGAGCTCGCGGAGCAGTCGCATCGCTAGCTTGCCGGGACTGTCATCAGTCCCATTCTTGTTTTCTTCAATCGTGCAGGCCCGCGATTAGTTGAAAAGCTGCTCGATCTCGAGGGCTCGAATATCGTTAAACTAGAGGCTCCGGCACCATGATAAGCGTACTCGAATCGCGCAGGATTACGCAGTTTGAGTGTCCGAAATTGTCCGACTGTTTGCCTCGCGTATGAATTGATCCTTATAACGCTTGCAAGAGTCACAGGCTGGCCCTTTTCTCTTTGGTGAAAAGTCTGGTTAATTTGCCAAGACCTTGGCTAGACTCAGCAACGTTCTGCGGGCAAACGACGGAGGAAAAATTATGTTTCACTTAATCTGGTACATTCTCGTTGGGTTAATCGCGGGGGTTATCGCGAAATCGGTGATGCACGCGCACATGACCATTTTCTGGACGATCGTGCTGGGCATCATCGGATCAATCATCGGCGGCGCCGTAACCCACATGTTTTCGCGTCCGACAAACGAACGATATCATCCCGCTGGTCTCATTTTTTCCACACTCGGCGCGATCCTGGTTCTCTTCATTTGCTATAAGCTAAAGATTCGCTTTCCCCACGTCTAATCTCGTATTCGCATAGGACCGTCTTACGACTCGAAAAGCGCGGGCAGCGCGTGACGCTGCGGCGCGACCATGCGGCTGGTCTGAAAAGTACCGGGTGAAGCGTTTGCCTCGCCGCTTAGTGCTGACAACCCAACCGCGAAAATAATTGTGTTCATATCGCCGGATCAGGTGCTCGCGATTTATGGGCGTTACTCCTAGGCGACGTTCTGGCGCGTCACGTTCCCGTTAGCATCTTTCGACGCTATCGCGTCTCTCTCCAGCGAAAGAAATGCTGTCAACAAATCATCGGCCTTAACGATCAGGAGGTTCAGGCACCGTTGTCGCGAAAAAGAAAGTCTATTTCACGGACAGTCTCCGATTTAACAGGCAAGATCCAGTCAGCCGGCGTGGAAAGGCAACCGGGCGTAGAGCATTTGAGGTGCAAAGCACGCAGGCCATTAGTGCCGCCTACTACTTCGATCTGGCGGCCCGAGATTACAGTCTTGCAGCCGGTGCAATAGAGCTGATCATCGAGAGAGTTCCATGCTCGGCTTTTATCGAGCCGTCGCAAGGCTGCGAGCTTATTTTCTGCGCCCGGTTGGATCGGCTGCGAGGGAGAAAGCATGCTGGCGATGGTGGCAAATTCGGTCGCGATTTGCAAGAACAGAGCAGGCACGCGATGAAGGCCGAGAGCGTAAGTTGCCCACGGTTGATTCAATCGCGCGCTCTACAAGCGACCGAGCAAATACAGGATCAATATGATGATGAGAACTGTGCCCAGGATGCCGTGCGACCGGTAGCCATATCCATACCCGCCCGTCGGGAACGCTCCCACTAACAACAGAATTACCACGATAAGAATGATTAGGCCCATGTGATGATTTCTACTTTTACCTGCGCGCTCTAGCAAGCCCAATCCGCGCTCCTTTCCCCCTGGTTAAACGAGAACTCACCCTGTAGCTGCCCCGGAGGCGAGATGGGCCCTCCCACATCTCGCTGGTACTGAGCTTACTGCGTTGGACCTACGTCCACCGGGCCGATGGGAAGCGAACTTGAATAACAATAACTACAATAAGAAAGAGAAATATGAAAAGAGTCATACTATGCATCGCATTAGGGTTAGCCGCACCGTTCGCGTGGGCCCAAGTGTCGCAAACCACTACCACGACCACCACCACGGAGGGCGACGGCACAATTACCGAGTACACGCCTGGCGGCAGCATTGTGCTCAAAGAAACAGCCGGTCCGCGGCACTACCGTTTTGGGAAAAAGGTCGTTTACATAACCAAAAGCGGCAAAGAGCTTGATGAGGATACTGTGCGTACTCGGGTGAGGGTTGGTGTTCCAGTACATGTGCACTACGTCGGTGAGGGCGACGACATGATGGTCGACCGAGTGGTGCTGGACGAAGATTAAGAGGGTTAGTCTAGTCCACTTCAACGCGCCTCTTCGTTTCCGTGGCAACGGAACAGGAGGCGCGTTTCGCGAACCAGATCGTCTTTCCGCAATTCAGTGTAGCAGTCGCCGCCCGCTCAGCCTACCCGCCGTGGGGGGCAAAGGCCGCCATTCCCCGTGGGCTTAAATCCGAGTCGCATGTTCGTCTGGCGCAACGCCCCGCCCAGCCCGGTAGGCATATACCTGCGTAAACTCAGCGCCGAAAAGCAGTATTTGCGACGAGTAGTAAACCCATAGTAGGAGTGTAATCAAAGAGCTGGCCGCTCCATAAGCGGACGCAGCACTCCCGCTGCCAAGATATAGACCGAGCGCCCACTTCCCGAAGGCAAAGAATATCGCCGTCATTGCGGCGCCGATCCACACGTCTCGCCACTGAATTTTTGCGTCGGGCAGAAACTTAAAAATAATCGCGAACAACAAAATCACGACCGCGAGATCAAAAATCCAGTAAACCGCCAGGGCGATCACGATCCCACCGGGCAACACCGCCTGCACATAATGGCTGAAGCCTTTGAGCACACCTTCCATTGTGAGGGAAACCAAGAGCAGGAAACAAACACCTCCCACCATCGCGAAAGAGAGGAAGCGTGACCGAAGGAATCCCCAGATACCACCGCCCGGCTTTACCTTTACGCCCCAAATCGTGTTCAGCGCATCCTGTAACTGCCCAAAGACACCGCTTGCACCGAAAAGGGCGAGAAGAATCCCGATAATCGTGGCCAGCAAGCTCTTATTCGGCTGGGCCGCTTTTTGCGCGATGTTTTGCACGACCTCGACTGCGCTCTTATCGAGAAAATAGCTCATCTGCTCGGTGATTTTGTTCCACGCGCCGCCCGGATCGTTGCGAAAGATCAGGCCGACTATCGCGAGCAAGACGAGGACGAGCGGCGCGAGTGAGAAGACAGTGTAGTAAGCGAGAGCAGCGCCTAGTTGCGGCGCTTTGTCCTCAAGCCACTCCGAAAATGTTTGTTTAAGCAGACCAAACGAATTGGCGAAAGATGAACCGTGTCTAGCCATCGCGATTACCTCGTCGTTAGATTCGCCCTAATCGAAAACCCAGAAACGGCTTCGATGCTTAACTCCCGGTCAACTTTCGGACAATGCGTTTGACGACACTCCCGCGGCGTTTGGTGTCACCACGATCACCTTGACCCTTCGCGGCTTTCGTTTTGGCTTTTCGCCTACGGTCGGCAGCGAGTGACCTTCCTACGTTGACCTCTTTCTTGAATTGACCTGCTTTGTTACGTCTGACGTAGCGTCGATCGCCTCTGCGTGGCTGTATGACAGTGCGTTTACTCGCCTTTCGTGATCGTTTGGTTGGCATTGATCCTTCCCTTTTTTTTGCTCTTATTTCGCACTCCAATCGGTCTTTGGCTTTAGGGACGCAGAACTGATTTGCGAAGGGGCAAAGTACAGCGAACACAAGTTCCTCCGCCCTTGCGTGCCTCGACTGTAAGTTCTCCCCCAATGACGCTTGCTCTATATTGCATGTTCCTCAGCCCCATTCCCTCCGTTTTTAGCTTCTGACCGATTCCCTTGCCATCGTCTGCTATTTCCAGAACCGGCCGCCCGGCGAGGATTGCTAGCTTGATCGTGATACTATTGGCTCCTGCATGTTTCACCGCGTTTGTGACCGCCTCTTCCGCTATCCGATACAGGTGAAGAGCAAGCATCGGCTCAAAGTCGATCCTCTCCGAATGAGGCCAATGAAATTTCACGTCGGCTGGTATTCTGGTTGCAAGTTCTTCTAGGGCTGCAGGCAAACCGGCTGACGCAAGCGTTACAGGATGCAGCCCTCTCGCAAGATTGCGGCAGCTTCCGATAGTCTCGGTTATTAGCGATGGTATTTCTCCCACTTTCTCGCCTAATTTCTCGTCTAACACGCTTACTTCCTTCGCCAGAGAACCACTTAGCAGTGCAATCGCGCCGAGGCGCTGGCAAAGATCATCGTGCAAATCTTGCCCGATCCGCTGACGTTCGCTTTCCACTGCCGTTAGCAACTCGACCTCCAAGCGTCTACGCTGTTCTACTTCCCCCTTCAATATTGCAACCGTGGACGCCAAGCGTAAATCGTTGGTGGCGCCAGTCCGTTTGATTAAACCGTCGTAACGCTTTTCGCAGTCGTCTAACGCAGCAACCACTCTTCTATAGGCGGGGTTTGTAGCAATTTGTTTCTTCATAGAGCGCGAGCAGGCGAGACATCGCTAATTTTTGTCCAGAAGCGGCGCATCGGGGCACAAGGCGCCCCGCGTCTTTCGTACGCGGGGCGCAATCAGCTAAGAGCGCCTTTACTTATTTTCCAAAGACCTTTTTCACGTCGCCAACTTTCCGCTCCACTTTACCGCCGACCTTTTCTGCGGTCCCGCGGTCCTCCAAGTCTTGGTTCCCGATCGCTTTGCCGGTTTCCTCTTTGACTTTGCCGACAGCCTCTTTCGCCGTACCTTGTGCTTTATCGTGTGTGCTTGAGTCCATAAATGTTGATTCGCATTTCCGATCGCGTGCGGTTCTGTTATCGTGAAGTAGTAGCGGCGGGATCCTTACAAGCAATAATCGTCGATCTCCGCGTGCTCCAAAGCGACTTGAGATCGCTGCCCACGCCACGTTCCAGGTAGCTTGAAAGGAACATCGTTTTCCAGGCGTGATCCGCCTGGCGCCTCATTTTGCGCGTTAAGTACTAAGCCGAGCAGCTACGTACAACCGCGCAGGGGAAAATCACGAGGAAATAGGGATTGGAACATCAAGTGGCCAGATAGAAATATATCCTGTAGCCGCCCGCTCTTAATCTTTTTGAGATACTACCGACGGCCTGAGCAATCCCCGAATCGTGAACCAGAAATCGGCTTATGTAGTATCGGATTTTTCCTGATTAGACAATCATTCGTTGTCCCGATTGTGTGTTTCAGTAATCAAACCAAGTTCAGGCGCATAACGAAGAGTTCCAAATCAATAACGTTAAGGATATCTAAGGTGCGTTTAACGAATAGGATCAAACAAGCGGGAGCGACTGGATACATTTTACTTTGGCTTCTCGGAATTCCGATTCCGATTTTGCTTCTAATCTTTCTGCTCCGAGGTTGCACATAAAAGACTCTGGGAGCTGACTCGCTTCATCGAAGACACAGTTACGAGTAAAACCCAACAATATTAACCTCACACATATGAAACTAGAAACACTCAAAGACCTATATATTCACGAACTGAAAGACCTCTACAGCGCGGAGAAGCAGATTATAAAAGCGCTACCGAAAATGGTTAAAGCCGCTGCTGACGAACAGCTTGCGACGGGGTTCCAAGAACATTTCGAGCAGACGAAGGAACATGTAGCGCGTCTCGAAAAGATTTTAACGAGTCACGATGAGTCAACCCGCGGCCCGAAATGTGAGGGCATGGAGGGTGTGCTTAAAGAGGGAGACGAGATGATCGAAGGAGATGCTGAAGACGAAGTACGCGATGCGGGGCTAATTGCTGCAGCGCAGCGCGTTGAACACTATGAGATGGCCGGTTACGGTTGCGCTCGAACCTACGCCGAGTTGCTAGGGGATCGGCACGGTGTGCAGCTACTTCAGACTACTTTGACGGAGGAATCAGATACAGACAAAAAGCTAACCAAGTTGGCAAAATCCGTAATCAACGTCGCAGCTAAATAAATAAAACCCCTGGGCGTACCGGTTGCGATCAATACCGACGCCCTCACAAACTCGAACGAAAGGACCCATGAAACGAACTTTACTAGCATTAGCTTGTCTCAGCGCACTTAGCCTAGCGGCGTTTGCTGCCGACGATGAGAAAGCGAAACCTGATAACACGGCAACAAACGAGCGCGATCGCTCCGGCGAAACCCAGACATCTGGCGACCAGTCAAACAGTTCTGCGGATTTAAAAATCACGCAGGCTATCCGACAGGCGCTAATGAAAGACCGCGAGCTTTCAACGACTGCGAAGAACATCAAAGTCATTACCGCCAACGGCCAAGTCACACTGCGCGGACCCGTTAAGACTGCGCAAGAAAAAGCAAGGGTCGATCAGATCGCAAAGTCAGCGGCTGGCGGTGCCCAGATCGACGATCAACTGGAAGTTAAAGGATCAAACTAACAAACAACCTCACACAAACGAAAGAAAATTATTATGTCTAAATCAGTATTCGGTATTGCAACTACACACGGTCAAGCTGAGCGAATTGTCGAGCAGCTCCAAGCAGAAGGTTTCGCAGCCTCGGAAATTTCAGTGCTCATGCCTGACACAGGCGGGACGCGGGACGTTGGTCACGTTAAAGCGACCAAGGCCCCGGAGGGCGCAACGACCGGCGCCGCTACTGGCGGCGCCACCGGCGGCGTGATCGGATTGCTGGCAGGAATTGGCGCGTTGGCAATTCCCGGCGTCGGTCCGTTTATCGCCGCCGGTCCGATTATGGCGGCGCTTAGCGGCGCGGCCGTCGGAGCGGCGACCGGGGGTGTCGTCGGGGGCTTGATCGGTCTTGGCATTCCAGAGATCGAGGCAAAGCGCTACGAGGAGAAGTTGAAAAAGGGGAATTATCTGATCGCCGTGCACACCGATGAAAACGAAGACGTTGATCGGGCGAAGCACATTTTCAAAACTGGCGGTGCTCAGGATATCAGCACCGTCAGTGAAGCATCGGCACCGAAAGTTTAAACCAGTGATGAAGACGGGGAAATTCTATGGCTGACGAAAACCAAATGGATCAAGGCCCTGCAGTTCCGCCGGAGGCGAAAGAAGAAGCAAAACGTGGCGAAACGCACGTCCGCAAAGCGGCGGAAGATCTACGCTCGGCTGCGGGCGCAACGGCCGATGAATATCTGGGCCGCGCAGAAGGGGTGTGGGATGATGCACGCCGTCGCGTCCGCGGTTTTCAGGACGACGGCGAGCAATACGTCCGCGAGAACCCGACGAAAGCGGTCTTTGCCGCGCTCGGGGTCGGTTTCGTGCTCGCTTTCATCTTTAGGCGCTAAACCCGTATAAGGACTGCGGAACTGCGAGGCGCAATCCAGTAAAACATGCTGCTCCGCGTTGACCGCGGTCGGCGGAAAATTCCGAAATCGACTGGAATGCTTGTAAGGAGCAAGCACGAGAGCTGCCTCCCAATCAGCGATGCCGGCGAACTCTGGAATGAATCAAATGCGGGAAACATTTCCGCAAAAGCCGATATAGCGAATTTACGCAGACCCGCTACGGGAGCCAGCGCCGAGGGCAGTTCAAAGCAAGCTGTCGAGGAGATCAACGCTTATATTGCGATTCGCGATGTCCTCCTGGTTGAGGCGGAAAAAGTCACGACGAGTGCAAGACTCGATAGACTCACGATTGCAAATGAGTTCGTCGAAACCTGCTTAGGACCGCCCCGGTCGCCCTACGAAGCACAGTGCCTCGCCGAAACAGACGCAATTGGTGAGCGCAAACGCTGCGCTTCCGTGAAGGTCCGCATTGCCGAACTCCTTTTACTAGTCGTGCGACACCGGGTTGATGACGCTTTCAGATACCAGGATTGAAGCATAGCGGCCCGCAGTAATTCGGAGAGGATGTTACGACTCAAGCACGCCAGCGAGAGCGTACCTCCATGCGGTCACCCTTGTGAAGTGCTTATTTCTGATTCGATTTCTCGTTTGCCTTCAGAGCTGTCGCGTCTCTCTCCAGCGAAAGAAATGCTGTCAGCAAATCATCGGCCCTAACGATGAATCGTTTCCCATCGCGGTTCGGTCCCCGAAATTATTGTTGAAGGAGAGACAGGTTTTATCGTCGAGGATATCGATCGCGCGGTGGAAGCGGTGGGGAAAATTGAGCAGATCAGTCGTGCGCGCTGCCGCCGCGAATTCGAAGAAAGGTTCACCGATCGGCATATGGCCGAGGATTACGTCCGGATTTACCAGCAATTGCTCGGCCGTTCATCTACTCAGGCAGCAGCCTAGAGTTGCTTCCTGCGATCGCGCCGAAGCCGGATAACGTTGAACAGTGCTTGGCTCCTGCCCGCCGAAGCGCAGTTCAGTATTGCTCCCTCGCCAATTTTCTGGCAGACAATTTCGCATGATTCCGTCTTCCACGGGCGGCAGCTTCTCAAGCAAGCAAATTAGACGGAATTATTCCCTAATATATTGCGGAATAATTCCGCCGACTCCTCGTTAGACCTAAAGCGTATGCCGACGGTCTATGAATCCGAATTTG
>Ga0209473_1002018_pt1 | contig 11184 bp, 8 predicted proteins | sample GraSoiAngelo_133_FD_185890 | JGI IMG/M metagenome (GOLD analysis project Ga0209473, IMG submission 185890) | Grasslands soil microbial communities from the Angelo Coastal Reserve, California, USA - 14_0929_05_20cm (SPAdes) (version 2) | ecosystem: Environmental > Terrestrial > Soil > Grasslands ...
GCGGGGTCGCCCCGGGCCACCCTGGGCATGATAATGCGAAACGTGGTGCCTTGTCCCAGCCTTGACTCCAGCATCATGTGGCCGCCGAGCTGTTGGGTAACCAGATTATAGACGATATGGAGGCCGAGGCCGGTGCCGCCGTCATTGCGCCGGGTGGTAAAGAACGGGTCGAAGGCCTGGCGTTGCACATCCGGCGTCATTCCGGCGCCATCGTCGGCAAAAATGATCTCGACATCGTCGTGGCCGCGCGGCCGGGCCGAAATCGAAATGGTTCCGGCGCGGCCATCGGCAAAGGCATGATTGGCGGCGTTCAGGAACAGATTGGTCAGGATCTGCCCGTAGGAACCGGGATAGCCGTCGATCACGAGGCCCTCTGGCACATCGAGCGAGAGCGAGATCGGCGCGCGCTTGAGGACCGGTCGCAGGCTTGCGATGATCTGGTCAGTCGCCTCGCCAAGGCTGAACGGCCGTCGCTCGGCGTGCGAGCGGTCGACCGCGACCTGTTTGAACGACTGGATCAGCTCGCCGGCGCGGTGCAGGTTTGCTACCAGCTGCTGGGACGCGTCGCGCGAGGAGCGCACGAATTCCTCCAGTTGCGAGCGGCGCAGTGCTCCGTCGGATTTGAGCTCGGCCTCGAACATCTCGGAGCGCCGTGCGAGGCTCGAGGCCACCGTCAGGCTGATGCCGATCGGGTTATTGACCTCATGGGCGACGCCGGCCACCAGTCCGCCGAGCGCAGCCAGCCGTTCGGAATCGATCAGGTTTTGCTGGGCGGCGCTGAGCTCGAGCAGCGCGCTCTCGGCCTTTTCCTTCGAGGTGCGCAACTCGTCCTCGGTCTTGCGCTTGGCGATGGCGTTTTCCCGGAACACCTCGACCGCCCGCGCCATGGCGCCGACCTCGTCCCGCGCGCTCGTTCCCTGCACCTGGCGGTCGTAGTCACCCGAGGTGATCGCGCGCATCGCCGCCATGATCTGCTGCAGCGGCAGCCGGATCGAGAGCGCGATCAAAACGCCGACGGTGAGGATGATGCCGAGGAAGATCACCGCGATCGTCAACACCCGGCGCGAGATGTCGCCGAGCGTCCGGTCGAACGTTTCCTGCGCCTTCTGTTCGCGCCGCCGCATCTTGACCGACAAATCGTCGATCGCGCCGATCGCCTCCGCTTGGCTGGCATCGATCGTATTGCGCAACAAATCAGTGCGGCTTGAAAGCTGCTCGGACAATTTCGCCAAGCCTTCGCGCAGCGCGACCGTCCGCACGCCCAATCGCGATGCGCTGCAAATCGTTGTCGGCAAGGTCGGTCATCACCGGAATGGTCCGTTCGATGGTCTCGGTATTGCGGCGCGCTTCCTCGGCGGACGCGGAGGCCAGCGAGAGGTAGTAGGCGTTGGCGGCGACCAGCATGGCGGTGAACGCCTCGCGGGATTTTCCAAGCGCCGGCCAGATCAGCGCGTCGCGGTGGCCTGTCGCCCCTTCGATGATCGAATAAAGCCCGGCGATGTCTTTGGCGGGCCCCAGCACTTCCTGGTCATAGGTCTTGGCGATCGTCGCCTGCACGCCGCGCAGGTCGCCAAAGCCGTTGAGGAAGCGGTCGGTGACGCGCTCGAGCTCTTCCACCGATCCGGACAACATCGGATCGGTCGAGGCGCGGGTCGTGAGCGTGCCGAGCACCGCCTCGCGCAAGAGCAGGATCTCGGCGAACAGTTCGGGGCTCGGCTGGTTGATGTAGCGATGGATCAGGTTCTGCAGCCGGCTGGTCTCGCTCTCCAGCAGCGCCAGGATCTTGTCGGACTCGCGCACCTGCCGCACGTCGTCCCAGGCCGAGCCCAGCACCTGGGCGCCGTTATAGATCATCGCGGCGAGCACCACGACGACGGCCGAGTTCAGTGCCGCGATCGACAGGATGCGCCAGCGGATCGGCACCGCGCGGAGCAGGCCTACGATGCGCGCGCGGCCTCGCGCGGCGAGGCTCGCCGGTCGTTCCGCAACTTCGGATCGAGAGGGCACTGCCAAGACGACTTTCACCCCACCTTGCGGATGCGTTCGATCGGCCGCGTAACCGCGGGGTCCGCAATCAGGCGGCCCATGCAGCGCAGCGCCTGTGCGGTCGGATGATCTTCATTCCGGGTGTCGGCGGCACGAGATTCGCGCGCGACCACCCCCGTTGCGGCCACCGTCAGCGCGACAACGATTGCTGGGGTCCGCGGAAGATCGGCGCGGCTGCAGCTGTACACAGGCAAACTCATCCCCTTATGATGATGTCTATGGCGGGAGGAAAAGGTTCAATTCAATCTTGGCGGTAGCTGCCTATTCGCCGATGTCGCGGTTATCGTCAATTGTGCGGTGCGACCGGGCTTTTGCGGATTGCAACTGAAAGTCTGAGGCTCTATCACGGCGCCAAACGCTAATAGCACGGCTGCAGCAGCAGATTGGAATTGGTCTTAATCGTGAACCCGGCGTTCAGATTTCTGCGGCTTGCGGCAATAGCGATTGCCGTCGGCCTCTCATCGCCGGCGCAGGCGGTCACCGAGATCCATTGGTGGCATGCGATGTCCGGCGAACTGCGCAAGCAGGTTGAGCGGCTCGCCGCCGATTTTAACGCTTCGCAATCCCAATACCGGGTGATCCCGAGCTACAAGGGCAGCTATACCGAAACCGTGACGGCTGCGATCTTCGCGTTTCGTTCGCGCAGCCAGCCTGCGATCGTCCAGGTCAACGAGATTGCGACCGCGACCATGACGGCCGCAAAGGGCGCGATCTATCCGGTATTCGAGTTGATGCGAGACGAGCAGGAAGCCTTTTCGCCGGCCGCGTACCTCCCGGCCGTGTCAGGCTATTACGCCGACGTCGACGGCAACATGCTGTCGTTTCCGTTCAACGCCTCGACGCCGATCCTTTACTACAACAAGAAGCTGTTCCGCGATGCGGGCCTCGATCCGGAAGTGGCGCCCAAGACCTGGCCGGAGGTCGGTGACGCCGCAAAAAAGCTGCGCGCGGCGGGCGCGGTTTGCGGCTTCACCACGTCGTGGCCGTCGTGGATCAATGTCGAGAATTTTTCCGCATTTCATAATCTGCCGATCTCGACCAGGGCCAACGGCTTTGGCGGGCTCGATGCGGTCTTGACGTTCAATAATCCGCTGATGGTGCGCCATATCTCGCAGCTTGTGGAATGGCAGTCGACGAAAGCGTTCGACTATAGCGGCCGCGCGCAGACCGCGGAGCCGCGGTTTCAGAACGGCGAATGCGGAATCTTCATCGGCTCGTCGGCGACCCGCGCCGACATCAAGGCCAATTCGAAATTCGAGGTAGGCTACGGCATGCTGCCATATTGGCCGGATGTCGCCGGCGCGCCGCAGAACACCATTATCGGCGGCGCGACATTGTGGGTGCTGCGCAACCGGCCACCCGATGAATACAAGGGCGTCGCAAAATTCTTCAGCTTCCTGTCGAAGCCGGAAGTTCAGGCATCCTGGCACCAGAACACCGGCTATCTTCCGGTGACACGTGCCGCGTTCGACCTGACCCGCGCGCAAGGCTTCTATGACCGCAATCCCGGCACCGCGATCTCGATCGAGGAAATCACGTTGAAGCCGCCGACCGAGAATTCCAAAGGCGTGCGATTAGGATCCTTTGTCTTGATCCGCGATGTGATCGACGACGAGCTCGAGCAGGCGTTCAGCGGCAAGAAATCGGCACAAGCAGCGCTCGATTCCGCGGTCGAGCGCGGCGACAAGCTGTTACGTCAGTTCGAGCGCGCGAGCCCGGAACGCTAGAAGCCCAGGAAAATGGCGTCCGGCGTGCATGCCTGATTAATAGGCAATGCTAGCTCTCTGTATGCAATCCCGCCCCACGCGGATTCGACCGAAAGTTCCAACATTTGAAAGCTGGATCATAGGCTTAGCCCGTCATTAGCTTTGCATTAAGGTTTGGCATAAACCTTGCGACGTCGGCTCCAACAGCCCGTTTCCCACGTAGCGTTGGAGCATCCCCATGAAGCGCCGCGACTTCCTGAAATCCGTCACCGGGGTTGCGGCGGGCGCGTTTGTGCCGGCGCCTGCGATCTGGTCTGCCGCCAAGGCCGATGCCCGCTCGGAGACGCTTTTGATCGTCTCCGAAGGCGGCCCGAACAATCTCGATATCCACGGCGTCGGCACCAACGTGCCCGGCTATGAAGTATCGTGGAATTGCTACGACCGTCTGATCAGCCACGAGATGAAGAGCGGTCCAGGCGGCGTGCCCTATTACGACCGCGACAAGTTCAAGGGAGAACTCGCCGAAGACATGAATGTCGGCGACATGTCGGTGACCTTCAAACTGAAGAAGAACGCGAAGTTTCACGACGGCACGCCCGTGGCCGCCAAGGATGTGAAGTGGTCGCTCGACCGAGCCGTCAGCGTTGGCGGCTTCCCGACCTTCCAGATGAGCGCGGGCTCGCTGACCAAGCCCGAGCAGTTTGTCGTGGTCGACGACAACACCGTGCGGGTGGATTTTGCGAAGAAGGACCGCCTGACGATACCCGATCTCGCGGTCATCGTGCCCTGCGTGGTGAACTCCGAGCTCGTGAAAAAGAACGCGTCGGAGAAAGACCCCTGGGGTCTCGAGTATACCAAACAGCAGACCGCGGGCTCCGGTGCCTACAAGGTGACGAAGTGGACCGCAGGCACCGAAGTCGTCATGGAGCGCAACGACGAGTGGGTCGGCGGTCCGCTGCCGAAGATCAAGCGCGTGATCTGGCGCATGGTGCCGCAGGCCGGCAATCGTCGCGCGCTGCTGGAGCGCGGCGACGCCGATATCTCCTACGAATTGCCGTTCAAGGATTTCCAGGAGATGAAGGCGAGCGGCAAGCTCGACGTGGTGTCGCTGCCGTTCTCCAACGGCATCCAGTATATCGGCATGAACGTGATCAAACCGCCGTTCGACAATCCGAAAGTGCGCCAGGCGATGGCCCACGCCATACCGTACCAGAAGATCATGGACGCGGTGCTGTTTGGGCTCGCCAATCCGATGTTCGGTGCCGCCACGGACAGGCCGACCGAAGTCGCCTGGCCGCAGCCGACCAAATATTCCACCGATATGGCGAAGGCGAAGGCGCTATTGACCGAGGCCGGTTACGCAGACGGATTCGAGACCACGATCTCGTTCGACCTGAATTTCGCCGGCGTCAACGAGCCGCTTTGCGTGCTGGTGCAGGAGAGCCTGGCCCAGCTCGGCATCAAGACCACGATCAACAAGGTGCCCGGCGCCAACTGGCGCACCGAACTCAACAAGAAGGAGATGCCGCTCTACACCAACGTGTTCTCGGGCTGGCTCGACTACCCCGAATACTTTTTCTACTGGTGCTATCACGGCAACAATTCCGTCTTCAACACCATGAGCTACAAATCGCCCGACATGGACAAGCTGATCGATAGCGCGCGCGTTGCAGCCGCGGCCGGCGACAAGGCAACCTACGACACCGACGTCAAAGGCTTCGTCGATCTCGCCTTTGCGGACGTGCCGCGCATCCCGCTGTATCAGCCCTTCGTCAACGTCGCGATGCAGAAGAACATCTCGGGCTATCAATACTGGTTCCACCGCCGGCTCGATTATCGCGCGCTGGTGAAGGCGTAAGTGAACTAGTGGGCGAATAGCGAATAGGGAGTAGCGAATAGTGAGGGAGAGCAGCCGCGATCGTCCATTCGCTATTCGCTATTCGCTATTCGCGCGTCTCCATTCGCTATTCGCGCGGCGGTATCTGCAAATCGCGAGCGCGCCATGCTGACCATGATCGGCAAGCGGCTGATGTTTGCGATCCCGTCTCTGATCGGGGTCGTAATCGTCACCTTTCTGTTGACGCGGGCGCTGCCCGGCGATCCCGCCGCCTATTTCGCAGGTCCTGCCGCGACCAAAGAGGCGGTCGAGCAGATCCGCAAGAAACTCGGCTTCGACAAGCCGCTGATCGAACAGTTCTTCCGCTATACCGCCGATCTCGCGCATGGCGATTTCGGCAATTCGCTGACAACCGGCCAGCCGGTCGCGGCCGAAATCCGCAACCGCCTGCCGGCTTCGGCTGAACTGACGCTGCTCGGCCTTCTCGTCTCGATCGTGATCGCGCTGCCACTCGGCGTGCTCGCCGCCACCCGCCCGGGCTCGTGGATCGACCATCTCTGCCGGGTCACCACCACGGCCGGGGTCTCGCTGCCGGTGTTCTTCACCGGTCTGGTGCTGGTCTACATTTTCTATTTCCGGCTCGGCTGGTCCCCGGCGCCGCTCGGCCGGCTCGATGTATTCTACAGCGCCCCACCGACGGTGACCGGTTTCTATCTGATCGACACGCTGATCGCGCGCGATCTCGAGGCATTTCGTTCGGCGCTCAGCCAGTTGATCCTGCCCTCGCTGACGCTTGCGATCTTCTCGCTGGCGCCGATCGCGCGCATGACACGGGCCTCGATGCTGGCGGTGCTGGCGTCGGATTTCGTGCGCACCGCGCGCGCTTCTGGCCTGTCGCCCGGCACCGTCATCGTCACCTACGCCTTCCGCAACGCCATGCTGCCCGTCATCACCACGCTTTCCATGGTGTTCTCGTTCCTGCTCGGCGCCAACGTGCTGGTGGAGAAAGTCTTCGCCTGGCCCGGCATCGGCTCCTACGCGGTGGAAGCACTGATCTCGTCGGATTTCGCGCCGGTCCAGGGTTTTGTGCTCACCATGGCGGTGATGTATGTGCTGCTCAATCTGATGATCGACATCCTCTATGGCGTGATCGATCCAAGGATGAGACTTGAAGGGTGAGACTTGAAGGGTGAGGGGTCAGCATGAGTACGGTCGCGCCTGCCGTTGAACCCGTCGTTCCCGTGCGTAGCTCGGGGTTCGCCGCGATCTTCGAACACACCCGCTATGTGCTCGGCGAAAATCGCGTCACCGCGTTCGCCTTTGGGCTGTTGGTCATCATCGTCTTCGCGGCGCTGTTTGGCCCTTATGTCGTGCCTTACGATCCGCTCGCCAGCGATACCGTGGCTGCGCTCAAGCCGCCGTCCGCGGCGCATTGGTTCGGTACCGACCAATTGGGCCGCGATATCTTCAGCCGCGTCATCGTGGCAACCCGGCTCGACACCTTCATCGCGGTGGCCTCGGTGGTGCTGGTGTTCTTGATGGGTGGGCTCGCCGGCATCGCGGCCGGCTATTTCGGCGGCTGGACCGATCGTATTGTCGGACGCATCGCCGACACCATCATGGCGTTTCCGCTGTTCGTGCTGGCGATGGGCATCGTGGCCGCGCTCGGCAACACCGTGCAGAACATCATCATCGCGACCGCGATCGTGAACTTCCCGCTTTATGCGCGCGTCGCGCGCGCCGAAGCCAATGTGCGGCGCAATGCCGGCTTCGTGCAGGCGGCGCGGCTGTCGGGCAATCGCGAATTCCGGATTCTCCTGGTGCATATCCTGCCCAACATCATGCCGATCATGATCGTGCAGATGTCGCTCACGATGGGCTACGCCATCCTCAATGCCGCCGGCCTGTCGTTCATCGGGCTCGGCGTGCGGCCGCCGACTGCCGAATGGGGCATCATGGTCGCGGAAGGCGCGGGCTTCATGGTGTCGGGCGAATGGTGGATCGCGCTGTTTCCCGGGCTCGCGCTGATGATCGCCGTGTTCTGCTTCAACCTGCTCGGCGACGGCCTGCGCGACATCGTCGATCCGCAGCGAAGGACGTGAGAATGGGCAAGCAACGCGTCGGCGCCGCTCTTCACCTCGCCCCGCTTGCGGGGAGAGGTCGGATCGTGCTTGCGATCCGGGTGAGGGGGAGCCTCCGCGAACTCCTCTCTCGCCTGCGCTCGCTGATAGAGGCCCCTCACCCCAGCCCTCTCCCCGCAAGAGCGGGGCGAGGGGGCGCACGTCGCTCGCAAAGACAGCCATCATGACCGCGCAGCCCTTACTCGACGTCAACGACCTCACGGTGGAATTCGCCACAAGGCGCGGCATCGTCAAGGCGGTGCAGCACGTCAATATTTCGGTCGCCAAGGGCGAGACGCTTGGCATCGTCGGCGAATCCGGCTCCGGCAAATCCGTCACCTCCTACGCGGTGATGCGCATCCTCGACCGCGCCGGCAGGATCGCAGACGGCTCGGTGATGTTTTCCGGCATCGACGTCAAGACCGCAAGCGAAGATACGATGCGCGATCTGCGCGGCCGTGAAATCTCGATGATCTTCCAGAATCCGCGCGCGGCGCTCAATCCGATCCGTAAAGTCGGCGACCAGATCGAGGACGTACTGCGCCAGCATGTGCAGCAGTCGACGGTGGGTGATCGCGGCGAAAAGGCGATCGAGGCGCTGGAACAGGTCAAGATCGCGCGCCCTCGCGAGCGCTACCATGCCTATCCGTTCGAGCTGTCTGGCGGCATGTGCCAGCGCGTGGTGATCGCGTTGGCACTGGCCTGCAATCCGCAGCTCTTGATCGCAGACGAGCCGACCACCGGCCTTGATGTCACCACGCAAAAAGCCGTGATGGATCTGATCGTGGAGTTGACCAAGCGGCGCGGCATGTCGACGATCCTGATCACGCATGATCTCGGTCTCGCCGCCGCCTATTGCGATCGCGTGGTGGTGATGGAGAAGGGTCGCGTGGTCGAGACCGCGAAGTCCGCCGATATCTTTGCCAGACCCAAACATGCCTATACCAGGAAGCTGATGCGCGCGACGCCGCGGATCGGCGTCTTCTTGCGCGATCTATTGCCGGAGGAAGAGGCGGCTTCTTCAACCTCGCCCCGCCTGCGGGGAGAGGTCGGATTGCAAAGCAATCCGGGTGAGGGGGACCCTCCACGAGTTGCGCTCGCGGAGAAAGCCCCTCACCCCGACCCTCTCCCCGCAGGCGGGGAGAGGGAGAAGAGACCGCTTCTTCTTGTCGAAAAGCTCGTCAAGGAATATCCGCGCCAGGGCGCCACCGCGACGCTGACAAAGTTGTTCTCGCGCAAGCCGCCGGTCGAGCTGGAGAATTTCCGAGCGGTCGACGGCATCAGTTTTTCCGTCGGTCATGGCGAGAGCGTGGGCCTGGTTGGCGAATCCGGCTGCGGCAAGTCCACCACCTCGATGATGGTGATGCGGCTGTTGGACCAGACCTCCGGCCGCATCTCGTTCGATGGCGACGAGATCGGCGCCATGCTGCCCCACGCCTTTGCGCGGTTGCCGCTGCGCAGTCGCATCCAGATGGTATTTCAGGATCCGACCGACAGCCTCAACCCCCGTTTTACCGCCGCGCGCGCCATCGTGGACCCGATCATGCAGCTCGGCGATATCAGGGGCCGCAGCGCGCTGCGCGCCCGCTGCGAGGAACTGGCTGGATTGGTCGGCCTGCCCATCGACCTGCTCGATCGCTTTCCGCACCAATTGTCGGGCGGACAGAAGGCGCGCGTGGGCATCGCGCGGGCGATCGCGCTGCATCCAAAACTGGTCATTCTCGACGAGCCAACCGCAGCACTCGACGTCTCGGTGCAGGCCGTGGTGCTGAATCTGCTGCAGGACCTAAAGGTATCGATGGGCATGAGCTATCTGTTCGTGTCGCATGATTTGAATGTGGTGCGGTTGCTGTGTGATCGCGTTATCGTGATGCGGGCGGGGCGAATCGTCGAACAGGGCCGTTCCGAACAAGTCTTGGGTAATCCGCAGGATGCCTATACAAAGGAGCTGCTGACGGCGATCCCGCATCCGCCGTTGCCGGCCTAGATTGCCATGCCCCGCGAAGGCGGGGCATCCAGTAATCACTAGTGCCAGTGTTTACTGGATCGCCCGGTCAAGCCGGGCGATGACGAAAGGAGAGAAGTTGACTAAGAACGTTGATCCGCTTGACGATTACATCGATGCCGCCTCGAAGGCGTTAGCGCTGCCTGTTGAAGAAGCCTGGAAACCGGCGGTGCGCGCGAATCTGGAAGTGTCGCTGAAGCTGGCGCGGCTGGTCGATGAATTCGCGCTGCCTGACGAAGCCGAGCCGGCCAGTGTCTACACGGCCTGATATCGCAATGACGGCAAATTCCGACACCTTGTCGGCCGCCGGGATCGCCAACGCCGTGGCCACCCGCAAACTCTCGGCGCAGGACGCGATCGAGGCGGCGCTGGCGCGGATCATGCGGCACGATCAGGTCCTCAATTGCTTCACCGATGTCACCGCGGATCGCGCCCGCGCCAAGGCAGCCGCGATCGATGCCGCGATCGCGGCTGGCAACAGCGCCGGGCCGCTCGCCGGCGTGCCCTTTGCGGTAAAGAATCTGTTCGACGTGCGGGGACTGGCAACCCGGGCCGGTTCGAAGATCAACCGTGATCTCACGCCGGCAAAGCGCGATGCGGCGCTGATCGAGCGGATGGAGGCGGCGGGCGCGGTGCTGGTCGGCGCGCTCAACATGGGCGAATACGCCTACGACTTCACCGGCGAGAACGTGCATGACGGCGCCTCGCGCAATCCGCACGATCCGACCCGGATGACCGGCGGTTCGTCCGGCGGCTCCGGTGGCGCCGTCGGCGGCGGTCTCGTGCCGATCGCGCTCGGGTCGGACACCAACGGCTCGATCCGGGTGCCGTCGTCGTTCTGCGGAATCTTCGGGTTGAAGCCGACCTATGGCCGGCTGTCGCGCGCACGGTCGTTTCCGTTCGTCTTTAGCCTCGATCATCTCGGCCCGTTCGCGCGTTCCGCTGGCGATCTCGCGCTCGCCTATGACGCCATGCAGGGGAGCGATGGCGACGATGCGGCCTGCACGGCGCGGCCGATTGAGCCGGTGACGCCGTCATTGTCGCAGGGCATCGGCAATCTCAGGGTTGCGATTGCCGGCGGCTATTTTCAGACGAACGTTTTCCCGGAAGCCGTTGAAGCCGTCGCGCGCGTGGCAAAAGCGCTTGACGCGGCGCGTATTGTCGAGATTCCCGAAGCCGCCCGCGCCCGCGCCGCCGCTTATGTCATCACCACCACCGAAGGCGCTTCGCTGCATCTCGACCGGCTGCGCAAGCGGCCCAACGATTTCGACCCGGCGGTGCGTGACCGCCTGCTCGCGGGCGCGATGATTCCGGCGCCGCTGGTCGATCGCGCGCAAAAATTCCGCCGCTGGTACCGTGCCAAGGTGCTGGAGCTGTTTAGGACGGTCGATGTCATCATCGCGCCAGCGACGCCATGCGTCGCACCGAAGCTGGGACAGGTGAATTTCGTGCTCGATGGCGTGGAGATGC
>Ga0209473_1002020_pt1 | contig 11178 bp, 12 predicted proteins | sample GraSoiAngelo_133_FD_185890 | JGI IMG/M metagenome (GOLD analysis project Ga0209473, IMG submission 185890) | Grasslands soil microbial communities from the Angelo Coastal Reserve, California, USA - 14_0929_05_20cm (SPAdes) (version 2) | ecosystem: Environmental > Terrestrial > Soil > Grasslands ...
GTTCGGCTGGACCACGGGCGTGCTCGTTCGCCGGTATGTCGTCCTGGGCGTCGTCTGCCTCGTTGGGCTCGCGGCGGTGTACGTGTGGGGGCTGTGGCGGGCGCGGAACGACGGCGCGGGCGCGACCGCGCAGGAATGAGGAACCATTCGTTGCGCATCAACTTGAATCAGCAGACATCAACGCGGCTTCACATCCCGTAGGAGCACGAGCGCAACGTCGTCAGGCAGAGCTCCCGAGGGCAGACGCGCCAGATCTGTCAGTCGACGCGCCGCCGAATCGCAATCGCGCGGACTGGCCAGCTCGGCGCCGATGACGCGCCCAACCGCGAAGCGAAGCAAGCCGTCGGTGGCGACGAGCAGTGGCTCGCCATTCCATTCGACGGCGAACCCGCGCGGCTGCGCGCTGCCCGATCCCAGGAGTGGTTTGCGAGCCTGCCCCGACGGCAGATCGACCAGCGGTTCCCGGAAGAGGATCGCGCCCGAATCGCCGACGCTCGCGCCGACGATGCGTCCGGGCATCGCTACACCGACCTCGGCTCGATCCGCCACCAGGGCGACGAGCGCCTCTGCAGCGGCCGAACCGTTCGCAGTGCCGCCCGCTCCATCCCCGAAGGCAAACACGAGCGCGTCGCCGACCGGTCGCAAGAGCGCACGATCATCGCCACGACCCCGCGCGGGCACGACGAGGACCGCCGATTCGAGCACGGCCATTCCCTAGCAGACGGTCCACGACGGCGCACTACGGTCCGGTTCGAACGAGCTCAGGAAGCCGTCGGCAGCGGCGGCGCTGGAAAAGAACGGCCGTTTCAAGGAACGGCGAGGGAAAGCCACCGCCCCTCCAGCGTCATGTGGATCAAATACAGCTTGGGTCGGACGGTCAGGCCCTCGCGGCCCGAAGCGAAAGCCGCGGACGAGCAGGGATCCGTCGGTCCACGGTTCCAACTCGCGAGCCCATGCTTCATATGGTTACCGAGGACGTAGCGCATCGCATAGGCAATTTCGCGCGGGCTCTTCAGCGCCCGTGAGTGGAACCGGTCGGGGAAGACTTGACCCTGGAGGCCATGCACCCGATTGAGGGCACGCGCCATGCGAACCGAGAGCCCCTTCATCCCGCGCGCCAAGGAGACGACGTCGTCGGCTTCTACCAGCAGGTGCAAGTGGTTCCCCTGCACGGTGAAGTGAATCACCCGAAGCCCGAACTTCTCCTTGCCTTTGCGCAATGCAGCCGCGATGGCGCGGAAGCTGCGACTCGCCCGCAAGCTAGGAAGACCGCTGCGCACTCGCATCGTCACGAGCGCCGGCATCCGACGTGGCTGTTTCCTCGAAGCATGCGGCACTCCCGGCCGCAAACCCTTGGGCTTCCGACCGGCACCTTTCCGCTTCCCGCCCCAACTCCGAAATTTCATCGCGAGCTGCTTCATTGCATCTCCACCGCTTCGATCGAGCGAGACATGACCGTACCAAGCGGGTCTGACATTCCACTCGCGCGAGAACGCGGCGGACTTGACTCGGCGAACAATGTTCCGAAGCCGAGGAGACATTTCCCCAGGGCGCGCGGACGGCGACGGGATGCTTTTCGCTTTGCCCGTCGCTGGCCGGGCGCAAGGCGTGAGCGCGTCGAGACCGCCAGAGTGGTGGGCGGTAGCCACCTCACGCCCCGGCACGCTTCTCATCTTGAATCAGCGAACAACGCGGCGCTCGTGGAACGGATGGCCCATGCCAATCCGGCAAAGTGTTTGGAACGTGGCGGTGGGGGATGGCCAGCCGAATGTGCGCCGAATCAGGTTCGTCTGCGGCGCAGCTCGGCCGCTATGTTGCGGAGGCTCGTCTTCATGCCCGCCATCCATACGGTCGGTACATGCTTGCGTCGTTCGATCCCTGCGCTCAGCTGTTTGAGAGCGCTCTGAAGCGAGTGCAGCGAAAGCGGCAACACGACTTCGAACATGTTCCGGGCCGGCTCGTCCCAGAGACGGAGATGGCCCGAAACAAACTCGCGAGAAGATGTCAGAACACTGCCGGAGTAGACGAGGGCGAGCTCGAGCGCCTGGATCGAGTCGATCCCGAAGATGGTCGTGTCAACCCGCGGCGACAACCCACGGATCCGAACGCGGCAGCCCCAATCGCTCCCAGGTACCGCAGCGGGAGTGCCGATCTCGACCGTGACCCGGCTCGGTGACCGGCCTCGCCGCCGAAGCCCATACACGCGCCGTGCTACACGCTGTCCGAACGGCGCGACGAACCTCTTCGTCATTCGCGGGAGTGTACCCGCGAAAAACAAAGGGCCCCAGCGTGAGGCTGGAGCCCTCTGCGAAAACGACCTACGCGAGCGATGGCTACCGGTCGCGTCCCTTCCGCCCCAGCTTCTCCCCGAACACGTCGCCGAATGACGACCGCGAGCTGGACTGCTGCGCGCGCATGTACTCGCGGTAGTCCTCGCCCTCGTGCAGGGCGGCCTTCACCGACAGAGCCACCTTGCGCTCGTGCGGGTCCATGTCGATGACCTTCACGTCCAGCTCGTCGCCTTCCTTCACCACGTCGCGCGGGTTCTCCACCCGCTCGTCGCGAAGCTCGGAGACGTGGACCAGCCCCTCGATGCCGGGCTCGATCTCCACGAAGGCGCCGAAGTCGGCCACCTTGGTGACCTTGCCCTTCACGCGGCTGCCGATCGGGTACTTGTTGGGGAGCTCCGTCCATGGATCCGGATGGAGCTGCTTGATGCCGAGCGAGAAGCGCTCGTTCTCGACGTCGATGTTGAGCACCACCGCCTCGACCTCGTCGCCCTTCTTGAAGAGGTCGCCCGGGTGCTTGATGCGCTGGGTCCAGGAGATGTCGGAGACGTGCACCAGGCCGTCGATGCCCTCCTGCACGCCGACGAAGATGCCGAAGTCGGTGACGTTGCGGACCTGCCCGCGGATGACCGACCCGATGGGATACTGCTCCTCGAGCAGCGTCCAGGGGTTCGGCTCGATCTGCTTCATGCCGAGCGAGATGCGCTTGGCCTTGGCGTCGACGTCGAGGACGACCGCATTCACCTGGTCGCCGATCGCCATCACCTTCGAGGGGTGCTTCACGCGCTTCGTCCAGCTCATCTCGCTGATGTGGACGAGACCCTCGACTCCCGGCTCCATCTCGATGAAGGCGCCGTAGTCGGTGAGCGAGACCACCTTGCCCTGCACGCGCGTGCCCGGCGGGTACTTGTTGGAAGCGTGGGCCCAGGGGTCCTCCTGGATCTGCTTGAGGCCCAGGGAGACGCGCTCCGTCGCCGGATCGAACTTGAGGACGATGACCTTCAGCTCGTCGCCGACGTTGATCATCTCGGAGGGGTGCCCGACGCGGCCCCAGCTCATGTCGGTGATGTGGAGCAGGCCGTCGATGCCGCCCAGGTCGATGAAGGCGCCGTAGTCGGTGAGGTTCTTGACGATGCCGGTGAGGACCGCGCCTTCCTTGAGGCGCTGCAGCGTGTCCTTCTTCAGCTCCTCGCGCTCCTTCTCGAGGAGGACCCGGCGCGAAAGCACGATGTTGCCGCGCTTCTTGTTGAACTTGATTACTTTGAATTTGTACTTCTCGCCGATCAATTTATCGAGATTGCGGATGGGGCGCAGATCGACCTGGGAGCCGGGGAGGAACGCCTTGACGCCGATGTCGACGGAGAGGCCGCCCTTGACGCGGCCGACGATGGTGCCCTCGACGAGCTCGTCGCGCTCGCAGGCGGCGGAGATCTCGTCCCAGATACGCATCTTGTCGGCCTTCTCCTTGGAGAGGACGACCATGCCCGTATCGTTCTCGCGGGACTCGAGGAGGACGTCGACCTTGTCTCCGGCCTTCACGTTCGGCTTGCCCTCGACGAGGCCGAACTCCTGGATGGGGACCTGCCCCTCGCTCTTGTAGCCGATGTCGACGACTGCGTAATCCTTGGTCACCTGGACCACGGTGCCCTTGACGATCTCGTTTTCCTTGAGCTCGCCCTTGCCGTCCCCCCGGCCCTTGAAGCTCTCTTCGAGGAGGGAGGCGAAATCTTCTTCGTCTACGTTCGTGCTGGTCGCTTGCTTGAAGTCTGTAGTGCCGGTGGAAGGATTGGCCATGAACTAGTCAGCTCTCGATTCTTTTCACTTCGATCGCCCCCTGGTGAAATGGCAAAGGCCGTCTGCCCCGGGGAGCTGAGACAGGCCGGCAAAAGGTCAGCCGCGGCAGAGCGCGGGGACCCTACGCAACAGGGCGCGGCGTGTCAACCCGGGCGTACCGTGGACCCCTGACGTTCAGGCGGCCACCCGCTCACGGACCGCGCGGAAGCACCGCTCGACGACTTGATCCAGATCAAGTCCTGTCGTGTCGACGACGACCGCGTCGGGGGCAGGCTTGAGCGGGGCAATTGCGCGCTCCGTATCGTCCTTGTCGCGGCGCCGCTGGTCTTCCAGGACGTCGGAGAGGTCCACCTCGTGCCCTTTGCCGGCCAGTTCCGCGTGGCGGCGGCGCGCCCGGGCGTCGTCGGCGGCGGTGAGGAAGAACTTCACCGTCGCATCGGGAAAGACGACCGTGCCGATGTCGCGTCCTTCGAGGACTGCGCCCCGCGGGGCTGCGCGGCCGAGGCTCCTTTGCAGATCGAGAAGGCGTTCCCGCACTACGGGGCGGGCCGAAACGACGCTTGCGCCGCGGCTCATCTCCGGAGTGCGGATTGCCGCGCTGATGTCTTCGCCGTCGAGGAAGACGGTGTCGTTCTCGCCGAAGGCGATGGGCAATCCCGGGGGGTCCAGAAGGCGCGCCAGGCCGGCGTCGTCGTCCCAGGCAATGGCGATGCGCTTGGCAGCCAGCGCGACCGCCCGGTAGATGGCGCCGGTGTCCACCATGGCGTAACCGAGGCGGCGGGCGAGCTTGCGAGCGACCGTGCTCTTGCCTGCGCCGGCGGGTCCGTCGATGGCAATGATGGCCGGCACGCGAGCCAGATACTCCAGGCGCGGCGCACGTTCAATGCGCGCCCGAACGCGGAGCTAATGGTGCCAGCCGACCAGCAGGCACAGGCGCACCGCCGCCATCATTCCGACCGCTGTCGGAAGCCAGGGGAAAGACCGCGGAGCGCGATCCGTCTCCGGCTGCTGCTCTTCTTCATCCCCGGCGTCTCCCGGCCTGGGCATATACGTCGCCTCGAGGACGGGAACAGGCACGCTGAGCAGGCTTCTCCGCACCGCCATCACGAAGAGCATTGCGAACGCCACCCCCCACCCCGCCGCCAGCGTCTGATCCATGGTGCGCGCAAGTTGGGGGTTCTGCCCGCGCAACGGCTAGTGCCGCTGGACGGCCAGGCCCTGGAGCGTCTAGCGGCCCGAACGGAGGGCTGGCGAGCGAGCGTGCGCATCGTGTAGAAGGCCCGAGGCTCGCGATTTCGCGCGCCGACGGAGGCAAGCAATGCGCTTGGGACTCGCGATTCTCCTCGTTTCGGCGGCTGCGCTCGCACAGCAGGAGGATCTCTCCAAGGTCGAGATCAAGGCGACGCACGTCGCCGGCAGCGTCTACATGCTGCAGGGAAGCGGCGGTAACATCGCCGCGAGCGTCGGCGACGACGGCATCGTCCTGGTGGACGCCGAATTCGCGCCGCTCGTCCCGAAGATCAAGGCGGCGCTGGCGAAGATCTCGCCGAAGCCGGTGCGCTTCCTCATCAACACCCACTGGCATTTCGATCACGTCGGCGGGAACGCGGGAATGGCGGACACGGCGGCCATCCTCGCCCACGAGAACGTGCGCAAGCGCATGCAGGCCGGCGCCGAGATGCCCTCGATCGGCATGAAGATCGAGCCCGCCGCGCCGCGCGCGCTGCCGATCCTCACCTTCCGGGAAGGCGTGAGCCTCTGGCTCAACGGTGAGCCGGTGAAGGCGCTGCACGTCCGTCCGGGCCACACCGACGGCGACACGGTGGTGTTCTTCACCAAGAGCAACGTCGTGCACCTCGGCGACGACTTCGTCACCTACGGTTTCCCCTTCGTCGATCTCAATTCGGGGGGAAGCGTGCGCGGCATGGTGGCCGCGCTCGACGAGTTGATTCCGCAGATTCCTGCCGACGCCAAGATCATCCCCGGGCACGGGCCCGTCTCCACACTCGCGGACGTGAAGAAGTTCCGCGGGACGCTGGACGAAATCGTGGCGCTCGTCGCCAAGAACCTCAAAGCGGGGAAGACGGTCGAGCAGATGCAGAAGGAGAACCTGCTCGCGCCCTACTCCGCCTGGGAGGGCGGATTCCTCAAGCCGGAGCAGTTCCTCGCCACGGTAGTGAAGGACCTGCAGTCCGGGCAGGCCACGAGCACGTCCTCGTCCCGCTAGCTTCGATCCTGCGGCCAGCGCCGCGCCGGCTCGCCTTCCGGCTGCGCGGCTTCCGAATCCGTGATCGGTCCGATCTTGCGGAACTTGTCGTAGCGGTCCTGCACCACCTGCTCGGGCGACATCTCGCGGAGCTCGCGCAGGTGCTTGCGCATCGCGGCGCGCAGGTTGCCTGCCGTCGCTTCCCAGTCGCGGTGGGCGCCGCCCGGCGCTTCCTCGATCAGCTCGTCGACGATGCCGTTCTCGAAGGCGTCGCGAGAGGTCAGCTTGAGCGCCTCGGCCGCTTTCTCCCCCTTCTTCGAGTCGCGGTAGAGGATGGCCGCGCACGACTCGGGGCTGATCACCGAGTACCAGCTGTACTGGAGCATGAGGAGCCGGTTGCAGACGCCGATGGCCAGCGCGCCGCCCGAGCCGCCCTCGCCGATGACGATGGAGAGCACCGGCACCCGCAGTGCGGCCATCTCCTCGAGGCAGGCGGCGATCGCTTCCGCCTGGCCGCGCTCCTCCGCGTCGATGCCCGGATACGCTCCCGGGGTGTCGATGAAGGCGATCACGGGCCTGTCGAACCGCTCGGCGAGCTTCATGAGGCGCAGCGCCTTGCGATAGCCTTCCGGCCTCGGCATGCCGAAGCTGCGGAGCAAGTTCTCCTTGGTGGAGCGGCCCTTCTGCTGGCCGAGGATCATCACCGGTTCGCCGTCGAAGCGGGCGAGTCCGCCGACCAGCGCCTGGTCGTCAGCGAAGGCGCGGTCGCCGTGCAATTCCAGCCAGTCGGTGAAGAGGCGCTGGACGTAGTCGAGCATGTACGGGCGATTCGGGTGCCGCGACAGTTGCACCATCTGCCAGCGCGACAGCTCGGCGAAGATCTCCTGGGTCAGCTTGGCACAGCGGCGCTCGAGCCGGCGGATCTCGCCGTCCAGCGAGGCGCCGTCGCCGTCGCCCGCGCCGATCGCCGCGTGGCGCTTCAGCTCGACGAGCTTCGCCTCCAATTCGAGCAGCGGCTTCTCGAAGTCGAGCGCGAAGGTGCTCATCCAGGCCGACCCTCGTACCACCGAGAGGCCCGATCGCAAAGCCCGGGGAGATCGATCGGCCAGGCGAGGGGAGGGCCGGCGTCCCGCCGGAACCACGTTCCTTGCCGCTTCGCGTAGCGCCGGGTCCGGGCAGCGACACGCTCCTCGGCTTGTTGCGTCGAGCACGTCCCTCGAAGTGCCGAGGCCATCTCGCCGTACCCGATGATCTTGAGGACCCGCGCGGCTGCCGGCACCTCGGCAATCCGGGCGAGAAGACGCCTCGTCTCGCGCTCCAGGTTTCCGGACTGGAACATCTCGCGCGTGCGCTTGCCGATCCGATCCCAGAGGATCTCGCGTGGAGGCGCGACATGGAGGAAGAGCGGCGCGTACCGCTCCTCGGCAAACCCGTGCGTCTGTTGCAGCTCCGAGAGCCGGCGGCCGGTCAGCGCGTGCACTTCCAGGGCGCGCTCGATGCGCACCCGGTCGGTGGGACGGATGGCCTGCGCGGCCTGCGGATCGATGTGGCCGAGCCGCTCGTGCAGGCCGGCGAGGCCGATCGTCTCCTGTACCCGGCGCAACTCCGCCCTGAACTCTTCGGATCGGCCGGGAGCGGCGAGCAGGCCGCGCAGGAGCGCGCGGATCCAGAGTCCCGTCCCGCCCGCGACGATCACCCGCTTCCCCCGCTTGCCGATGTCGGCGATGGCGGCATCGGCGAGCTTCACGAACGCCGCCGCGTCGAGTTGCTCGTCCGGTTCGGCGACGTCGAGGAGGTGATGCGGCGCCCGTGCCCGCTCTTCCAGCGTCGGTTTCGCCGTCGCCGCGTCGAGGCCCCGATAGCACTGTTGCGAATCCGCCGACACGATCTCCGCGCCGAGACGCTCGGCGAGATCGCAGGCGAGGCGCGTCTTTCCCGCGGCGGTGGGCCCCACCACCACCACTACCACTACCCTCTCGTTCACAGCGGAGCCACGCGCGACGAGGGACCGATACGCAAGCCGTCGGGCCGCGACTCAGCCCCTTCCACGCGCACGAGGTCGCCACGGCGCAGATCATCGAAGCGCGCATTCCCGGGCGAGGCATGGCGATCGAGGCGCACGAGCGGGATCCGGCCTTCGTCGCTGCACACCCACAGGCGCTTCTTCCCCTTCTCCGGGGGAGCGATCCCGACGACGCGCCACAGTCCGGGTTCGACGGCGGGCGGCGACCGCGCGAGGACGAGCGGCGCGTAGGAGAGGCCCTCGTCGGCGCGGAGCCCGGTCGCGTCGGCAAGCTGGCGAAGGTGCTCGGGAGGCTCCCACTCCGCGGAGGCGGTGCACCAGTCGCGCGGCGAGGCGAGCGCGGGGCAAGGCCGCTGGGTCAAGCACGGTCCCGTGGCGTACCAGCCGCGCTCGAGCGCGCGATCGCGGAAGGCGAGCAGCGCCCTCCCCGTCTCGCGAAGCGCGGGCTCCACCACGAGTACGGACCCCGACGAGCGAACCGGTAACGCGTCGAGGAGCGCATCCCGCCGTGCCTCCGGAATCTCCGACAGCACGTTGGCCAGGACGACGATCTCGAACTCGCCGCCCGCCGATCTCGCGCTGGCGGCCTCGCACCGCATCGTCCGCAACGAGGCGCTGCCGGCCAGCGCACGCGCCTCGGAAAGAGCCGCTTCGCTGGCGTCGATCGCGACCGCCTCTCCTCCGAGCACGTCGAGGATCGAAAGCGCGGCAGGGGCGGGCCCGGCGCCGACATCGAGGATGCGGGCCGGGCGCGGAAGGCAGGGCGCGAGGCGCAACGCGGAGCGGACCTTCGCGTAGGTCTGCGGCCACCACCACAAGAGATACGCGCCGAGATGCGCGCGGTCGCGCCAGGTCGCGGCGGTGGCAAGCTCACGCTGGCCGATGAGGCCTCGATGCAGGGTCTCGACGGCCCGCGCCGCCTTGGCGATCTCGCCGGCCGCGAGGCGGTGGGAAGGTCCGGTGCCGAGATCGAGGAGCGCCCGCGCGCGGGCGAGGAGCGCGGGGATGCGGTCAGCGAGGTCCACGAAGGGCGCAGGATAACGCCGCTGGGAGGAGCGGGCTTCGCCTGCGACGGGCGGAGGCCGAAGGCCGCAGCATCCGGTCGGCGGCTCAGGTGCTCTTCATCCCGAGGATGCGGAGAGCCAAGCGGAAATCCTCCGGCAGGGGCGCCTCGCAGACGATCCTGGTACGCGCGATCGGATGCTCGAAACCGAGCAGCGCGGCGTGCAGCGCCTGCCGTCCGAGCGCCTGCGCGGCGAGGCGCGCCGGAACGTCCTTTCCCAGCCTCGCCTCGCGCCGGACGCCTCCGTACAGGACGTCGCCGAGGAGCGGCCAGCCGGCGTCGGCGAGATGGGCGCGGATCTGGTGGGTTCGCCCGGTGTGCAACTCCACGTCGAGCAGCGAGACCGATGCGGAGCGCTCGACGACGCGGAACGAAGTGACGGCGCGCCGGCCGGTCCGCACCTTTGACGAGAACCGCTTTCGATCCACTGGATGTCTTCCAAAGAGTGTATCGAGAGTATGCTGCTCGGGCGGGTTCCCGTGCACGAGCGCCCGGTAACGCTTCTCCACGGTCCGCGCCTTGAAGCTCGCTTGGAGGCCCCGCAAGGCAGGCTCGGTCTTCGCCACCACGAGGCACCCGCTCGTGTCCTTGTCGAGACGATGGACGATCCCCGGCCGCTCTTCGCCGCCGATCCCCGCGAGCCCGCGCACCTTGCGGAGCAGCCCGTGCACCACCGTCCCGGTCGTCACGCCCGCGCCGGGATGGACCACCACGCCCGCCGGCTTGTCGATGACGAGTAGCTCTTCATCCTCGAAGAGCACCGGCAGCGGGATGTCCTCGGCTACGAGCGCGGATTTGCGCGGTGGCGGGATCCGTACCTCGATGCGCCAGCCGTCCCGGGCGCGCAAAGACGCCTTTGCGGACGCTCCGGGAACGTCGACGTTCCCTTCGTCGATGAGCGCCTGGATGCGCGATCGCGACAGCTGCGGAAGCCGCGCCGCGAGAAGCTGATCGAGCCGCTTGCCCGCTTCGCCCGCCTCGACGCGGAGGACGACGGTGCCCGTCACCAGATCTTCGACTTGATGGTGCCCTTGCGCGCGAGGATTACGTCGACGAGCGCGCGCTCGAAGAAATTCGTCGACGCCATCAGCTTCGGGTCCACCCGGCTCGCGTAGTGCGCCCGGCCTTCCTCGATCTCCCCGGCGAGGACGGTGAAGAAGGTGTCGTTCTCGATGCCTTCCTTGATCTTCGCCTCGTTGTAGAGGGAGAGATCGGAGGCGATCGCCCGGGCGAGCCGGTTCGCCGCCTCGGGACTGTCGATCATCGCGGCCATGGGTTACTCCGTCGCCAGCTCGACGTTCCAGTACGCGAGGTCGGCGGTGCTGAGGAACGGTAGCCACTGCTGATAGAAGCGCCCGGTTCTCGGGGGACCGCGGAAGAAAGGTGTCCAGCGCGGGCGCGTGGGCGGACGCTGCAGCCTGAGATGCGCCTCGTCCGGCGTGCGCCCGCCCTTCTTGAGATTGCACGGGACGCAGGAGCAGACGACGTTCTCCCAGGTGGTGAGCCCGCCGCGGCTGCGCGGGATGACGTGATCGAGATTCAGCTCGGCGCGCGGAGGGGTACGGCCGCAGTATTGGCAGGTGTTGCGGTCGCGGGCGTAGATGTTGAGGCGCGAGAAGCGGACCTTCGCGCGCGGCAGGTGATCGTAGGCCTGCAACAGGATGACGCGAGGCACCTTCAGGCGGCGCGAGGAAGTCCCGATCGACTCGTCGTGGACGGCGACGGCCAGCTCCGCCCAGCTCTCGAAATCGAAGGTCTGGTACTGCTCGTCGACCGCCTTGGCGGCGCCGCGATAAAGCAAGAT
>Ga0209473_1002021_pt1 | contig 11176 bp, 7 predicted proteins | sample GraSoiAngelo_133_FD_185890 | JGI IMG/M metagenome (GOLD analysis project Ga0209473, IMG submission 185890) | Grasslands soil microbial communities from the Angelo Coastal Reserve, California, USA - 14_0929_05_20cm (SPAdes) (version 2) | ecosystem: Environmental > Terrestrial > Soil > Grasslands ...
GACCTTCTTCTCCATGGGCACGATGAAGCGGTTGAGGAGCCGCATCGGCGGCACCTCCTGGCGCCCGAAGTCGTCGATCACGAACACGCCGGCATTGGCCTTCCAGTGCACGGGCGCCTCGTAGTAGCGGTTCTGAGGGTCATAGGCGAGGTCGAGCTGTGACAGCTTGAGCTCGCCGCCCACCACCACCACCGGCCGCTCGATCTTGACCAACCGGCGGTCCGCGGGCTGCTCGCCCTCGGCGATCCGGTGGAAGACGGGGTCGATCACGCGCACGATCTCGTCGCCGATGGCGACCGCGTGCGGGATCTCGATGGGCGCGCCCATGAGCAGCGCCATCCGCTCCGTGATCGTCGATTTGCCGTTGCCGGGCGCCCCGAAGATGAACAGCGACGAGCGCGAGACCATGGCGCCGCCGATCTGGTCGATGACGTGCTGCTCCAGCTGCAGCTCGCCCAGGGCCTTCTTGAGCATGGCGTCGGTGATGTTGGCCTTGCCGACCTGGCCGCGCACCAGCTCCAGGTAGTCCTCGTAGCGGATCGGGCAGGGCCCCAGGTAGCGCGTCTGCACCGCGGACATTTCAGCCGCGCGCTGGCGACCGGCGGAGCTGACCGTGTAGCTCATGCGCACCGGGATGGGACGGCTCTCCAGGCCGGGCTCGTTGGAGAAACCGGTCGTGTCCATCAGCTGATTGCGCTGGAACTCCTCGATGATCGGCTGCAGCGACTCGAAAGGCAGGCCGATGCGCGCCTCGATGGCCGCGCCGCTCAATTGGTCGGCATAGGCGATGGTGCGCAGGACCAGGCTCGCGACCAGGTCCTTGCGCAGACCTGTATCGTCGACCGTCCTCGGTGCCGCCAGAGCCCCGCCCGCTTTCATCAGCGCGCAACTATACCGGGGGGTACTCGGCGCCGATCCTACAATTCGCGCTCGGTGGAGTACGCCGCCCTCGACCTGGAGACCACCGGACTGGACCCCGACCGGGACGGCGTCATCGAAGTCGGCGCGGTCGCGTTCAACCACCAGGTGGTCGTCGACCGCCTGGAACTTCTCGCCAACCCGGGACGAAAGCTGCCCGACGCCGTGGCCCGGCTCACCGGGATCAGGAATGAAGAGTTGCGCGAGGCGCTCCCCTCGCGCGATGCGCTGCAGACTTTGCGCCAGTTCCTGGAAGGCCGCCAGGCGGTTGGCCATGGGGCTTCCCTGGACATCGACTTCCTGACCGCCGCCGGCTGCTGGGAGCCGGGCCGGGAGCTGGTCGACACTCTGCACATCGCCCGCATCCTGCTGCCGCAGGCGGCCAGCCACAGCTTGCCCTTGCTGGCGGCGGAGCTGGGGCTGGAGCAGCCCCGTCCGCACCGCGCCCTCGACGACGCCGACGCCACCCGGCAGCTCTTGATGCGGCTGCGTGAGGAGGCCGCGGGCCTGGACGAGGAGCTCAAGGAGAAGATGCTGGCGCTGGTTGCGCCCTATGGCTGGGCGATCGCTTCCTTCTTCGCGGAGGCGCTGGCGCTGCCCGCGCCGCTGGGCCTGCAGCGGCCGGAGCGCGCGGCCGGCACTGTCCAGCGGGTCGCCGGTCGCCGGGACGCGGACGACGATCCCTCGCACCTGGGTGCGCTGCTGGCGCCGGGTGGTCCGCTGGCTCGGGCGCTACCCGATTACGAGCACCGCGAGGGTCAGCTCCAGATGCTGCTGGCGGTGGCCCAGACCATGCGCCGCGGCGGCCGCCTGGTCGTGGAGGCCGGCACAGGCACCGGCAAGAGCCTGGCTTACCTGGTGCCGGCGATCGCACGCGCCCTGCGCCGCGGCGAGCGCGTGATCGTGTCGACCTACACGGTGACGCTGCAGGAGCAGCTGATGAACATCGACCTGCCCGGCCTGCGCCAGTGGCTGCCCTGGGACTTTGAGGCCTGCCTGCTCAAGGGCCGTCCCAACTACGTCTCCCTGCGCCGCTGGCGGCGCTACCTCGGCGAGCCCTGCGCGGACGCGGAGGAGCTGCGCTTCAAGCTCAAGGTGATGGTCTGGCTGCAGCAGACCGCGACCGGCGACCGCTCCGAGCTGCGCCTGCAGGGACGTGAGGAAGTCTTCTGGACGCGGATCGCCTCCGACCCGCTGGACTGCGTCGGCATCCACTGCACCGCCGAGGACTGCTTCGTGCACCGGGCCCGGGCCGAGGCTGAGAAGGCCGACCTGGTGGTGGTCAACCACGCGCTGCTGCTGGCCGACGCGGCGTCTGGTGGAGGCGTGCTGCCGCACTACGACCACCTGATCGTCGACGAGGCTCACCACCTCGAGGACGCCGCCACGTCCGGCCTGCGGCAGGATCGCGTCCTGGGCCTTGTCCAAGCCATCAAGCTGCAGCCGGCGCTCGGCTCAACCGCCGGGCTGGACAGGGCGCTGAGCGAGTCCGCCGCCTCGGCGCCGAACGCTCGCGCCCGCACCGCGACGTTTTTCGAATCCTGCGGGGAGTGGGTGCGCGAGTCGCTCCAGGACCCGGCCCGCCGCGACGAGAGCGTGCGCCTGGTGCCGGCGCTGCGCGATGACTCGGGTTTCCTGCCGCTGATCGACCTCGCCCAGGACGCGGTGACCGCCATGGCCGCGCTGGACGCCGACCTGCGGCGGGCCGTGAGCGCCGCGCGTGACTGGCTGGAGGGTGCGGAGCCCGATCCCGAGGTGCGCGAGCTGGAGATGATCCGGGCGCGGATCGCCGAGGCCGCGGGTCTGCTGCGCGGCGCGCTGTTGGAACCGGACGCCAACACCGTCTACTGGTTCACGCTGCTCGCACGCACCAACGCCGTGGTGCTGCGCGCGGCCCCCCTTGCTGTCGGCGGGCTCCTGCGCGAGCACGTCTACGCCGAGCGGTCCTCTGTGATCTTCACGTCGGCCTCGCTATCAGTGGCGGGCAGCTTCGACTACTTCTGCTCGCGCGTCGGGCTGGGCGAAGACCTGGAGACGCTGTCCCTGGCCTCGCCGTTCGACTACCTCTCGCAGGCGCTGGTCTGCCTGCCCACCGACCTTCCGGATCCCCAGTCGCCCGAGTTCGAGCCGCTGCTGGTCGACGTGGTGGCCGACGTGGCCCGCCGCATCGGCGGCCGCACGCTGGCGCTGTTCACCTCACATCAGCAGCTCCGCGACGTCTACACGTCGCTTAAGCACCGCGCCGACCTGGATGAGGTGCTGATCCTGGGCCAAGGCATCGACGGCCAGCGGCGGCCGCTGCTGAAGGTCTTCACGGAGACCGAGCACGCGCTGCTGCTGGGCACCTCCAGCTTCTGGGAGGGCATCGACGTGCCCGGCGACCGGCTGTCCTGCGTGATCGTGGTCAAGCTGCCCTTCCCGGTGCCCACCGAGCCCGTCTTCGCCGCCCGTGCGGAGCTGGTCCGCGACCCCTTCACCCAGTACGCGCTGCCGCTCGCCGCGCTGCGCTTGAAGCAGGGCTTCGGCCGCCTGATCCGGCGGGCCAGCGACCGGGGCGCGGTGGTGGTGCTGGACGGGCGGATCTCCAGCCGCGAGTACGGCCGGGCTTTCCTTGAGGTGCTGCCGCCGGCGGCCCAATACCGCGGGCGCGTGGAGCGGGTGGGGGAGAGGATCGAAGAGTGGCTGGAGGCGGCCGAGCTTGTTTGAGGGGGGACTCCCCCCTCTGCGCCGGCCGGGCGTAGCCCTTCCCCCGGCGCACCCCCCTGGTAGGTCGTGACCACACTGTGGGTGGTCGCTACGCCGATCGGGAATTTGGAAGACGTCACCCTGCGGGCGCTGCGGGTGCTGGGCGAGGTGGGGGCGATTGCCGCGGAGGACACCAGAGTCACGTCCCGGCTGCTGGCGAGGCACGGCATCCGGAAGACGCTGATCAGCTACCGGGCACCGGTCGAGCAGCGCACGCTGGCTCGCGTCCTGGCTGCTCTGGACGAGGGCGACGTGGCGTTGGTCTCGGATGCCGGGACTCCCACCCTCTCGGACCCCGGCCAGCGTTTGGTCGCGGCCGCCTGGGAGGCCGGGCACCGGGTTTCGCCGCTGCCCGGACCGAGCAGCGTGACGGCGGCGCTGGCCGTGGCCGGCTACCCGGGCGGCGGCTTCGGGTTTGCCGGGTACCTGCCACGCAAGCCCGGCGAGCGCCGGCGATTCTTCGAGGCCCTGCGTGAGGAGCGGCGGCCGACGGTGGCGTTCGAGTCGCCGCACCGCATCCTCAAGTCCCTCGGCGAGTTGGCGGCGGTGCTGCCCGAGCGCCACCTGACGGTCTGCCGCGAGCTGACCAAGCTGCACGAGGAGGTGCTGCGGGGGACCGCGGAAGAGGTCCTGGCCGCGCTGGGCGGGCGTCCGCGGGGCGAGTTCACAATGGTCGTTTCCGGTGCCTGAGCGCGAGAAGATCCTGATCGCCGTCGCCTGGCCGTACGCCAGCGGCCCTCGCCACATCGGCCACGTGGCCGGTTACGGCGTGCCGTCCGACGTGTTCGCGCGCTACCAGCGCCTGCGCGGCGCGGACGTGCTCATGGTCAGCGGCACCGACGACCACGGCACGCCCATCACTTACGGCGCGGACAAGGAAGGCATCTCGCCGCGCCAGTTCGCGGATCGCTACAACCGCGTTATCGTCGAGGACCAGCTCAAGCTCGGTCTCGCCTACGACTGCTTCACGCGCACCTACACGCAGAACCACTACCGCGTTACGCAGGACCTCTTCACGCAGCTGCACGACAAGGGCTACCTGTTCATCAAGAAGCAGCTGGGCGCCATCAGCCCCAGCACCGGGCGCACGCTGCCCGACCGCTTCATCGAGGGCACCTGTCCGATCTGCGGGTATCGGGAAGCACGTGGCGACCAGTGCGACAACTGCGGCAACCAGCTCGACCCCACCGACCTGATCGACCCGCACTCGCGCGTCAACGGCGAGGTGCCGGAGTTTCGCGAGACCGAGCACTTCTTCTTCGACCTGCCGGCCTTCGGCAACCGCCTGCAGGAATGGATCGCCAGGCAGGAGCACTGGCGTCCCAACGTGCGCGCCTTCTCGCGCAACTTCGTCAATGAGTTGAAACCGCGCGCCATCACTCGCGATCTGGATTGGGGCGTGCCGATTCCACTCGACGGCTGGCGCGACCGCGACGACAAGCGCATCTACGTGTGGTTCGACGCCGTGATCGGTTATCTCTCGGCCTCGATCGAATGGGCGGCCAACCGGGGGACACCCGACGCCTGGAAGGAGTGGTGGCAGGAACCGAGCGTTCCCGGCTACTACTTCATGGGCAAGGACAACATCACCTTCCACACCGTGATGTGGCCGTCGATCCTGCTCGGCGTGGGCGATCTCAACCTGCCCTACGAGGTGGTCGCCAGCGAGTTCCTGACCATGGAGGGCAAGAAGTTCTCGACCTCGCGCGCCGTGGTCATCTACGTGCGCGACTTCCTGTCGCGCTACGACCCGGACGCGTTGCGCTACTTCCTCACCATCGCCGGCCCGGAAACGCAGGACACGGATTTCACGTGGGCCGAGTTCGTGCGCCGAAACAACGACGAGCTGGTCGGCACCTGGGGCAACCTCGTGCACCGCACGCTGGTCAACGCGCACCGCAACTTCGGTGCGGTGCCGCCGGCGGGTGCTCTCAGCGACCGCGATCAGCAGGTGCTGTCAGCGGTCGCAGCGGGCTTCGAGACCGTCGGCGATCCGCTCGGTCGCGCGCGTTTCAAGGCCGCCATCGGCGAGGCCATGCGCCTTGCCGCACTCGTCAACCAATACCTCGGCGAGGAGCAGCCCTGGCACCTCGTGAAGAACGACCCTGAGCGGGCGGGCACGGTGCTCAACGTGGCGCTGCAGTGCGTGAACAACCTGAAGGTGATGTTCACGCCCTTCCTGCCTTTTTCGATGCAGCGCCTGCACGAGCTGCTCGGGTTCGACGACGTGCTGGCGCCGATGCCCGAGGTGACTGAGGTCGAGGAGCCTGACTGGGGCAGCCACCTCGTCCTCGGCGGCAGCTATCCGTCCGAGCCACGCTGGCACCCGCAGGACCTGACCGCCGGCCATTCGCTGCGAACGCCGGTCGCGCTCTACAAGAAGCTCGACGAGTCGGTCATCGAAGAGGAGCTGCGGCGGATGGAGGGCGCCGGCGGGGACTAGCTTCGTCGACACCCCACCCCTACCCTCCCCGACACGGGGAGGGCCGCCTTGATGCCGCCCAGCTTCGTCGACACCCACATCCACTTAGAGGAGGTGCCGGACTCGCCCGCCGCCGTGGACGAGGCGGTGCAGGCGGGCGTTACCGGACTGATCGCGATGGGCACCGACCTGAGCACCAGCCGCGGCGCCATCGCGATGGCAGAGCAGCATCCGGCTGTGTGGGCGGCGGTCGGGCACCATCCGATGAACCAGGCGCCGCCGGACCTGCCGGCGCTTCGCGAGCTCACAAGGCACCCGCGCGTGGTCGCCATCGGCGAAGTCGGGCTCGACCATTCGACCGACGAGCACGTCGGGCCCCACGAGGCTCAGGAGGCGTGGTTTCGGACCCTGATCGCGCTGGCGCTGGACACGAGAATGCCCGTGTGCGTGCACATCCGTGACAGCGCCGCCGACGTGCTGCGCGTGTTGTCGGAGCAGCCGGGCCTGACCGGCGTCATCCACTACTGGTCGCTGAGCGCGGACTTCGCCCGCCGGTTCCTCGACCTCGGCTTTCACATCTCCTTCGCGGGCACGGTCACCCGCAGCTCGAAAGAGCAGGTGCGCGAGGTGGCGCGGCTGGTGCCGGCCGACCGCCTGCTGCTGGAGACCGACGCGCCCTGGGGCACGCCGCGCGGCCGGTCCGGACCCATGCGCCCGGCCTGGATGATCGACACCGCGCAGGCGGTGGCCGAGATCCGGGGCTTAACCCTGGACCAGCTTGCCGAAATCGAGAAGGCAAACGTAAGTAGCCTCTTTCCGCGCCTTTCGCGCTGACGTCCGCCGTCGGATTTGGGGTCGCCGGTCCGTCACGGTCTACGTTTTGGACCATTAGCGGGCCGGATCAAGGACGATCGGCGAATCTGCAGCGCCCGTGCGGCCCATCTGCGTTGTCGGCTTCTGCGCTCCTCGATCACGCAGCTGCGGCCGCGCTCCCTCCGGTGCTCGGCGCCTCCTAGCATCTGAGCCACCTGGACACCGCATCTCTCGGCGCCGCCCTTGCCCCGGCCCGCTAAGCAAAGGAAGAGCCTCGGCCAGAACTGGCTGATCGATCCCGGCTTCCGCGACCGGGTGCTGGCGGCCGCGAACGTGCAGGAGACCGACGAAGTGCTGGAGATCGGTCCCGGTCCGGGCACACTGACCGAAGGCCTGGCTGAAACCGGGGCCCGGCTGGTGGCCGTCGAGCTGGACTCCCGGCTGGCCGCCCAGCTGCGTCGCCGCTTCGCGACCCGGCCCAACGTCGAAATCGTCAAGGGCGACATCCTGCGCACCGACCTGCGGTCGTTCTTTCCGCACGGTGGGGAGATCGTGGTCGGCAACATCCCCTACTACCTGACCGGAGCACTGCTGCCCAAGCTTCTCGATGCGCCGCCGCGCCCGCGCCGGATAAGCCTGTTGGTCCAGCGCGAAGTGGCAGAGCGCTGGACGGCACCCACCGGCGCCAGCACGGCGACGGTGGCGGTGCAGCTCTACACCGAGGCCCGGCTCGTGCTGCACGTGCCGGCGGTGGCCTTCGATCCTCAGCCGAAGGTGGACTCGGCGCTGGTCGTGATGGAGGTGCATCCGGTTCCGGCGCTGGATCTCGAAGACGCGCGAGCTTTCCTGGCCTTCGTGGAGCGGGTGTTCCAGTTCCGGCGCAAGCAGTTGGCGGGCAGCTTGCCTCGGGTCACCGGACTGCCGGCGGAGGAGATCACGGCGAGGCTGCAAGCGCTGGACATCGATCCCCACCGCCGTCCCCAGACCCTCACCCTCGAGGAATGGGGCTCGGTCTACCAGCGCATCGGGTAGTAGGCTCGATCCGTGGCGGTGGGGAGGCGGGAGGCGGACCTGGAGGACCCGCGCGAGCCGGAGCCGGGTTTTCGCTTCGTTCTCAGTCAGCCCGCCTTCCGGCTGATTTGGTTCGCTCAGCTGGCGGCGCAGTTGGCGGACAAGTTCCTGATGTTCTCGCTGATCATCCTGGCCTACCACGTGGCCGGGGGCAGCACGCCGGTCGCCATCACGCTGCTGGCCTACACGGTGCCCGCGGTGGTGATCGCCCCGCTGGCCGGGGTCTTCGCCGATCGCCACGACCGCAAGCTGCTGATGGTCGGGACCAACGCCGGCCGGGCCGTGCTGATCGCCCTCATCCCGCTCGCTTCGTTGGTGCCGAGCCTGCGTGGCGAATTCCTGCACCTGCTGGTGATCACCTTCCTCTTCTCGGCGGTCGGCCAGCTCTTCAGCCCGGCCGAGGCGGCGGCCATCCCGACGGTGGTACCGCGGCGCGGGCTGCTGACGGCCAACTCCCTGGTGCTGGCCACGATGGTGATCACGCTGGTGCTCGGCGGGGTGCTGGCGCCGCTGGTCTCCCGCTATGACATCTACGCGCCGTACTGGCTGGCCACGCTGCTCTTCGCGGTGGCGGGCACGCTGATCTTCTTTGCCAGGATCCCGCGCGGCGAGGCCTTCGCTCACACCGGCCGCCGCGTCTTTCACCAGGTGGCGGTGGAGCTCCGCGACGGCATGGCCGCGCTGCGCGCCTCGCCGGTTCTGCTGTTGACCTTCTACGAGCTGGCGCTGGCGCTGCTGGTGATGTTCATGATGTTCACCCTGGCGCCGGCCTATGTGAGCCGGGTGATCGGGATCACCGAGCAGGACACCTACGTGATCCTGCTGCCGGCGACCCTGGGAGCGCTGGTCAGCGCGGTCCTGCTCGGCCAATTCGGGCGTCGCATCGACAAGGCGTGGCTGCTGGTGGGCGGCCTGGTGGCGACGGGGCTGACGCTGGCTGTGCTGGCGGTGGCGCCGCAGGCAGTTCGCCATCTGCCCGAGCTGCGGGCCAGTGTCCGCGGCTTCGGAGCCGCGCTCTCTTTCCTGCTGGGCATCGAGTTCGGGGCGCTGATGATCCCGTCTCTGACCTACCTGATGGAGAACACCCCCGACCATGTGCGAGGCCGCGTCTTCGCACTGCTGTTCATGGTCATCAACGGCGTCAGCGCATTGCCCGTGCTGGTGGCCGCGGCCCTGGCGGACACACTCGGCATCGACCGGGTGATCGGCCTGCTCGGGGTGCTGCTGGTGCTGACGGGGATCAGCGTCGCAGGCTTGGCCCGGCGCGTTTTCGGAGGTCCTGCGCTAGCAGCCCATAAACTCGCCGACTGATGGCGCAGTACGACGCCGAAGCATCTTCTGAGCCGCTCTACGTTCTCAGGCACTCGACTGCGCACCTGTTGGCGGCCGCGGTCACCTCGCTGCTGCCCGGTACCAAGTACGCGGGCGGGCCGCCGGTCGAGAACGGCTTCTACTACGACTTCGAGCTGCCGGAACCACTGGGCGAGGACGACCTCCCGCGCATCGAAGGGCGCATGCGCGAGCTGGTCAAAGCCCGAGTTCCCTTCGAGCAGGAATTGGTCCCGCACGAGCGGGCTGTGAGCCTCTTCACGGAGCTCCAGCAGCCCTACAAGCTGCACTGGATCGGGGACAAGGCGAGCGCGGACGAGCAGGTCAGCGTGTACCGGACGGGTGACTTCCTGGACCTCTGTCGGGGTCCGCACGTGCCCGATACAGGCGAGCTCAAGGTCTTCAAGCTGATGCGGGTCGCCGGCGCCTATTGGCTGGGAGATGAGAAGAACCGGCAGCTGACGCGCATCTACGGCACTGCCTGGCCGACCCAGGCCGACCTAGAGGCCTACCTGAAGATGCTCGAGGAGGCCGAGCGGCGCGACCACAAGCGCCTGGGCAAGGAGCTGAAGCTCTTCGCGCTCGACTCCCGAACGGGCCTCGGGCTGCCGATCTGGCTGCCCAACGGCGCCACCGTCCGCCGCGAGCTGGAGCGCTGGATCGTCGACGAGGAGGTCCAGCGCGGCTACCAGCACGTGGTCACGCCGGAGGTGGCCAAGCTCGACCTCTTCATCAAGTCGGGCCACTGGCAGCGGTATCGCGACTCGATGTACCCGCCGATGACATTCGACGATGGCGAGCAGCTGGAGCTGCGGCCGATGAACTGCCCGCACCACATCCTGGTCTATGACCAGGAGCTGCACAGCTACCGCGACCTGCCGATCCGGATCGCCGAGCTGGGCCAGAACTGGCGCTTCGAGAAGTCGGGCGAGCTGGCGGGACTGATCCGGGTCCGCTCCTTCACCCTCAACGACGCCCACATCTTCTGCACGCCCGAGCAGCTGCGCGCCGAGATCCTGGCCGTGATGGACCTCGCGCGCTACTTCATGGAGACCCTGGGCGTGACCGAGATCACGCACCGGCTGTCGATCTGGGACGAGGATGACCGCGACCACTGGCTGGGCAGCGACGAGAACTGGCACAACGCCATCGAAGCCCTGCGCGGCGCCCTCGAGGAGCGCGGCATGGAGTACTTCGTGGGCAAGGGCGAGGCGGCCTTCTACGGTCCCAAGATCGACTATCAGGTACGCGACGCCGCCGGCCGCGAGTTCACCAACAACACGATCCAGGTCGACTTCGAGCAGCCGGAGCGGTTCGGCCTCGAGTATGTGGCCGAAGACGGTTCCCGGCGCCGCCCGGTGATGATCCACCGCGGGGCCTTCGGCGCCATGGAGCGCATGACCGCCTATCTGATCGAGAAGTACGCGGGCGCCTTCCCGACCTGGCTGCACCCCGTGCAGGTGGTGGTGATCCCGATCACCGACGAGCAGCACGAGTACGCGGCGCGGGTGGCCGAACGCCTGCGCCGGGCGCGGATCCGGGTGCAGGTCGACGACGGCCCCGAGCGCATGAACAAGAAGATCCGCGACGCCCAGCACCAGCGGGTTCCGTACATGGCGGTGATCGGCCAGCGGGAGGCGGCGGCCGGCCAGGTCTCGGTGCGCAACCGCGCGGGCGAGCAGACCGAGGAGGCGCTGGACGCATTCGCCGACCGGGTGACCCTGGAGATTGCCGAGCGCCGCCTCAGCTGAGGGCGGTTTGCCTGGCGGCCAAAGTTGGTAGACTCCGGCCAGTCGAAAAGCAGGGGGTCCGCCCCCCTCACCCAGGAAGGCCGCGTGCCGGATCCGGGTTTTGTGAGATCACGGGCGGCCGCTTTGC
>Ga0209473_1002022_pt1 | contig 11167 bp, 9 predicted proteins | sample GraSoiAngelo_133_FD_185890 | JGI IMG/M metagenome (GOLD analysis project Ga0209473, IMG submission 185890) | Grasslands soil microbial communities from the Angelo Coastal Reserve, California, USA - 14_0929_05_20cm (SPAdes) (version 2) | ecosystem: Environmental > Terrestrial > Soil > Grasslands ...
TCAATGGCGTCGTCAAGTCCGTGTTCGGCAATCGCCTCGACGCCATGGGTACGCTGGCGGTACTGGTGTTCGCGATCGGCTTGAGCTTCTGGGTGCAGTACGCGCGTACGGTACGCGGCTCGGTCATGGTGGAGAAGAACAAGGACTATGTTGCGGCCGCGCAATTGATCGGCCTTCCCGCGCCTGTCATCATGCTGCGTCACGTCTTGCCCAACGCGATGGGACCGATCCTGGTGATCGCGACCATCAATCTTGCGCTTGCGATCATCACCGAGGCGACACTGTCGTTTCTTGGAGCCGGCATGCCCGACACCATGCCTTCGCTCGGCACCCTGATCCGGATCGGCAACAACTATCTATTTGCCGGCGAGTGGTGGATTGTAGCCTTTCCCGGATTTGCGCTGGCGGGGTTGATCCTGTCGATCAATCTATTGGGCGATTGGATCCGCGACGCGCTCAATCCGAAGCTCCGATGACAAGCCCTGGCACAGATCAACTGAACTTATGACCGAACCCGTTCTCTCAGTCCGCAATCTTCACGTGGAATTCGCCAGCCGCCGCAGTACGCTTCGCGCTATCGACGGGGTCTCGTTCGACATCGCCAACGGCGAGGTGCTCGGCGTGGTCGGCGAATCCGGCGCCGGCAAGTCCGTCACGGGGCTCGCCATCATTGGCCTTATCGATCCGCCCGGCCGCATCGCCGGCGGCTCAATTTACCTCTCGGGAATGCGGATTGATGACCTGCCGCCGGAACAGATGCGCAGGATTCGGGGCAAACGGATCGGAATGATCTTCCAGGATCCGCTCACCAGCCTTAATCCGCTGTACCGGATCGGCGATCAGCTCGTCGAGACCATCCGGACCCACACCAATCTATCCGAGCAGGCGGCGCGCAAGCGCGCCATCGATCTGCTGGCCGAAGTCGGTATCCCCTCGCCGGACAAACGCATCGATGCCTATCCGCACGAATTCTCCGGGGGCATGCGCCAGCGCGTCGTGATAGCGCTGGCAATTTGCGCCGAACCGGAATTGATCATCGCCGACGAACCGACCACCGCGCTGGACGTCTCGGTGCAGGCGCAGATCATCTCGTTGATCAAGCGCCTCGGGCGAGATCATGGCACCGCCGTGATGCTGGTGACCCACGACATGGGCGTGATCGCCGAGACCTCCGATCGCGTCGCCGTGATGTATTCCGGCCGTATCGCCGAAATCGGACCGATCCCGACGCTGGCCGGGGACGCCGCGCGCCTGGTCCAAATCCCCGGCTCGATGCCGCGGCTTTCGGCAATCCCGCCGGGTTGCGCCTTCAACTCGCGCTGCGCGTTCGCTTTCGACCGCTGCCGGATCGAACGGCCGGAGCCAATCCGGCAAGGCAGGCAAGCCGTCGCCTGCCATCTCTATGACGCGTCCGCCAAGGAAACCGCGGCATGACGGCGGCGCCCTTTATCGACGTCAAAAATCTTCGTCGCACATTCGATGTCTCGAAACCCTGGCTGAATCGGATGCTCGAAGGCGGCCGCCTGGAGTTTTTGAAGGCGGTTGACGGGGTGACATTTCAGATCACCAGAGGCGAGACCTTCGCGCTGGTCGGTGAATCCGGTTCCGGAAAGACCACTGTCGCGCGCATGGTCGTCGGACTGCTGCCGCCAAGCTCCGGGGAAGTGGTCATCGACGGCGTTTCGATGACCAACCCCCGCCAATTGGCGGCGCGTCAGCAACTGCGGCGCCGCATTCAAATGATTTTTCAGGATCCCTACGCCAGCCTCAACCCGCGGCTTCGGGTCGACGCGATCGTCGCCGAGCCCATTCGGGCGTTCAATCTGATCCAGGGCGAGCGGGACATCCAGGCCCGGGTCGGCGAGCTGTTGAACCTGGTCGGGCTGCATGCCGACGATAGCTGGAGGTATCCGCACGAATTTTCCGGCGGGCAACGCCAGCGGATCGCGATCGCGCGCGTGCTGGCGTCCGAAGCCGAGTTCATTGTGTGCGACGAGCCGACCTCAGCGCTCGATGTCTCCGTGCAGGCGCAGATCCTCAACCTGATGCGTGACTTGCAGGACAAGTTCGGCCTCACTTATCTTTTCATCAGTCACAACCTCGCCGTGGTCCGGCACATGGCGAACCGGATCGGGGTGATGTATCTCGGCCGCCTTGTCGAGATCGCGGAAGGCCGCGAACTGTTCAGCCGCCCGCGAATGCCCTACACCAAGATGCTGCTGGGCGCGGTCCCCGATCTGGCGATGTCCGGTCGCCAGCGGATTCCTGTAAAGGGCGAAATCCCCAACCCGATCGATCCGCCGCCGGGCTGCGCGTTCAACCCGCGCTGCCCGCTGGTGTTCGATCTCTGCCGCAGGCAGGCTCCCGCGCTGATCGATGGTGTCGCCTGCCACGCCGTCAACAATGCAGCCGAAGCTGCCGCGGCGGTATAATCACGGGGACGCGAGCGAGAGGTCGCCGCTTGGGCTGGTTGGCAGACCGCCTTGGCTGTGATCAAGTGCCCCCGAGCCCAAACCATGGATAACAATGAGCAATATCAATCCCGATCCCTTCACCACGCGGCCAGAAATCGAAGGCACCTTCGGGGTCGTCACCTCGACCCACTGGATTGCGACCGCGGTCGGGATGGCCACTCTTGAGAAGGGCGGCAATGCATTCGACGCCGGTGTCGCCACCGCGTTTACGCTGCAGGTGGTCGAACCGCATCTGAACGGTCCCGGCGGCGATGTGCCGATCATCGTGCATGACACCAGAGCCGGCCGCACCGAGGTGATATGCGGTCAAGGCCCTGCTCCCGCCGGCGCCACCATCGCGCATTATCGCAGCGAGGGACTGGAGATGGTGCCCGGCACGGGGCTGCTGGCCGCCTGCGTTCCCGGCACGTTTGAGTCCTGGATGCTGCTGCTGCGCGATTACGGCACGCTGCGGCTGCGCGAAGTGCTTGAGCCCGCCATCGCCTATGCGCGTGATGGCTATCCGCTGGTCGAACGCGCATCGGCAACCATTCAGACGGTAGAGCAACTGTTCAGGAAATTCTGGACCACCTCGGCCGCCGTCTATCTGCCAAACGGCGAAGTTCCCAAACCCGGCACGCTCTTCACCAACAAACAGCTCTCGGAAACCTACGCCCGCATCTTGAAGGAGGCGGAAAGCGCCGGTTCGGACCGCGTTGCCCAAATCGAAGCCGCGCGCAAGGCCTGGTCGCGGGGCTTCGTCGCCGAAGCCATCGACAAATTCTGCCGCACACAAGAAGTCATGGACGTCAGCGGCTCGCCGCATCGCGGCGTGCTGCGCGGCGACGACATGGCACGCTGGCAACCGTCCGTTGAAGCGCCGCTCACCTACGAGTATGGTCGCTATACGGTCTGCAAGCCAGGTGTCTGGAGCCAGGGTCCCGTCATGCTCCAGCAACTCGCGCTGTTGAAGGGATTCCAGCTCGACGGCCTCGATCCCGCGGGTCCCGAATTCATTCACCTGCAAGTCGAATGCGCCAAACTCGCGTTTGCCGACCGCGAGAAGTTTTATGGCGATCCGAAATTCAGTGAGATCCCGATCGCGACGCTATTGTCGGACGCTTACAATGACGCGCGCCGCAAGCTGATTTCGGAAAAGGCGTCGCTCAATTTCGTTCCCGGGTCGGTAGAAGGATTCGGCTCGGTCGTAAAAATGCGCCGTGAGGAAGGGCAACGCGAGGCGGTCGGGGCGATGGGCGCCGGCGAGCCTACGGTCGGTCGGTTCGGTGAGGTGCGTGGCGACACCGTGCACTTCGATATCATCGATCAGGCCGGCAACATGATCTCGGCCACGCCCTCTGGCGGTTGGCTTCAATCCTCGCCGGTAATTCCGGAACTCGGCTTCTGCCTTGGCAGTCGCGCGCAGATGTTCTGGCTGCAGGAAGATCACCCGGCCGCGCTGGCGCCAGGCAAGCGCCCGCGCACCACGCTCAGCCCGACCATGGCGCTACGCGATGGCGAGCCGTATCTGGCTTGGGGTTCGCCGGGCGGCGATCAACAGGACCAATGGAATACGCAATTTTTTCTGCGTCACGTTCACGCCAGGATGAACCTGCAGGAAGCGATCGACGCGCCAGCCTGGCATTCCGAACATTTCCCGATCTCGTTCTGGCCGCGCACCGCGCGCCCCGGTGTGCTAGTCGTCGAAAACCGCGTGCCAACGGCCACTGTGGATTCGCTGAAACGACGTGGTCATCTCGTCGAGGCCGGCCCCGACTGGTCGGAAGGCCGGCTGACAGCGGCATCCAAGGTCGGCCGGCGCCGGCGCGCCGCGGCCAATCCCAGGGGCATGCAGGGCTACGCGGCCGGACGGTAGTAAGTAAGATGACCTGGTCGATCATCGCCCGAGACGAGTTAACCGGGCAATTCGGAATAGCCGTCGCGACCTGCTTCTTCGCGGTTGGCGCCCGCGTCCCCCATGTCGCCCCCGGCGTTGGGGCGATCGCAACCCAGGCGCTGGTCAATCCATATTACGGGATAGACGGCTTGGAGCTGCTCCGAGAGGGGCGTCAGCCTCGCGAAGTCATCGAGACCCTGATCGCAGCGGATGCCGGACGTGAGAGCCGACAGCTCCATATGATGGACGCCGCTGGACGCATCGCGTCCCACACAGGCCGCGAATGCGTTATCTGGTGCGGGCATATCGAAGGCAAAGGATTTTCCATCGCCGGCAACATGCTGACGGGTGCGCGGGTACTTGACGATACGGCCGAGACTTACATCGCGAGAGAAAGTCTGCCGTTCGCGCAACGGCTGATCGCTGCGATGCGGTCAGGCGAGGCTGTTGGTGGAGACAAGCGCGGCAAGCAGTCGGCGGCGCTCGTGATCTACGACGAAGATGAGTGGTCGGCGCTCGATTTGCGCGTCGATGACAACCCCGATCCGCTTGCCGAACTCGACCGCCTCGAGCAGGTCAGCCGCGAGCGCTGGGTGCATTTCCGAAAATTTCTGCCGAGCCGCAAGAATCCGGCCGGCGTGACCGATCGCAAGATCATCGAAGCCTCGATGGAAGCTGCCGTAGCGGATCGAAAATGACGGTCACCCCACTGATCGAAATCGAAAATTTGCGGGTGCTGTTCCATGGTGACGGCGGGCGCACCACGCACGCAGTCGACCGGGTCGACCTGAGCGTGGCCAACGGCGCGACACTGGGGCTGGTCGGCGAATCCGGGTGCGGCAAGAGCGTGACCTCGCTCGCAATCATGGGCCTGTTGTCGAAACATTCAGCCGAAGTCACCGGGTCGATCCGTTTCGAAGGCTCCGATCTGCTTGACGTGCCCGACGAGACCCTGCGCGACCTCCGGGGCAACCGCCTGGCGATGATTTTTCAGGAGCCGATGACGTCGCTCAATCCGAGCTTCACCATCGGCGAGCAGATCATCGAAACCATCCTGCGCCATCGCGGCGGTTCGCGGCGCGATGCGCGCGAGCGGGCGATCGAGCTGTTGCGACGCGTCCACATCCCCTCCCCGGAACGCCGTATCGAGGAATATCCGCACAAATTGTCGGGCGGGATGCGCCAACGCGTCATGATCGCGATGGCGCTGGCCTGCGATCCCATGCTCCTGATCGCGGACGAGCCGACCACCGCGCTAGACGTTACCTTGCAGGCGCAAATCCTGGACCTGATGCGCGAGCTGAAGGCGGCGAGCGGGGCGGCGATCATTCTGATCACCCACGATCTCGGCGTAGTCGCCGAGGTCTGCGACGAGGTCGCGGTGATGTATGCCGGCGAGATCGTCGAGCGCGCGAGCGTCGATGAATTATTCGCCTCACCCCAACATCCCTACACCGTCGGCCTGCTCGGCTCGATCCCGCGGCTCGACCGGCGCGCATCTCATCTCGCCACCATCGAAGGCATGGTTCCGAACATGGCGGAGCCGCCGTTCGGCTGCCGCTTCGCCGCGCGCTGCCCGTTCGTCAGCGACGCTTGCGTCGCTGCGCCGCCGCCGTTCATTGCGGTCACGCCCGGACACTGGTCGCGCTGCATCAAGACGCCGCTGGAGAGACTGGTGTCATGACCGCCCTGCTCGAGGTCGAAGACCTGGTGAAGCACTTCGTCGCGCAGCGGACGGTGTTCGGCCGACCGAGCGCGTTCATCAAGGCGGTCGATGGCGTGAGCTTCAGCGTCGAGGCCGGCAAGACGCTGGCGCTGGTCGGCGAATCCGGTTGCGGAAAATCCACCGTCAGCCGGCTGGTGCTGCGGCTGCTCGAACCGGATTCAGGGCGGATACGCTTCGAGGGACGCGATCTGCTTGCACTGGACGCCAACGAATTGCGCGCCTTCCGGCGCAACGCGCAGATCATCTTTCAGGATCCTTATGCATCGCTCAACCCGCGCATGACCGTGGGCCAGATCCTGACCGAACCTCTGGCGCTGCATGACCTGGTTCCGGCGTCACGCCGCCGCGAGCGCGTCGAGGAATTGCTGCGCCTGGTCGGGCTGGAGCCACGATTCGCACGCCGCTACAGCCACGAATTCTCCGGCGGTCAGCGCCAGCGCATCGCCATCGCCCGGGCGCTCGCAGTCCAGCCCAAACTCATCATCTGCGACGAGCCGGTATCGGCGCTGGATGTCTCGATCCGTTCGCAAATCCTGAACTTGTTGCGCGATCTGCAGGACCGGCTCGGGCTGGCCTATATCTTCGTTTCGCACGACCTCGCCGTGGTGAAGCACATCGCGAACCGTGTCGCGGTGATGAACCTGGGCGGCATCGTCGAGACCGCCGATACGCAAGCACTGTTCGCCTCGCCGCGTCATCCCTACAGCCGGGCGCTGTTGTCGGCGATCCCGGTGCCCAAGCCGCGGGCAAAACGCAGCCGCATGTTGCTGCAGGGCGAGATGCCCAGTGCGCTCAAGCCGCCCGCCGGCTGCCGGTTTCACACCCGCTGCCCCTATGTGATCGAGCGATGCCGGGTCGAGCCGCCACAACTGCTTGGCGAGGGGCATTTGACCGCTTGTCATCGCACGGCGGAACTGCCGCCGCCCGATGTCGTCCTGCCCGCCGACAATCTCTCGCCGATTCTGGAACGATTGGTAACGGCCTTCAGTAGCCGCGCGGAAGTAGCCGGCCGCGCCGGGGTTGATATTGTCAAACCAACGCCACCGCCAGCCGGCTGAACACACAACATGGAGACCAGTCCTATGAAAATCCTACGTTTCGCGGCAGTAGCGGCTGCGTTGTTGCTATCGTTTCAGGCGGGCGCTCAAGCTCAGACAACGCTGCGGATCGGCCTTGCCGAAGACCCCGACATTCTCGATCCGACGCTCGCGCGCACTTACGTCGGCCGAATCGTGTTCGCCACGTTCTGCGACAAGCTGTTCGACATCGACGAAAAGCTCAACATCGTCCCGCAGCTCGCGCTTTCCCACGAGACCTCGGCCGACGGCAAGGAGGTCACGATCAAGCTGCGGCCGGGCGTCAAATTCCAGGACGGCGAGGCATTCAATGCCGAGGCCGCGAAATTCTCGCTCGAGCGCCACCTGAATATGCAGGGCTCGTTCCGGAAACCGGAACTGGCCACGCTAGACCATATCGACGTGGTCGATCCCCTCACCATCAAGCTGGTACTGAAGACGCCGTTCTCGCCGCTGATCGCGCAGCTCACCGACCGCGCCGGGATGATGGTTTCGCCCAAGGCGGCCAGGGACGAAGGCGACAAGTTCGGACTGCGGCCGGTTTGCGCGGGGCCATACAAATTCGTCGAACGCGTGCAGCAGGATCGCATCGTATTCGAGAAATTCGCCGACTACTGGAACAAGGACAACATCTTCATCGATCGCGTGATGTTTTTGCCTATCGTCGACGCCACCGTGCGGCTTGCCAACCTGAAATCGGGAGGCCTCGACCTGCTGGAACGGCTGTTGGCAACCGACATCAAGGCCGTTCAGACAGACCCGAGACTTAAACTGTCGACCGCAATCGAACTCGGCTATCAGGGAGTGACGCTAAACATCGGCAATGACAAGGCGAAGGGTCCACTCAGCCAATCCGCGAAGGTGCGGCAGGCACTCGACCTTTCGATCGACCGCGAAGCCATCAATCAGGTGGTCTTCAACGGGGAGTTCAAGCCCGGCAACCAGTGGGTCAATCCCGATCATCCCTATTACCAGAAGGCTTTCCCTGTTCGCGCCCGCGATATCGCCAAGGCCAAGGCGCTGTTGAAGCAAGCCGGAGTTACCGCACCTGTGAGCGTCGATTTCATGGTGCCGAAGGGCGCGGAAACCGAAGCGGTTGCGCAGGTGATCCAGTCGATGGCGGCCGAGGCCGGATTCGATATGAAGATCAGGGTCACGGAATTCGCGACCTCGCTGAAGCAGGCGGAAGCCGGTGAATACCAGGCTTTCATGCTGGCCTGGAGCGGCCGGATCGATCCGGACGGCAATTCCTACGTCTTCCTCAAAAGCGGAGGCCCGCAGAACTACAGCGCGTGGTCAAACCCCGAGGCCGACAAGGCGCTCAATGACGCGCGCCTTGTCACGGAGCAGGCGCAACGGCAAGCGATCTACCAAAAGCTGACCAAGCTCGTGCTCGACGAAGAGCCTATTCTTTATATCTTTCACCGCAGACTCCTGATCGCCCACACCAACAAGCTTGAGGGTTACAAGCAGATGCCGGACGGGCTGGTGCGCGTGATCGGGCTGAAGCTGAAATGAAGATGGCTGCATCGAGCACCTCCGCTGCTCCCTCATCCGCAAGGGTGGAGGGAAAGTTGAGGTGGCGACCGCCTTCCATCATTCCCGCGAGTCAACGTCCGCCATGCTGAATTTCATCGCCAGGCGCATCGTGCAGCTGATCCCGACGCTGTTCTTCGTGTCGATCCTGATATTTTCGCTGCAGCATCTATTGCCCGGCGATCCGGCGCTGGTGATGGCCGGCGAGGAGCGCGACCCCAATGTCATTGCCCATATCCGCGCGCAATATCGGCTCGATCAACCGATTCCGGTCCAGTACGTTTACTGGGTAAAGGGCGTTCTGTCCGGCGACTTCGGCGAGTCGTTGCGGATCAAAGTGCCGGTACTCGACCTGATCAAGCAAAAGCTGCCGGTGACCATGCAACTGGCTTCGATGGCGATCGTGATCGCCTTTCTGGTGGGCATCCCGGCCGGCATCGTGTCGGCGGTAAAGAAAGGCACCGCCTGGGACTATGGCGCGAACCTGTTTGCGCTGTGGGGCATCTCTACGCCGAACTTCTGGCTCGGGATCATGCTGATCTTTCTGTTCTCGATCGAACTCGGCTGGCTGCCGGCCTCGGGCTACGTCCCTTTGACTGAAAACTGGCGCGCGAGCCTAGCTTCAACCATCCTGCCGGCGTTCGTGCTCGGCAACGCAATCGCGGCGATCCTGATGCGACATACCCGAAGCGCGATGCTGCAGGTGCTCGAGAGCGACTACGTCCGCACAGCCCGCGCCAAAGGTCTTTCCGAGCGCGCGGTGATTCTCAAGCACGCCATGCGCAACGCGCTTACGCCCGTCATTACGCTTGGCGCGCTCGAACTCGGCACGCTCTTGTCGGGCGCGGTGCTGACCGAGCAGATATTTTCGATACCGGGCTTCGGCAAGCTGATCGTCGATGCCGTGTTCAACCGCGATTATGCGGTCGTGCAAGGCGTCGTGCTGGTAACCGCGACCATTTACATCACCCTGAACCTGATCGCCGATATCGCCTATATCCTCGTCAATCCACGGCTGAGGGCATGAGCGCATGACCGATACTGCGATAGGCGCGGTCCCGATCACCGACTCGGAGGCCTTGGAGAGCCCGGCTCGGCGGGCGCTGCGCCGATTGTTCCACCGCAAAGGCGCTGTCGTGGGCCTAATAGTCATCGCGACATTCATCGTGATGGCGGTGTTTGCACCGCTGCTCTCGCCCTATGACCCGATCGCCACCAGTTGGACACTAGTGCGCAAGCCGCCTTCGGCGCTGCACTGGTTTGGCACCGACGACCTCGGCCGGGATATCTTCGGCCGCGTGATCTATGGCGCCCGCGCATCGCTGATTGCAGGCGCGATTTCAGTCGGCATTGCACTCCTGATCGGCGTGCCGTTCGGACTGCTGTCCGGCTATCGGGGCGGGTTCATCGACGGCCTGATCAGCCGGATCACCGATGCCATGCTCGCCTGCCCGTTCCTGATCCTCGCCATTGCACTGGCGGCCTTCCTTGGCCCGAGCCTTGGCAACGCGATGATCGCGATTGGCATTTCGACCACGCCCATTTTCGTCCGGCTGACCCGCGGTCAGGTCATGAGCGTGAAGGTGGAGGACTACGTCGAGGCCGCGCGCGCCATGGGCAATCCGCGTTGGCGCATTGCGCTATTCCACATCCTGCCCAACATCATGCCCGCGTTGCTGGTGCAGGCGACGCTGTCGATCGCGGCTGCGATCATCGCCGAAGCGGCGTTGTCGTTCCTCGGACTTGGGCAGCAGCCGCCCGCGCCATCCTGGGGCAGCATGCTGAATTCGGCGCAACGATTCCTCACCAACGCACCATGGATGGCCGTGTGGCCGGGGCTTGCGATTTTCCTGGTGGTGCTGTCGTTCAACCTGGTTGGCGACGGCCTGCGCGACGCGCTCGACCCGCGCGAGCGCTGATCGCGGAGTCAGATCACGGTCTCACGCAAGACGCGGCGGCAGTCCATCTCGTATTCGAGATCGATCACCGGCGGGCGGGCAAAATGCCAGGTCAGACCCGAGCGCGCGGCGCCGCGGCGAACCAGCTCATCGACCACCACGGCATGAAAATCGTGCACGGTGTAGGCCTGCACCGCCGTGGTGTGCTTCCAGGCAAACCCGAAGGCGCCCAGGCGCGTTTCCATTTCCCTTGTCGTGAACCGGACCTTTTCCTTGATGCCTTCCGGGCTGAGGTCGCGGTAGCGCACGATCCGCGTCGCATAGCTCCCCTCGCCGCCACGCCATTCAGCGCCGCCGGCGATGATGAATGCCGGTGCCGTGCCTTGGCTCGGCCGCGTGAAGGAAAACGCGTAGAACGACGGCCCGGCCGGAGGATCGACCTCCGGACAGACGTTGCTGCGCGCCACCGGATTGATGACGCCATCGAACAGCCCCCATTGCGCCAGCGTCTTCACGTAATGCTCGTTGAAGATTCGAAACCCGTCTTCCGTGAAAGCCGCCGGTGAACGCAGCTCGCAGGC
>Ga0209473_1002023_pt1 | contig 11166 bp, 13 predicted proteins | sample GraSoiAngelo_133_FD_185890 | JGI IMG/M metagenome (GOLD analysis project Ga0209473, IMG submission 185890) | Grasslands soil microbial communities from the Angelo Coastal Reserve, California, USA - 14_0929_05_20cm (SPAdes) (version 2) | ecosystem: Environmental > Terrestrial > Soil > Grasslands ...
GACGCTGACGAAGAAGATGGCCGAGGATCTCACCGACTACCTGCTCGAGTCCGGCGTCAAGGCGCGCTACCTCCACTCCGAGATCGACACGCTGGAGCGGATCCAGATCATCCGTGAGCTGCGGCTTGGCGAGTACGACGTGCTCGTCGGCGTCAACCTGCTTCGCGAGGGTCTCGACCTGCCAGAGGTCTCGCTCGTGGCGGTGCTCGACGCCGACAAGGAGGGCTTCCTGCGCGGCAAGACGGCGCTCGTTCAGACGATCGGCCGCGCGGCGCGGAATACCAACGGCAAGGTGCTGATGTACGCAGACAAGCTGACCGAGGCGATCAAGGGTGCGCTCGACGAGACCAACCGCCGCCGCGCCAAGCAGCTCGCCTACAACGAGGAGCACGGGATCACGCCTGAGTCGATCCAGAAGGGCGTCTCCGACATCGCCGAGTTCCTTTCGCTGGAGTCGCCGACCGTGCCGGGGCGCCGCCGCCGCGACGGCCGCAAGGTCGAGGGCCTGAGCTCCGAGGAGCTCGAGCGGCTCGTGATCACGCTCGAGGAGGAGATGTTCACGGCCGCGGAGGAGCTGCGCTTCGAGTACGCGGCGAAGCTCCGCGACGAGATCAAGGACCTGCGCCGCGAGTTGCTGGCGGCGGCGCCCAGCTAGGGTCAGCCGCAGATGACGCTCGGCTTCATCATCGCGATCCTGGTCTGGGGCTTCATCATCGGCGGGCTCGCGCGCTTCGCGGTGCCCGGCCCGGACCCGATGCCGATCTGGATGACCACCGCGATCGGGATCGGCGGCTCACTGATCGGCGGCATCCTCTCCCGCCTCATCTTCGGCACGCCGACGAGCTTCTTCTTCGCCTTCCTCGGCGCTGTCCTCCTCGTGGTGCTGTACCGGAAATTTGTCCAGCACCGACCGATCACGGGCCCGGGCGTGCGACGGCCGCCCGCCTGAGGTTTCCTCGCCGCGCGGTCGGAAACACCGCGGGCATGCACTGGATCTGGTTCATCATCGTCGGCGCCGTCGTCGGCGCCCTTGGAAGGCTGTTTCACCCCGGTCGCGACCCGATGGGCTGGCTCCTGACGATCGCGATCGGAATCGTCTCGATGATCATCGCCGCGGCGATCTCAGGCGGTTGGCTCGCCTTCGTCATCGGCGTGATCGTCGCGATCATTCTCGTCGCGCTCGTCGGCCGAGCGGCGAGGCGGAGTCACAGCCGGCATCTAGGCCGGTTCTACTTGGAGGGGCTCACTGCCGCGCGGAAATTTCCTCACGGCGGTGAGCCCCCAATCGTCCTCGCGCCAGACATAGGTCTCGACGACGAGCTCGTGCTCGTGGACTTCGTAGACGTGCAGGCCACGCGCCTCGCCGCGGCGGTCGGGGCGCGGCTGACCGAGCCCGGGCGCGACGGAGACTGTCGCCCCGCGCAGGCTTCCCGGGGCGACCTCGAACTCGTGCCGCTCCGACACGGCAGCTTGGTGGATGTGGCCGGCGAGGATCAGCTCGGCGCCGGCGTCGACGAGTGAGGCGAGCACGTGTGTCCGCCGAGCGACCGGCTTCTTCCGCGAGCGCCACGGGGCGCCGATCAGGTGGTGGTGGAGGACGACGACGCACAGCGCCTCGGCTGGCGCTGCTGCCAGAAGCTCGGCTGCCCGCCGTAGCTGCGCCGAGCGGAGGCCGCCGGACTGGTGGCGCCACGGCCGCACCGAGTTGAGGCCGACGACGAAGAGGTCGTCCGCTCGGTGCACCGGCTCGCAGGTCTGCCAGTGCCGCTCGAACTCGCGGAACGGATGGGTGAACCGGGCCGGGATCGCCCAGGGGATGTCGTGGTTGCCCGGGATGACGAGCAGCGGCCGTTCGAGCCGCTTCAGAAACGCCGCCGCGCGGTCGTGCTCGGCCGGCTGTGCACGGTGGGTCAGATCCCCGCTTGCAACGATCAGGTCGGGGTTGACGCGCTCGATCAGCGTCGCCAGAGCGCGTTCGACATCCGGCTCCTCAACGGTGCCGACATGCAGGTCGGAGAGGTGGAGGAGCCGCGCTGGCACCGGCGAAAGAGGCTAGTACACTGAGTTATGTGCCCGACGAAACGACCGAGATCTTCGATGATCTCTATCTCGGCCTGCGCGCCGGCGGCGCCATGCGCAAGCAGCGCCGCGGCGAGTCGCTGACGGACGAGGAGCAGGAGGCCCTCGGCCGCTGGCAGCGCCTCTCTACCTGGCGCAAGGCCGCGGCCGTCGGCGCCTTCGGAGTCGGCACATTCGGGCTCGGCTTCACGCTCGGCGGCCTGGTCTTTGGCCGCTGGCGTAAGGCTTAAGCTTCCGCGTCCTTAGCCGGGAAAAGCAGCGTTGGGACTTCTTCCTCGGCCGGATCCTTGTCGCGAACGATCACGTCCACGAGCGTGACGAGAACCGCGGCGATCGGTACCGCGAGCAACACGTAGATGCCGCCGAGCAGCAGGCCGATCGCGGTGACGGAGACGAGGACGACGAGCGGTGACAGACCGACCGCGTGCCCGAGCACTTTCGGGACGACGATGTAGTCCTCGACCAGGCGCACGACGAGAACCGCGAGACCTGCGGCGAGCGCGATCTGCCACGAGTCCGTCAGCCCGACCCCGATCGCGACGCCTCCGGCGGTCAGCGGGCCGACGATCGGAATGATCTCGACGACCCCGGCGAAGATGCCGAGCAGCAGCCAGAACGGCACGCCGATCGCCCAGAAGGCGAGCGAGAGAACGGTCCCGACGAAGGCGATCAGCACGAGCTGGCCGCGAACGAAGGCGCCGAGCTTCGCGTCGATCAGGTCCCAGGTGTCGCGAATGGTCTTCCTGCGCTCACGCGCCACGAGGGATAAGACGACGCGCCTCGCCCGGTCGCGCTCGAAGATCCAGTAGGCGGCGACCGCGAAGGTGAAGAAGATCGCGATTAGGACCTCGAAGGCGGTCTTCGTCACGCTTACGGACGCGTGGACGAGCGAACTCGCGGCCGGAAGCTTCTTCAGCCGCTTCTGCAGGGCGCGCAGGATCGTGTGCTTGATCCCGGTCGAATTCCTCGTCGCCTTGTCCAGGGCGTTTCTCGAGGTCGGGACACCGCCGAGTGCCTGGCCGACCTGGTCGACGGCGCGCGGGACGACCAGCCAGAGGAACAGCGCCACCACGCCGGCGAGGACGAGGTAGTGCACCGCGAGGCCGACGCTGCGCGGCACCCGTCGCGCCTGCAGCCATTCGATCCCGGGCCGCATCGCGGCCGCGATCACCAGCCCGAGGAAGAACAGCGAGACCAGGACGCGCAGCTTCCAGAGCGCGAGCACGAGCGCGACGATCCCGACGACGACCAGCGTCGCAACGGCTGCCTTTCGGGCAACTTGTCCCACGGTTGAGTCTTCCCCTCTGTTGTAGGCCCGGCAAACAGGGGTGAGAGGGCGGCGCTGCCGCCTGTCCGCGCAGCGGACCAGGGCAGGGCGTCTGGGGGGCACTGGCAGGCTTCTCCCGGAGAAGGAAGGCGCGATGCAGCGGCGAAGCCGCGCGCGTGCGTGTAGACGACGGTGAGCGCATCTACCTCGACTCCAGACGTCATGGGATCGTCTTGGCGCCCGCGCTCGCCCGCGCGTTCCTTCTCGCCGCGGCGGGAGGGCTGCTCGTCTCGCTCGCCTGGCCCTTTGCGGTTGCCGGCGCCGCGCTCGTCATCGTGGCTGCGCTGCTCGCGCTCCGTGCCACGTGGAAGTGGGAGCGAACGCACGTGATCGTCACGGACGACAGGCTCGCGCTCGTTCGCGGCACGCTTCGCCGCCGGATCGCGGCGGTGCGCCTCGAGCGCGTCGGCGCGGTGGAGGTCGAGCAGAGCCTGCTCGGCAGGGTGCTCGGCTACGGGACGCTGATCGCAGGACCGCTCGAGATCACGTACGTGCCCCAGCCGGGCAGCGTCTACGGGCTCGTTGCGAGCCGCGCCCCGTAGGCTGCCTTGCGCCCCGCGTGATCGAAGTCGAACATCTCACCAAGCGCTACCGCAGCGCCGTCGCGGTCGACGACCTGAGCTTCAGCGTGCCGCGCGGGCGGATCACCGGTTTCCTCGGGCCGAACGGGGCCGGGAAGACGACGACGCTGCGCGTGCTGCTCGGGTTGGCCCTGCCGACGAGTGGGCGCGCGACTCTGGCGGGGCGACGCTATCGAGAACTGGACGCGCCGCTCCGAACGGTCGGCGCGGTGCTCGAGGCCTCCAATTACCACCCGGCGCGCAGCGGACGGAACCAGCTACGAGTCCTTGCGGCAGCGGCCGGGATCTCGCGGCAGCGCATCGATCGCGTTCTCGCCGACGTCGAGCTGACGGGGGCGGCCAAGCGCAGGGTCGGTGGCTACTCGCTCGGGATGCGGCAGCGTCTCAGCGTTGCCGCCGCGCTGCTCGGCGAGCCCGAGCTGCTCGTCCTCGACGAGCCCGCCAACGGGCTCGATCCGGAAGGCATTCGCTGGCTGCGGAACTTCCTCCGCTCGTTCGCGGAGGGCGGCGGGACCGTCTTCGTCTCGAGCCACGTGCTGGCCGAGGTGTCCCAGCTCGCCGACGAGGTCGTGATCATCCACCGCGGCAAGCTCGTCGCCCACCAGTCGGTCGCGGAGCTGACCCTGCAAGCGGCCGGCGCGACTCGCGTCCGCTCGCCGCGGGCGGAGGAGCTGCTGGCGAGGCTCCGCGCTGCCGGGATCGAGGCAGAGCCGACCCCCGCGGGGCCCCTCGCCGTCCACGCGCCGCCCGAGCGGGTCGGCGACCTCGCGGCCGAGGCCGGTATTCCGTTGCACGAGCTCGTCGCCGAGGCCGGCTCTCTCGAGGAGGCGTTCCTCGAGCTGACCGCGGAGCCTCGGCAATGAACGCGTTGCGCGCAGAGCTCCTCAAGGCCCTGACGACCCGCCTGCTGCTCTGGTTTGGAGTGGGGCTGCTCGCTTTTCTGACCCTGGTCCTCTCGATCCACATCGGCTCGACCGACCCCGAAACCCTGCGCGAGCTCTCGACACAGCGCTCGACGCTCGCTTTCGGCGGCCTGGCAGCGATCGTCGCGGTTTTGATCGGCTCGCTGCTCGTGACAGCCGAGTACGCCCACGGAACGATCAACCAGAGCTTCCTCGCCGTGCCCGTCCGCGAGAAGTTGCTCGCGGCCAAGCTGGCCGCGGCGGTTCTCGTCGTCCTCGTGCTCGCGGTGTTCGTCGATGTGGCCACGTTGGTGATTGCCGAGCTCTGGTTCCACGGGCGCGGCTTGAGCCTGCACCTCGGGCGCGACACCATGACGCCCTTCCTCGGCGCCGTCGGCGCTTCGATGCTGGCCGCGGGGATCGGTGTCGGAGTCGGCGCGGTGCTGCGGAGGCAGACCGGCGCGATCATCGCGATCCTGCTCTGGCTGCTGATCGGAGAAGGCGTGATCAGCGCGGCCGGCGATGCGGCACGGTTTGCGCCGGGCCATGCGCTCGGAGCAGTCGTCACCGCGCACGCGAGCGGGACAAGGGACATGCTCGGGGTCTGGCCGGCCGCCGTCGTCGGGCTCGTCTACGTGGCGGCCTTCTGCGGCGCCGGCTTCCTGGTCGTGCTCGGCTCGGACGCGCCGAGCAGCGGCGACTAGAACTGGCACCAGCGCGGCATTTCGTCGGAGACGCCGAGGAGGATCTCCAGCTTGGCCGGCAGGTAGTGTGGGAAGAGCGCGTAGGCGGTCAGGCGAGCGTGACCCTCGACGAGGACGAGCGGCGTTCGTGCCGGGGTCGTGACCGCAATCAGTTCTGGCGGTGGCGGCGTCGTCTGCAGCGCCGCGGCCAGCGGCTCGTGCTCGGCGGCCGTGGCGTCGGCGCCCTCAGCTTCGACGATCCTGCGCGCGGCGTCGCGCGGGCGTCGAGTGCCGCCGGACAGCTCCAGCCACCAATCCCAGTCGATGTAGAGGATGTCGAGGACCTCGTCACGCTCGAGCGCCGCCCGGAACCACTCGACCTGCTGCGGGAAACCCCCGAACAGCCCGTCGCGCCGCTCATAAGCCCGATGCTCCTCGAGGAGCCGCCGCCGATACGCGTTCGCCTCGACATCGCCGAGGTCAGGGCGGCGCAACACGTCTTCGGCACGCCTGTCGCGCGCCAGTAGCGTGCGCAGCTTCTTGCCATAGCGGCCCGAGTCGAGCTCGCCACGTAAGAAGACGGCGATCATCTCCTCCTCGCTGGCCGGGCCTAGAAGCCGCATGCGACGAAGGTACTCCCCGTTTGACACCAGCGGCCATCCCAAAATTACGAACACTTGTTCGATCCATCAACCGCGGCTAAACTGGCTTGTTCATGGCTGCTGCAGACGAGCTGGTCGTCCACGGCGCCCGCGAGCACAACCTCAAAGACATCACCGTCCGGTTGCCGCGGAATGCGCTGATCTGCGTGACCGGACTCTCGGGGTCCGGGAAATCGAGCCTTGCCTTCGACACGATCTACGCCGAGGGCCAGCGCCGGTACGTCGAGAGCCTGAGCGCCTACGCGCGGCAGTTCCTGCAAATGATGGAGAAGCCGGACGTCGACTCGATCGACGGCCTCAGCCCGGCGATCTCGATCGACCAGAAGACGACCTCACGGAACCCGCGCTCGACCGTCGGCACGGTGACCGAGATCTACGACTACCTGCGCCTGCTCTACGCGCGGATCGGCAAGCCGCACTGCCCGATCTGCGGCCGGCCGATCTCCGGCCAGAGCCAGGATTCGATCGTCGACCAGATCCTCCAGCTCGAGCCCGGCACCCGCTTCACGGTCAACGCGCCGGTCGTCCGCGACCGCAAGGGCGAATACAAGGACGTCTTCGAGCACCTCCAGGCCGAGGGCTTCTCACGCGTCAAGGTGGACGGCGACCAGCGGCTGCTCGAAGAGGGCGTACCCGAGCTCGACAAGAAGTTCAAGCACACGATCGAAGTCGTCGTCGACCGGCTGGTCATCAAGGACGACCTGCGGACGCGACTCGCCCAGTCGGTCGAGACCGCGGCGCAGCTGGCCGACGGCCTGGTCGTGATCGACGTCGTCGACGGCGCCGAGCTGACGTTCAGCGAGAAGTTCGCCTGTCCCGAGCACGGCGTCTCGCTGCCCGAGCTGCAGCCGCGCATCTTCTCGTTCAACTCGCCCCACGGCGCCTGCCCGCGCTGCACCGGGCTCGGGCATCAGCAGGAGATCGATCCCGACCTACTCGTTCCCGATCCGACGATCTCGATCGGCGAGGGTGCGCTGGTTCCCTGGGCGCTCGGCAACTCGGGCTTCTACGAGTCGGTGATCCAGGCGATTGCCGATCGCTACGAGATCGACCTCGAAGCGCCCTGGCAGGATCTGAGCGAGGAGCAGCAGAACTTCTTCCTCTACGGCACGGACGGCGAGCGGATCTACGTTTCGTACCGCAACCGGATGGGTCGCCGCCGCGCGTACACGATGGCGTTCGAAGGACTCGTCCCGAGCCTGGAGCGCCGCTACCGGGACACCGACTCGAGCCAGCAGCGCGAGCGGATCGAGGAGTACATGAGCTTCCGGCCCTGCCCGGTCTGCCACGGCGCGCGGCTGAAGCCGGAGGTGCTGGCGGTCACGGTCGGCGACAAGAACATCCACGAGTTCACGCGCATGTCAGTGTTCCGCGCGCTCGACTTCCTCGACGGGCTCGAGCTGAGCGAGACCGACAAGCTGATCGGCTCGCGCGTGATCAAGGAGATCAAGGAGCGACTCACCTTCCTCGACAACGTCGGCGTCGGCTACCTGGACCTCGACCGGACCGCGGCGACGCTGTCGGGCGGCGAGGCGCAGCGGCTGCGGCTGGCGACGCAGATCGGCTCGCAGCTCGTCGGCGTCCTTTACATCCTCGACGAGCCTTCGATCGGCCTGCACCAGCGCGACAACGGCAAGCTGATCGGCACGCTCGAGCGGCTGCGCGATCTCGGCAACACCGTGCTCGTCGTCGAGCACGACGAGCAGATGATGCGTGCGTCCGACCACCTCGTCGACATGGGCCCGGGCGCCGGCGAGCACGGCGGCCACGTCGTCGCGGAAGGACCGGCGACGAAGGTCGAGCGGAACAAGAAGTCGGTTACGGGACAGTTCCTCTCCCGCGCGCGGACGATTCCGATTCCCGAGCGCCGAGACGAGGATCTGGGCTCCTTCTGGGTGCGCGGAGCCTCGATGCACAATCTCAAGGACATCGACGTCGAGTTCCCCGTCGGGAAGTTCGTGTGCGTCACCGGCGTCTCAGGCTCCGGGAAGTCGACGCTCGTCAACGAGATCGTCTACAAGTCGCTCGCAAACCGGCTGCACAGGCTGCGGGTCAAGCCGGGTGAGCACGAGTCGGTCGATGGGATCGAGTGCTTCGACAAGGTGATCGACATCGATCAGTCGCCGATCGGCAGGACGCCGCGCTCGAATCCGGCGACCTACACGGACCTGTTCACGCCGATCCGCGAGCTCTACTCGCTGACGCCCGAGGCGAAGGTGCGCGGCTACAAGCCCGGGCGCTTCTCGTTCAACGTCCGCGGTGGCCGCTGCGAGACCTGCAAGGGCGACGGCCAGATCAAGATCGAGATGCACTTCCTGCCTGACGTCTACGTCCCGTGCGAGACGTGCAAGGGCGCGCGCTACAACCGCGAGACGCTCGAGGTTCGCTTCAAGGGCAAGTCGATTGCGGACGTGCTGGCGATGTCGGTCGAGGAGGCGCTCGCCTTCTTCGCCAAGATCCCCAAGCTGCGCCGGAAGCTGCAGACCCTGCACGACGTCGGCCTCGACTACATCAAGCTCGGCCAGCCGGCGACGACGCTCTCGGGCGGCGAGGCGCAGCGGATCAAGCTGGCGAAGGAGCTCTCGAAGGTGGCGACGGGCCGGACGCTCTACATGCTCGACGAGCCCACCACGGGCCTCCACTTCGCGGACATCGAGAAGCTGCTCGACGTCCTCCAACGGTTGGTCGACTCCGGCAACACCGTGCTCGTGATCGAGCACAACCTCGACGTGATCAAGCAGGCCGACTGGCTGATCGACCTCGGGCCCGAAGGAGGCGAGGCCGGCGGCGAGATCGTGGCGACGGGAACGCCCGAGCGGATCCGCCGCGGCGACGTCGCGCACGATCCGAAGTCCGGCGACTGCCCGACGTGGTGCGAGTACTGGCCCATGTGCCGGGTGAGGCGCGCATGAACGAGCAACAGGTCGCGGCGGTCGAGGATTCGTTCACGGGGCAGTTCCTGCGCGAAGTTCTGCCGGCGCATGCCGCCGCCGCGGCCTGAGCAGCTCTAGCGGATCGCGCGTGGCGTACGCTGCGGCCGTGACGACGCAGGCCGAGCCCGTGCGCCGAAACGAGTCGCGCGCTTGGTGGTTGCGGGCATTGCTGGTCGCCCAGGCGCCGCGGCCGGTGCTCGCCGCTTTGAGGGACGATTCCCGGGAGGCGGCCGAGGACCGCCAGGACGCGATTGCCGCCGTCGTCTTCCTCGCCGGGCTCGCTCTCACCCTGGCCAGCTCCCAGTCCGGGTCGTTCGCCGACGATCCCGACCGCGCGGGGATCGTGATCCCCGTCTGGCTCTTCATCGCCGGCCTGTTCGTCGGGATCGTCAATTACTGGCTCGGGGGCGGCGTTCTCTATCTCGCGCTCGACTGGCTCGGCGCGCGAGGCAGCTACCGCCAGGCGCGCCACCTGCTGGCCCTGGCGGCGGTGCCGCTGACGTTCTCGCTCGTGTTGCTGCCGGTGCGGCTCGCTCTCTACGGCGGCGATATCTTCCGCAGCGCCGGCTCGGACTCAGGCTCCGGCGCGCACGTCTTTACCGTGCTCGAGGCGGGCTTCGCTCTCTGGGCCCTCGTCTTGCTCGCGATCGGCATCCGCTCCGTCCACCGCTGGAGCTGGGCGCGCAGCGTCAGCGCGGTCGCGCTCTTCGGCGCGCTCGTGGCAGTCGCCGACCTAGCGTTGAACGTTCTCGGGGGCTAGCTCTGCCTTGAAGTCGGCGAGCTCCTCGTCCGGGATCGAATACGTGTGCTGCTCCTCGGGAAAGCGACGCTCGCGCACGTCGGCGGCGTAGCGCTCGAGCGCGTCTCGGATCTCGGTGGCCAGGTCGGCATAGCGCTTGACGAAACGCGGCGCGCGCCCCTGGTAAAGACCGAGCAGGTCGTGGTAGACGAGCACCTGGCCATCGGTGGCCGCGCCCGCGCCGATCCCGATCGTCGGCACCGTCAGCGCCTCGGTCACCCGCTCGGCGACGGCCGCGGGGACGGCTTCCAGCACGATGGCGAAGCAGCCGGCGCGCTCGAGTGCGAGTGCGTCCTCGTAGAGCTGCCGCGCCTGATCGGCGGTGCGGCCCTGAGCCTTGAAGCCGCCGAGCACGGTCGCCGACTGCGGCGTCAGGCCGACGTGGCCCATGATCCCGATGCCGGCGCCCGCGATCGCGCGGACGCGCGAGAGCGAAGGGCCCGCGCCCTCGAGCTTGACCACGTCGGCGCCGCCCTCCTTGACGAACCGAACTGCGTTGTGGACGGCGTCGTCGTCCGAGGCCTCGTAGGTGCCGAACGGCATGTCGCCGACGATCAGGGGGCGCTTGGCCGCTCGCGCGACCGAGCGGGTGAGGAAGAGCATCTCGTCCATCGTCACCGGCACGGTCGAGTCGTGCCCGAGGACGACCATCGCGGCAGTGTCGCCGACAAGGATCAGGTCGATCCCGGCCGCGTCCGCCAGCCTGGCGCCGGGCGCGTCGTACGCAGTGACCATGACGATCTTGTCGCCGCGGCGCTTCATCTCGAGCAGCTCGGGGAGGGCGAGCTTTCCGGGTGCGGGCGTGGCCGGGCCGGGTTTCCGAGGACGAGTGCTCATGCGCGCTCCTTGTCGAGAATTACGTTGTCGATCAAACGGGTCTTGCCGACGCGGACGGCCGCTGCCAGCACGCGGGGCTCGAAGTCGGCGACCTCGACGTAGTCGACGTCGAGGCCGTTCAGCCGCGCCCGGGCCTGCGCCGCATCCTTGGTGGCGAGCGCCCGAGGCAGCGCCAGCGCGCGCTCGCGCTCCGCGGGCGAGAGGTAGGCGTTCCGCGAAGAGAGGGCGAGCCCGTCGCCGTCCCTGACGGTGGGGACGACGCGGATCTCGACAGTCAGATCCAGATCGCGAACCATCCGCTTGACGACCGCGACCTGCTGGGCGTCCTTTTGGCCGAAGTAGGTCCGGTCTGGGCGGACGACG
>Ga0209473_1002035_pt1 | contig 11140 bp, 9 predicted proteins | sample GraSoiAngelo_133_FD_185890 | JGI IMG/M metagenome (GOLD analysis project Ga0209473, IMG submission 185890) | Grasslands soil microbial communities from the Angelo Coastal Reserve, California, USA - 14_0929_05_20cm (SPAdes) (version 2) | ecosystem: Environmental > Terrestrial > Soil > Grasslands ...
TTTCCGATCGCTCATTATCGCGTCGCTGTTACACGGAGCCGCCGACGACCTATAACTAAGTCGTCGTCGGTCTCCTTAAGTCGCCCTTTTGTCGCTGTCTTTGTTCGGGAGCGTTACTCCTCTCCACTCGCAAAGATCGACCTTTTAGTGAAGGTAAATAACCCCCGTCATCGCCTCGGTAAAAGGCGGCATCGTAAGTGACCCGTTCCCGTTGAGGTTCGCGTAAGCACCGGTGCCACTTACAATCTCCCATCTTCCCTTAGGTGGGGAAGAGGCAAATTGGCATTGCTGATCAATAATGATAGTTCCACCAGTTGATGGGAACAACGTAACCACGCAATGCGCTCTAACGCCATTAAAGGGATTAAGGTCAACGTGCATTGTGGAAACCCCTGAAATTGTAAGGGCCCCGCTTGTGGTAAAGGTTCCCGTTACATTGGGGAACGTGGAAAAATCATACACCGCCGTGATGGTCACCGGTGTGGGGGTGGAAGCCGACGCGGAGGGCACCGAGCCGATCGTGAAGAAGGCAACCATACACAGCGCGATTGCCGCAGAGAGAATTTTGTTATGTCGCATAATTAATATCCTTTGTTGATGTGGAGCTTTTTCTTTTTGTTGTTTTGGCTTTCTTTGGCTTCTTACCATGAGAAGTCATCTATGGCCGTTCATTGATGTACTGCGCGAGATTTGGCCGGCTGTTACGCAAAAAGTTGGCTTCGCCGCGTTAAATCGTTAAATCGTGAAACGCTGAAGCGTAGAAATCGCGGAATTGCGAGTCTGCGCTTGGACCTACGACCTGCCCCTGCTACTTCTTGGCCGCGATAGCGGAGATGTTCCACGCGCGGCTGAGATCAATCGCTCCTACGTGTTTGCTATGTCCGTCGTGGCGAGTGCTGCGACCCGCCTTTCGAGGCTACGGCGCAGTTAGAAAGATGAATCGACTATCTTGGGGCGAGCGAATTGACGATTTTTTCGAAGCGTGAATCGCCGCGTAATGGATCCCATGTCGGATCCAAACGCAGGTCGCCGTAATGCACTCCGTTCGGGATTTTGGCCGCTATTTCGAGTTGCTCAATGGCTAGATCACGTTGGCCGACCCATGCGTAGATCGCTGCCAGGTTGGTTACAACCTCGGGACCCTCCAGCGAGTCCTTTGCAATAGGCGTAAGTTCGACCGCCTGCCGGCCTTCACGGATTGCGTCTTCTTTTCGGCCCAGTCCAGCGTCGATGAGTCCCAAGCCAGAAAGGCGCCCTCCCGAATCAGGCCGTGCCTGGACAAGTTGCTGCTGCACCGCGCGTGCGACGTCGAAGGCGGCGTGCGCCGCCGCCGCGTCTCCTTTTATACGAGCAACTAAACCCGTCCAAAAGGCGCGTCCGAATCCAACGTCATCGTTTAAATCTTTCTCAGGAAGCGCCGCTACGGTACGGCCCGCGGTAACGGTGTCCCGTTCATAGAAAGCGAGAAAGAAGCGCGCGCCGTTCAACTCCTCATTTTTTTTGTGAGCAGGATCGTCCGCCGAAATCTTTTCCATTGCGGCATGCAACGGTCGAGTATCGGCTCGCCAGCTTATTTCGAGCATAGCGCGCTCTAACTTAATTCTCGCATCGTTAGGTTGAAGGGCGATCACGCGATCCTTCGCCTCACCGCATTGGTGATAAGCGCGGACGAAGTAATAAATGGCTGCGAGACTGTTGAGGGTAAAAGCGTTTCGAGGATCCAGCTCACTCGCGCGCTCGAGATTGTGCACCGCATCGGACCAGCGCCCTTGCCGACGGTCAATCAGTGCAGAAAAATAATAAATCTCCGGATCATTGGGCAAGGTGCGCCGGGCAATCGCAAGTTCGGCGCGGGCCTGGTCGTAATCGAAGTAGCCCCAATACCGGTGCACAGCCAGAGCAAGATGCGCCTCCCCCGAGTCCGGTTTTAGCCGGAAAGCTGAAGTTATCGCGGATTTCGCCAGGTCCAAGCGGCCAGGGGTGCGATCGATCTCCCCGAAATACAGGGTGTCGTGTGCCCTGGCCAGCCAGCAATACGCTCGAAGAAATTCAGGATCACGCGCGATCGCCTGATTGAGTAAGTCCACAGCTTGCAAGAGATCCTTCTCTTTAGTTGACCTAACGCCAGCCCACTCAATCACAGGCCTGGCGCGAACGTACAGATCATAGGCGACGAGATCTTTCGTCGGCCACTCTTGCAGGGCAGCCTTTTCGCGCGCTGAAACTTTGGCTCGAAGTCGATTCGCGATTGACTGAGCTACTTCGGTTTCAATGGCGAACACGTCATTCAAATCCCGGTCATATTCCTCCGCCCAGATGCCGGCGTCGGTGCGAGCGTCCACCAACTGCGCATTTATGTGCAGCTTCCCGCCAAAACGTCGCACTGTTCCCTCCAAAACGTGCGAGACACGAAGCGCATCGCCGATCTGGCGCACATTCTGTTTACCGCGATATTGCATGACGCTGGTGCGGCTGATTACCTTCAGGTCGGCGATTTTCGCCAGTTTGATCAAAATGTCGTCCTGAACGCCATCGGCAAAGAATGCGTGCTCTTTCTCATCGCTCAAATTTTCGAAGGGCAGCACTGCGATGCCGGTTGTCAGCGGATGCCAGATCAATTCACTTTTCGAAATGATCCAGCCCGCCGCTGCAGCAAGAGCAACGAGCGACGCCGCTAATAGCGCACTTGTTGGATTGCGGCGTACCCATTTTTTACCGCGGGTGAGGATTCCAATGCGCCGCGCCAGAATCGGCTCATGCTTTAGCCACCGCTCAAGATCTTCAGCCAGAGCCAGAGCCGAAGAATAGCGACGCTTCGGATCTTTCTCGATACATTTGAGGCAGATCGTCGAGAGATCGTGATCTATTTTCGGATTCAACAAGCGCGGTTGCCGCGGCTCCGTGTCCAATAACAATTTGATGGTCTCGTAGGTTGTTCCACCGGCAAAGGGCGGCTGACCTGTCAGCAATTGGTAAAGTACAGCGCCAAGTCCATAAACATCTGTCAAACCGCTTACGGCATCGTTGTTTCCTATTGCTTGCTCCGGTGCCATGTAACTGGGTGTGCCCAGGACTTCCATCGTGCGCGTGACTGTGCTCTCAGTCTCGATCAGTCGCGCAAGCCCAAAGTCAGTCAGATGCGGTTCATTTTTTTGATCGAGCAGAATGTTTCCCGGTTTGATATCGCGATGAAGGATGCCGTGCTCGTGTGCGTAATGAATCGTCCGCGCGACCTTGGCGATCAGTTCGATCGCCTGTCGGATTGGCATTGGCTCACGCTTGACTACTGCGTCAAGCTGGCCGCCTTCGACTAACTTCATGCTGAAGTAGCAAGATCCATCGCGTTCGCCGACTTCGTAAATTGGAACGATGCCGGAATGATCGAGACTGGCGGCGGCTTCCGCTTCCCGGCGAAAGCGCTTCAGATGCGCGTCGCTAGCCCAATGGCCCAAGCCGATCACCTTGAGGGCAACAGTACGATTGAGACTTTTCTGTAACGCGCGGTAAACCACGCCCTGCCCACCGCGACCGATTACCTCCAGCAATTGATAGTCGCCAAAGTCGGCGAACGTCTTTGGTCGCTCCGATTCTTTTTTACCGCGGCGCGCAACAATCGAATCCCTTACTTTGATATTTTCAGAACAACCGCTGTCATCATCAGCGGCCAGGGATGGATTCGTGAGCAGATCAAGCCCGGTCTCAAAGAGACAAGCTGTACAAAAGCCTTCCGGCGCGTCAGCAAAAATTTCCGCTCCGCACTTTCGGCAAACCCTGGGTGCGCTGGTCATGATGGGAGAGTCGCGTCTGCGCTCCCCATTATGTACTGCGCGGAATTCTGTCATACGTTACGTTCGCAAAACAGTGATCAAATGGCGCAGCTCATCTTCGACATCGCTGGCGATGGCGACAGTGTGACTGATTTCTTCCCGCAACAGAAGTTGATAACGGTGGCGAAATCGATGGAAGGCTTGTCGAAGTGCATTATCCGTCATGCCCAGTTGCGATGCGATAGCTGCGCGCGACGGTGCTCCCGGTTCGTCGGGTAGCAATTGTTTCAGCGAATCAAATAACACGGCATTACCGCCTGTGGAGTATTCGTCCCTTAATCGCCGCAGGACCTGCTCCATGAGCGTCAACGCCCATCGGCGTTCGTAAAGCCGATCGGCACTGAGAGAGTCTGTTGGCTCCACCTCAGTTCGCTCGTTCGCGCTGAGTCCGTCCAGCGCGACCACCCGCTGTCCCTTGCCGCGCTTGACCGCCATCGCGCGACGCTGTTCGCTGGCGAGGAAATGTTTCACTGATGTGAGCAGATAAGAACGCAAACGTCCTTTTTCCTTGCGAACAGCATCCAGATCGCGGCGCTCCAGCAGCAGCGCAAAAAACCCTTGGGTAAGATCTTCTGCTTCCTCTGGCCCAGCGCCTTGTCGCCTGATGAAGCTATATACAGGTCGCCAATAAGTGCGGCAAAGTTTTTCTAGTGCATCCTGTGCTGTGGGTGACTTGCCCTGCGCCTCCAGCACCACGCTCCAGTGCGTGGTGGCAAATACGGCCGCTCCATCTTCCCGCCTCAGCTCGGTCGGGCTGATCCCGCTTCCTGAAGCGCCACTATCATTAGCAGACACAGTTACAATCCAAGTGAAAAGTCACCCCAAAATCAAGGCTATCGGGAGCAAGCAACATGGACTCCGCTACAGCGGCTATACGTGAGATTAAGTCTTGGGCGTTGAGCCGCGGGCTTTTCCCCGGTATGGTTCACCAACATGCGCATTTTAGGCTTCTCGATTTTGATTGCGCTAATTGCGGCGAGTTCGATTCGCGCAGAACCTGCGGCCGAGCGGCAGGTCCTTGATGAGATCAAATCGCCCGACCTCACGGTAGTTCATTTGTGGGCGCCGTGGTGCTCCAATTGTCAGGCGGAACTGAAAAGCGGTGGCTGGTTGAAAATGGCGAAGGAAAACCCGAAGACCAGATTCATTTTTGTTTCCGTTTGGAACAACGGCAACGACGGTCGTGCCATGCTGGAGAAATTCGGCCTGACCAACCAGGCGAATGTTACCATTACGGCTGATCCAGGACCGCGAACTGGTGACGCCAAGATCAAGCAGTTTGCCGGACTTCCGCTTTCGTGGATTCCAACGACTTGGGTTTACAAAGGCGGCGATCTTCGTTACGCCTTAAATTACGGCGAGATGCGCTTTCCTGTGCTCCAGCAATTTCTAGCAGACAGTGAGTCGGAGTGGTCGCACAAAGGCGAACCGAAACTGCAAGAATGACCACAGCAACACTTTCACCCAAAAGTACCAAGGTGAAATTCCGTTTAGCGGGCGTGGCGCAGCCGCTCATTCTCCTGCCGGTGCGGGTGAATGGCGCCGGCCCATTCAAATTTATTTTAGACACCGGAGCTGGCACCTCGCTCCTTTCATCCAACCTGGCGAAAAAACTAAACCTTAAAATCATCAGCACGAAAGAAGGTCAGAGCGCCGGCGGAAAAATTTCGGTATCGCTGGCCAAGGTCGATTCGCTCGCTCTCGGACAAGCAAAGCTCGACGACCTCGATGTTGGAATTGTTGATCTTAGTCACATTGGAAAGGCGATTGGCACGAGAATCGATGGCGATGTCGGCTACAATTTTCTGAAGCATTTTCGCATCGCGATCGATTATCACGATTGTGAGATTCGATTCGATGAGCCGCGGCGGATTGAGCGCCTCGGAAGATCAGCCAAGACCGAAGTCCCGATGCGACTGGCGAGTCTGGCCAAGCCGCTCCTGCTGGTGGACGTGCATGCAAATGGCCACGGACCATTCCAATTCGCCATTGATACCGGCACCTCCACCACCGCAATTGCACCGGAACTGGCGGAGCAGCTCGGTCTCAAAAGCTCGCCCGTCGGTCCGCTTACCACTGGGGATGCGCAGGTCAATGTTACCTCCGCAACCTTGGAATCATTCCAAGTGGGTCGCGCCGGAATCGACGATCTTGTCGTGGTGGTCGCCGATTTCTTTTCTATGCTCAGTCAGGCTGTTGGCGTCAGGCTCGACGGCGTTGTCGGCTACAATTTTCTTCGGAACTTCAGGGTCGTGCTTGATTACCCGGGCGAGAAACTTCGTTTGGAGTAAACGATGGTCACAACCCTGATCCCGGCGCAAAGATCGATTGACCGTCCGCCCGCGATTCTCTCACTCATCGGAGACACTCCGCTGGTCGAAGTAACTCGGATCGACACCGGGCCGTGCCATCTTTTTTTGAAGTTGGAAAATCAAAATCCGACTGGCTCGATCAAAGATCGGGTCGCGCTCGCGATGGTGGAGACGGCGGAACGGGATGGCCAGCTCGAGCCCGGCGGAACGATCATCGAAGCGACCGCGGGTAACACGGGACTGGGACTCGCCCTGGTGGCGGCGGCCAAAGGTTACCGCATAATTCTCGTTATACCGGACAAAATGTCGGAGGAAAAAATCGCGCATGTCCGTGCCCTTGGCGCCGAAGTCCGGCTGACGCGCTCCGACGTGAGGCGGGGCCATCCGGAATATTATCAGGATGTGGCGGCACGGCTGGCCAGCGAAATTCCAGGCGGATTTTATGTCAATCAATTCGGCAATCCGGCGAATCCACTGGCGCATGAACGTTCTACTGGACCCGAGATTTGGGAGCAAATGCGGCACGACGTGGATACAATCGTGGTTGGAGTCGGTTCCGGCGGAACCCTAACGGGACTTGGACGGTTTTTTAACCGGGTCAAGCCGCGCCGCGGAGTGGAAATGGTTTTGGCCGACCCGACCGGCTCGATTCTCTATGAGTGGGTGAAGACGGGCAAGCTGGTCGAGTCGGGCAGTTGGGCCGTAGAAGGAATTGGGGAAGATTTTGTTCCCGATAACGCCGACATGTCGTTTGTGACTGAGGCGTTTGAGATTGACGACTCCGACAGCTTCGCCACCGCGCGCGAGCTTTTGCGTACGGAAGGAATCCTCGGTGGTTCATCCACCGGGACTTTGCTGGCAGGTGCCCTTCGATATTGCCGCCAGCAAACCAAACCAAAACGGGTTGTCACCTTCGTTTGCGACAGCGGCAACAAATATCTTTCGAAAATGTTTAACGATGTCTGGATGGCGGAACAAGGCTTCACCATTCGGCCAATGCATGGCGATTTAAGCGATCTGATTTCGCATCGTTACGAAGCGGGCGAAGTCGTCACCATCGGGCCGACCGATACGTTGCTCACTGGCTTCAAACGCATGCGCCAGGCCGACGTCTCGCAGCTGCCGGTGGTGGACGAAAGTGGTCGCGTTGTTGGCATCATCGATGAATCGGACATCCTCGTAAAAGTGCATCGCGACGCCTCCCATTTTAATTATGAAGTGCGGCAGGCCATGACGGACCAGCTGGAAACGTTGCCGCCAGATGCAAAAATTGATAATCTGCTTGGAGTATTCGATCGCGGGCGCGTTGCCATTGTCATGGACGGCGACAAGTTTCTCGGCCTCATTACGCGAAGCGATTTGCTTTCCTATTTGCGCCGGCATATGCCGAAATCGCCGGTCGAGCGCGAGTTTAGCTAGCTTCTCGCATCGGTCATCCCGAGCGAAAGTCGAGGGATCCCGTTGAAGTTACCTTAAAGATTTCGCGGCGGGATCCCTCGGCTGCACTCGGGGTGACGGTGCCTTTATCTGCGAATTCGTTTTCCCAATCCGCGTTCTCCGCGTAATCTGCGGTTCACGTTTTTTGCGATGAAAAACTACGATATTGCCACCCGCACCATCCACGCTGGACAGGAACCCGACCCTTCAACCGGCGCGATCATGACGCCGATTTACGCCACTTCGACATATGTGCAGGAAAGCCCGGGCAAACACAAAGGCTTCGATTACGCGCGCTCGATAAATCCGACACGGCTGGCTTACGAAAAATGCATCGCTGATTTGGAAAGCGGCACGCGCGGCTGGGCCTTTGCCTCCGGGCTCGCGGCCATCGCGACCGCCCTCGATGCCCTCGAGAGCGGCTCGCACGTCGTCGCCAGCGACGATCTTTACGGCGGAACATTCCGGCTTTTCGAAAAAGTCCGGCGCCGCTCCGCCAATTTAGATTTCACCTTCGTCGATCTCACTGACGCGTCCAAGTTCGAAAAATCGATCAAGCCCAATACGCGCATGGTTTGGATCGAAACGCCGAGCAATCCGCTCTTAAAGATCATCGACATCGAGGCCATCGCGAAAATCGCGCGCGAAAAAAAGATCATCAGCGTTTCTGATAACACTTTTGCTACGCCATGGATTCAGCGGCCGATCGAATCCGGCTTCGACATGGTGATCCATTCCGCGACCAAATATTTAAACGGGCATTCCGACATGGTCGGCGGCGTTATTGTTGTCGGTGAAAATAAGGAGCTGGCCGATCAGATCGCGTTTCTGCAAAATTCGGTCGGAGCAATTGCGGGACCGTTCGACAGTTTCCTGGCGCTGCGCGGATTGAAGACACTGGCGCTGCGGATGGAACGGCATTGCTCGAACGCGCTGGAAATCGCGCGCTGGCTCGAGGACCGATCGCAGGTGAAATCGGTCCACTATCCCGGTCTCAAAACCCATCCGCAGCACGATCTCGCGCGCCAGCAAATGCGTGGGTTCGGCGGAATCGTCACGATCATCTTAAAAACCGATCTCGAAGGAACGCGGCGCTTTCTCGAGAACACTCATTTGTTTGCCCTGGCCGAAAGTTTGGGCGGGGTCGAGAGCCTGATCGATCATCCTGCCATCATGACGCACGGGTCGATTCCGAAAGACCAGCGCGAGAAGCTTGGAATAACCGATTCGCTGGTGCGTTTGTCGGTCGGGGTGGAAGGCGTGCGCGATTTAATTGACGATCTGCAATTCGCTTTCGAAGCGATCTAGGTGGAACGCGCTCTCCGAGCGCGTTGATCTTCGTGGAGCGCACGCGCCTCGCGTACCGTCGTTGGCGCCTCGCCAACGACCCCTTTTTGTTGGGACATCAGCACGCGAGGGCGCGTGCGCTCCCCAGAAAAGGCGCGCGTGATTACAAACATCTCCTTTGTCATGCCGAGCGAAGTCGAGACATCTCTAGATTCGGTTTCTCTAAAAAATGGTTAGAGATCTCTCGGCTTTCCCTCGGGATGACAGAAACGGCTCCCGGTAGAACAATCGCAGGTTTTGTTGTTGCGCACTTTCTGGAGTTGAGAGATTCGTCGCCCCGGTCAAAATGACAGACGTATATGGGCAACACTCTTGGCCAGCTTTTTCGCGTCACTACTTTCGGTGAATCACATGGTGGCGGCATCGGTGTGGTCGTCGACGGTTGTCCCCCGCGGATTGCCGTCTCAAACGCTGATATTCAACAGGAACTCGATCGTCGTCGCCCCGGTCAGAGCAAAATCACGAGTCAACGCAAGGAGCCGGATCGTTGCGAAATCTTATCCGGCGTTTTCGAGGGGTGAACCCTCGGCACTCCGATAACAGTTCTCGTTAGAAACCAAGACGCGCGTCCGGAAGCCTATGAAGCGATGCGCGAAACTTTTCGTCCCTCGCACGCCGATTTCACTTACCAGGCCAAGTACGGAATTCGCAACTGGCAGGGCGGTGGGCGCGCCAGTGCGCGGGAAACAATCGGTCGCGTCGCCGCCGCTGCCATCGCGCGCAAAGTACTGACCACTTTTTTTCCAAAAATCGAAATTGTCGCCTTCGTCACACAAATTCACCACATCGTCGCGCAAATTAACCGATTGAAAGTTAAAACCGCGGACGTGGAAGCCTCGATTGTTCGATGTCCCGACAAGGCGGTCGCAAAGAACATGATCGATCTCATTGAGAAGACGCGTGCTGACGGCGATTCGCTTGGTGGCGTGATTGAGTGTGTTGCGCGAAATGTTCCGCCGGGGCTGGGCGAACCCGTTTTCGACAAACTCGAAGCTGATCTCGCCAAAGCGATGCTGAGCCTCCCCGCCACCAAAGGCTTCGAAATTGGTTCCGGGTTCTCCGCGACGCGCATGTGCGGTTCGGAACACAATGACGCCTTCGAGAAGCGCGGCGGCCGTATTAGCACACGCACGAATTTTTCCGGCGGAATCCAAGGGGGGATTTCCAACGGTGAAGAGATTTATTTTCGTGTCGCTTTTAAGCCGACCGCGACAATTGCGCGAGAGCAAGATAGTATCACTTCCTCCGGTAAAAAGACCAAACTTGCCGCACGCGGTCGACATGATCCATGTGTTCTCCCACGGGCTGTCCCGATGGTAGAGGCAATGACCGTACTGGTCCTTTGCGATCACGCATTGCGACAGAAGGCGATCGCGAAAAGTTAGCGCGCCTCCATGCTTTCACCGATCGCCAATCCCCAACCCGCAACTGTTGCCGAGCCGGGCTGGCAATACGTCTTCATTTCGTTAGCCATTGTGATCATTCTGCTCGAAATCATTCACGGTTGGCGACTCGGCTTGATCCGGCAACTGGTGCGGGTGATTGCCATTATCGTGGCTTATTCTTGCGCTTTTTTTGGCGCCCGCGCCACCGTTCCAATTATGCGATCGCTCTTCGTGCTGCCTGATCCGATTCTCGCGGTCCTTGGCGGCGCAATTCTGGCCGCGATCCTCTTCGCCGCCATTAATCTGACCGGCGCATTTTTGTTCAGAAAAACTGCGCAGCAGGAATCCCGGTTCGTTCGTTTGATTTGGGGTAGCACCGGCGCGTTCCTCGGCATTCTGCTAGGCTTGTTCACGGTCTGGCTCGCCTTCGCTGGGATTCGCATGGTCGGATCGGTGGCAGAAGCGCGGTTGCGAACGCAGAACGTGCCTATGATTGCTGCAGGCCAGCCAAATGGAGCCGCACAAATTCAAACCGAGTCGGTAGTCTCGTCATCGCCCAATCCGCTCATGGTAATGCTCGCGAATATGAAAAATTCGCTCGAAGGTGGGAGGGTAGGCGAGGCGGTGCGAACGATCGATCCGCTTCCCCCGGCAGTTTACCGTGTGCTGGAGAAAGCGGGCCAAGTCGCATCGAACGCGCAAAGCGCCGAGAAATTTCTTTCATATCCGGGCGCGCGCGAGATCAGCGAACATCCCAAGGTAGTGGCATTGCGTAATGATTCACGAGTGATGGAGTCGATCGCGAGCGGCCATATTTTCGAGCTCATGAAGA
>Ga0209473_1002038_pt1 | contig 11134 bp, 9 predicted proteins | sample GraSoiAngelo_133_FD_185890 | JGI IMG/M metagenome (GOLD analysis project Ga0209473, IMG submission 185890) | Grasslands soil microbial communities from the Angelo Coastal Reserve, California, USA - 14_0929_05_20cm (SPAdes) (version 2) | ecosystem: Environmental > Terrestrial > Soil > Grasslands ...
CAGCCCGAACGCCCGTTTGCGGTTCTTGGTGCGCTTGGACTCGATCAGGTGGTCGAACACGGCTAGTTGCCCTCCGGCGTGATCGGTGTCTCCATATGAAATAGTGGTCAGATAGTGTTGCCCGCTAGTGGACCGGGCATTACAAAACGATGACAGCCGGATGGGCTTGAGGCGCTCCCGCAGCAGCCGCCCAGCCGGGCGCCGGCCCCCAGTCTCCTCACTGCACCCCCCGCAGCGTGAACGCGATCGGCAGGCGGATCAGCACGCGCACGGCGCGGCCCCCCACCCGTCCCGGCCGAAACCGGGCTCCCCGCACGTAGGCGAGGGCCGCGCCGTCGAAGCCTGGGTTAGAGCTCTCGAACACTCGCGCAGCGGGCTCCGCCCGACCGAGCGTATCGATCACGACCTGAAGCACCACGCGGCCTTCGATGCCGGCGGCTCGGAGCAGCTCGGGATACGCCGGTGGCGGGTGCGCCCTCCCCTCTCGATCGGTGGGAGCCCGAAGGGGGGCACCGGCGGCGCGTCGGCTCGAGCGTCGCCAACGCGGCGCCCGCGATCGATCACCGCGTGCGCCGCGACAGCGATCAATCCGCTCGGCAGCCACTGGCGACGGGCGGTCGCGCCCGCGCCGGATTCGATCAGCCGGGAGAGCATGGAGATCCTCCGAACCGAGGTCTCCAGCACACTGGCACATCCGGCTTACGGTGCGACGGAGCGGACGTGAAGGGACGATGACGAGCGGGTTAGGAGTTGCCGACCGGGAGGGGAGGCTCCCACGGCAGGGTGACGGTGAATGTGGTGCCGCGTCCCGGACGGCTCACGACGTCGATCCGTCCGCCGTGCGCTTCGGCGATCCATTTGCAAATGGCGAGCCCCAGGCCCGCCCCCGGCCGCACACCGGTGCGGGTGCGTGCCGAGTCGGCGCGCCAGAAGCGGTCGAAGATGTGCGGCAGGTCGCCGGGCGCGATGCCGATCCCGGTGTCGGCGACGCTGAGGGTGAGTTTCCCGTTGGCGGGGCCGAGCTGCAGGCGCACGCTGCCGCCCGCCGGCGTGTATTTCACGGCGTTGGTGAGGAGATTGAGGATCAGCTGGCGAATCCGGGTCGCGTCGACGGACACGACGACCGGATCGGCGGGTGTCGTCACTTCCATGTGCACCCCCGCCTCTTCCGCCAGCAGCTCACCGGTCTCGCGCGCCTCCTCGACGATGCCGCGCAGGTCCACGGGCTCGCGGTGCAGCGGCGCGATCCCCTCGTCCGCGCGCGCCAGCGTGAGCAGCGCCTCCACCAGCTCGGTCATACGCTTGATCTCTTGCAGCGTCTCCTCCAGCGTCGCGAGCGTGTCCTGCGGCAGGTGGGGCGTGGTGATGACGCGCTCCACGCCGGCGCGCAGCACGGTCAGCGGCGTCTTGAGCTCGTGACTGGCGTCGGCGGTGAAGCGTCTCAGGGCGGTGAAGCTCCGCTCCAGCCGGGTCATCATCTGGTTCAGCGTTTCGGCGAGGCGGCCGAGCTCGTCCTTGACCAGCGGCTCCGCCAGCCGGCGGTGCAGGCTCCGGCCATCCGTGATCTCACGGACCTCGGTGATGATCTGGTCCACGGGGCCGAGCGCGCGTCGGGAGATCCAGGAGCCCATGAGGAGGGCCACGGCGACGCCGAACGGGAGCACCAGCGCGAACGTGGCGAGCAGCTGATCGGGACCGAGCTCGGCCGTGCGGACGTTCGCCGCGGCGAGGATGGCGCCGAACTGCGGACCCGCGTCGGTGAGCGAGCGGACGGCATAATGAATCGTCGGTCCGTCGGGCTCGATGTGGACGCTGCCTGGGGTCGCGCCGGAGCCGGGAACGGCGGCGACGCGGCGCAGCTGCTCCACCTGTTGGAACGTGAGCGCCCGGGCATCCGACGACGCGAACAGCAGACTGCCGTCGCGCGCGGTGACGATCAGGATGTCGGGAACCGCCTCGAGCAGCGCCGCGACGTCGGGGATGAGCACCGGCCGCGCGGCACTGTCCGGCCGCACCAGCACACCGCGGGCACGGTAGCTCTCCGCCAGGATGCCCGCGGTGAGCGAGGCCTCCGAGCGCATGCGCTGATCCAGATCCTGGTAGGAGGCATTCCGGCGATCGAGGTAGAGCACCGCGGCGAACGCGGCCAACGTGAGCGCGAGGGCGGCCGAGTACCAGGCGGTGAGCCGACCGCGGATGGTCTGCATGTCAGGCCTTCACGACGTAGCCCACCCCGCGCACCGTATGAATCAGCTTCGGCTCGCGCGCGTGGTCGATCTTCTTGCGCAGCCGCGTGATCACGACGTCCACGATGTTCGTGCCGGGATCGAAGTGATAGTCCCAGGCATACTCCGTGATGAGGGTCCGCGACATGACCCGTCCGTGGTGGCGCATGAGATACTCGAGCACCGCGTACTCCTTGGGCGTGAGCTCGATGAGCCTGCCGCCGCGCCGCACCTCGCGGCTCCCGGTGTCGAGCGTCAGGTCGGCGACCCGGAGCACCGGCGGCGCGATGGCCTTGGGACGCCGGCCCAGCGCCTCCACCCGGGCGAGCAGCTCTTCCAGGGAAAACGGCTTGGTCACGTAGTCATCGGCGCCCATCTTGAGCGCCTGGACCTTGAAATCCACGGCGTCCTGCGCGGTGAGCACCAGCACCGGTATCCCTTCGCCCCGGTCCCGCAGCGTGCGTAGCACCTCGAGGCCCGACAGCCTGGGCAGGCGCAGATCCAACACCAGCATGTCGTAGTGCCCGCCCCCCGAGAGGCGCAGCCCTTCGGCGCCGTCGCCCACCAGGTCCGCGGTGAACCCGGCCTCGGTCAGGCCGCGCTTGACGTACTGGCCGACGGTCTTGTCGTCCTCGACGACGAGAATCTTCAACCGATGGGGAGATATACCCTGAAGTTCGAGCCGACGCCGACCTGCGATTCGACGTCGATCCGCCCCCGGTGCTCGGCGATGATGCCGTAGCAGATGGAAAGACCCAGGCCGGTGCCGCGTCCCTGGGGCTTCGTCGTGAAGAACGGCTCGAAAATCTTGGGCAGATCCTCGCGCTTGATGCCGGTGCCCGTGTCGATGAACTCGAGCAGGATCTCGTCGCCACGGTCCGGGTTGATGCGGCTCCGCACGGTGAGCGTGCCACGCGAGTCCATCGCGTCCATGGCGTTGAGCATCAGCGCCATGAAGCTCTGGATCAGCCGCTCGTGGTCGGCGAGCACCGTCGGCAGCCCCGTCGCCAGCTCGCGCACCACGTTCAAGCGCTTGAACCGCGCGTGGTGCTTGAGCAGGAACAGGGTGCGCTCCACCACGCCGTTCACGTCCGTGGGCTTCATGTCGCCGCGCTTGGGGCGCGAAAACTCCAGCAGGCTCTCCACGATGCGTCGGCAGCGCTGCACTTCGGTGTCGATGATCTTCAGGTATTCGTCGTAGCCGTGACGGTCCGGCGGCGCGAGGTCCGCAGTGCGAAGCGCCAGCGCCTCGCAGCAGGCGAGGATCGTCGCCAACGGATTGTTGATCTCGTGCATCACGCCGGCCGCGAGCTGGCCCACCGCGGCGAGCTTCTCCGTCTCGGTGAGCCGCTGCTGCGCCTGGCGCCACTCGGTGATGTCCTCGCCGATGGTGATGACATGCGAGATGGCCCCGCCGTCCTGATGCATCGGGATCTTGGTGATCCGGTAGTGGCGCGCTTCGCCGGTCGCCTGCGATTCCATCTCGACCTGCTGCAGCTCGCCGGTGTCGAACACCCGGTCGAACTCCCGCTTCAGGAGGTCGCGCGGCTGGCGGTCGAGCACGTCGAAGATCTCGCGCCCCACGGCGTCCTCGCGCGACACGCCCTGCATCCCGGTCTCGCGCTTCCGGTTCCAGGCGCGGATCCGGTAGGCGCGATCGATCACGTACAGGCCCACGGGGAGGGAATCGATGATCTGAGCGGCGAAGCTGCGTTGCGCTTCCATCTCGTGCGTGCGCAGCGCCACCTCCGACGCGAGGTCCTGCGACAGCTCCGTCGCGGCGATCATGGGGGCGAGGATGCGCGCCACCACGACCACCACGTCGTGCGCGATCCCTTCGTAGCGACCGGTGGGGATGACGACCTCGAGCGCCCCGAGCGGCTCGTCGTCGTGAATCAGCGGCAGTCGGATCACGGCGCCGCCCGGAACGTTCTCGCGCTGCGGCCCCTGTCGCACCCACTCGGCCACCGGCGGCAAGGAGCCCGGCCCATCCGCGTCGTCTCCGGAGGTGGTGACGACTGCGTACCGAGTGCCGTCGGGGGTGCGGAGCCAGAGGCGGCAGCGACGCAGGTTGAGACCGCGTCGCAGCGCGCTCACCACGCCGTGCAGGGCCTCGCCGGACGCGAGACCCGCCTGCAGCACCGACGCTACTTCCGCGATGACCCGGATACCGGGGTGCTCGGTATCGAGGGAGGGGACTGCCATCGGCGCTAAGCTAGTGCCGTTCCAACGCTGGTGCCAGGATTCGGAGCCCGGGTCCGCTCCCAGTCTTTCGTTGGAACGGCACTAGGGATGCCGCTCCCGCCGCGCCAGCGGCACGTCCAAACGCACGCCCAAGAACGGCCGGACGAGGGTGGCAGTGCCGAAAAATGCGGTGGGGCCGAACACGAGCCCGAGATTGCCGACTCGCAGGCCCAGGAGGGCGGAGGCTGCTCCCCACGGCGACCCGATCCCGAGCGGCGAGTGCACGCCGGCGTAGCCCGTCGTCTCGATCGTGACGTCGACGCCCATGCGGCTTGGCGCCGAGTCCGACCCGAACTCGGCGACGGTCAGAGCGCGGGTCCGGGCGGCGAGCGTAGCGCCGAAGACAAACCCCTGCGAGCCGCCGACGATCGCGCGCTGGTCGATGAATTCGCCGAGCCGCGCGCCCAGCGAAACCGCCGCAAACGGTCCGGAGCGCAGCGCGCGCCCGTAGCCGACATCGAAACCCTGCACCTGCCATCCGCTGCCGACCGTGTAGGCGAGACCGAGCGTCAAGAGCCCGCCGTACGTCTCCTGCGCGGCGAGCGGCGTAGACAAACCCGCCAGGCCTACCAACATTGTGAGCATGGACCGACGCACGTTCGTTCTCCTCACCGGAGGGGTTTCCAGCGGCCTGATCGTGCCGCCCTCCACCGCCCTCCACCGCCCTGCACCGTCGGGGGTGGCGGGGACAGGGAGGTTACGCTTCGAGCTGGACGACCGCCGCCGCTGGTCCCTGTGGTACTACGGGGACGGCGCTCCCGTTCCGCTCATCCGTGACGCGGACGTCGTCACCTGGCTCGGCGACCGCGCCCTCGGCCTCGCCGAGTTGGAAGATAGCACGGTGGGCAGCCGTCGCCCCCCCGGCGGCGACGCCGTCGTGGTGCGCGGCCGAGCCGCCGGCGTCTGGGTGGAGGCGGAGTTTCTCACCGCGGGCGCCGCGGAGACCCCGCAGGCCGCCGTTACCGTCACGGTCTTCCCCGATCGCTTCCTGCCCAGCGTCAAAGGGGTACGCTTCTTCCAGCTCCCCGAGTCCGGCGTCCTGGGCGGGCCCGGCCCGCTGGTCGCCCTCGTGAACGGCTATCACTCCCTCGATCCGTGTCGCGTCGTGGCCGTGGGTGGACCGGAGGCGGCTGACCTGGCCAGCCACGGGGCGCTCGGGCTCACCCGGGGGGGGCGGGGCCTGGCGATCGCCTTCGATGCGGGCGAGCCCGGCGAGGCCCGCGTCCACCTCGGCCCGGAGGCGCTCGAGGCGGCAAGCCAGTGGCTCCCGACGCGACCGCTCCGGCCCGAGGGCGACGCCTCACGCATGCGGTTGGCGTTCGACCCGCAGGGCGACGGGCTGACCGCGCTGCGGGCCTTGTTCGTCCCTTCGTCGCCGGTCGATCAGGACCGGCTGGCGCAAGCGGTGGCACCCGCGGGCTGGTGCTCGCGGCAGGAGCTGGCGGGGGGCGTCAGTGAAGCGGACGTGGTGGCGAACACGGAATTCTGCGCCGCCAGCTTCGACCGCAGGTTCTTCCGCTACATCGAGCTCGACGACGGATATCAACGGGCGGCCGGCGCGTGGGACACGAACGACAAGTTCCCGCACGGCCACGCCTGGCTGACCGATCAGATCCACGCGAAGGGGTTCAAGGCGGGCCTGTGGCTGGCGCCGTTCGCGGTCGCGGAGCGGTCGGGGGTCCCCGCCGAACAGCCCGACTGGCTGCTGCGCGACGCCGCCGGCCCCGTCGTGTGCGACACGCGCGAGTCGTGGGGAGGTCCGATCTACGCGCTCGACGGGGCGCATCCCAAGGTACAGCAGTGGCTGTTCGACCTGGCCCGCCGCGTGGTGCGCGACTGGGGCTACGACTATGTCAGAATCGACGCCCTCCGCTGGGCCACGCTCGGAACGGGCCACTACGGGGGCCTGACGCACGCGGAAGCATACCGCGGCGGGCTGGGCGCGATTCGCGATGGACTCGGCACCGAGGCGTTCGTCGTGGGGAGCGCGGCCCCGCTGCAGCACGCCGTGGGACTGGTGAACGGGATGCGGATCGCCCCCGACGTGGCCGCCAGCTGGGGTGGGCTCCAGCCCGCGGCGCGCGCAGCGGGGCTGCGCAGCTTCTACCAGCGCTCGGCGTGGCTCGACGATCCGGACTGCCTGGTGGTGCGGCCACCCCTCACACCGGCCGAAGCGCAGGTGTGGGCCTCGCTCGTCGCGGTAACGGGCGGACTCACCCTCTTCTCGGACAACCTCCCGAAGCTCCCGCCCGAGCGGCTCCCCGTGCTGCAACGCACCCTGCCCGTCGCCCCGGTGGCGGGCCGCCCGATCGACGCGGCGGCCCTAGAGCGGGATGTCGCACCGGCCATCGTCGCCGGTAGCGACGTGTTCCCGATCAAGGAGCGCTGGCGCTTCCGAACCGGGGACGACGCCGCCTACCGCGCTCGGGAGTTCGACGAGGCGGCGTGGGAGACGATTCCGGTGCCCCAGCGTTGGAGCGAGGCGGGACATCGGGATTACACCGGTGTCGCCTGGTATCGGACGCGCTTCTCGCTGCCGCCGGTCGCCCCCGGGCGGCCGCCGTACCTCGAGCTCGGCAAGATCGCGGACGCCGACGAGGCGTTCGTCAACGGTGTGAAGGTCGGCCAGACCGGCGAGTTCCCGCCCGCCGAGCGCGGCGCCGCACAAGCGTACCGCCGCTATCGCGTCCCATCGGAGACGCTGAACTGGGGGGGCGACAACGTGCTCGCCGTGCGCGTGTTCGGCGGCGCGGGAGCGGGTGGTGGCCTCTGGAGTGTGCGTCGTGACATCCCGCCGCGCGCCTGGGTGGTCGAAGGCCTGCCTCGCTGGTGGACCGTGATGCTGGTGAATTGGGAGGACGACCCGCTCCCGACCACGCTGCCGCTGAGCACCCTGGGCCTCACCGGCGCACGGTTCACCGCCTATGACGTGTGGCGCGATATCCCACTGCCCGATCTCAAAGACGCGGTCGCCGTCACGCTCGAGCCGCGCAGCGCGCTCACACTGGGGGTGCGGCCCGCCGCGGCGCGCCCGTTGGTGATCGGGACGACACGACACGTCGTGCAGGGCGCCATCGACGTCACGGAGGAGACCTGGGATGCCGCAGCACGCACGCTCGCCGCGAGGTCGACGAATCTCGACGGTCGCGCGTACGCGGTCACCGTCGCCGTGCCGAAGGGGATGCGGCCCGGGACGTGCAAGGCGGACGTGCCCTGCACCGTGCGCAGGCTCGAGTCCGGGCATGCGGTGATCGAGTGGCCAGCGGGGGGCGACGGCCGGGATATCAAATGGGAGTTGAGCTTCCTATCGACGGCAAAAACGAGGAAAGGCAAAGACTAGACGCACAGACGCACCGGGGAGAACAGTCAACAGTGTGGGGAGAGCGCTTCAATACCTCGTAGGAAGTACTTCTGGGCGACGAAATACAGAACGACCATCGGGATCACCGCGACGGTCGCCGCCGCCATCTGATACGGCCAGTTGAGGTCGTACGCGCCGTGCAGGCGGGCGATGCCCACCTCCAACACCTGCATGTCGGGAGAGGACGTCGCGACGAGGGGCCAGAAGAAGCTCTTCCACTGATCGGCGAGCGCCAGCACGACGAGCGTTCCGAGCGCCGGCCCGGACAGCGGCAGCACGATGCGCCGGAAGACCGTCCATTCGCCCGCGCCTTCGAGCCGGGCGGCGTCTTCGAGATCGCGCGGAATCGCGAGAAAGCACTGCCGCAGGAAAAAGATCCCGCTGACCGAGACCAGCTCCGTCGAGATCAACCCCTGGTAGCTGTCCACCCAGCCGAGCGCGCTGATGAGCAAGAAGCGGGGGACCAGCAGCAGCACGGCCGGAATCATGAGCGCCGAGAGATATACGACGAACAACCGGTCCCGTCCCGGGAACTTGAGCCGCGCGAACGCGTAGGCGGCGGTCGTACTGGTGAGCACCTGGCCGAGCGCCACGGCACCCGAGAAGATCGCGCTGTTCAGGAAGAACCGGTCGAACGGTGCGGCGGCGAGCGCGGCGGCGAACGGCTCCCAACGCGCGCGGGGCAGCGCCGTCGCGACCATATAGAGGAAAGGTGCAAGCACGAGGAGCGCGATCGGGAGGCCGACGGCGTAGACCAGCCATCCGTCTCGCTGCACACGCGGCGCGCTCGGTCTACGCATACTCGACCTGCCGGTCGAGCAGTCTGAGCTGCGCCCGTGTCGCCACCAGGAGGAGCACGAAGAGTAGCAGCGAGAGCACGCTGGCCTCGCCGAACTGGAGCTGCGCCCACGCGGTCCGGTAGATGCGATACACCACGACGTCGGTACTCCCGATCGGGCCTCCCGCGGTGAGCACCGCGACCAGAGTAAACACCTGACACGCGCCGAGCACCCCGGTCACGAGCACGAACAGGATCACCGGGCGAAGCAGCGGGAGCGTCAGGCGCCGGAACCGTTGCCATGCATTCGCGCCGTCGACGAGGGCCGCATCGACGTACGCCTGCGGGATACGCTCGAGCCCGGCGCGGAACACGGCCATTTGATACCCGAGCTGCGTCCAGACCGAGACGATCATCACCGCGATCAGCGCCATTCCCGGGTCGCCGAGCCAGTCCACCGATCTCAATCCGACGCGCGTGAGCAGGTGCCCCAGCAGGTGATTGATGACCCCGGCGTCCGGCTGATACATCCACCGCCACACGAGGGCGACCGCGACCACCGACGAGACGGCGGGCAGGAGGAACAGCGCCCGCAGCAGCCTCGCGCCGCGCGAGCGGCCGCGCACGACCAGGGCGAGCGCGAGCGCGAGCCCCATCGTAACCGGGACGTAGCAGGCGTAGAGCAGCGTACGCCCGAGCGCCGCCCAGACCTGCGGGCTCGCGAGCGCCTGGGCGTAGCCCGCGAGCCCGATGAAGGGTCGGGCGGGCTCGGCTGGGCTGAACCGATGCACAGATAGATACACGGCGAACAGCACCGGACCGGCGGTGAACGCGACGAGGTGCAGCGCCGACGGCGCCAGAAACCCCCAGGCCGCCACGGTCTCGCGCCGCTGCCGCGGCGATGCGGTGAGGCTCCAACCGGCGAGCAGCGCCGCGACCGGGCCGAGCGCGACCAGGCCGAGCAGGAGCACAAGCCAGGGTAATGTGGCGGCCTCCACGGGGCGGGCCCGCAGCTCGATCCAGCGTCCGGGCCCGAGACGCACGGCGACCACGGCTCGCACCACGCCGGCGACATCGCGCCGTACGACGCCCGCGCCCAGCGACTCCGCCGGCACTATCTCGGCCCCTCGGGCAATGGACCCGAGGCTGGCGGGCGCGCTCCGAGTCTCGGGGACCCGGGCGATCGCCTCCTGCATGAGCAGTCGGGCGTCCGAGAGCCAGTCATCCGTGGCGGCGCGTCCGGCCAGGCGCACATCGGCGAACATCGCCGCCCCGAGCAGGCCGGCGGCCGCAGCGTAGCGGCCGAGCGCCTGGTGCCACGGCTCGCCCGCCACGCCCAGCGTGCGTACCGCCTGCGTCCCGGCCACGAGCAGCAACACCAGCGCCGCGAGGGACCACGGAGACACGGGCCAGCCGCCTCCGCGCGGCTGGGCCGCGACCGCCCCCACGACGTCCCAGCCGTCACGATCGAGCAGCGGCGCGAGCATCGCCTGTCCAGTCCAGCGCACCGCGACCTCCCGCCGCAGCCGCTCGAGCTCCGCGGGCGGGAGCGGCGGCGCGGTGGCGTACACGAGGGGCGCGGTGCGGTCATAGATCTCGAAGTTCACCGCGAGTCCCGGGAGCCCGGCGAGCGCGCGGGCCCGGATCAGGAGCTGCGGCAGGTCGTACCCGCTCCCGCTCCGGGCCATCGGCGTGACGATCGCGAGGTACCCGGCGGCGGCGGTGGCATCGCGAGCGGCCAGCTCGCGCTCCCCGCGAGCGCGCGCCCAGCGTGCGGCGGCGGGCGGCAGCAGGGCGGCCGCGGCGAGGCCGAGGACGGCGGCCCAGCGGGCGCGCGCGCGCGACGTCATCGCGTAGCGCCCAGGAGGCGGTCGAGCTCGCGCGCCGCCGCGCCCGCGGCGCGCGCCGGGTCGACGCCCGTGATCACGATGCGGTCCATGAGGCCGGCGAGCCGTTCCGCCACGTCGCGCCAGGGCCCGACGCGCGCGCCCCAGGACGGCCGGCCGTGCGCGGCCGTGCGCAGAAACGCCGCGTCCCAGCCGAGCGTGTCCGCCGCCGCGACGGCCCGCGCCGCCGCCGCGACCGCCGGCAGCTCGATGCCGGCCTCGGCCCGCGCCACCGCGGCGGCGGAATCGGTGAGGTCGGCCGCGAGCTCCACCGCCGCTTTGCGCCGCGGCGTCAGTGCCGGGACCGCGTAGCCCGTGACGTAGAGCACGGTAGCGGGCGCGACGCCGGCGCGGTGCGGGAGGGCGACGAATCCCACGTGCAGCCGGCCGGACGCGACGCTCGCTCGCAGCGCGGGAATCGCCCAGTGACCCGTCGTCATGAGTCCGAGGCGCCCGCTCGCGAACAGACGAGCGATGGCCCCCGGCGCGTCACGCGCGTCGTGGATCCGCGGCGCCAGCCCCGGGCTCGTGCTCCAACCGGCGTACCAGCGCAGCGCCTCGATCGTGGCCCGCGAGTCGAGACACCCCGAGGCGCGCCGGCCATCGGCGCACAACACGTCACCGCCCCCCGACCAGATCC